>Ga0207891_1000019_pt1 | contig 330517 bp, 297 predicted proteins | sample LinPmetageLP50_FD_184061 | JGI IMG/M metagenome (GOLD analysis project Ga0207891, IMG submission 184061) | Marine viral communities from the Pacific Ocean - LP-50 (SPAdes) | ecosystem: Environmental > Aquatic > Marine > Oceanic | place: Pacific Ocean | collected 2011-08-27
GCTAGACCCGCAGGCTTACCTGAAAGACGTGATGGAGAAACTGCCGACACATCGCGCCTCAAACATTGGTGAGCTACTGCCGCACAATTGGCAGCCTTGATGTAAGGTGAGTTCGCCGGACGGTTACTTTTTTCCTCCACAACTCAATACCCAAAGCCGTCCTTGATGGAACATCGCAAGACGGGTACGTGCTTGCATCCTATCCGGCGCTAATCGATACCCAGGGATCGAAGTCCACCCATTAGCCGCACTTCTCTCTACACCCACATTATAGCTCCGCATAAATAATCACCCCCTAATTGGCGCTTACCCTATCCCGCAGCAGAGCATCGAGATCAGAAATAGTTATTAGCGTGTCTTCTAAACACGAAATCTCAAACATGCCCTGCTCCCTTGTAACGCGGCCAAATTCAACAGATTTATCAAGCGTCTTTTTCCGCCTTTGAATCTCTCGCCTTAATACTCGTTTTTGATCTGTAAATGTGTATTTCATGCCCCCTCCAGCCCCGCTCCACCGCGGGCTTTTTTACGCCCTTCATACCAATTTCCTCAGCTCGCGAACTGAGTATATCAAAAAATTTAGCAAATGCTTGACTTTATAATTTAGCGATTGCTAACATAACCCCATCGCAGCACACACCACGGAGTTAAGCGCCCGACCAAAGCAGCTTGTAAAAGTGTGTTGCGAAAAAGTTAACTCCCTAGGTACTTGGCCCAGACCATCGGGCCTTTTTAAAGAGTCAGAGTGATTATGAACCTAACAAACTTAATAGCATTAATGTTTGCAGCCGGCTCCGCTGGCAACGGTAAATCCATTCTTAAAGCCCCAGCGCGCCCACGAGTTAAAAAGCAGTGTTTGCAATGCGGAACCACCCATCAGCACAACAACGCTTGGTGCAGCGCTGAATGCTGCAAAGCGTATCGGGCAGAACGTACAGCAGCATAAAAATTTAAACATGGAGGTCGCCATGACCAACGCAGCAACGGAATACGGAATGCTAGTCGTGAATAAAGTTTGCGACAAATTGTTTGAAGACCACTTTAGCCGCCAAGAGCAGCTTGAAGAGCGTCACGACAAAACAGACCTCTACCCTCACCGCGCCAAGTCACGCAAGCCGACTATGGCGCGCACCATGACCGTCCACGTTGAGATTGAAGTAGACCTTGATATTGATGCGTCCTGGTCGAATGGCTTTCCCGGCAGCCAAGAAGAGCAGCCAGAACCGAAGGGTTATGAACTGCACGGTTTTACCGCCATGTATCGCGGCGCAGACGTTACCGATCTTGTCTCTGATGCTGATGTTCAAGAATTGATTAACGAGGTTGATTAATGAATATGCGAGAGCACGCAGCACTAAGGCGCCGCCATATTAGGGCAATACGGGGCAATGTTATTTATCTAAGACCGTGGCCGCGCAAAGTGAATCGAGCACCAAGCAGCCCTAGTGCGGCATGAGGCAAAAATGAAACCACTACTAATCGGTTTGTCACTACTCGCAGCATACACATACACGGCAACAGAAGATTTTAAGGAGCTACACCATGACAAGCACCCAGGCAGCGCAGCAAGCAGTGAGCGCGGACTTAGAGCAACCACAAAAATCATTACCCGCAGAGGCGCAGAAGCGGAGCTTGCGCGCGACTTCCGTAGAGCCGAGCAGCCTTATCGCTATCGCACTGGAGCAGGGTGCGGATATAGACAAGCTAACCAAGTTATTCGAGTTACAAACCCAGTGGGAAGCAAGCCAGGCACGCAAAGCCTTTAATGAATCGCTAGCCGCATTCAAAAGCAACCCGCCAACCATTGCAAAAAACAAGCACGTTTATTATCAGTCAAAAGACAAAAGCAAGCCTGCTACCGACTATTGGCACGCATCACTAGACCAGGTTGTGTCAGCCATTACACCAGCAATGAGTGAGCACGGTTTAGGGTTCCGCTGGCACACAAATCAGCGCGAAGGAATGATTCAAGTATCGTGCATTTTAAGTCACAAGCTTGGTCATCAAGAGACTGTTTCGCTTTTTGCGCACCCCGACCAATCAGGTGGTAAAAACGCCATACAAGCAGTGGGGTCAACAATCACCTACCTGCAGCGCTATACCCTATTATCTATCACCGGCCTTGCCGCTGGCGAGGATACCGATGGCGTAGCAACTTACGATCAAAATAGTGAGCCCGCACAAAATGAAGGCGGCCTACTGTTATCAGAAAACCAGATCCAAGAAGTAGAGAATCGCCTGAAATCGCTAAATGTGTCGGTGCAAAGCCTATCTAAAGTTACCGGCCTGCCATCAATTCAGCAAATACCGGCAAACGCTTACAACCGCGTAATGGCCTACCTGGATCGTCAGGAGGACGCGCGCCATGCGAATTAAGCCACCAATCACCGAGTTATGCGCTGCCCCACAGGGTAGCGTGCAGTGGCTAAACGACCGCGCCGGCGTCATTACCGGCAGCAAGTTTCATTTAGCAGTAAACAAACTGAAGGATGGAAGCGGATATAGGGCTGAGGCTATTAAGTACGCTCGCCAACTTGCGTTAGAGCGAATCATCGGCGGCCTACTGGACGACACCGAATACAAAACCGCTCATGCAGGGCGCGGTAACGATTTAGAAAATGACGCACGCACAGCGCATGAAGATTTAGCCGGCTGCATCGTTTTTGAAGCCGGGTTTATCCGCACACTGGACCGCAAGTTTGGTATTAGCGCAGACGGCCTTATTGGTACCGATGGTGGATCTGAATACAAGTGCTTCACAGATGCCGACAAGGTGATTGAAGTCATCGTAAACGGGTTAAGCGACGTGGTAACAGCGCAAGTGCAGGGTGCCATGTGGCTAACCGGTCGCAGCTGGTGGCATTTCGGCTTGTACCACCCAGGCTTAAAGAAAATTGGCCGCGATCTTAGTGTTATCGAGATTGAGCGCGACGAAGCGTACATCGATGAACTACGCACAGAACTGGTTATTTTCGACAACTACGTTGAGAGCATTAAGCAAGACATTCTCAATAGTCACCAAGCACCACTGAAATATCCAATGCACGAAGAGCCAGCACAACAACCATTAATCGAAGAAGAAATTGTATTTTAAGGAGCACGTCATGAACGAGATTAAAGTTAAGCACACGCCCGCCAGCATTGTAGCCAATATTGATGCGTTAAAAGCGGAACTAGCAGAACGGTTATCCCCTTTTAAAGGTTTGGTTTTAGACGCAAATCAAATTACCGAAGGTAAAAAGATTGTTGCCGACCTCAACAAAGAGAAAAAGACCATTTCAAGCCGCCGTTTAGAAATTATGCGCGCACACAAGCTGTCTGCAGAGCCGTTTGAAACCGGCATGAAAGAGCTTGAATCAATGTACGACGACGCCACCAAAGATATGAACGCGCAAATATCCGAGAGCGAGCAAAAGCGCAAAGCAGAAATTGCAGTAACGCTAAGCGAGGCGCTAAACAAGCAATGGGAAGCCCTTGGCGTGGAGCCGGAGTTTCGCACGGCGACCGTAGGCGACCTTGCGCTACTCGGATCGGCAACCGCCACAGGCAAACTAACAGCAAAAGCATCAGGTGAAGTGAAGAACCGCGCTAACGAAAACCGCGCGCTTCAAGACCGCACCAACATGCGCCTACTTAAACTTGAAAACCAAAGTTACCACGCTGGCTTGCACGCACCGCTTGCCCGCAACCACGTAGAAACATTCTTGTTTGCAGCTGATGACGTTTATCAATCAAACCTGGATCACATTATTGCCGCCGAGCTTGATCGTCAAAAGGCCACCGAAGAGAAGCTATCAAAGCGCAACGAAGAAGAAAATAAGCGCCGCGTAGACGCTGCAGTAAGCCAAGACCGTATTGAGCGCGAAGCTGAAAAGCCCGCCGCTTATGTTGCGCAACAACCAGCGCCGCATGAGCAGCCGCAATTTGAACAAACAATGGACGTGCAGCCCTCAACTCAGTCGGTGACGGTAACGTGCACCTTCCACCCAGACGTTCCGCCAACAGCATCCGACGAGCAGATTGCAAAAGCACTGCGCAACAAGTTAGAAGCGGCAGGTATTAAAACCTTGTCGTCAATCAAGATCACTCGCAACGAAAACCAAAACGCAGCATAAGGAAATAACCATGACACCCATACTCTTTTTCGACACAGAAACAACCGGCCTTCCTAAATGGAAAGAGCCAAGCGACTCACCTGAGCAGCCGCACCTTGTTCAATTGGCCGCAATACTGGCAGACCAGGATACGCAGAAAATAATCAGTAGCATGGATGTAATTATTCGCCCTGATGGCTGGGAAATCTCTGAGGAAATGACCGCAATACACGGCATATCTCAAGAGCACGCATTAACAGTCGGCATACCGGAAGCCTTGGCACTGGATATGTTTTTGAACTTATGGCGTGGCGGCGCCACCGCCGCACACAACAGCAACTTCGACCAACGAATTATTCGCATCGTGATTAAGCGCTACAACCAAAACGAGCTAATACAAGAAGCCTGGGCGGTTAAAGAAAACCACTTTTGCACCATGCGCGCAGCTCAAGCCGTTATAGGCGGTAAGGCGCCAAAGCTATCAGAAGCGTATGAGCACTTTACCGACAAAGTATTAGAGGGCGCACATAACGCGATGGTCGACACCACCGCTTGCATGGAAGTTTACTGGCAGTTAATGGGCGCAAAATACACGTTTTAAAATTTCGGCGGTGAAGCGTCTGAATGGTCAATGAGCACCGCTCGACCGAGATTTAAAGCGCTTCACCGCCACCCTACAAGGAATATGAAAATGCTTATCTTAACTAGACGTATCGGTGAAACATTAATGATTGGCGACGACACAGAAGTAACTGTGCTTGGCGTCAAGGGTAATCAAATTCGTTTGGGTGTTGCTGCGCCGAAAGACGTAGCGGTTCACCGAGAGGAAATTTATCAGCGCATTCAAAACGAGAAAACCAGCGAGGTAGTGCCAGCATGAGTACAAACGTAGAGCAGTTTATTGCAGAACTAGATGGCGGTGCATTTGAAGACAAACTTTCAAAGGTACTAAGCCATGTGGCAGCCGCAGTTGTGGACCACGGCAAAATGGGCTCAGTAAAACTTGAGTTTAAAGTTGGTCAAATCGGCAGCAGTCACCAGGTGCAAATCCAGCACACAATGAAGTATGAACACCCAACCACGCGCGGCGATATGTCTGAGTCTGAAAAAGGCACCACAGCGATGTATGTCGGCACCAAGGGCGCCATGTCATTCTTCCCTGAAAAGCAGGATCAATTCTTTGACCTGAAAGGCAATGTCGCCACTAACCCAAGCAACCAAGAGAGTAAGTAATGATGGATAACACAGCTATTCAAGAAATCCAAAAAGCCCACACAACGGAATCTCTAAATAGAGAATTAGTCGGCATGACGGCCATCAAAGAGCCGTTAATTGGCGTCCCCAATGATTTTAAAATTCAAAACCTTGAGCGCTACCTACCCACCCCCGTTCGCAAACGCGGCCGCATGGAAACGGATAGCATTAACGACTTTACTCAATTCGTTATCGACCACAAAAACGAACACAGCGCTTGCTTTGTTAATACAGAACTTATGTCCGCTAGCGCAATCCTTAATTACGGCAGCGTCAAAACCCCTGGACACTGTGATTTTGTATCATCACTCACTTTGACCAAAACGCCGGACTACATTGAGTTAATAAATATCAATGACACAAAAAAGACGCAGCGCGCTCTTGCAGAGTGGATTGAAGAATACAGCGATATTCTTTCGTTCTTTGATGCGAGTGATAATGAAATAACAATAGTGAAAGCAATTACTGCGGTTCGCAATGTGAAAGAAAACGCCAGCCAAGAAACAACAAGTTCAGTTGGCAACTTCAACGAATCACGCGGCGTACTAGCCAAAGCGAGCATGGAAACTGACAACTTGCCAGCATTTATCAAAGTCGACATCACCGCATACAACGACCTTTCACCAAGAGAGTTCATTACCCGCGTCAGCTACCATCGGGAAACCAGCACATTTTCCATGCGAGTAATACGGATCGATAAGCATAAAGAAGAAATGGCCAAAGAGTTCGCTGAATTAGTGCGCAACAAAATTACCGGCATAAATGTGTACATCGGTAAAGCCGCTCCAGCATCTTAAATTGAGCTATGGGGGCTTAGCCCCTTTTTCTACCAAAGCTAATATTTTGGAGTTCTAAAAATGGCCAAAGGTATAAACAAAGTAATTATCGTGGGCAACCTGGGCGAAGACCCAACCACCCGATATATGCCAAGCGGCGGCGCTGTAACAAATATCAGCGTAGCCACAAGTGAAAAATGGAAAGATAAAACCACCGGCCAACCGGTAGAAAAAACCGAATGGCATCGGATTATCTTTTTCAATCGCCTCGCGGAAGTCGCCGGCGAGTATTTAAAGAAAGGCAGCAAGGTTTATGTTGAGGGCTCATTGCGCACCCGCAAATGGCAGGATCAGGCTGGCGTCGATCGTTACACCACTGAGATTGTCGCTAGCGAAATGCAAATGCTAGACAGTAGAAGTGGCGGCGACCAAGGGGGCTATCAGCAGCCTCAACAACAAAGAGCGTCTAATCAGGCTCCACAGCAGCGACAGCAGCCTCAACAAAACCAAGCACCGCAACGAGGCGCGCCAGGCGATTCACCACACTCATACCAAAACCAAGCGCCAGCACCTAGTTATGGCGGCGGCGGTTTCGATGATTTTGACTCGGACATACCATTTTAAGGGGGATGTTTTTATGAAACTAACTCGCTGCAATAAATGCAAATTTGTTAAGCCCGAAGACTGCTTTTATACGGGCAATCAAGCCACTTGCAAGGACTGCGTAAAAAAGGCAGCCACAACAAGCCGAATGAGGCGAATAGATCAGTGCCGTGAATACGATCGGATAAGGGGCAACAGGCAAAGTGCGGAATACCTGGGCGCTTATCGGGCATCGTTTCCAGCTAAGTACAAGGCACATAACATGGTAAACAATGCGATTAGAGATAAGAAGTTGCTCAAGGATAATTGTGAGGTGTGCGGAGACGAGAATACACACGCGCACCACGATGATTATCTAAAACCCCTTTCAGTAAGGTGGCTTTGTGCAATGCACCATCGACACTGGCACGATCAAAATGGTGAGGCCAAAAACGCATCAGCCTCAGAGGATGAATTTCTTGAGGCGGTCGCGGAATTAAAGGCGGCATAAGTTAACTCCACTGGCCAGCGCATGGCCTGAACCGCTGGGGACGGCGGTAGTGGATCGGTGGCCGCACCGGATGCGTGGCGGTATTAACAAGTTTATGGCGGCTGTACGCGGTATCAGAGGTAGGTTCCGACAATGCCCGAGAATCGCTGTCGCTAAGTACGAGAAGTGGCATATGACACAACTCTATCGGCTTAGCACGGTAGCAAGTAGAAGATTCTGACTCGCTGGGTTCGATTCCCGGCCAGCCGCCACCCTACAACCGCCCCTTCACTGGGGCTTTGGCGGTAAGAGGCTTAATGCCATAGGAGAGAGAAGTGAAAGAACTAAAAGCACTACGAGAAGTTTACCGAGCTGGCACCGCCCTTCGTCAAACAGCGCCAGTGGATGACGACTTTCCACGAATGATGCACAGCTTTGATTGCGCTCTTATGGCCGCTAGCAAAGTGACGACCAGTGATGAAGGTTTAACGATTAACGGCACCGCTAAGGCCCAGTGTGAATGGGTAGAGCGCATGGGATGGCATAACAAAACCGTTTTGGAGGCGCTTGCGTTAATCGGTAGCGAAGTTGGCGAAGCGGTCAATGAATGCCGAATGGGAAAGCCTAGTGAAAAATTCGGTGAAGAATTGGCCGATATTATTCTGCGAACGCTAGACCTATCCGTAACAACTGGCGTGAACATCGAGCAGGCCATAATCGACAAAATGGCCCTAAATGAAACACGCGGCACGCGCGGCCGAGTAGTTTAGCGCCGAGGCGACGGAGGATTTATGCCAGACATGACAAAGCCTTATAGTTACATAGAAACAGAAATTGAGCGCTTGGATTACGCGGAGCAGGATGCTCGCCAAACAGCTGCCAATAAAAACTTTGAAGCGGATGTTTTCAAGCGGAACAGAATACAGCTAAAAATTGCGCTAGATAAGCAAAAGGAAGCCGACGAAGAACGACACAGCGCTATAGGAGAGTGAGATGCGACAAGAATTACGGCAAGACATAAAAGCGCTGCGTAACCAGATGGCGCGACTAGAAGAAAAGTGCAAAGAGCGTGAGGATAAGTTGGTAAAACTCATATTTGCTTTAGAGCCTTTTCTGAATGCTCTATCACCAGAGATGCACGAGAAGATACTGGAAGTCATGAAGGAGAGTGAGAGTGACCTTTAAACGCGAAAACAGATACTCGGTGATCAAGTGGAAAGATGCCGAAAAATACTTATCACCCGATGAGTTAGAGACGCTTGCTCTGATCGGCGCAAGCATCACGGCTAGCAGGCTGGCCGACGAAAAACCTGAACTCGAATGCGTTGTCGTCGAACAAGATTGGCCGGAATACGAATCAACCTGGCAAGCGATAAAAGATCGCATGGAGAGTGAGAGTGAGTGAATTAAATTTTGAGTCATTAATTGATGCTTATTGGTGCTTGGCTTACAAAGAGGGCGAGGAAGGCCGCACACATGACACTAAGAATGGTGATGCGCAGCGCGTTCTTTCCGATATTACTAGCTATGTGGGGCAGCTACGCCAGCAGCTAGCGAAAGCAAATAAGCAACTGGAAGGCGGGTTTGTCTTTTCTGTTGATGTTAACCCCGCGCCGGTAGTGCCGGAAGCTAAAAGCATATCCCACTTAATCGTATTGGAATTAATGCACAATCCCAGTTCGGATGCGGGTGTGATATGTGATGCGGCTGCGGCAAGAATAGTTGATTTGTTATCAGCAGCACAGGAGAAGGAGCCATTACTAAAACCCGCAGGGCATATACAAACGGGATGCTACTGCAAGCCGGGGCGATGCATGGCACCAGTAGTGATGGGCCGGCAGACAAAGTGCCTAGACCCAAATAAGGCAGCACAGGAGCAAGGGTGATGAGCGAATCAAAATACGAATTGGATATGGCTATTTCACAGAAAAGCGATGCTATTAGAGCAGCCGCAAAACTGGCAAACGCACTACGGGATATATACAACGATCTTGGAGAAATTCCGCAGATTAAATCGGCATTTACGAGCGTTGAAAATTTAGTTTCTGAGTACTCAGGGCTTGAGAATTATTAAGGCACATAACCCAACTATGCAGCGGTTTATCCGCTGCCATGAATTGTTATCTTTCGAGGTGAAGAATGGAATATAGCTTGATTGAAATTTTTGGGAAGTTGCCGGTTGAGCCGAAAGTATTTGCCACACTGGACCCAAAAATCAAGTGGCTTGGCAAGGCCGTAGAGGGTGAATCGTGGTGCGTAAGCTGTGGAACACTGGACCCGCAAACGCCTCGCTCGCATCACCCAGAATGCTGCTCATATATGGACGCTGACGAGTTTCCTGAATATAAAAACCCGCTAGGCGATTGCCCTGAGTGCAAATCGGATTATCTGAGTATAGATAGCAGCAGAGAAATGCAATGCAGTGTAATTTCTTGTGGGGATTGCGGGTATCAATATGGCGGTGAGGTGGATGAAGAAACGCTCACAGAGCAGTTTTTGGCACTAGGAAGATAACCCGCACGTTCACGCGGCATCGCGTGCAACTGATTGTTATACGGCTACTAACTACGGAGTGATTTATGAGCAAAGCAATTGATGATGTTGTAGCAGAACGCCAGCGGCAGATAGATTTCGAGGGGTGGACCGCTGACCATGACGACGAGCACGGAAATCGGGAAATGGCGCAGGCGGCAAGCGACTATGTATCCCATTATGTAGGCCGATCATGGTTAGCGGACCCTGATAGTGATTTGCGGAAAGCCTTCGGCGGATCGCTGGACCAATACCGGGCAGAAGAAGCCCCTGAAGACTGGCCGTGGGACGAAAGATGGTGGAAACCAAAAGACCCTCGCCGAGACCTTGTGCGAGCCGCCGCCCTTATTATAGCCGAGATTGAGCGGCTGGATAGAAAGGCCGTATAACGCTTGAGGTAACTGGCATGAGTGAAGAGAGCGCAGTGAACGAAATGAATGTCCGAGTTGACCGCCTTGTTATACCGCCGGAGGTGTTAGACCTTGTGCGGTTCATGTGCGCGACTTGGACAGATATTGATAAATGGGCATATGAAAATATGGATAGCGATGCAATGATGAAATACCCAGTAATACAGGGAACACGAAACCAGATCAATTTGCAGCGAATAGGCGAACAAGCCCACAACACCGCGAACATTCACAAGGCCGTTAAGTGGCTGATGGTAGAGGCTGTATAACACAGCATTATAAAGACCACACAAGGTAGGAGACCTAAAATCAATGGCTTATAGAGCATCAAAGAAAGCACGGAAGCTGTGGTCAGAGCGCAGTCACGCTGCCAAGGAGCGCAAGCGGCTGGCCCGTGCAACCGAGCCTCTGCCGCTACTTGAAGACGATCACATTACCATTGAGGTGCGTCGCAAGCTTACCGGCGAAATCGCTAAATTTGAGTTATTACCAGGCACTAGAATCGACAACTACAGCGTGTACTGCAACGACAAACATCTAGGCATTATGGGTATCACCAAAGTCTGTGACGGCATCCGCAAAGCCCTGCCACGGCTGCAAGCATACTACGAATAATGAGAAGAGGACTCACATGCACATCGAAACAAGCGTTGTGTATGTCTTAACATCCGTGGTGGCTAGCATTTTTTCACCACCGTTAAATTTTGCTATAAACGTGACTTCCTTTTTCTTGCCACCCAACAGCAAGCCCGCCAACAGACCAACAGGCCCAAGAATTACAGCGCCAGCGACACCCCAGCCCACCGTGCCGACTATTCTCTTTACCGATTCTTCAGTCGCAATATCGATCTCAGAAATGTTTGATAACGGCACCTTGTCACGATTAAGCAGTCCCTGCCCTTTCTTTGCCGGCAGCGCAATAGAGGCGCCCTGCAGCGCGGCCTTGCCATCACCAAAGTCGCTAACGTGAATCGTAATGGTACCCATCGGCATAATCCCTTATGTGTCGGCCTGATCACCGATTATACTTTTTATCCACGGCCACGCCGCATATTTGTCACCACGCCCCTGCAAATGGGTATAACGCCGCAGCGAATTCCAGTCTCGATGCCCCGATACGCTCGCAACACGGGGAATATCCCACTCCATTTCAAACAACCGACTTACACCCTCATGCCGAAGATCATGAAAATGCAAATCCTCGATCGCTAAAAAACTGGTTACTCGAGTAAAACTGGCCGACACCGACTTACCGTTGTACGGGAATATACGCTCATCATCTTTGGGCATGGTCTCAATAATCGCCACCGCCTCATCTGGCAACGAACACCACACATCATTACCCGCCGTTTGCCCGGGGTTTTTCATATCCCGAACCAACACCCGCTTATGATCCTTATCAAAATCAGCCCACCGAATCCGGCAAATTTCATCCTGCCGGCGAGTCGAGTAAATCGCAAAGGGTATCAACTTCAGCATTGGGATCTCAGACCGAGTGCGCTTTACCATGTCGCTATAATGCGTAAACAGCAATGCTAGCTCATCCAAAGAAGGCCTACGGCTACGCTCAGCGCTCTTTCTAATCAACCCCAAGCGACGCATTACCTTGCGCGCAGCCACCAGCTCTTGTGGATCTATATCGTAATCCCACGCCGCTTTAGCAACAGAAACCACAGCCCCTAAATGCTGCAAATCGTTGTTGACCGTTTGAGGCAACACAGCCCCACCCTCTTTCGACAACCGCCACTGGGCATACTCAACCAACTTCTGACTAGTAAGCTCTACGTCCAGCAAAGCACCAAGCCACGTCTCAGCGATCGCATTCAACGTATCGCGCTTAGTCCTACCCAAAGGGCGAACCGCACCGTAGTCGCGCTTATAGTGCTTGATCACCTCCTTAATCGTAACCGACTTACGATTCATACGATCCAACGCACCAGGCATGGCAAGCTCAGCTTCCCGCTTCTTCATCCACGCCGTCGCCACGGCCTTACGCGCGAACGTCTCACTTTCTTGATAAACTATCTCGCCTTTACGACGGATACGAATCTGCGCGGTATAACTTACCGAACCATCTTTCTTATTCCTTGGCGTAATCGTGCCCATATTTTCAGTGCTACAATTATTGAAGTCAGTGCTACATTGTAGCACTGCCACTGAAAAAACAAGCGAAAATAGCCCAAAACAAGCGAAAATGAGACAGTGACAAACACCCCAGAATCAACACCAAAGCCACCAACCACGCGGGATAAGCTGAATAGACGGTTCTGTGTTGCCCCCATGCTGGACTGGTCTGACCGGCACTGCCGTGTCTTTTGGCGCCAACTGACCACAGAAGCGGTGCTGTACACCGAAATGATCACTACCGGCGCGCTGATCCATGGCAATGCCGAGCGCCACCTCAATTTCAGCGATATTGAACACCCTGTCGCTCTGCAACTTGGTGGCAGCGACCCCAAGGCACTGGCCCACTCAGCACAACTGGCTGAAAAATGGGGATACGACGAAGTGAATTTAAACTGCGGCTGCCCTTCGGATCGCGTTCAGAATGGTTTTTTTGGCGCCTGCCTCATGTCTCGCCCTGCCCTCGTTGCCGATTGTGTAAAGGCAATGAAAGACGCTAGTTCGCTCCCCATTACCGTTAAGCACCGTATCGGCATTGATGAACAAGAAGGCTACGGGCCGCTGCAGGAGTTTGTCGCCGCCATTGACGAGGCCGGCACTGACGCGATCATCGTTCACGCCCGCAAGGCGTGGCTGCAAGGCTTGAGCCCAAAGGAAAATCGCGAAATTCCGCCGCTGAACTACAACTTGGTACACCAGCTAAAACAGGACTTTCCCAAGCTCGAAATTATCATCAATGGCGGCATTCAGAACATCGAAGATGCCACCTCGCAATTGTCATACGTGGATGGCATTATGATGGGCCGCAGCGCGTATCAAACCCCGTTTCTTCTGGCTAGTGTGGATTCGCAATTTTACGGCCAAGACCGACAGATCGCTGTGCGAAGTGACGTCATTCGCGGCCTATTCCCCTATATAGAAGCGGAACTTACACAAGGTACGCGGCTCAATCATATAACACGGCATATGCTGGGATTATTTAATGGACAACCCGGTGGTCGACTATTTCGACGTTATATAAGCGAGCACGGCCATCGCCCCAACGCCGGTATTGAGGTATTGGAGCAGGCATTAAGCCTTACCGAAGAAGCCCTGCAGACCATGATGACAAAAAGGACAGTAAGTAATGAGCAGTAAGCTAGAACAACTAAAGCAGTTCACCGATGTGGTTGCCGATACCGGTGATATAGATGCAATCCGGCGTTTTTCTCCTCAAGATGCCACGACAAATCCATCACTCATTCTTAAAGCCGCTCAACTTGCCCAATATCAACCGCTAATACAGCGCGTCATTTCCGCTCAGAGTAAAGGCCCCCGAGACGCCCAGTGGCTGCAAAAAACCGCCACTCAGCTAGCGGTAGAAATTGGCGCCGAAATCTGCAAATTAGTACCCGGGAAAGTGTCTACTGAAGTCGACGCCCGCCTCTCATTCAATACCGAGGCGATGATTGCCGAAGGCCGCTACATAGCCGAGCTTTACCAGCAAAAAGGCATCGCCAAAGACCGGCTACTCATTAAAGTCGCCTCAACGTGGGAAGGCATTCAAGCCGCCGCGGTATTAGAAAAAGAAGGTGTAGAGTGCAATCTGACACTGCTCTTCAGCCTTATTCAGGCTGCCGCCTGTGCAGAAGCTGGCGCAACCTTAATATCACCCTTTGTTGGTCGTATTTTAGATTGGCATGTCGCCCGTGGTCTTGCACCTGAAACGGCACATGATGATCCTGGGGTTCAGTCTGTCATTGCCATTTACAGCTATTACAAGCAACACGACTACAAAACCGTTGTAATGGGAGCAAGTTTTCGCAATATAGGCGAAATTGAGGCTTTAGCGGGCTGTGATCGCCTAACAATAAGCCCAGCACTGCTAACTGAACTGAGTGAAGATACACAAGCCTTACCGCGCCAACTCGGTCCAGATATGAACTTCATCCCCCATCCAAAACTCGACATTACCGAATCCGGATTTCGCTGGGCCTTGAATGACGATGCCATGGCAACAGAAAAACTCGCCGAGGGTATTCGGGCCTTTGCCGCCGACCAAGTGAAACTTGAAACCCTGCTTAGCGAATGGAACTAGTACTCCTTCAATATGATATTGCCTAATGTCAAAGTTCGTAGGTATGGGTTGAGGTACGACATGCCTTCAGACTGGACGCCCGTCAGGACGCCCCGAAGGGGTTTATCAAACCCAACATGATGGGATGCTCTCCCACCGCTTGTTGGGTATCGCTACCGCTCAACCCAACCTACAGAATCACACATCATTTTCAAATTGAAAGAGTACTAGGATATGTTTGAAAAATTAAAGCAGCTTTTTTCTGGCGTGGAAGAAGACGACAAGAAAACCACGATGTCGCTGGAGTTAGCGGCAGCCGCCCTACTTATCGAAGTGAGCAAATCTGATTACGAACAAGACCCCAAAGAAATTGAAAAAATACAAGAATTGCTGGTTCGGTGTTTTTCAGTGTCGCTAGCGAATATTGAAGATTTCATGACGACGGCAACAGCGCTTAATAAAGACAGCACCTCCTTGTATCCGTTTACCCGTTACATCAACGACAATTGCAATAATATTGAAAAATATGAGCTGATTGTCGCGCTTTGGGAAGTGGCCATTGAGGATGGGCAAATAGATAAATACGAAGATCACTTGATCCGGAAGATCTCTGATCTCATTTATTTACCTCACACCGAATTTATCCGAGCAAAGCTGACAACGACAGAAAAGCTGCTGGCAAATAGATAAGGATGGCGTTTGTGCAGAGAAAAAATTAAAAACACTGACCTTCTAGAAGCGACACTAACTCACGAAACTTAGCGTGATTACTGTCGCTCAGCCCCATTAGCGTGCGATGCGCCTCTAACACCCGCTTCTTAACAGCATCTTCGCTACAGGGTAAAACCGGCAGCTCGCCTAGGTCTTCATCGTCGAGTAGTGGCTCTTCTCGAATTCTAAACACCCGGTCGAAACCCATGCTTTCGAGCACTCGGGTGATATCGGGATTAGTGGATAAAATAAGGGGGACAAACTTAAAACGCTCTTTGGCTTTAATCGCTAATTTAGCAAGTAAACCCAAAGTAGTACTGTCGACATTTAGGGCATCAGAAAGATCAACGACAACACTGGCAAAGCCTTCAACAGATAACATCTCGTCGAAAAACTCGTCCAAGGTTGTACACAGCGTCAACCGCACGTCACCAACTAGTTTGATAACAAACGCGCCGTCTTGTCCTGCTACCAATATCCTACCGGGCTGCATTTGCCTATAACCTGCACACGACTAAAATTGCGATATCGTCTGGCGCTTCGTCTATTTCTAGTAAACCGAAAGTTTTCGCCAGTCCCGTCGACATACTTTCACCCTCGCCGAGAATATCGAGCAGCTTCAGCTCTTTCTCTTCGAGGGTGTCACTGTCTAACACCTCTAGAATACCATCCGAGAACAACGTTAGCACTGCGCCCGGTGGGAAAGTGATCATATGATCACTGTACTCGGCATCGGCAAATAAACCAACAGGCATGTCGTGTTCAGGCAGAAATTCCGCCTTACCGTCTACCGCCATTGCCGGCGCAGGAAGATGACCTGCTACCGAATAACAGAGCTGATGGCACTTAAGATCAAAAACACCGACACACATTGTTACGTGTTTGCCGATCCCCATTTCCAGTAATTCCCGATTCGCTATGGCAAGCATCTTCGCTGGCGACAAAATAGCAGTGGAACCGCGATGTAAGAAATCACTGCGCTTACGTGCAAACAAATTTTTGAGGAACACCGTCACGAAGGCCGAACTAGCGCCGTGCCCTGACACGTCTGCAACAAAGAACACCGCGTGATCTTCACCAACAATAAAGTAGTCAACAAAATCGCCGCTCAGGTACAAAGACGGCAATATAAAGTGACAAAAACTGTAGCCGCCAATTTGCTTTGGCGTATCTGGTAGCAGAAGCTGCTGAACGTGCTTTCCCGCCTGCTGGTCTTGTTGTAACAAGGTCAAACTTTCAAGTAAATCTCGGTTCGCGTTTTCAAGCTTAGTGCGGTAGGCCAAGTTTTCGCGTTTTAGGGCGCCACGCTCAACCGCCCGATCAATAACATGGCGAATAACGTCCAAATTTTCTGGAGGGAGCATCAGATAATCAGTTGCACCGTGCCTAACAGCCTCAACAACGTCAGCAAGACTTTTGCGACGAGAAACACCGATTAGAGGTAATTCACGGGGGTCAGCTGCCATTTTACCGAGAAGATCAATACCGCGATCATCGGGGAAATCGATGTCAACCATCACAATATCGATATCTTCTTCGCGAAAACCCACCATTGCCGTCGAGCAATCCGCAATCGCAAGCACGGACATACCCAGCTTCTCCAAGGAGGACACTAGCTCGTTGTGGACAGCATCAGCCTGCTGAACCAATAAGATACTCTGGGGAAACGTAGCTTTCATGCGGACTTTTTACTCGCATCAGCAAGAACACACAAGCCGTATTTATGCGCAGAATTTACGCCAGGGAAATCAGGCGCGAAATTAGAAATCAAAGGATTCGAAATCTTCATCGCCAAAATCATCTTTAAGCTTGCCGTCATTGATAAGAAAATCTCGGCGCTGCAAATAAACATCCTTGAAGAAGGTGTATTTATCTCCCGACACCAACTCTTCTGTCCCAAGTAAAGAGGCTCGAACTTGAATCAAATCCAGAAGGGTCATGCCGTACTGCGCACTTTCAGGATCAACACTGCGCATCACATTGGTATAAGAATCAACTCCCCTTCCAGCACCATCCCGCAAAGTGCTGGGGCCGAGAAACGGTAGCATTATGTACGGGCCATTACCCACCCCCCACACAGCAAGGGTTTGACCAAAATCCTCGGAGTCACGCACTAAACCAATCGCTCCAGCGACATCAAAAATGCCTAATACACCAACCGTTGTGTTAATAATGAACCGTCCACCACTGATCAGGACATGACTGCCATCACCCTGCAATACATTATTGCCGATATTCTTAATTTCACCGAGATTATTAAAAAAATTGGCTAAACTTTGATCAACAAACGTCGGCGTAATATTGCGATAGCCTTTCGCGACAGGCTTCAAGACATACTGGTCAGCCGTGTCATTGAATACAAAGACAGCACGATTGAGGCCCTCCCAAGGGTCGCGAGGATCGCTGTCGCTATCATTTACAGACGCATTTACGCCCTGAAATGTAGACAGCAGCGTCAATAGCAAGGCACAAGCTATTCGTTCCATTGGAGTCATATCCATCAATTCTAAAAAGCGGCTAACACTATACGCAATGCGCGCTTGCTTGGCACTAACTGCATGATTACGACTCAGCAATAATCAATATATCGAGACCAACCAACTGTGTCACAAGCTCGCGACCAAACCCCACCACCGCTTCAGCTTCAACACCAAGCTCGGCGGCAATTCCCTTAAGTACTCCGTACGCATTGAGCGAAGACGCGTCATCAAACAACGCAAGTAACCGCGCCGTGACTGCATTGATTTCTAAAAACTCAACGCTATCGGCACGGTTGCGATACACCACAATATAGGTGACGTCGCCGGTCACTTCTGCGGGACGGTTATCCCTGCTAATTTGATGGACGGGAAAACCGTAAGCCAGCGGCCAAGCGAGTGAAGACAGACGCCACCGCGCATCCAAAATATCGCTGGGAGGCTCTACTGCGGAAGGAAGTTCGTCAACAGCGACATCGAGTGCCAGCTCTACCCATTCATAATGGGCAAGCTCGGCTAAAAACGGCGGATCTACGGCTATACCACTGCGCTGATGCTGAAGATATTCAAGAAACTCTTCCGCAATTTTAAGAAAGTAAGGGCTCGCGCACTGATGCCGAATCATAAAGTCCCGCACCATCGAGCCCCAATCCGAATCGCTATACAAACTACGACACACCGGGAAGCCATTACTTAAAAAGCCATTGATATTGTTGAAAAACAAATCGCGATAAATATCTAGACGACGGCCCTCTATACCCGGCAACCCAGAAGAAGCGTCGGGATTGCGGATAAACTGGGTTAGTTCGCGCTGAACATGCTGAAAATTGCTCATCTCACAGCAACCCGGTGAGAAGCGACACTGCACTCGTTGATAGCTTGAGCACGCTTAATACGCTCTACCTCTAATACCAACTCTGCCATCGGCGGGAAATTAAAGTCCCTCTCCAGCAAAGTTGGCAAGGGACCGCAGCGCTCATAAGCCGCGTCTAGCAAGGCCCAGACAGGATCAATGACATCTGAACCATGTGTATCGACACGCAGATCATCGGCCTCATCGTAATGGCCGGCGATATGCACATACCTCGCGCGCTCCAGAGGAAGTGAATGCAAAAAATCATGGGGATCGTAGCGATGGTTAATACTGTTCACGTAGATATTATTTACATCTAGTAACAGCTCACAATCTGCCTCGGTCAGCACCGCGTTAATAAACTCACTTTCACTCATTTCCTGAGCCGGAGCTGCGTAATAAGACGCATTTTCTAGCAATATACGCCTACCTAAAACATCTTGTACTTGCTTAACTCGGTCAGCGACGTGGTGAACTGCCTCTTCAGTAAACGGAATGGGCAGCAAATCATACAGTTGCCCCTCATCACCGCAATAGGTCAAATGTTCTGAATACAGAGGGCAGTCAAAATCCGCCATAAACTGCTTAATATCTTTCAGCAAGCTTGTGTCGAGGGGAGAAAAACCACCAATGTTTAATGATAGCCCATGTAAATAAACGGGGTAACGCTCAGCTATTTCACGAAATGAGCGGCCGTAACGACCGCCAATACCTATCCAATTCTCAGGGGCAACCTCAATAAAATCAATATCGTCTGGGCTCAGCTGTTTAAACGCCGACATGAGGCCTCGACGCAAACCGAGACCTGCCAAAGCAGATCTATTATTTAAGTTAAGCTCTTCCATTGATACTGTGATTGCCTCTCAGAGAACCGTTAACACTAAGAAAATAATGCTTATTTCGCAGCACCGCATGACGCTTCCTTCGCCGCTTTGTCGCCGCCACACTGCCCTTCCATTGCCCCCTTATCAGCGCCACACTTCGCTTCACCACACTTACCTTCGTGGGCGGCCTTTGCCTTGTCAGCGCCGCACTTAGCTTCGCCGCATTTGCCTTCGTGCCCAGCCTTATCAGTTCCACACTTTGCCTCACCGGCTTTATCAGCCCCACACTTAGCTTCCGATTTAGCCGCTTTATCGGAGCTTCCCATCGCAAGTTCATAGCCCGCGCTCAATTGCTTGGCCGCGAACGGGTTGCTATCAGCCATCGCAGGGCTCACAGCAGAAGCCAACATCGCCGCACCAAAGGCTGCAACTAGAGGTTTTTTCGTAAAAGACGCCATTATTATTTCTCCATTCCGGCTATGCACCGAGTTAGTCTTCAAGTAAATTAAAATTCTGCTCAAAAAACAGCCAATGTATCTGAGCTAAACGGTAAAAAACGCATTTTCAGCATAGCCGGATCTCAAAATTTAACAATGCAATGATTAGCTTACGAGAACACCAACGTTTCCGATCTTTGCCGTAAATTACGTCGCGGCTAGTACCAGACACGAATAGCTTGATTGTCACGACTATGCTTAAAGAAACGGCTACCTAGCTGTGCCCCGCCGAGACGAGAGGAATACAACTTGGTATTCCAAGTAGGCGAAGAGCCGGCGAATGGCGCCATTTAGGGTTAACTAGAATTGCCAGGGGCATTTTCCCGCCCAGCAAAGACAATCAAACTAGCGTGCCCATAGCCAATAGACCTAACTAGACTTTGAATGTTACATCTTGGGTGACACTTTTCCATAATTGCTTCAATCGTTTTTCTGATACCGGCGACCGCGTGCCGATATTTTGAGCAAACAGAGAAATGCGGAATTCCTCTAGCTGCCAGCGATAATCTCTAAGGGCGGGATGTGAAGCAAGTTCATCGGGCGCTTTCAGCAAGAAGTCACTCAACTGGTTTTGCAAAGGCTCTAAGATAAGGGTGCACTGACGATCTCGCTGATAGTGTCCATCCAGTTTTGTAAGGCGCTGCAAAATCCCCTTCAAGTATCGAGGGTACTGACTCAGCTCTTCATAATTTAACGCCGTTATAAAGCCGTTGAAAAACAAGCCGTCAAGCTGCTTATTTACGTCGTTAATACTGTGAATCCAGCTCAGCGAGTTCAGCTTTTTCAAAGCCCGCCGAATATCGGAATAATAACCCAATATTTCCGTGAGCATTTCCGCATAGCGTTCAGCGTCAGCGGTAAAACTTGCACGCCCCGCTTGCCACAGTTTGTCGAAGTGGGCTTCTGTTTCAGGTAAGTTGTCAGGATCTATCGCAAAACTTTGTCGAGCTGCGGCTATTAAGCTGTCTTCGAGCCATTTCTTTTTATCTTCACCCACAGCGGCGAATTGCAATTGCACCGCGTTATGTCGAAACAAACTCGCCCGCAATAATTTTGTCTGTTGAGACAGTCGCAGCAATAGTAATCTCAGCACCCCGTAAAGGCTCTTCTGTTTCGCGTCCTGCGCCGACTCTGCCAACTCTAAAACAACATGGTCGCCGTCATCCCGCAAACACGGATATGCAGTCAATGTTGCGCCGCCGCGCTTAAACTCATGGCGCGTTTCTAAGTGCCCAAAATTCCAATCTTGAAGTACTTTACTGTTAAAACTGCCACTGCTTTCTTCCGCAATACCCTGCTGAACTTGATCGGCAAGTTGGGTATTTAACAGCCTTAAATCACGCCCCTGTGCCAATAGTTTTCCGGTATTGTCCAGCACACGAATATTCATTAAGTAGTAATCGTCAATGCGATTGGCAGCCCACTCATTAATATCGATCTGCAAACCGCTCAAGCGCAACAAGGCTGTGGCAAGCTGAGCAAGCAGCCCCTGTTCGCCCACCTTAAGCATCGGCATAGCGCGATCAACATAGTCCGGCACCGGCACCAACTGCTTGCGCTGCGCCTTTGGCAGGGTTTTCACTAGGGCAATGCACTTCTCTCGCAACAAACCCGGCACCAGCCATTCAAGTCGCCCCGCAGGCAATTGCGCTAAATTCCCCAACGGCACCGATACACTGACACCGTCGGCGGGGTGACCTGGCTCGAAGTGATAGCTGAGCGCGAAGCTAATGCCGCCGCACGCTAAAGTATCTGGAAATTGCTGTTCGGTGACATCACCACCGCCGTGGCGCATCAATTCGCCGCGCGTCAAATACAGTGTGTTTGGGGGAGCCGTTGCTTTTAGCCAGTGTTCAAGGTGCTTGGCAGTGACGATACCCGCCGGAATACGCTCATCGTAAAATCGAAATAGCTCATCATCAGACACCAATATATCTCGACGACGAGCCTTGTCTTCTATCTCCGCAATATCAGCGATTAACGCTTTGTTATGTTTATAAAAATCCGCGCGGCCTTGGTAGCGGCCTTCGACTAACGCTTGCCGAATAAGAATTTCGCGGCTTTCTTCAGGCGCAATCGGGCCGTAGTGAACACGCTTTTTATCGCGAATGACCAAACCGTACAACGCGGTTTGTTCAAAGGCCATAACTCGGCCGCTGCGGGCCTGCCAATGTGGCTCTGAGTAACTACGCTTAAGCAGACTATCATTGACACCAAACACCCACTCGGGATCAATTTTTGCGACACAGCGCGCATACAATTGGCTTGTTTCGGCTAACTCCGCCGCCACAATCCATTTTGGCGGCTTTTTGAATAATCCCGAGCCAGGAAAAATATGTAACTTTCGATTGCGTGCACCGGTGAATTCACGATTCTCGTCCTTGGTCGCTATTTGACCGAGGAAACCAGGTAACAAGGCGCGGTGAATACTCTCATAACCGGCGGCTTCTTTATTCTGCTTTAAGCCTAACTGCCGACACATAAGGGTTAGCTGATGATGCACTTCTCGCCACTCACGCATTCTCGTCCACGACAAAAACTCACGCTGACAAAGCTTTCGCCACTGATTTGCCGACAGCGCCTGACGCTGTTCCTCGGCGTAATCCCACAGCGCCACAAAGCCGGCAAAATCTGAATCTTCCTGCCAAAATCGGCGATGCTTCTCATCCGAGGCCTGCTGCTTATCGGCGGGGCGCTCACGGGGATCTTGAATACTCAAAGCACTTGCAATTACCAGCATTTCGCGAAGACACGAGGCGTCTGCAGCTGCCAATAGAAGACGGCCAATACGCGGGTCAACGGGAAAACTCCCAAGCTGTTCACCCAGTTTTGTTATGCGCCCCTCATCAACCGCGCCCAGCTCTGCCAGCAGCGCAAAGCCATCGTTGACAAACTTTTTATCCGGCGCGTCAACGAAGGGGAAATCTGAAATATCGCCCAACTTCAGCTGCAGCATTTGTAAAATAACAGCCGCTAAATTTGTACGCTGAATTTCCGGCTCAGTGTACTCTGGTCGGCTCAAATAGTCGGCTTCACTGTAAAGCCGATACGCAATACCCGGCGCAACGCGACCGCAACGACCCGCTCGTTGATTGGCGCTGGCCTGCGAAATGGCCTCAATCGGCAGACGCTGCACTTTGCTGCGCACACTGTAACGACTGACCCTCGCTGTACCCGCGTCTATAACGTAACGAATCCCGGGCACGGTGAGCGAGGTTTCTGCCACGTTGGTGGCCAATATCACCCGCCACCCCCGCCGTCCCCGCAAATCAAATATCCGTTGTTGTTCTGTGCCACTTAAGCGCGAATACAGCGGCAATATCTCTGCCCCCGACAATTCGGCGCGTTTCAGGTGGCGGGTTAACTCGCGAATATCTCGCTCACCGCTAAGAAATACCAGCGTGTCACCGTGACGCTGAGCGCCCTCCGCCATCAGCTCCCGAAGCACCAACTCCACTGCTTCGGCCAAATCATTGTCGGCACTCAGCTCCTCTTGAGGTCGATAGCGATACTCCACCGGATAGCTGCGACCAGACACTTCAATAACAGGAGCATCATTGAAGTGCGCAGAAAAGCGCTGCACATCAATTGTCGCGGAGGTAATGATGAGCTTTAAATCAGGCCGCTTCGGTAAAAGCGTTTTTAAGTAACCCAATAAAAAGTCAATGTTCAGACTACGTTCGTGGGCCTCGTCAATAATAATGGTGTCGTATTGACTGAGGAATCGGTCGCGCTGGATAGCAGCCAGCAAAATACCGTCAGTCATTACCTTAATATAGCTATTCGGCGAGGCTACTTCTTGAAAGCGAATTTGAAAAGCAACGCCTTCGCCGAGCTGGGTGTTGAGTTCCTCTGCTAAACGCTGAGCCACCGCCCTCGCCGCCAAACGTCGGGGCTGAGTGTGGGCAATTAAGCCCGCAACACCACGCCCCATCTCTAGGCAAATCTTCGGTATTTGGGTGGTTTTACCCGACCCCGTTTCCCCGGCGAGCACCACGACCTGATGCTCGCTAATTGCCTTGCGAATATCATCCAGCCGCTGCGCAACGGGCAGATCCTGAGGATAGACAATTTTAGGTAGGCTCTCCTGGCGCGCCTTCCGCCTAAGTACGGACGCGTTAATACGCTGAGCCAGCGCGAGCAATTTATCGCCAATGTCAGTGTTTTCTCGATCTTGCTTGGCGAGCTGACGACACTGCCTCGCGAATGCAAACTGATCGCCCAACATACATTCGTCAACACTGGCCAGTAGTGAGGCTGCGGTAATTTCTGACATACATTCCAAATAAATAAAAAAGGCGCCATCAGGCGCCTTTTTGCAATGAGCTGAAAATTTAATCAGCCTTGGCGAGCTTGGCAAGCTCCTCGTCTCGAAGTGAACGACGCAAAACCTTACCAACGTTGGTTTTAGGTAATTCATCGCGAACTTCTATATAACGCGGCATTTTATAGCCGGTTAAGCGTTCACGCAAAAATGCTTTCAGCTCATCCTTATCAATGTCGCCATTTTTAGCAGCAACAAAGATTTTTACCGCTTCGCCTGACTTCTCATCAGGTACACCAATTGCTGCGCACTCTGCGATATTGGGATGGCCACTCAGCACATCTTCAATTTCATTGGGGTAAACATTAAAGCCAGAAACGATAATCATGTCTTTCATGCGATCAACGATCCGCATATAACCGTCTTCTTGCACAACCGCAACATCACCGGTATGCAACCAGCCATTTTTAATGGTCTTATCAGTTTCATCCTGGCGCTGCCAATAGCCCATCATCACCTGCGGGCCTCGCACGCAAAGCTCACCGCGCTCACCGATTCCCACGTCCTCACCACCCTCGGTGACGATACGAATCTCGGTGCCCGGCAGGGCAATCCCGATAGTGCCGATTTGATTGGCACCACCTGGGTTAATTGATACTACCGGTGAGGTTTCAGTTAAGCCGTAGCCTTCATAAACCTGCGCCCCAGTCATCTCCATCCACTCTTTCGCCGCACCCGCAGTTAATGCCATACCACCTGACAACGTGGCTTTAACTGAGGAGAAATCGAGTGTTTTAAATTCAGGGTGATTACACAGCTGAACGAAAAGCGTATTGATACCGCTCATGCCGCTCCAGCGCCAGCGCTTCATTTCTTTAATCACACTGCCCAAGTCGCGCGGATTTGGAATAAGCACCGCGTGATTACCCTGCATCATGACGCAGAATGACAACATAAAAGAGTAAATATGGTAAAGCGGCAGCGGTGACAAAAAGGTTTCTGTCGCCTCTTTCAAGCCATAGCTTTCAAACAGCTGCTTACTTTGCAGGACATTGGCCATCAGATTGCGATGACTGATCATGGCGCCTTTAGACACACCGGTTGTACCGCCGGTGTACTGCAATAAAGCGACGTCTTCTGCACCCGGTGCAGAAGGGGTGTATTTGCCGTTTTTACCCAAGGACAATGCCTTTCGGTATGAAATCTGATTTTTAAAGCTAAAATCAGGCACCATTTTCTTAACACGCTTAACTACGACGTTAATTAATGGCCGCTTAAAACCAGTGTGCAGATCGGCTATTTCGGTGACAATCACTGTTTCTACTGGTGTTTCTGGGACAACCGCCGCAGCTGCCTCGGCAACGTTTGCCAATACAACCAGTGCTTTCGCACCTGAGTCATTCAATTGATGTTTTAGTTCGCGCTCGCTGTAAAGTGGGTTGGTGTTAACCACGATCAGACCCGCGCGGATTGCGCCAAAAAGTGCGACCGGATATTGGATAATGTTTGGCATTTGCAAGGCAATACGGTCACCGGCCTTCAGGTTGGTATGGTGCTGAAGGTATGACGCGAATTGGGCAGATAAGACATCTAGCTCGCGATAGGTAATAGTTTTACCCATACACGATATAACCGGGTGATCCGCAAACGTGGTTGCGCAGTAGGCAAACATGTCCACCAGATTAGCGTACTGAGCAAGATCAACACTGCTTGGCACATTTGCGTTTTTCCGCGCCGCACTTATTGCTGCTGCGATTTCTTCCATTGCTGCTGACAAAGTCGTCCCCTCGTAATACCTTTTTGTTATTAATGCAGGGCCGGATGACAGGTCTGTCTGGCCACGCCTACTAAAGGTGGCAAGCTATCGATATTTGTACTCACTGTCAACACTAGTGCACTTTGCGAGCGGTTTTGTGCTGTTCCCCTGGCTTATCCCTCAACGTTAGCGGGTTCAGCTACACGATATTGCTCAGGATCAATAAACATCAGCTGTAAGACCAGCTCACCACTTCGCCGCAGATCGGCGGCCAAAACCAGCGCATTAAGATGACCATCGATATGGCTTATAGCTGGAATATTAAATACAAGTTGCTGGCCGCTATCGTCGCTCATCACTATTGGCTCTGATTTAGCCTGTATCACCTTGACCAACTCGGCGCACAACATCTGCAATTGCAGTTTAAACGCACTGAAATTTAAGTGACCGCGAAACTCTTCAGGCATTAACTGCAACCTAACCCGCACTGTAGATTTATCCGGCATCTCCATTTTGGTCAAAAACAACTCCCGACCGGCCTCTAGCTCCTTAAAATAACGTTTCGCCTCGGTGCGGCCCACATCTAACAAGCAGGTCTTAAATAAATTTACTGAAATTGTCAGTACGCTCGATGTATCCATATTCACTTTCATAAAATGACTATCCAATATTAATAGTTTCAGAGGGCTGGCTAACTACCCTATTATTTTAAGACCTCAAAGCCTAGCCGATAACACCTCAATACCGACGCTATCCCCTGGACCTGAGAATTTCAATATCCACTAAACGGTGACAGGCTGCTTCCGTGCGCACCCTGCTGGGCTGTAACCACGGCGGGGTATCACAACACGCCAATTCAGCCATGTGGCAACGCGGCGCGAATCGGCATCCCCTATCGGTCGCCAGCGGCGCTCGATTGGCAATAGTCTGAGCCGGTAGCGACTTGTTTAGTATTCGGCCCTTTGGGTTTCCATCTAAATGTGCCGCGAGCAATCGCACCGTATAGGGATGACGAGGTGCCTCAAACACGGCGGCTGTTGGCCCAATCTCTACAATTTCGCCAAGATACATAACTGCCGTGCGCGTGGCTAAAAATCTTACAACAGCTAGATCGTGGGCGATAAACAGCATGGCGGTATTGTGCTCACGCTGCAATTCCTGCAATAAATTAATAATCTGCGCCTGCACTGAGACATCCAGTGCCGATACCGGCTCATCGCATATCACCAACTTTGGCTCGGTAATAAACGCCCGAGCAATACCTATACGCTGGCGCTGCCCGCCAGATAATTCATGGGGATAACGCTCCCCCGCGGATTGCGGTAAACCAACGCGATCTAGCCAGTAGGCTGCTTTATCCCGCGCGGCCTGACCATGAATACCAAGGCTCCAAAGCGGCTCCTGCAAACTCGCTAAAATCGTCATCCGCGGATTTAAACTTGCATAGCTATCTTGAAACACCATTTGAACCTGGGTCGCCATCTCGCGATAGTCATGACGACGATAGGAATGTGGCATGTCTTTGCCATCAATATAAATCTTGCCTGCACTACGGGACTGCAAACCAGCGATCATTCGTCCCAGGGTCGATTTACCCGAGCCACTTTCACCAACAAGCCCTAACACCTCACCCGCTGTAATTTGCAGATTAATGCCATCCACCGCCGCCAATAAATTAGCACCACTTTTAAAATGGCAACGCAATTGGCGAATATCCACCAGCGGCGCGGTCATGATTTTCCTCCCAACAGTGAAACAGCTTCGGCCTCGCGCCAGCGCTCTGGGTGATCTTTATGCCACAACCAGCAGCGCGCAAGATGATCTTCACCACAGGACATCAGTGGCGGTGACTCTTCGCAAATCGCCATGCGCTTCGAACACCGCGCGGCAAAACCGCAGCCACTCGGCGGCTGACGCAAATCAGGTGGAGTGCCTGCTATTGCCTCCAAAGGCTTAGGGTTCTCCAAACTCGGAACGGCCCGCTTTAGAGCTTGGGTATAAGGATGGGCCTCCCGACTAAACACATCGTGCAGCGAACCTGACTCAACGGTTTGACCGGCGTACATCACTGACACCGAGTCTGCGATCTCGGCAACGACGCCGAGATCGTGGGTAATAAACAACATGGCAGTGCCGCTTGACTCCCGCATCTCCTGTAACAAAGACAAAACCTCTGCTTGCACAGTAACGTCGAGGGCGGTGGTAGGCTCATCGGCGATAAGGAGTTCTGGCTCACACACAACCGCCATCGCGATCATTGCCCGCTGCAACATACCGCCAGAAAACTCAAAGGGATATTGTTCTGCCCGCTGCGCAGGGTTGGCAATCGCCAAGCGTTCAAGTAACGCGATTGCGCGCATTTTTGCTTCTCGTCGCGACAGGCCTTTGTGAATCCGCAATGGCTCAGCTATCTGCGCACCGATGGTTTGCGTCGGGTCTAAAGCCGTCATCGGGTTTTGGAAAATCATCGCGATTTGATTTCCCTGCAACTGACGCCATTCACGCTCCTTGATTTGCGTCATATCGCGACCAGCAAACCACCATTCTTCAGCACTGATTTTTGCTGCGTTTGGCATGAGTCCCAGCAAGGTCATCGCCGTCACCGACTTGCCGCAGCCCGATTCACCAACCAACGCTCTGCACTCCCCTGCCTCCAAGTTCAGAGACACATCGCGAACCGCTTTTACTGGGCCGATACTAACCTGCAATGACGTTAACTTGAGTAGGCTCATGCGCGCACCACCCCCGAGCGTCGATCAGTGGCATCGCGCAGGGCATCGCCCAATATATTAAAGGCCAGCACCGACAGACTGATGAATATGGCTGGAAGGATGAGTTGGCGAGGATGCGACAACAGCGTTTTGATACCTTCATTGCAAAGCGCTCCCCACGAGGTGGTCGGCGGCGACACCCCCATACCAATAAATGACAAAAATGCCTCGGTAAATATTGCCTGCGGAATCGCAAAGCTAAATGCCACTAATATCATCGGCAATACATTGGGCAACATATGACGGAGAATTATACGAGAGGTGCTGACGCCAGCGATGCGTGATGCCTCTACAAACGGCTGGCTGCGCAGCGCCAATACCTGACCGCGTATCAATCTCGCGCTACCCGGCCAACTTAACACCAACATCGCAACAATAAGTGGCATGATGCCGTTTTCGCCAGGGCCGATGCCAAACGCAACACGGAATAAAATCATAAATAATAAAAACGGCAGTGCCACCACAAAATCGACGAAACGCATGGCGAGTTGATCTACCCAGCCTCCCATCAACCCTGCAATCGCACCAAAAATACAACCGAAAGTAATAAAAAGTAAGGGAGCCACCACACCAACAAACAGCGATGTGCGGCCACCCGCCATCAAGCGGGCCAATATATCGCGCCCTAGCGCGTCGGTGCCCAGCGGATGCCCCGGTATTTCAACCCACTGGGTTTTGTTATTCGTCACCGGAATTAAGCCCTGTAACTGGGCCTCAAAGACGGACATTGCCGCTTCCGGCCTGACCTCTCTCGACAGTAGTAAGAGTCCGGTATCGGCATCGGCAATAGTGTAGCGATACACTTCGCTACTCAGCTGCAGACGATCTTGATAATAACTGTCTGCGGTCTCGGAGATCGCCAAGCCAAGTCCAGGTTTGTTGGCATCACCACGATAAACACGATAGCGCTCTATACCAGCCAATTTCGGCCACTGCAGCCTTACATACTCGGTATTCGCTGCGTGAACTTTTAGACCGCTTGGCGCATCTGCTTTTTTAGAGGGCCGCCACGCGCCGTTGTCCGATACAATCCGCACCGACCGAGCGCGACTCGCTCCTTCCGATATCTGCGACAGCCACTGCTGCGACGGGCTTTGACGCCATAGCGACGGCCCGACAGTGACAAACAACAGTAAAAAAATCACCATCAATCCCGACAAAATAACAGTGGGATTGGCCATGCTCGGCAGTGGAATAGGCGCAACCGCTTCCAAATCGTCTGCGGCGCCCCATGTTTTAGGAGCAAAACGAAATACTGAGATTGCCATTAGGACGACGGCCTCATGCTCTGCCTCGGTGTAAACGAATACGCGGATCAATTAAGCCATAGCTAATATCAACCAATACCACCACCAGCACTAGGAAGGCGCCGTAAAACACCGTCGTTCCCATGATGACGGTGTAGTCCAACTGCTGAACAGCTTGCACAAAATATCGTCCCAAACCCGGTATGGCGAAAATCAATTCCACCACAAAGCCACCGGTCGTAATTGCGGCGATAGTTGGTCCCAACTCGGTCACCACTGGCAACACCGCATTTCTCAGCTGATGATGCCAAAACAAACGCCATCCATGAACGCCCTTGGCTTTGGCCGCAATATTGTAGTCTGCGCTGAGCACCTCCAACATTGAGGCGCGCATAATTCGGCTCAAATACGCCATTGTGCCCAAACCCAGCACCAGAGCTGGCACCCAAATTTGGCTCACACTGCCCCAACCTGCAACGGGCAATAAGGTTTTACCTGCGGCATTATTCATTGCCACAATGACCAGCTGCGCCAAACCGGCAATAACAAAACCCGGCACCGAAATAGCGGCAATAACAGCAACCATCACCAAGCGATCTGGCCAACGATTTCGGCAGTAGGCAGCTACTGACCCCGCCGCCACCCCACCCACCAGCGCAATTAACACGGCGGCGATACCCAAGGTCGCCGAGATAGGAAAGTGCTTACTGATAATGTCGTTCACCCGCCGATTTTCTTGGGTAAATGAAATCCCAAAATCGCCGTGCAACATATTGCTCATAAACAAGCGGTATTGCTCAAATAGTGGCTTATCCAAACCATAGCGCGCTTCTAACTGCGCACGTACCGCTGGCGACATCGCCTTTTCCTGGGTAAGCGGATCTCCCGGCACCGCATGCATAGCAAAAAACGTCGCGGTGGCGATAAACCAAATCGTAATCACCCCCGACAACAGTCTTCTGGCAATAAAACTCAGCATAATTATTGCTCAATCCATGCGTAGCGAAAATTCGGATCACCACCGAAGATAGAGCGTCGAACACCTTTTAACCGCGGGTTCTGAACATACAGCGCACCATTTTCATAGGTGGGTAAAATGGGCACATCCTCTACTACTATGCGCTGAATTTGCGCCATGGCATTAAAACGCGTCTTCGCATCATTGCTCGATTGTGCCAATCGAATCCAGCGATCATAGAGTGGATTATCATAACGTCCACGATTATTGTCGTTCCAGGAGGCGAATAGATCGGCGAAGGTCATAATATCGTCGTAATCTGGACCCCACGCGGCCACGACAATATCAAAATCGCCACGGCGCATTTTTTCAAGTCGCTGCTTAAACACCTGCTGGTCAATACGGAGCTCCAAGCCCAAGCCCTTTTTAAATAAATACTGATAGTATTCCGCTTCTTGCAAGGCTCTTGGACTATCTCCCGCCAACATCACTAATGGCGGCCACGACTCTAAACCCAACTCAGCCTTAGCCCGTTTTAAATACTTGCGCGCCTCGGCAATATCGGCGTCGACACGCATGACGGGATATTCTTCGCGAAAGGGTTTTTCACTACCTTTAACGGTGACAGGAAAAAGTGAATACGCTGGCTTAACGCCCGGCAAACCGATGATTTTATTGACTAGCAAGTCTGGGTCGATTAAACGCTGAACCGCTTTTCTAAACGCGCGATTGCTACTAATACGCCCTTCCCGAAAATTAAACTCGAGAAAATATAGGGAGCCGGTGTGAAAATACTCAATATTAAAACCACGTTCGACAGCCTCATCCAGCAAGCCCGTATCCAATGGCGCAATGGCAATTTGTTGATCGCGAAATAAATTAAACTGGGCGCTGGGGTCGGCCGTAATATAAGGCATATCTATTTCGTTTATTTTAACGCCATCTTTCTGCCAATAATGGCCATTTTTACGCAATCTAAGATGAGCTCCGTGTACCCATTTGTCTAATACATAAGCGCCATTAACCACCAGCTTGTCACTATCAGCGGCGTAGCGCCCACCCCAATGCTCAACGACGTCTTCCCTCAGCGGTAAAAACGTCATAAAGGCAGCTAAGCTGAGAAAGTAGGGACAGGGCTTAGCAAACTCCACCCGGAGTTCATGATCAGACACCGCAGTAACACCCAACTCCGTCGCCGCTAGCTGGCCACCGTTAACCGCTTCTGCATTTTTAATGGGATAGAAGATAAACGCATACTGCGACGCGGTACTGGGTTTAAGGGCGTGACGCCAGGCAAACACAAAATCATGGGCCGTCACCGGCTTGCCGTCGCTCCAGCGCGCCGAATTACGCAACCAAAACGTGGCGCCATCAGCATCTAGTTGCCAGCGCTCTGCAACACCCGCCGCCAGCTCACCATCGGGACCGTAAACCAACAGACCCTCCATCAAATGCGACAATACAAAACTGGCTATGGTATCTGTCGCCACCGCGCTATTTAAGGTTGGCGGCTCAGTCGCTAAGGCGAGAGTCACTTTACTTTTCTGGGCGTCAACCGCCTGCGCCTGCGCGTGGGACACGAGGCTAAAAGATAATACAAAAATCGCCAAGAATTGCACGGCAACAGCCGGCACAATCAAAAATCGACTCGCGGAGGTTTTAGCCATTTTCACTGCTACAATACGCTCCCCGGCAATACTGAATTTATATACACAATGGCTAAGAGCTCGCACCCCAACCCCTATTTTCTTGAGGCCGCCAGTATCGATTGGGGAACTGATGGCGTCCCCCGGGCCGATACTTACGGCGATATTTATTTCAGTCAGGAAAGCGGCATCCATGAAAGCCGCCATGTTTTTTTATTTCACAATCAGTTAGCTGAACGCTGGAAAGCTCTGGACACACAGCAAAGTGGAAGGTTCACCATCATTGAAACCGGCTTTGGCACCGGTTTAAACTTCTTACTCGCTTGGCAGCTTTGGCAATCCTTAGCGCCGTCCAACTGGCAACTCCACTTTATTTCCGTCGAAAAACATCCTTTGCATCCAGCAGACTTACGCAGAGCGCATGCATACTGGCCAGAACTGACTCATTTGGCCTCTATACTACAGCACAATTATCCGCCGCTGTTACCAGGTCAGCACCGAAGAATGTTGAATAGTGCACAAGTTTGCTTGGATTTGCTGTTCGGCGACGCACTTGAATGTCTGCCGGCACTGCTAGACTCGCCGAGCCCATCAAGCCCTCGATCACAAACCTCGCCGCTAGATCGACCACCTTGCGTCGACGCCTGGTTTCTGGACGGCTTCTCGCCCGCGAGCAATCCCGACATGTGGCACGACACCTTGTTTAGCTGTATGGGGGCACTCAGCGACAAGGGCACTACATTCGCTACATTCACATCGGCGGGCTTTGTTAAACGCGGACTGCGTGGGCAAGGCTTTGCCATCGAGAAAGTCACCGGCTACGGTCGCAAACGGGAAATGTTGCGCGGCACACTTAAAAATCAGAGTGACGCCGACGCGCCAAAACCCGAAACTGTTGCGGTACCGTGGCACCGTCCGTCCGCTGCATCAGCGGTAAATAGCGCAATAGTCATCGGCGCAGGCCTAGCGGGCTGCAGCACAGCCCGAGCTTTAGCCCAGCGCGGCATAAAAGTCACGGTCATTGAACGCAATACACCAGCAAGTGGGGCATCAGGTAACCCGCAAGGCGTGCTATATACCAAGCTCTCCCCTGCCCCTGGCGATTTAAACCAATTCACCCTGACTAGTTTTCTGCATGCCTTGGCTCACTATCGCGAGCGGCTCGCCAGCGGTGTCATCGAAGGTGAGCTCTGCGGTGTATTGCAGCTCGCGAATTCAAAGAAAGACGCCGTACAATTTGATCAGCTGAAAAACCTACTCGCCGACCAAGATTGGTTGCAGTTTTTAAGCGGAGATGAGCTGGAAAAGATCAGTGGAGTCGCCTTAAACGGCCAAGCTTTTTATTATCCAAATGCTGGCTGGCTCTCGCCACCAAGTGTCTGTAACGCCGACTTGGATCATCACAATATTCGCCTTATCACCCACTGCGAAGGTGTTTCACTATCAAACGCCGAAAATGGGCACTGGTGTGTATTGGATGACAAAGGGCAAAGCGTAGTCGAAGCGGATGCGGTTATTGTCGCCAACAGCAACGACGCGCTGCAATTTCCCCAAACCCAGCACCTGCCGATCAAACCGATTCGCGGCCAGCTAAGCTACCTAAACGAGTCTGATTTAACACAAATCCCCCAGTGCGTGATTTGCCATGAGGGATATTTGGCCCCACCCATAGCAGGCAAATTATGTATTGGCGCCAGCTTTACCCTGAGGGACTCGGACACCGCGCTCAGGGAATGTGATCACGGCTTAAATCTCGCCCAGTTAAAGGCAATCTCACCTAATTTATTAAAAGGCTCGCCTAGCGCCCTTGACGGCCGTGCCTCACTGCGTTGCAGCAGCTCAGACTATCTCCCCATCGTCGGGGCCGCACCTATCGTGGCAGACTATGCCAAGAACTATGCTGCATTGGGCAAAGACGCTCGCCTATGTATTGATACCGCCGCCAGCAATTACCCCAAGCTGTATATCAATGTGGCTCACGGATCGCGCGGGCTAACGTCTACCCCAGTGTGCGCAGAGTTGCTGGCTAGCTATATATGCGGAGAGGTGCGCCCTCTGCCTCGCCATTTGTGTGAAGCGCTATCACCCGCACGATTTACCATGCGCAGAATCATTCGCAATCAAAAAATCTAGACCGGCATTCTGATCTGCGCTTAATTTCCACTTAAGGTCTGCGCAGGGATTTGCGCTAAAGCTACGAGCTAAAGCCGATTTATGGCAGACTCAAACAAACTGATTTCGGTCGGCGCTCCACCACCTTTTGAGATAGCACGTGAACAAATCCGTAAACCAGACCAAATCATCTTGCCGCCGCATCGCCAAGATGGCGAGACACGGTAGCGTAGGCGTGGCACTTATCTTGTTTTCGCTTATTGTGTCCAGCCGCGCGTTTCCCGACTTGGCTTACGAACTAATCAACACCTATCCGCATCAACCCGCCCTATTTACTCAAGGGTTAGAGTTGTACCAAGGGAAGCTTTACGAAAGCAGCGGCCTTTACGGCCACTCCAAAATTATCGCTCGTAATTTCCCACCAGCTGCTAACGACAGTATCCGCGGCTCAGCCCTGCCAGACACTGTTTTTGCTGAGGGTATTACCCAATACCGCGGCAAGCTATATATGCTGACCTGGCGCGCAGGACGCGGCCTAATTATCGACCCCCAGCATTTTAAATTACTCGGGGTATTTCCCTACGAAGGTGAAGGCTGGGGACTCTGCGCCAGTATCGTCAAGGGTCGCGCCGATCACTTTGTCATGAGCAATGGCAGCAGCGAGTTACAATGGTTAGCTGCCGATACAATGACCTTGATTAACACCCTCACCGTCACAGAAAACAATTCACCTGTAACTAAACTAAACGAGCTCGAATGTGTTGGCGACTACGTCATCGCCAATCAATGGCACAGCAATTATCTATTTATCATCGATGGCCGCGATGGCAAGGTGCTTAGCAAGCTAGATCTATCAGAACTTGTCGCCACCGCTAACAAAACCAGCCCACTCGCCCCCGAGGCGGTGTTAAACGGCGTTGCCTACGACGCCAGAGACAATAGCTGGCTAGTGACCGGCAAGCTTTGGCCAAACATATTCCGCATAAGATTCGAGCTGCCCGCCCTGCCTTAGAACTCCTTTAACATAATATTACCTAATGCCAAAGTTCCTAGCTTGGGTTGAGGAACGACAAGCTTTTAAGCTGGACGCCCATTCGGGCGGTTTATCAAACCCAACAAGCGATGGTAGCGCATCCCACCATGTTGGGTTTCGTTCCTCAACCCAACCTACAGAGTCACACGTCATTTTCAAGCTGAAGGAGTACCAGTACTCCTTCAGCTAAACGATTTAGTGTACAAAACAGCCTAGTCGCGCTGATGCAATTCACGCCCACAGAGCCTAGAATACCAACAGCATTTACTTCTTCGCCAAATATACGGATGACGCATGACTCAAGTCGACACCGCAGTAACTACACCAGCAAACCCAAAGGCATATCCCAGCTTTGAATTAATCAGCAACGAAGATGTACCCGCACTTGGAGTGTGCATTGCTGAGTACCGTCACAGCAAAACAGGCGCTAGCCACTACCACATCGCCAGCGACAATCCAGAAAACGTGTTTCTCGTGGCGCTGCGCACCGTGCCAAAAGACTCCAGCGGCGTTGCCCATATTTTGGAGCACACCGCTCTTTGCGGCAGCGAAAAATACCCGGTTCGCGACCCGTTTTTTATGATGATTCGCCGTTCCTTAAACAGTTTTATGAACGCATTTACCAGCTCTGACTGGACGGCCTACCCCTTCGCCAGTAGCAATCGCAAAGATTTTGAAAATCTGCTGCAAGTGTATTTAGACGCGGTCTTTTTCTCTCGCCTGCACCCACTGGACTTTGCCCAAGAAGGACATCGGCTGGAATTTAAAAACCCCGCAGACCCAAATTCCGAGTTAGAATTTAAAGGCGTGGTTTTCAATGAAATGAAAGGCGCCATGAGTTCAGTACCCAGCCAACTCTGGCATACACTGTGTAAGTATTTATTTCCAAGCACTACTTACCACTACAACAGCGGTGGTGACCCCGAGGCCATACCAGACCTCAGCTACGATCAACTAAAGGCTTTCTATCAAAGCCACTATCACCCAAGCAATGCTATTTTTATGACCTTTGGTGATATTCCCGCCGCAGAACACCAGGCTCGCTTTGAAGATTTGGCACTGCATCGCTTTGAGGCACTCGACACCCATATCGCGGTTGGCGATGAAAAACGCTACCACGCACCAATGCGCGTTCAAGAAAGCTACCCATTGCCACCCTCTGAAGACACAGACAAAAAAACTCATATCGTTGTCGCCTGGTTAATGGGCAAAAGCACCGAGCTGGAGACTCAGTTAGAAGCGCAATTACTTGCCGGAGTACTGCTCGACAATAGCGCCAGCCCACTAATGCACACATTGGAAACCTCCTCACTTGGCAGCGCGCCTTCGCCAATGTGTGGGCTAGAGGACTCGATGCGTGAGATGGTGTTGGCCTGCGGTGTTGAAGGTAGCAACGTAGAAAACACCGACGAGGTTCAGAACCTTATTCTTGAGACCTTAAAAAATGTCGCTGAAAATGGGATTCCCAAAGAGGATGTCGATGCCGTTTTGCATCAGCTAGAGCTGCGCCAGCGCGAAATCGGTGGTGACGGCTATCCATATGGCCTGCAATTAATATTAACCGCCTTGGGCAGCGCGACTCATCGCGGCAAGCCGATTGAATTACTCAATTTGGACCCCGCGTTACAGGCGATAAGAAATAAAACCGCCAACCCAGACTACATCAAACAACTTGCCCAAAATCTGTTGGACAACCCTCACCGAGTGACCTTGGTGATGAGTCCCGACCAAAACATTCAAGCGCGGGCAGAAAAAGCAGAAATAGATCGCCTAACAGCGATCAAAAACGGGCTTAGCGACTCTCAAAAACAAGCCATCATCGATCAAGCAGCCGCCCTGGCTGAACGTCAAACGATGGAAGAAGACGAGTCCATCTTGCCAAAAGTCACCCTCGATGACGTGCCGCTAGACACGCCAGCACTGCACTTTGACACCGCGGAATTCGGCAACTTACCGTACACACAATATGGCCGTGGCACCAATGGACTGGTTTATCAGCAATTACTCGTTAGCTTGCCGGCACTGACCGAAGACGAGCTTTCGCTACTTTCCATATACACTCTTGTCGCGACCGAGCTTGGCCTTGGCAAGCAAAGTTACCTTCAAGTTCAGGCGCGCCAGTCGCAGGTTTGCGGTGGCATCAGCGCTTATACGACAATGCGCGGCGGCATTAACAATGAACAGGAAACACAAGCTTTCTTAGTGTTGTCTTCCAAAGCGCTACTGCGCAATGCCTCGGATCAATCCCAGTTGATGCGTGACACCTTTGAGCAATTGCGTTTTGACGAGCACGACCGACTAAAAGAACTCATTGCCCAGCTTAAAGGGCGCCGCGAATCAGCCGTCACCGGCAATGGCCATAGCTTAGCAATGAGTGCAGCCAGTGCGGCGATGAGCCCGATTGCCAAGGTTAATGAAGATTTAGGCGGCTTGAGCGGGATTCGGCAACTCAAGCTACTCGCCAAGCGCATCGACGATAAGAGCTCGCTAGCGAACCTTGCAAATGAGCTGGCGGCAATACACCAGAAAATGCTTTCCAGTAATAAACAATTGCTGATTATTGCCGAAAACGACCAACTGCAAAGTTTATGTGCCGACATCGGCCCGATTTGGCAGGATTTCAATGCGGTCGCCAGCGAAGGGTTCGAGCTACCGGCCTTACGAGGGATCAATAAAGAGTTCTGGCTCGCCAACTCGCAAGTCAACTTCTGCGCCAAAGCCTACCCGACCGTAGCCTCTGGCCACCCTGACGCCCCAGTACTCAGCGTATTTGCAGTGTATTTACGCAATGGCTTCTTACACCGTGCGATCCGCGAACAAGGCGGCGCCTATGGCGGCGGCGCTTCGCAAGACTCCAACATAGCCGCATTCCGGTTTTACTCCTACCGAGACCCACGCTTACAAGAAACCTTGAACGATTTCGATAAATCGATCACGTGGATGCTCACTACACCCGTTTCGGCGCAGGGATTGGAGGAAGCCATTCTCGGTGTTGTTGGTAGTATCGACAAACCCGGCTCACCCGCAGGCGAAGCCAAGCAAGATTATCACAGCAATATTTTTGGTCGTACGATCGCCGAACGCCGTCAATTCCGCCAGCGCGTCCTCGCTGTATCCGCGGAGGACTTACTGCGCGTTTGCGAGACATATTTTACGAATGCAGAAGCGAGCATTGCGATTGTTAGCAACGAAACCAAAGCAGATGCACTGGCTGACTGGATAGCGCAAGAAGGCTTAAGTATTCAAAGGCTGTAAAAGATTAAATTGGAAACAGACTTTAGCTAGCCCCAGCGGGCTAGCTATTTAGGCAAAGAGATATCTTATTTAGCTGGCGTTTTCGCCGCCTGAAGCGCGTCTGAACGTATTTTATTATAAGCGCGCTTTTGCTCTTTATTTAACACCGCGTAGAACTTGCGCTGTGTATCCAGTAGCGCCTTAGTATGCGCCGCCGAAAGCCGCCCGGCTTCTCGACTTAAACGCGCCACACCGGTCTCGTCCAACCTTGCCAAATTAACCCGGCGAATGCTCTCCTGCGCTGCAACGAGACCATCGCGAATAACAACTGCTTCCTTGGCATAATTTTCAAGCAAGGTTCGAATCTGCCCTTGCTGGCCTTGCGAAAGATTCAATTTCTCGCTTAAAACATCTAACCGTGCGCCGCCAAATGCAGCGTCATTCGCTAAAGCTGGTGAAATGGCAACGCCGCTCAAAACAGCACTTAATAACATGATAAAGCTAAATTTCTTCATTACTTCCCCACTAAACTAACAACAGTATTATCTAAACATAGTAATCGCAAAAAGCCCCAAATGCACAGCGCTGATATTACGTATACGTCGCCAATACCTGCTCAATTACCGTTCAAAGAAACAGATAAAGCGAGGAACTGCCATCCCCTGCCCCTATCGGGATCCGCATACACTCGGGCTATGAGCCGCACTATACTCCGTCAAAAACGATTAGATTTGTCGGACGTCTGAAGCCAAAGACGTTCGCTGCCGCTCACCTGGATACTCGGTCGTGGCCGAGCATGACGATACAGAGAGAACAGTCATCCCCGCTTCCAATTTTAGCTAAAACAAGAGTATCAGCTTCTGTCATCCAGAAACGTTGACTGAGCCAAGCAGGATTTAGGTTTTAGCGACAAATGGTAGCAGCATTTTATTCTGCAATACGCAGCGAGGATTTCGTCTATTCAATACGACGGGGCTTTTAGTATCGCAGGCACTACGAAAAAATCAAAACAACTCACGAATATGGTCAAAGGCAAAGCCTTTATACTGCATATAGCGCTGACACTTAGCCCGCAGCTTAGCGTCAGACATATCTTGTCCCGCGTATTTTTTCTCAAACAGCTGCTGCGCCGCGGCTACCCAATCTACATCTTGGTTCGAAAATGTGTCTTCAACCACGTTTTCAGCCACACCGCGCTGGCGTAATTCAGCGCGAATATATTGAGGGCCATACCCCATATTTACGCGTAAACGAAAGAATGATTCTGCAAAACGGCTATCCGCCTGTAAGCCATCTGCACTCAACTCATCTAAAACCTGATCAATTTCTGAGCTTTCAGGAAAGCGTTGCGATAGTTTTTGCTGCAATTCTTGTCTTGAATATTCACGCCTTGCGAGAAAATCCATCGCTTTCAGCCTTACATTTTTCCTCTCACCACTCAAAAAATGTGCTCCACGTTACAAAAACCTCGCAATATCCCTTAAAACCTACTATTTTCCGTAAACTAACTTCGGCAACTACTTATTTCTTTCAAAGTGTGTAAAGAGCAAAGTTAGCACCAAGGCCGAGAGGGAAAACCTGCGCTGTTCGGTCCTCTTAAATTAATCACGGAGAATGAATCATGTTAAACAAAATTACTAGCAAACTACGCAACTTCAAAAATGACGAGAACGGTGCCAGTGCAATTGAATATGCGGTAATGGCTGCGATTCTAGTTGGAGTAATTGTTATAGCTCTAGCACTACTCGACTTTGACACATCATTCACTACTATCGACGCCGCCATGAATCCTGCTGGGTAAATTGGAGCGATACAAATACGATTAGCAATGTGGTCACTACCTATACTACTAACCATTGGGTACATCGACTGGCAACACCGTCGTATACCCAATACCTGGGTAATGATACTCGCAGGATGGGCGGCATGTTATGCCGCCTTCTCCTCGGGAATTAACGCTGAACATATTACGATTAACATCGGCATAGGACTAATACTAACGTTACCTGGTTATATTAAAGGAATAGTCGGCGGCGGTGATGTAAAGCTGATGCTAGCAATAGCTCCCTTGTGGCAGCCACTACAATTACTTGCTGTTTTTTCGATAGGAATTTTTAGTCTGCTGTTATTAATGTCATTAATTCACTTGATTTCAAAAATGTCATTAACAAAAGCACTCTATCTAAATGAGAACTCCGTAAGTAACACATTTCACAGAGGTATTCCCTTGGGAAGTGCAGTCGCGATCGGCGCAGTGTTTATGTCCTTTGTCACTTAAATCAATATTTCACCCACTAGCCATGCATGGAGCACGACAATGACATACCGAAATTTTTATCGCTCACTTTTGCAGCGGCAAAAAGGTGTCGTTGCTATCGAGTTTGTCTTTATCTTCCCAGTTTTTTTTATCATGTGCTACGCAATTATCGTTTATGGCCTAGCGTTTCTATTAATTCAAAATTTCACGTATTCAAGCGAAGAAGTCTTACGAGCCGCACTGGCGTGTGAAGATTGCGAGGCTCCCGAAGACTGGGAAACAGAGATAAACACCATAGCAAATATCCGCCTCAAGAAAGATGATGCAGATGGGCTGCTAATCTACTCTCCAGACTCCCTTGTATGGAGCAGCGACTGCCGAGACGCCTCTCTACCGGAAGATGGTGAACCAGCGCTTGACGGCATTATATGTGAAGTTACGGTATCAGCAGCGCCGCTGCTAGACGGAATCAGCATGCCGGGCTTTGGGAAACTCCCTACCTTACCCAACCAACTAAGCGGTAAAGCTAGCTTACTGTTTTAAGAGTGTTTAGCGCGAGCGCAACATTATTCGTAGCACCTCGTGTAAAAGCCGCAAGCATCATACGTAACAGCCACAATAGCATCACTATGACACAGTGCTTAAGATTCGTTTTAAAGACAGTGGTAATAAATAGCACTTCAATTTATTGACCTTTTTAGGGATACGACTATGCAAGCAAGGACATTAAAGATTATCGCCGCATTGCTGATTATCAGCGCTGTATTTATGGGGATAATTGGCTACAAAATAAGTCAGGAGGACTCGTCCAAGAGCCGATCAGTGTCGCAGGCGCAAGCGAGCAGCGCAGAGCAAGCCAACTTTGCCTATGCGCAAAAATTGCTTATCGCAAATCGCGGCATGGACAAGGGCGAAATCATTACTGCTGAAGACGTCCAGCTTATCCCCTACCCCCTTCTTGTCGACGGCAGCTTCACGAAAGCAGAAGACATTCTCAACAAGAAATTAGAATCCAAAGTTGCAGTTGGAGCCATTATTCGCGCAAGTGACTTTGAAAAGCAAAGTACGCTAGCTCCCTATATCAACCCAGGTTATCGCGCACTGGCAATTAAAGTTGATGAAGCATCCGGTGCAGGTGGATTTCTACAACCTGGTGACCGTGTTGATGTCGTTTTTACAACTAAGGCATCAAAAGAAACCTACAACAAAAGCATATCTCGCCGCCTGCTTAAAAATATCCGGGTCATTGCATTTGGGACGGATGTTGAACGTGCAGATAAAAATATTGTAGTTACCGACAACAAGAAAAAGTCTAGCGCAAAAGCAGAAAAAGAGTCTGGAAAAAGCAGTCGCTCAGCCGTCCTCGAGATTGCTCTAGAGGACATCCCAGTTCTGACTCTCGCGGAGGACCGCGGTGATCTTCGCTTAGTCGCACTTGGTGAGATCGACATGGAGTCCGAGGACGGTAACGACGTTGCCAGCACAGAGACTGAGGCATCACTAAGTAAGCACATGAGTGACGCCGACCGCACTGCATTTATCCGCGATGTTACCGGTTTAAAACCACCACCAGCACCGAAATCTGTCTATGTTTATAGCGGTGATTCAGTCGAAACAATTACGGTACGTAACTAATGAAAACGAGCAATTTCAAGGGCACAGAAGGAGTATCCAAGATGAAAAAAGGATTTATATTTAGCTTGCTGCTTGCGCTCGTTTCGGTAGCTCAGGCGACCCCCTACAAAACTATGCGCATGACTACTGGCGAACAGCAAGCGCTAACCACACAGTACAGTGTGAAGCGCAGCGCAATTGGCAACCCAGCCATCGCGAGTCTTAAAGTGTTGAATTCGACGCAGTTTCTGATTACGGCGAAACAAATTGGGTCGACGCAACTTTTGCTATGGCAAGGTAGTGGCGATCCGACTGTATTCAAAATCGATGTCGTGCCTGATGTAGCCAGTTCTAGCACCGCGGGCATTGCCATAGACGCATCAGGTGACAATATTGTTTTGCAAGGTAAAACACAGTCCCTTATCCAGCATGATCAACTTATTGCTGAAGCGGGCGAAAAGGCAATCGACAATACAGTGCAACAAGGCGCGATTCAGGTTCAGACTGACATTCGAATTATTGAATATAGCCGCTCGCAACTAAAGCAGATTGGTACCGCATTGGCATACACCGGCGGAGACACATCCATTGCCACCGGTGCAGCAAGCCTATTACCCATATTAAGCGGCAACCCAGTTGGTCAACTACTTGGTGGCATCGCAACGGGCAGCGATACCTCATCTATCTTAGTAGGTCACGCAACCGGCAGCTTCAAGGCTGCAGTGAATGCCCTACAACAAAATGGCTACGCCTACACTTTAGCGGAACCGTCACTGGTCAGTCTATCTGGACAAACTGCCAGCTTCCTGGCGGGCGGCGAGTTCCCCTACCCTGTTTCTAATAGAGACGGCCAAGTAAAAATTGAGTTTAAAGAGTTTGGTGTTCGTCTACGTTTAACACCAACGGTGCTAAGCGAAAACAGCATTATGTTAAAGGTTGCGCCAGAAGTGAGCGATCTCGATTTTAACAGTGGTGTTCAAGCAAGTGGTGTTTCTGTTCCAACCCTACGAGTTCGCAGAACTGATACAGCGATTCAGCTAGCTCCAGGTGAAAGTTTCGTCATTAGCGGTTTAGTTACTCGCAACACGTTCAACAATGCAGATAGAGTACCTGGATTAGGTGACATACCCATTCTTGGTGCACTGTTCCGCTCCACACGCTTTGAACAGGACGACAAAGAATTGGTGATGATAGTAACGCCTCACCTAGTCAAACCCATTGCGAAGAATACTGAGCTACGCGAGTTACCGGGTGCAATTTACCAAGACTACACCCCCTCGTTCACCAATATGTTATTTGGTGATTCACTAGAGGGTAATAGCTCAGGTAAGACTTCAAAACCGTCAGCCGGCGTCGGCTTTTCTAACTGATTATTAGGTATTCCGTGATGAGATTGATAGAACGAAGAACACCAAGTAAACCAGTTGCCCCTACTGACGATTATGAAAAACTAAAGTCAGATATGCACAAATTTGTTATCGATAGAATTGAAGATGACAAAGTCATTTACGACGACAATCAGAAAAAGCTGGAAGAGGCGATTTCGGCGTACATTCGTCAATACTGTCGAATCTACGAAGCAACCATCGACCGCGAGACATTCCTTTCATTAGAAAAGCACTTACTAAATGAAATCGTCGGTTTTGGGCCGCTGCAAAGTCTTCTAGATGACCCAACGATAAACGACATATTGATTAACGGTCCGCGTAATATTTATATCGAACGTGCCGGCGTACTCGAAAAGGCGGATATGCGCTTTCTCGATAACCGTCACGTACTGCGGGTTATTCGCCGGATGATTTCACCCTTGGGCCGCCGTATTGATGAGTCTAGCCCAATTGTTGACGGTCGTCTTGAGGATGGCAGTCGTATCAACGCGATTGTGCCACCACTCGCGCTCGATGGCCCCTGCCTTTCGATTCGTAAGTTCCGCAAAGATCCACTTACTGCGCAAGAACTACTAGCAACCGGTTCAATCAGTGAAGATGTCCTTGAATACCTAACGAATGCGGTAAGCAACCGCACCAATATTCTGATAAGTGGTGCAACTGGCTCGGGTAAAACCACGTTACTCAACATTCTCAGCCAATTTATTCCTGGCACCGAGCGGATTGTCACCATAGAAGACGCGGCTGAACTTCAGCTTCGCAATGGGCACGTGGTTCGCTTAGAAACCCGCCCAGAGAACAATGAGGGTGTCGGTGAAATCACCGCACGAGAACTTGTGAAAAATGCCCTGCGTATGCGCCCAGACCGCATCATCGTGGGCGAAAGCCGTGGCGGCGAAATTCTGGACGTTCTACAAGCGATGAACACTGGCCACAATGGCTCTATGAGTACCGTGCACGCAAACTCAGCGCGCGATGCCATTACGCGTCTCGAAATGATGGTGGGTATTTCCGGTTTCAAAGGCACTGGCGAGTTAATCCTAAAAATGATCGGCAGCGCACTCGACTTAATTGTGCATATAGGCCGCAAATCAGATGGACGCCGCTGTGTACTTCAGATCTCAGAACTGCATGTCATCAATAATGAACTAACCCTAAAAGATATCTTCTGCTACGACGATGCAAGCCGAAAAGTACTTCGCGTTGATGGAGCTAAGGATACAACTCGCTCACCTGACTTGGCGCACATCTGAGCTAAAGGAGTTTCGCTATGTTATGGATTGCACTCGCACTACTTCTGGTCGGCTTAGCTTTTGTGGTGCTAATGCTGATTAGTGGCGAATCCGAAACGCGGACGCCCGAGAATGAAATCATTCCCGAGGCCGGCCCCAAGCTGCCGGCGGCATTAGAGAACTACCTCGGCAGCAACGGCGTTGAACTACCGCCTGCGATTGTCTATGTTGCCATTGCAATCATGCTCACTGGTATCGCACTAAGCCTGCTAATCCTGCCTATCAAGGTGGGTGTCCTCGCAGCAGCTGGTGTTGTATTTATTGCTTTCTCGCTCGTTAGAATAATTGGCGCGCAACGAAGAGCTAAAATGCTAGAACAGCTTCCTTCATTTATCAACCAAGTTACGCGACGCCTATCTGCCGGCGTTTCTGTGGAAAATGCCTTTGCCGACTCGGTAGAAACATTGGAGCGGCCGCTGGGCACGGTAATGAGACGAATTGTCAGGCGCGTGCACTATGGCTACGACCTTCATCAGGCCTTTGAACGTGAAGCACGCGTTAATCAGCTAAACGAATTTGATGTACTGGCAACAGCACTGCGCATCAACGAACAGTATGGTGGCAGTATTCGCTCAATTCTCGACGACATCGTCGATATTCTAAGAATGCAAGATTCGGGTAAACGCGAACTCAGCGCCATGACCGGTGAAACCAGATTTACTGCATTTGTTCTGGCTGTCCTCCCTGTCGGCATCGCGGGCTACACGTTTTTTAATGATCCTAAAATGCTCACCGACATGTGGAATAGCACCGGTGGTCAACAAACTCTAATTGCAGCCATTGTCATGCAGCTACTTGGCGTCACCGTCTTGTGGCGCATGGTCAAATCCATTGGGGCCTAGGAGAACAACATGGAAGCACATCACCTGTATTACATTATTGGCGCGGTTATTCTGTGCACAGCCCCCGTACTACTGCTGGCCATAGCCCATGTAGAAACAACGTCATCCGGCCAAAAACAGGAATTTGAATTTAGTTCAAAGGATATGTGGCGCCAGTTACGTGAAGAAAACACCCACATCGCGTCTTTATCACAATTATTGCGGCGCGCTGGTTTGTTCAACACTGAACAACAAGTGAATGCCATATCAATAAGCCTCATCGCGATCATCACCAGCGCTATATGCCTTGGTATATATACATATTTCAAAGGCAGCCCCGCTACCACCATACTACTTACCATTACGCTTGGTTTCGTGTTGCTGGTGTACTTGGCCTATTTTTTCTTGAAGAAAATTGCCGAAGATCGCCAAGAAAAACTGAACCAGGAAACCCTGATACTAGTGCAAACAACAAGGATGCTTTGGCGCGTGGGCTTATCACTACCTAAAACACTAGCGATTATTTGCGATCAATTGCGCAATCTTGCCCCAACCTGTTCGCAGGAATTACAACTTGCGGTAAACAAGATTGAATCCGGCCAAAGTCAGGAAGAGTCGCTGTATGAGCTAATAGGTTGCACCAACGCCGAGGGATTTAAAGAATACCTTATTGTTGTCCGCCAACAAGCCATTACTGGTGGCAGCATTGATAAAGCCCTTGACGAACTATACAAACTTTTGCAAAACCGCAGAAAGCTGGATTTGCAAGAAGAAGTTACCAAAATGTCGGGCAAGATGTCGCTGGTCATGATGGTGTTTTTATTCCCAGCCCTCTTGATCGTCGTTGCTGGCCCAGCCCTTATGTCCGTTTCAAGTGTAATGAGCAATATAGGTAATTAAGCAAGGAGCTTTGCACATGAGTAAATTATTAATATCCACATGCACGCTAGTGCTGCTATTGAGCGGCTGTGCTAATACGCCCGCCTCCAAGCAAGCCGCTGCCAGCAATTGCAACGTCCCAACTAGCAAAGAGGAAAGCGTCACACTAGATTTAATCGAGCAGCAAGTGTCGGAAAAACAGTATTACTCAGCGCTAGCCTATCTTGAAAAAGCGCCTGACAGCTCTCCGCGGGTGCTAAGACTGCGCGCTGAAGCACAACGCAATACGGGCATGCTAGATGAAGCCTACACAAGCTATCGAAACCTAAGCCTAACTTGCATGGCAGCTTTCGGTCACGCCGGTATGGCAAAAATTTTAGCGACCCGCGGCGATATCCCACAAGCTCATCAGCAAATGCTAAAAGCACGTCGCCTTGCCCCAAGCAATGCCGACATTCGCAACGACTACGGTTTTATTCTGTTAGCCCACAAGAATTTTAAGGGTGCACAGCGCGAGTTTATGACCGCTTTACAACTACAGCCAGGCCACCCAGTCGCCATTCGCAATATGGTAATGAGTTTGATACTGGATGGCGACAGCAGAACCGCCCTGCGCATGGCAAAAAATAACGACATCCCGTCGCAAGAATTTAGAGAGCTACTGAGCCAAGCCAACGCATTTAAACAACCCACAATTGCGGGTAGTAACGTCATTAAACAAGGAGCACCACTATGAATAAATTAACCATCGCATGTTTTATTGGTGTTACAACTTTTTCGGCAGCTGTTTTTGCAGAGCCAGAAGTTATTTACACCCAAAACCCAGCGCCACAAACCGCTACCCATCGTCTACTTGAGCTACAGCGCTCTGGACAAAATGCAAGCACGGAAGAACAGTACCTAAGCGGCAAAGTCAGTACCGAAGTGTATAACCGCTATGTAAAGAGCTTCTCGCATGCCATACCAGAACGCTTTAGCAACGATTCGTTCAACGAAGAGTAATCAACATGCAAACACAGCGGCGAATATCAAGTCATTCCTATCAAAAGCAGCGCGGGGTAACGACACTTCTCGCTGTATTGATGATGCTGAGCTTATTTACATTTCTCGCTGTGGTTACCGATACCGGGCGCCTGTATTTAGAAAAGCGCTCTTTGCAAAAGAATGCAGACTTGGCGGCTTTGGAGACGGCGTTGCTTTATTGCAGAGATCAAACCCTCGATGTAGAAGCAATGACATTAGAGGATATGTATGTACTTTCAGCGCAGCGTAATAACTTCCTCGGCAATGATACTAATAGCACCGTCGCCGTAACGCGAAATGGCAATGCTATTACCGTCGCGCTCTCCTATAAAGTACCGGCCTCACTTTTTGAGCAATTGCTGCCAAGTGATGACAATGAAATTAATCTTACGGCTAGTGCAACCGCGAAAGCTTGCGATTCTGTCGCTGTTTTTAGTGTCGGAACAAGACTAGCAAGCTTGGGGGCAAGTGACTCTGTTGTTGGCAATCTACTTACCGGTGTAGGGTTAGATTTGGGCCTAAACCTGATGGACTACAATGGGCTGGCCGGTGTTTTAGTGACTCCAAGTGGGCTTTTGAATGCATTAGGCATACCTGTTGCTGCAGACGTAACCATAGCGGAGTTCAATAACCTATTAGCAGCAAGTCAAGTCAGCCTCGGAAATATACTAGATGCAACAGCTAACTTAGTTGGTCAAAGCACATTACTCAACTTAAACCTCGATTTAATCTCAAATTTAGAGAGTGAGATCGATGCAAACCTACCAGACATTCAACTTGGGTCAGACGGCAGTGATAGCGGACTATTTGCAACGATTACTTCTCCCGTAGATTCAGCCCTTGACGTTGGCATAGATGCCTTAGGGCTTATCAGCACAGCTATCAGTATCGCGACTTCCAATCGGGCGGTAAATATTGATCTTGCATTACTCCCAGGCGGTTTAGGCGGTTTATTGGGTGCAGACATTTCTGTAAAAGCAGGAATTATTGAACCACCGTCTATCGGAATCGGAGGCGTGGGCACCAAAGCGTATTCAGCCCAAACTAGAGTATTTACACATATCCAATTCAGTTCTGACGATTTATTAGGTGGCCTAGCAGGTGGCTTGCTTGGTAACTTGCTTGGTACTAGCGTAGACATCGATATTCCGCTAGTAATTGATCTTGCATCAGCATCAGGCGAAGTAATGGACCTATGCACGATGCCTCTTAAAGAACAGGACATTCCCCCTCAATGCCCAGCAGGTGAAGATTGTGCAACCATAGCTGTAGATGCGCAAATAGCCAAGATTTGTGTTGGTGATATTGATGGCGACACCGCGTTCTCCACAAGCGAAAGTTGCGATATAGGTTTAACGTCGAAGAAACTTCTAAACGTTAGATTACTTGGTAGCTCGCTCATCGGGCTTGATACAAGTCTCAACATCGACCCGCTGGAAGTGCTAGAAGAAGGCGATCTTGCCCAAGGGCAAATGTTAATAGTTGACGGGAATGTGGATCTTGGCACTACGGTAAACGATTTGACAAATGCTTTATTAGCGGCACTGTTAGGGCAGACCTTAAATTCGGGGTCGTCATTAATAAGCTACGCTGACCGCGTAGATATTGCCGAAGAAATTTGGACTGAGGTAAATGGAAATAGTTGTGGAAGCTTTAACGCGGGGAGCATATGTCGCGCACAAGGACTTGCTGATGCCCAGGAACGTATCGAAACCACATCAAGCGGCCTGACAGGATTTGTATCTGATGCGCTATTAAATCCAGTACTAGGACTACTGGATTCCGTACTTACATTAGACCTAGGAGGAATACTAGGAGACGTCGGGGGTCTAGTTGGCGGTCTATTGAATGGGGTCGGCGATTTATTAGGTGGATTACTTTTCGGCAACCCGTGTACCGGCGGTGGTTTATTAGGCGGGTACGGCACAAATGCAGGTTGTATCAACGAACTAGCGGATGCATTAGATACACCCGCAGGGCAAACGCAATCGAACGCGCTTGTCTTCTTAACGGGCCTTTTGTTAGAAGTTTTGAAACCCATACTCAACTCAATAGGAAACGACCTCCTAATGCCAATCCTACAAGATATTCTTGGACTACAACTTGGCCAGACCGAAGTAAACATGCTCGGTTTAACTTGTAGCGATCACTCCTCTTTAATTAAATAGCACGATATAAGCAAGCAATATAATCAATAGACCCTATCAGTGTATTGTTGAGGAGAAATTGACGACGTTAGTGGATTCTTGAATCAAAGAGATCTGATTAACAAATTAAAAGTACACTTCAATTCTATCATCTGTGAAAATGGCGTTAGCCTATAATGATAACGCCATAACAAATCGGTGATTGCGAAATATGACTTTTGATGACTACCTGACCCTTCTCGCCAAAAACGACGGTTCTGATTTATTTCTGAGCACAGGAGCACCACCTTGTGCAAAGTTCCATGGCAAGCTCAAGCCACTGCAGAAAGAACCTTTTTTACCCGGAGACATCAAAGCAATCGCCTACGCCATTATGGATAGCGAGCAAATCATTGAGTTTGAACAAGAATTAGAAATGAACTTGGCTTACCATATTCCGAGAGTGGGCCGTTTCCGCGTAAATATATTTAAGCAGCGAAATGAAATTTCGATTGTTGCACGAAATATCGTCACTGAAATTCCCAATGTTGATGCACTGGGCCTGCCGCCAATATTGAAAGACGTCATTATGACAAAACGCGGTTTAGTCTTGTTCGTTGGTGCGACTGGCTCGGGTAAATCTACCTCACTTGCCGCTCTGATCGATCACCGCAACACCAATAGTAGCGGTCATATCATTACCATTGAAGATCCCATTGAGTTCCTTCATCGGCACAAGCGCAGCATCATTAATCAGCGCGAAATCGGGATGGATACCAGAAGCTTCCATCAGGCATTGAAAAACACCCTGCGCCAAGCACCTGACGTCATTCTTATCGGCGAGATTCGAGACCGCGAAACCATGGAGCACGCTCTTGCTTTTGCAGAGACAGGGCATCTTTGCATTTCTACCCTCCACGCCAATAATGCAAACCAGGCGCTAGATCGCATTATTAACTTCTTTCCGGAAGAGCGACGTAATCAACTGCTACTCGACCTGTCGCTTAATTTAAAGTGCTTTGTATCCCAGCGTTTGGTTCCGACTGAAGATGGTAAACGCGCCGCCGCGATAGAAATACTACTGGGCACGCCTACGGTTGCACAGGCAATCCACAAGGGCGAGATAGAAACCATCAAGGAAATAATGAGCAAATCCGAAAATTTAGGGATGCAAACCTTCGATTCCGCATTATTCAAACTCTACGAAAGCGGCAAAATCTCCTTTGAAGACGCACTAAAGAATGCAGATTCCGCGAACAACCTACGCCTGCAAATAAAGCTTCGCAGCAGTCGTGGTATTCCAGAGGGAAGTGTAGAAGACGTCGCTAAAGAAGAAAAGCAAAATACCTTCTCGCTTAGCATTGAAACCGATGAAGACGAGCAAAACTAGAAGTGATTAGTCGGTAGATATACTAAAGGTGGATTACAAACACAATGAGAAAGCAGCTTAGCGGCAAAACAAAATAACTCATAGCCATTTTGCTTTACCGCTTAGCTGGCTTATTCAGCAGCCACTTCTTCCTGCACTTTCTTCGCCGTTGGCTTTGGCAGTAACTGTTCGCGAATATTCGCTTCAATTTCCGCGGCGGCTTCAGGATTTTCAGACAGGTATTTAGCGGCATTTGCCTTGCCTTGACCGATCTTGTCGCCTTTATAGGCGTACCATGCGCCGGATTTATCTACTAACCCGAGCTTAACACCTAGATCGATTACTTCACCCATATGGTAGATGCCGCGACCATATAAGATTTGGAACTCAGCTTGCTTAAATGGTGGCGATACCTTGTTCTTCACCACTTTTACGCGAGTTTCATTACCAGTGACCTCTTCACCCTCTTTCACCGCGCCAATGCGGCGAATATCCAAACGTACTGAGGCGTAGAACTTAAGTGCATTACCGCCTGAGGTGGTTTCCGGGTTGCCAAACATAACACCAATTTTCATACGGATCTGGTTGATAAAGATAACCAGTGTATTGGTCTGTTTGATGCTGCCGGTCAATTTACGCAGGGCTTGTGACATTAAGCGCGCCTGCAAACCAACATGGGAGTCACCCATATCACCTTCGATTTCCGCTTTTGGCACTAAGGCCGCTACCGAATCGATAACAATCACGTCAACCGAACCAGAACGCACCAGCATGTCTGTAATTTCCAGGGCCTGCTCACCTGTGTCTGGCTGAGACACCAATAAGTCGTCCAGATTAACACCGAGCTTTTCGGCATATTGCGGATCAAGCGCATGCTCGGCATCGACTATGGCGACGGTTTTACCCGCTTTTTGCGCTTCAGCCATAACTTGCAAACACAGGGTTGTTTTGCCTGATGATTCAGGTCCGTAGATCTCCACAATACGACCGTAGGGTAAACCGCCAATGCCGAGCGCGATATCGAGGCCCAAAGAACCGGTTGAAACCGAGGGCATCACTTCCCGTGAGCTGTCGCCCATTTTCATGATCGAACCCTTGCCAAACTGACGTTCAATCTGACCCAGCGCTGACTCCAGTGCTTTCTGTTTATTCGGATCCATGTGCTTTCTACCCTTTGTGGAGGTTGATATTAATTACGATGACCTAAATCTACATCCAGCCATACACTGTATATATGATCAGTATTATGCAAGCGCTTGTCAATGGCATAACGCAATTTCTTTCGCCGCCACCCACTTTAATGAAAACAATGCGCCAATTGCGGTATCCGCGCCCTAGCAGCTTGTTGATTTTCGTTTTCGAGGAACCCAATGCAAGCGGAAGGCCGCCCCGATAAAAACGGTCGAAATATGGGAGTTTATACATCATAAATGACCGATTTGAGTCCGTTTTTAACGCAGCAGTGGCTGCACAGATAGAAAATCAACAAGCTGCTAGGAGACACATATTAACGCCTAGGTAATCGCCTGGTAAGGAACTGTGCTAAAGTTCTCATCCCAAAAAAATCACCTTTAATTAACTCACCGGCAAAACCTATGATTCCCTGGAAAAAACTTGGTATCGCGCAGATACCGAACAATGGCGGTGAATTACAATTATCGCAACGCGGCGAAGAGTTTTCGATACGCCTGTCAGGGGTGCGTGGTGAATTGATGAATAGCCGCATTTACAATTCCGAACAGGTACTAGCAGATTTAGGCTGCGCCTTAATAAAAGATAAAAGCGATGCGCATGTGTTGGTCGGCGGACTAGGCATGGGCTACACCCTTTCCGCGACCTTGCAAGCGGTCGCCGCTAGCGCTCAGGTCACAGTGGCCGAACTTATTCCGGAAGTCGTTGAATGGAATAAGGGGCCTCTGGGTGATTGCGCACAAAACCCCCTGCGCGATCCCCGCACCAAGGTAGTCTTGGGCGATGTTGCCGAACTGCTTGAGAATCAACATGAGCAATACGACGCCATATTGCTAGACGTAGACAACGGCCCTGAAGGCCTGACCCACACCGATAATAATTGGCTGTATTCACAGCAAGGACTGGAATCCATCTCCAGGACTTTACGCCCAGAGGGAATGCTGGCAATTTGGTCAGCCGGCGCAGACAGCATGTTTGCGATTCGTCTAAAAAAAGCCCGTTTTAAGGTATCTATTCACACCGTTCGCGCGCGCCCCGGCAAGGGAAGTCGTCACACCATATTTCTCGCCCAAAAGCCGTGGCGGGCATCGGAGTAAATTTAGCAAACGAGGGCAATCAACGACGCCCTGCGTAGTGGTTTTATATTTGATTTGCTATCCTTGCGCTCTTTATTCAGCGCCACACATCCAGACAACGATATTCGATCTCAACATTTTTATACAACGTCGTTTAGCGCACAAACACACAGAGCATAAGCCACCGCTATGACCATTGACGCAAATATTAGCAGCGCCATAGATCCGGGCCACACGCCCATGATGCAGCAGTACCTAAAAATTAAAGCCGAGCACCCCAACGAAATTGTGTTCTATCGTATGGGCGATTTTTACGAGCTTTTTTTTGACGACGCCAAACGCGCATCAGAACTTCTCGATATTACCTTAACCGCAAGAGGTAAATCAGGCGGCAAGCCCATACCAATGTGTGGCGTGCCCCACCACGCAGCAGAAGGCTATCTAGCCAAGCTCGTTAAAGGTGGCTGGTCAGTGGCCATTTGCGAGCAAATCGGCGACCCAGCAACCAGCAAAGGCCCTGTAGAACGCGCCGTCGCCCGAATCGTCACACCGGGAACAATTAGCGACGAAGCCTTATTAGATGAAAGAAAAGACGCCCTGCTGCTAGCGGCTTGTAATCTCGGCCAACAAATCGGCGTTGCCGTGTTAGATATGAGTAGCGGACGCTTCCACGTATTTGAAGTGCTCGGACAAGCCGCTTTCCTAGGCGAACTGCAGCGCCTGCGCCCCGCAGAGCTACTGATGTCTGAAGATATTGTTTTAGACGATATGCCCAAATTACCGGGACTGCGGCGCTTACCGCCATGGGAGTTCGATATTGACGCCGCCACCCGCGGTCTATGTCAGCATTTCGGGGTACAAGACCTAGCCGGGTTTGGTTGCGACACCTTAAGCCAGGGTATCGGCGCAGCGGGTTGCCTGCTGCAATACGTCAAAGACACCCAGCGCAGCGCGCTTCCCCACATCAATCAACTCAAACATGAATCTCGCGATGATGCGGTGGCAATGGACGCGGCTACACGCCGCAATTTAGAACTTGATATCAATCTAGGCGGTGGTACTGAGAACACCCTCGCCTCGGTGTTTGACCGCTGCCAAACCGCGATGGGAAGCCGCTTGCTGCGCCGCTGGCTACACCGCCCACTGCGAGATCAGTCCACTCTAAATGCGCGACAAAGTGGCGTTATTGGCCTTATTGAGGACTACCACTTTGAATCGGTGCGAGACACGCTAAAACAGATAGGCGACCTTGAGCGTATTTTATCGCGGGTGGCACTGCGCTCTGCGCGTCCCCGCGATCTTTCGCGCTTGCAGCGCTCACTGGCGACACTGCCTTTACTGCAAAGTCAGCTAAAGCACTTCGACATTCCCTACCTAATTAATCTGCGAAACGAAGTGAGTGAATTTCCGTCACTCGACGACCTGCTGGCCCGCGCAGTAGCGGAAAATCCGCCAATGGTGTTGAGGGATGGTGGCGTTATCGCTGAAGGCTACGACAGCGAACTGGACGAATTGCGCAGCTTGAGTAGCGACGCCGGTGAATTTCTACTAGCAATGGAACGCCGAGAGCGCGAAAAAACAGGGCTCAGCACCCTTAAAGTCGGCTATAACCGCGTACACGGCTACTACATAGAAATAAGCAAACTGCAGGCTGCGCAAGCGCCGGTCGAGTATATCCGCAGACAAACGCTCAAAAATGCCGAGCGCTTTATTACGCCAGAATTAAAAACCTTTGAAGACAAAGCCCTCAGCAGCAAAAGCCGGGCACTGGCGCGGGAAAAACATCTTTATGAGTTACTCCTAGACGCGGTCAACGCCGAATTAAATACGCTGCAAGTTTGCTCGCAGGCGCTGTGCGAACTAGATGTCATTGCCAACCTTGCAGAGCGTGCGGTGCAGTTAGAGCTGTGCCAGCCACAATTTTGCAACGAGCCTATATTAGATATCGAGCAAGGCCGACACCCCGTTGTCGAAAGCGTGCTCGACGACCCGTTTATTGCCAACGACCTAAAACTCGCCGAAGACCGACGCACACTGATTATTACCGGCCCAAACATGGGCGGCAAATCGACCTATATGCGTCAGACAGCATTGATAGTGCTGCTAGCTCATATCGGCAGTTTTGTACCTGCAAAAGCCGTCAAACTGAGCTTGGTGGATCAGATATTCACCCGAATAGGTTCCTCCGACGACCTCGCCGGCGGACGCTCGACGTTTATGGTGGAAATGACCGAAACAGCAAATATCCTGCACAATGCAACGGATAAAAGCTTAATCCTGATGGACGAAATAGGTCGCGGCACCAGCACCTTTGACGGCCTATCGCTCGCCTGGGCCTGCGCCATAGACCTGGCTGACCGCGTCCAGGGCTTTACACTATTCGCCACCCATTACTTCGAACTCACCGTATTACCAGAAACCTACCCCAAGGCCGCGAATGTCCACCTTGGCGTAACCGAACACAATGACCATATTGTCTTTCTACACCGTGTTGAAGAGGGCCCTGCCAACCGAAGCTATGGTTTACAGGTCGCTAAACTCGCTGGCATTCCCGCCAATGTGGTTCGCGCCGCTAAAATCAAACTGCAAGAGCTCGAGAATCAAGCCATCGGCCACGGCCAGCTAGTCACCGCGGGGCCTCAAACAGATTTATTTGCCATGCCAACCGCAGAACACCCTATTATTGAGGCATTAGACGAAATTGACCCCGATAGCCTGAGCCCTCGCCAAGCCCATGAATTACTGTATGCCTTAAAGGCTAAGCTGTCTTAAAACGCGAATTAAATGACTAAGGGGTAAAAACGATTAGGCACATATAAATTATTGTTAAGACTTAGGCTATACCGATTTTTTTCACTGGTGTTACAATACGCCGCTCAAAGAATTACCACCCAAGTCAGGATTAAAAGGGGCTGACCAGAAATGACTTTTGTTGTAGGCGAAGATTGCATCAAGTGCAAACATACAGATTGTGTTGAGGTTTGTCCGGTAGACTGTTTTTACGAAGGCCCGAACTTCCTCGTAATTCACCCTGACGAGTGTATTGACTGCGCATTGTGCGAACCAGAATGTCCAGTAAATGCCATATTTTCTGAAGACGAGCTGCCAGATGACCAGCAAGTATTTCTGGAATTGAACGCGGAACTTGCCGAAGTGTGGCCAAACATCACCGAGATGAAAACCCCTCCTGCCGACGCAGAGGACTGGGCTGGCAAACCCGACAAGCTTCAATACCTTGAGCGCTAAGCATCGCCAAGGCCATTGATAGAACTAAAAAAGCCCGCAATAGCGGGCTTTTTTAGTTTTGCGAACTCTAATCACAGAAGACTAATTAAAGTCCTCTGCAAACAGCGAAGCGGCACTGAGACCATTCGCTTCAAAAAGCACTCGCATACTTTTTAAAGCCTCTACCTGAATTTGTCTTACGCGCTCGCGCGTTAAGCCAATTTCACGTCCGACCTCTTCCAGCGTCGACGATTCATGTCCCCGTAAGCCGAACCGGCGAACGACCACTTCGCGCTGCTTTACACTCAACTCGTCAAGCCATTCATCAATACTGCTAGACAAATCTTCGCCCTGCAAAATATCACTGGGATTTAAAGCTTGCGTATCGGCGATCGTATCAAGCAAAACCTGATCGGAATCTTGAGCCAGGGGAACATCTACGGAGCCAACTCGATCCTTAAGCCCGCATAAGCGTTTTGCCTCAGACACCGGACGATCAAGGGCTTCAGCCATCTCTTCAGGCGATGGCATGTGATCTAGCTTTTGAGTGAGCTCTCGCTCCGCCCGCAAATAGCTATTCAGCTCTTTCACTACGTGAATCGGTAAGCGAATAGTTCTTGTCTGATTCATGATCGCCCGTTCAATGGTTTGCCTTATCCACCATGTGGCATAGGTAGAAAAGCGAAAACCACGCTCCGGATCAAATTTCTCTACCGCACGAATTAAGCCGAGATTACCCTCCTCAACTAAATCGAGAAGACTCAAACCACGGTTTAGGTATCGTCGGGAAATTTTTACAACCAGCCGCAGATTACTTTCAATCATGCGTTTGCGACCGGCCTGATCGCCTTTGCGCGCAAGACGCGCGAAATGGACTTCCTCTTCGGCGCTTAACAGCGGCGAAAATCCAATTTCACTGAGGTACATCTGCGTTGCATCAAGATCTGTGCTCTGCCTTCGAGCGCGAGGGGATTTAGTGGCTTTTGCAGCCTTTTTTACCGGGGGTTCTGCAATAAAGTCATTGCTACTTGCATCTTCATCATTTGGTATTTCAATTAAACCAGAACGATAATTATTACTTTCTTCATATACCCGCATCGTCGAATCCTTATTTTCGTTTTATTGCTCGACTTGGGTGAAACTTAAGACAATCTCCTGATCGTAATGGCGTTCAGCGCCTAGGAAGCAGTCTCAAAGGATCAACCGGTTTTCCGTCTATACGAACTTCAAAATGTACTTTTGGCGAATCTGTCCCGCTATCACCTAGCTCTGCGATAACCGCACCCGCCTTTACGCTGTCTCCCTCTTTGACTAATAAACGTCGGTTGTGCCCATAAGCACTTAAATAGCGATCAGAGTGTTTGAGAATTAATAGATTGCCATAACCTACTAAACCACTTCCCGAATACACCACCACGCCTGCCTTTGCTGCACGTACAGGCTCACCCATTTTGCCTTTAATATCAATACCTTTATGCTCTTGCCCGGTCGCCACAAAAGATCGAACCAGGGGACCTGAAATCGGCCAGCGCCAAGCCTCGCCAGAATCCAAAACCGCCGGGGTTGATTTAATTGCAGGTTTTGGAATGGGCACTTTTGCCGCCGCAACAGGCTTACTTGGCGTCACACGCGCCTTGCTAGTGGATGGCTTATTTTTCGTTGGCGCCGGCTTGGCTGCAGCAGCAATGACTCGCGTACTTTCTTGAAGTACCAAGGCTTGACCGGGATAAATTGTATAAGGCGGAGCCAATTTGTTAGCAGTCGCTAACCCTTTAACATTGAATCCGTAACGCCATGCAATTGAAAAAAGCGTATCGCCAGCACTCACAACATAATACGGAGGTGGACGCTCAGAGGGATTATAACGATCAGAAACAGGCGCAAAACCGCCACTTGTAGTGCAAGCTGTAACACTTAAAACCAAGGTGATTATGCCGAAAAAATATCTCAGCATAGCCATCGTGTATCCGTCTTTATAAGCACAAAAATAAGCCTTTTTTGCTAAAGAAGTAACACTAAACTCAAATCAAATAATGTGTACTCATACTACGATGAGCCGCCGCCGTGGCTCCCTGATTACTAAAAGTACTTTCAAAAGCACGTAATAGAAAAAAACAGTCTTAAAATATCAATCGTTTTTCGCTATTTTCTCCACAACTAAGACTAAAAACACCCCGGCCACCGCGATTAGCGACGATGCCAACAATTTCGGATCAGCAATATGGGCATATTCCCAAGGCAAAACATTCTGCCAACCAGGCGCTAGCGACTCAGCCAATAATTGCCCTTGCGCATCGAGCTTCCAAGGCCAAATTATCGTCAATGAGCCCAGCAGTATTCCCGTCAAAGAAGCCAACAACTGCAGTCGATGGTGATGCATCAACCACGACAGCAAGCGAACAAACAACATCAGTCCGACAGCACAACCCGCCATAAAGCTCAGTAGCGACACTATATCAAATTGCTTAATTGCACCAATCACCGGCTCGTACATACCCAGCAGCAGTAGAATGAAACTACCTGATATTCCCGGCAAAATCATTGCGCATATCGCTAAAGCACCCGATAAAAACAAGGACAACGGTGTTGCGGCAATTTCTGCAGGGCGAATCTCACCGATCACAACAGCAAATACAATACCGAAGAGCAACCAGCCAAGGTGTCGGCTACTTTGCGGTATTTGGCGAAAAACAATGAGAGCCGAAGCGAGAATCAAACCAAAGAATAGCGCAGCTAATGGCAGTGGATGCTCTTCCAAACCGTAGGAAATCACACGCGCTAGAGACGCCACACTCACGGCAATTCCCAGCACTAAGCTCAGCAGAAACCCACCGTTGATATATTCCCAACACGCGAGCGGGCCAGATTTAAACAGGAGTTTAAGTGCTTGCAGATTACATGCTTTAAGGCTCTCAATCAGCTGGTCATAGATACCAGTAATAAACGCAACCGTACCACCAGAAACACCTGGCACTACATCAGCGGCGCCCATTGCGATACCGCGAACAAATACGCCTAGAGAAAACCCCTTCATCAAACGTCCTTTTTAACTACCAGCTAAGTTTTAATCAATTTACACAACAACTTCACGCAACAAATTAAGCAACCACAACGCCCGCTACCATGGGCACAAATAACACCGGCTCAATTAGCTGCTCTTTAATACCATCTTCGGTTTTGTCGTATACATATAAGGATTGCTGTTTACCCACTGGCCCAACCGGTATTACCAAACGCCCTCCCATTGCCAATTGCTCCAACAATTCCGCGGGCACCTGTTCCGGCGCCGCCGCAGAGAGTATGGCGTCAAACGGGCCGCGATCTTTCCAACCCATACCGCCATCGGCGTGACGCAAATGCACATTGTGTAAGCCGAGTTGGCGCAGACGCTGCCGCGCCTTTTCTTGTAAGGGTCGAATACGCTCTACGCTAAACACCCGCTCTACCATTTGGGCGAGAATCGCGGTTTGATAACCTGACCCCGTCCCCACTTCTAACACACGGGTTCGAGGTCCGTTTGCGAGTAGTAACTCCGTCATGCGAGCAACAATATAAGGCTGAGAAAGGGTTTGCTGAAAGCCTATCGGTAGAGAGCTGTCTTCGTAGGCACGGTGCGACAGGGCTTCATCAAGAAAAATATGGCGGGGAGTCCCCCGTATCACATTCAATACGGCCTTGTCGGTAATCCCTTGTTCTGTCAAACGCTCGATCAAACGATCTCGCGTTCGCTGAGACGTCATCCCTATGCCTTGCAAATTTAAAATTGTCACCGTGTCTTCTCAATAAACATCAGAGCCGAAAAAGCCCTTAGTAATGGATTAATTCTCGCACAAGCGCGGTAGCGAAACAGCCCCTAGGTAGTGAAAATGCTAGTTCTATGGACTGCTTATCGATTTGCTGCCACTGCAAGTCTTTTGGAACAGTTCGCAGAGCGCGTCGCTCCATCGTTAAATTATTCTTCAGTAGGCCCGCACATAGATCGGCAAATTCGCCAAACACCTTTTCTTCAAGCTGCGCGACAGCGCCACTCACAGCGACCTTACTCGCGCTGCCATAAAGTGGCCCACTGGGGTGAATATCGCCTTCGCTTAGGCGCTGAACTATGTCAGCATCTATTTCTGCCAAAAACACGCTGCCACTATCGCGCAATGAAAATACATCGCCGTCCAAGCCGCGCTGCCAATTTTCTGCGTTGACACGCGCTGCCAATATCGTATTGAAAATTAGCGATCGTGCAGCGGATAAATACATGCCGCGATCGAATCGTCCCGGACTTAAGTCACCGGCAAACCATTGCCGACAGGCATCAATATTGCCGCCACCATGGCCAAATCGCTGCTCGCCGAAATAGTTCGGAAAGCCCTGCGCAGCTATTGGCAGTCTTGCCTCTAGGTCTGCGAGATCACCCGTTAAATCCGTTAAGCGGAGAATAAAGCGATTGTAGCGGTGGCTTCCCAGACGCAGTTTTTGGCGATGACGACCCTGCCGTAAAATCTTCCAACTCTCATTTTCCGGCACGACCCACTGGGGTTTATTTTTCCCCGGCAAATGCACGCAAAACCATTGTCGCGTTACCGCGTGACGATCTTTCTGGCCAGAATACGTTACCGCCCGCGGCTGAACCCCGGCCACTCTTGCCAATTGCCGTGCAACGTACTCGGTATTGTCGCCGCATTTTTCAATCCACAACCAGTCGAATTCACCATCGTCACTGAACTCGAGATCAAACACCTCCTCGACAACAAAATCCTCAGGCCTCGCCTTTAGTACACCAGACACCTTGGGCAAACCTTGCGCTCGGGGCCAATCAGCTAGCTGCATTACTCTGCTCGCTCCAACAACACCACTGCATCCACTGCAATACCTTCACTGCGCCCGACAAATCCGAGTTTTTCCGTGGTAGTCGCTTTCACGCTGATATTGGAAGCTAAAACACCCAAGGTATTAGCAATAGATTCGCGCATCGCCAAAATATAGGGTGCTAATTTCGGCTGTTGAGCCGCAATGGTGAGATCAGCGTTACCGAGACAATACCCCTGATCTAAGACTAATTTGTAGCAATGCTGCAGCAGCACTTTACTATCGGCCCCCGCATACTGCGGATCGCTATCTGGAAAATGTTTGCCAATATCTCCTAGGGCTAAAGCACCGAGCATGGCATCGCACAGCGCGTGGAGTGCAACATCGCCGTCCGAGTGAGCAATTAATCGCCACTGACATGGGATGCGGACACCACATAAACTGATACCGTCCCCTGATTCAATGCGGTGCACATCGTAGCCATGACCAATGCGAATAGCGCTCATTGTTCTTCTCCACGCAGAAACACCTCGGCAATAGCGAGATCGTCTGGGTAAGTAATTTTAATATTGCGAGGGCTGCCCTCCACCAACAAGGGTTTATGACCACAGTGCTCTAACGCAGACGCTTCATCAGTCACCAGCAACTGTTGGTCATGGCAAAAGCGCAACGCATCTCGCAGGTCACCATAGCGAAACAGCTGCGGGGTCAGCGCCCGCCATATATCCTTGCGATCAACTGTCTCGGCAATTTCCCCCAATGCGGTACTGCGTTTTACGGTATCAACCACCGGTGACGCTAAAATAGCACCCACCGAATGCTCACAACCCAATTCTATAAGCCTTTTTATATCCCGATTCGAGACACAGGGACGTGCCGCATCGTGCACCAACACCCAATCTGAATCTGCGGCCTTTTCCAGGGCGGCTAAGGCATTCGCTACAGAATGTGCTCGTTCGCTTCCGCCATCAACACGCAACACCCGCGAGTCGTTCGCACAAGATAAGGAAGAAAAAAAATGATCGTCGGGATGCAGTGCCACAGCAATGGCGGCAATATCGCTATGCATCAACAATTTTGAAATACTGTGTTCAATAACGGTTTTATCAGCGAGCTTTAGGTACTGCTTTGGCAGCGCAGCACCAAAACGCGCGCCACTTCCCGCAGCCGGGATAACCGCCCATAGGCGCGGCTTATTTATCACGGACATTCTGCCTGTTACTAATCAAGCTATTATTCTTCTTATATAAGTATCTATTCATCGACAATGAGATAAAAAGTCTCACCAGATTTAATCAAGCCCATATCGTTGCGGGCGCGCTCCTCAATACTATCCAAGTCATGCTTCAAGCTGCGCACCTCGCCATGCAATCGCTCATTGCGCAACTCTAACTCGCTGTTAGTATTTTTTTGAACGGCAATATCTCGACGCAAGCTGGCAATCTGTTCCCAGCTTCCAGTGCCAGTCCAAAGCCGAACTTGCAACATGACAAGTATTGCCAGCAGCAAATAAAATAGCCGACGGCGAGTCATAGCAAGCCCTTTAAAGGGATATTGATGTTCATCCTAATCCAGAACGACGTCCAATAAAAAAGTAATGAGCACTATAAACAAAGAAGGCGGCTACTGCCGCCCCTTATTTTATTACGCTCGGAATTCATCCCGACCGCGGTAAGCCGCGCCTAGCTCGGCTTCAATACGCAGCAGACGGTTGTACTTGGCAACGCGATCAGAGCGACACAGTGAACCGGTCTTAATCTGTCCAGCAGAAGTTGCCACCGCTAAATCAGCAATAGTGGTATCTTCAGTCTCGCCGGAGCGATGAGATATAACCGCAGTGTAACCAGCTTCCTTGGCCATTTTGATCGCATCTAGCGTTTCAGTCAGCGAACCAATCTGATTGAATTTAATCAGAATCGAGTTGGCAATATTGTTATCTATGCCACGTTTTAAAATCTTGGTATTGGTCACAAACAAATCGTCACCAACCAATTGCACTCGGTCGCCGATACGACGAGTCAAAGCAGCCCAACCATCCCAATCGCTTTCGTCCATGCCGTCTTCAATAGAGATAATGGGGTATTTTTGGCTTAACTCATCCAGGTAAGCGGCAAAACCTTCTGCGTCAAATTCTTTACCTTCGCCACTTAGAGAATATTTACCATTTTTGTAAAATTCTGACGATGCGCAATCAAGCGCCAAGGTAATATCCTTACCCAGTTCATAGCCGGCATTGGCAACCGCTTCTGCGATGGCTTCAAGTGCTGCTTCGTTTGAGGGCAGGTTCGGCGCAAAACCACCTTCATCACCCACCGCTGTATTCAAGCCGCGGGCAACCAATACTTTCTTCAATGAGTGGAAAATTTCAGCGCCTTGGCGCAGTGCTTCAGCAAAGGTTTCTGCACCCACTGGCTGAATCATAAATTCCTGGATATCAACGTTGTTGTCAGCGTGCTCACCGCCATTGATGATATTCATCATTGGCACGGGCATGGTGTACTGGCCTTCAGTGCCGTTAATTTGTGCGATGCGTTGATACAAAGGGATACCTTTTTCAATCGCTACCGCTTTCGCCGCGGCCAATGACACAGCCAAAATTGCGTTTGCACCCAGCACAGATTTACTCTCAGTGCCGTCTGCCTCAATCATGGCATTGTCGATGGCACGCTGGTCTTCAGCATCCATTCCCATCAACAAATCGCGGATTGTGGTATTGATATTTGCAACCGCCTTTAATACACCCTTACCCAAGTAACGCGACTTATCGCCGTCGCGTAATTCCAAGGCTTCGCGCGAGCCTGTCGACGCGCCGGAAGGAGCACAGGCACTGCCTACGGCGCCCGATGCCAATACGACATCTGCCTCAACAGTGGGGTTTCCCCGTGAATCCAACACTTCAAACGCCTTGATATCGACAATCTCTGCCATGTGAGTTTTCTCCGTCTTAAGTCAAAATAAAATTATTTAATATCTAGCGCCGGTAGAGACTTCACTGTCTCGTCAACCGCTTTCATATGCTCTAGAAATGGTGCCAATGCTGACAATGGTAAAGCACTTGGGCCATCGCATTTAGCGCGATCGGGATCGGGATGTGCTTCCAAGAACAAGCCGCCAATCCCCAGTGCCATGCCGGCACGGCCAAGTTCAACAACTTGATTGCGACGACCACCAGACGCTGCGCCCATAGGATCGCGACACTGCAAAGCGTGGGTAACATCAAAAATAATGGGGGCGCCGCCACTCGCTTCACGCATCACCCGAAAACCCAGCATATCTACCACTAAATTATCGTAGCCAAAATTACTGCCGCGTTCGCACAGCATGATTTTCTCATTGCCGCACTCTGCAAACTTCTCAACAATATTTTTCATTTGGCCGGGGCTGAGAAATTGCGGCTTTTTAATATTAATAACCGCATCTGTCGCAGCCATCGCCGCTACTAAATCGGTTTGGCGTGCTAAAAATGCCGGTAACTGGATAACATCACACACTTCAGAAACCGGGCCAGCTTGATGCACTTCATGCACATCGGTAATCACGGGAATATTAAAAGTTTGTTTTATTTCCTGAAAAATCTTCAAACCTTCTTCCATACCCGGGCCGCGATAAGAGTGCACGGAAGAGCGATTCGCTTTATCGAATGAGGCTTTGAAAACATAGGGGATGCCCATCTTTCCGCACACTTCAACGTAGTGCTCTGCAATCTGCATCGCCAAATCGCGGGACTCGAGTACATTCATACCGCCAAACAGGACGAAAGGCTTGTCGTTTGCCACCTCAATACCGGCTACATTGACCACTTTATCTTTCATAGATCGATTCCTATAACTCGCTCAGCCCAACAATGCTTATTCGCTATGCGCGATAGCAGCGTTAACAAAACCAGTAAACAAAGGGTGGCCGTCGCGTGGTGTAGAAGTAAATTCGGGGTGGAACTGACAGGCGATAAACCAGGGGTGATCTGCGATTTCCACCACTTCAACCAAGCTCTTATCGGCAGACCAACCACCTACTTTTAAACCGGCAGCCTGTAAACGCTCTACGTAGGTGTTATTAACCTCGTAACGGTGACGATGGCGCTCGGTGATCTGTGCACTACCGTAAACTGCTGCAACTGCGGAGCCTTCAACCAAATGACAAAGCTGGGCGCCCAACCGCATGGTGCCGCCAAGATCATCATCGTGGGCGCGTTGCTCAACTTCACCGTCAGCAGTGATCCACTCGGTAATCAAGCCAACCACCGGGTTTTTACCGTTGTCGTTAAATTCGCTGCTGTTCGCGTCTGTTAAGCCCAGCACATTGCGAGCAAATTCAATGACGGCAACCTGCATACCCAGGCAAATACCCAGGTAGGGAATTTTATTCTCACGCGCGTACTGAACTGTGCGAATTTTGCCTTCAACACCGCGACTTCCAAAACCACCGGGAACAAGAATGCCGTCCACGCCGTCTAGAATATCTACACCATCAGTTTCTATGACTTCAGAGTCTATATAACGTACCTGCACTTTGGTGCGGCTATGTATACCTGCGTGCTTCAATGCTTCATTTAGGGATTTATATGCATCGAGCAATTCCATGTACTTACCGACCATGGCGATCGTCACGGCTTGATCCTGATGCAGATCACCCTCGATAACAGTGTCCCACTCGGTCAAATCCGCTGGCGGGCAATCCAAACCAAAGCGCTCTACAACTAATTCGTCCAAGCCCTCGGCCGCAAGAAGCGACGGTATGCGATAAATAGAGTCAACATCGCGCAGAGGGATAACCGCACGGGATTCGACGTTGGTGAACAAGGCGATCTTGTGACGGCTGCTTTGGTCAATTTCGTGATCTGAGCGGCACAGCAAAATATCGGGTTGCAAGCCAATAGAGCGAAGTTCTTTTACCGAATGCTGGGTCGGCTTAGTTTTAGTCTCACCCGCCGTGGCAATATAAGGCACCAGAGTCAGGTGCATTAACATGGCGCGCTTGGCTCCCAATTCAACCTTTAACTGACGGGCTGCTTCGAAGAACGGCAAACCTTCGATATCACCGACTGTGCCGCCAATTTCAACAATGGCGATATCTGCATCGCCCGCTCCCGCCATCACCCGACGCTTAATTTCATCAGTGATATGTGGAATAACCTGAACAGTGCCGCCAAGATAGTCACCGCGACGCTCTTTGCGCAGTACGGTTTCATAAACCCGACCGGCCGTAAAATTATTGCCTTTGGCCATTTTTGCGCGAACAAAGCGCTCGTAATGCCCCAAGTCCAGATCGGTTTCTGCGCCGTCTTCTGTCACAAACACTTCACCGTGCTGAAACGGGCTCATGGTGCCAGGATCCACATTGATATAGGGATCAAGTTTCAACATAGTGACTTTGAGACCACGCGCCTCAAGAATGGCACCTAGTGATGCTGACGCAATGCCCTTGCCCAAGGACGAAACAACACCGCCGGTGACGAATATAAAACGCGCCATGTAATGCCTTTTTAGATAGTACGAAGAGATATAAGGGCCTGAAAAAGCAGCGCTTGTTCGCCCCCATGAGATGGGACGTCAGTCTAACAGGAAGGACATAGCGAAACAATGAAATTAGGCCTCCGTAGGCTGCTCAGTCTCTGTTATAATGCGCGTCCAATTGCTTGCACATCAAGGCCTTAGTACTATGCAACCCATGCTGAATATCGCATTGCGCGCCGCCCGTAAAGCCGGCGACCTTATCGCGCGCGCTTCTGAACAAATCGACCGCGTTCAGATTGAAACCAAGGGCGAAAACGATTTTGTTACTGAAATAGACCGCAAGGCCGAACAGGAAATCATTTATCACCTGCAAAAAGCCTACCCAGACCACGGCTTTTTAGGCGAAGAATCAGGTCAAACCGGCAATGCCGACAGCCCCTATCAATGGGTAATTGACCCCATTGATGGCACAACCAATTTCGTTCGCGGTATTCCGCATTTCGCGGTTTCTATTGCCTGTGTACATCAAGGCCAAATTGAACACGCCGTTATTTTAGACCCCATTCGCCGCGAAGAATTTACCGCTAGCCGCGGTCGCGGTGCACAGGTCAACGGACGCCGAGTTCGGGTAACCATGAACGCGAGTTTAGAAGGCGCTCTGATTGGTACCGGCATCCCGTTTAAAGCGCGCAATGAAGCACATATCCCCGCCTATATGCGCAGCCTGGAGGCAATCGCCGGTGAAACAGCGGGTATCCGCCGCGCTGGCGCCGCCTCATTAGATTTGGCCTATGTCGCCGCTGGACGCCTTGATGGCTTCTGGGAAATTGGCCTTAACAAGTGGGATATCGCTGCAGGAATTTTGCTAGTGCGTGAAGCCGGCGGTTTAGTCAGCGACTTTAAAGGCGGTGGTAATTACTACGAGAGCGGCAACATTGTCGCCGCCAACCCAAAATGCCTAAAGGGTATTTTGCAGGCTATTCGCCCGCATCTGGAAAATATTCGATAGCTTTTAAACGCGTCAGACGCCCAACGTCTGACGCGCGACCTGCCCTGTTAAGGCAAGTCGTCAATCTGCGCACCCTCTTTCTCCACCACGATCAAATCATCTTGACTGATTTTCATGGTCAACAATAAGCTTGCCACGACATAGATAGAAGAATACGTACCCACACCAATACCGATCAGCAATGCCAGCGCGAAGCTGTGGATCATTTCGCCGCCAACAAACGCCAGCGCCAACAACACCAGCAAGGTTGTACCTGAAGTAACCAAAGTACGATCGAGGGTTTCGGTCAATGAAATATTGATGATCTCGTCAGGGTCGTGTTTACGCAGCTTTCGCAAGTTCTCGCGAATACGGTCAGCAACAACAATCGAGTCATTAAGCGAGTAACCGATAACAGCCAGAATGGCCGCTAGTACAGTTAAATCAAAATCCCAGCCGACCAGGGCGAAAATACCGAGGGTAATGAGAACATCATGCCCCAACGCAGCCACCGCACCGATAGAGAATTTAACCTGGAAGCGCATGGCAACGTAAATCAACACCACGACAAGGGCCAGTAGCACTGCCAAACCGCCCTGCTCCCTCAGCTCCTCACCCACTTGCGGACCAACAAACTCAATACGACGAAGCTCAACTTCAGCCTGAGTGCCCGCCTGTAACACCGCGAGAACCTCTTCGCCCAAGGTTGGACTCATGCCCTCAGGCATTCTCACAAGCACATCAGTATCCGAGCCAAAATTTACGACAATGGCGCTTTCGTAGCCTGCGGTGCGCAAATCTTCCCGCACCTGCTCTAGGGGCACCGACTCTTCGTAAATGACCTCTATTAAAGTACCACCGGTAAAATCCAGGCCAAAATTTAAACCCTTTACTGCCAATACCGCAACGGAAGCCACCATTACCGCGATAGACATGAGCATCGCGATGCGACGCGCACCCATAAAGTTAACAATTTTTTTAGTGTCAGACATACGTTTCCCCTAGATCGCCAGCTTAGTGATACGACGACCGCCGTAAACGAAATTAACAACCGCGCGGGTACCCATGATCGCAGTGAACATCGACGTTAAGATACCGATTGACAAGGTCACCGCAAAACCGCGAACCGGGCCGGTCCCTACGGCGTATAAAATCACCGCCACTAACAAGGTCGTAATATTCGAGTCCATAATGGTGACAAAGGCGCGCCCGTAGCCCGCCTCTATAGCGTGCTGCACTGATAGGCCTTCGCGTAACTCCTCCCGTATTCGAGAGAAAATAAGCACGTTTGCGTCAACTGCCATACCCACTGTCAGTACAATACCGGCGATACCCGGCAGGGTTAAGGTCGCCCCCAACAATGACATACAGGCAGTTAATAAAATGATATTTGCGCCAAGCGCGACTACCGCAATAACACCAAATACGCGGTAGTAAACAATCATAAATAGAGCAACCATGCCTAGGCCGATCTTGACGGCATTAAGCCCCTTCTCAATATTTTCTGCCCCCAGCGATGGCCCGACAGTGCGCTCTTCGACAAAGTCGATAGGCGCCGCCAGCGCACCAGCACGCAGTAATAATGACAGCTCCGCCGCTTCACCCGGCGCATCAAGACCGGTTATACGGAACTGCACGCCCAAGGCATCTTTAATGGTGGCAAGGCTGATAATTTTCTTCTCGTCGTAGGGGACTTTCACCGCCTGCTCAACGCCATTGGCATCACGCTCATAGTGAGTACGACTCTTGCGCTCAATAAACAACACACCAAGGCGGCGGTTGATGTTGTGACGCGTCACTCTGTGCATCAAGGTACCGCCCTGACTATCCAGGGTGATATTGACCTGTGGCATACCATTCTGATCAAAGCCTGCCTGCGCATTTGCGACACGCTCACCAGTGATAACCACATCGCGCTCTAACCACGCACTTGGCTCGCCGCGGCCCGGGTTGCGAAATTCAAATTGCTCGCGATCAGATAGAGGTGCGTCGTATTTTGCCTCTAAACGAAAATCCAAATTCGCTGTCTTGCCCAGTATGCGTTTGGCTTCAGCGGTGTCCTGAATGCCCGGTAATTCCACCACAATCCGGTTGCGACCTTGACGCTGAACCAAAGGCTCAGACACGCCGAGCTCATTCACGCGATTACGCAGGGTCGTTAAATTTTGGCTAACGGCATAATCTTCAATTTCCTTGCGCTTAGCCTCACCAATAATGGCGCGCAGGTAAAAAGCATCATCGCCGCTAGGTGAGTCGAGACGCTCGCCGGTCAACTCAGTAAAGTCTTTGCGGATCAAACCCAAGGCGGTGTCGCGCAGCTCAGCAGAGGTGAACTTACCCGAAATAATGCCGTCTTCCAGCGTCACAAATCCGCGTATACGCTCTTCGCGCAGCTTCTTTTTTATGCCTGAGCTGTAATGCTCCAGGCGCGTGGCAATCGCTGAATCCGTATCAACCTCTAACAAAAAATGCACACCGCCACTTAAATCCAGGCCCAGTTTCATCGCCTGCGCGCCTAGATTACTGAGCCAATCAGGTGTATTTGATGCCAGATTCAATGCCACAACGTAGCCGTCACCCAGAGTGCGCTGCACAATACGCTGTGCACGTAATTGCATATCAGTTTCGTACAAACGAATCAGACCAGACTTACCGGTCTCATCCGCTTTTTCACCAAAGTGCTCAATGCCACCAGCATCTAAAGCGGTAGACAAACGCGTCATGAGGGCTTGGTCGATGACTACACCGCTGCTGTCGCCAGAAACCTGCAGGGCAGGATCTGGTCGATAAAGGTTAGGCACCGCATAGAGAAAACCGATCCCCAGCACTGCAATAATCAGCAGGTTTTTCCAGAGCGGATATTTATTTAGCATTGTATTTCCACCAAAACCGTCTGTCGCGACGGTATCTATTTAGTAACGGACGCCAACAATGGACGTTAATAACAGACGGAGCACCCCTGAACCGCCCTTGTAAAAACGCCGGCACAAGCCGGCGCTCATTTACCTACTTTCTTAATTTACCCATACACGCGCATTGCGGAACAAGCGCATCCAACCGCTATCTTCCACTGAATTGTCTGCCACCCAAGAGTTTTGCACGGTGCGGAAAACCCGTTCCGGATGCGGCATCATGATGGTAACGCGACCATCAACACTACTAGCACCAGCAATCCCAAACGGCGAACCGTTCGGATTGGCGGGATAGCGTTCAGTCGCGTTCAGCTGATTATCAATAAATTGCAGCGCCACTTTCCCACTCTGCTGTAAATTCTGCAAATGAGCAGAATCTGCAAACTCCGCACGACCTTCGCCGTGGGCAACAGCAACCGGCAAATGCGACCCCGCCATACCAGTTAGTAATATGGAGGGTGATTCGGGAATTTCAACCAAGGAAAACCGCGCTTCGAACTGTTCTGAGCGATTGCGCACAAAACGCGGCCAGTATTCTGCACCCGGAATTAAGGAGTGCAAATTAGACATCATCTGACAACCGTTGCACACCCCAAGCGAGAAGGTGTCGCTGCGCTGAAAGAAGCCGGCAAACTCGTCACGCGCCAAACCATTAAACAAAATAGTTTTAGCCCAGCCCTCGCCCGCACCTAATACGTCGCCGTAGGAAAAACCACCGCAGGCGGCAAGGCCTTTAAAATCTTGCAAGCTGACACGACCGCTTAAAATATCACTCATATGAACATCAACAGCGGTGAATCCAGCGCGATCGAATGCCGCGGCCATTTCCATCTGACCATTGACACCCTGCTCCCTAAGGATAGCGACTCGCGGACGAACGCCGGAGTTTATAAAAGGGGCGGCAATATTATCCTGCGCATCGAAACGCAATGACTGGCTTAAACCGGGGTCGCTTTCTGTGATTGAGTCAAATTCCTGTTGCGCACACTCTGGATTATCCCTTAGTGATTGCATACGGTAACTCAGCTGCTGCCATTTCAACTGCAGCGCCAAGCGATCATCTCTAAGAACTTCAACACCACCAAAACTAATCGCAACGTCACTACCGGCCACAGCGCGACCTATTTCCTGGACACAGGCGGCGATGCCATGCGCAGCAAAGGTATCTATCACCGCTTCAACATCAGCGCAGCGTACCTGTATCACCGCACCGGCTTCTTCAGCGAACAGTGCGCCATGCAGTTTGCCGTGGGCATTCAGCTCAATATCTAGACCACAATGACCAGCAAAAGCCATCTCTAACAAAGTGAGTACCAAACCGCCATCAGAGCGATCGTGGTAGGCCATTATTTTTTGCTCTTCTAACAACTGTTGGATTGCATTGAAGAAACCAGCCAACACCGCAGGGTCATCAATATCTGGCGCGTCATTGCCAACCTGCTGATAAACCTGCGCTAAACACGAGCCACCCAAACGCTGCTTACCCGCACCCAAGTCAATTAATAACAAGGCATTGTCGTCAAGGTCGGTGCGCAGCTGCGGCGTGACCGTTTTACGGACGTCCGCTACGGGACTAAACGCAGTAATGATAAGCGACATAGGCGCGGTAACGGCTTTACTGTCAGCCCCGTCCTGCCAGGTGGTGCGCATCGACATGGAATCTTTGCCGACGGGAATAGTAATACCCAGCGCCGGGCAAAATTCCATACCCACTGCCTTGACCGTGTCGAATAGTATCTCGTCTTCGCCAGCATAACCCGCCGCGCACATCCAGTTGGCAGAGAGTTTGATATCAGAAATCTTTTCAATTCGGCTCGCAGCGATATTGCTTAGCGCTTCCGCGACAGCCATGCGCCCCGACGCCGGGCCATCGATAAGTGCAAGCGGCGTGCGCTCGCCCATCGCCATGGCTTCACCCGCGTAAGAGTCGTAGCTAACCGTTGTTACCGCGCAGTCTGCAACGGGGACTTGCCACGGCCCAACCATTTGATCTCTATGTACCTGCCCGGTAATAGAACGGTCGCCAATTGTGATCAAGAAATTCTTGGCGGCAATGGTAGGCAGCGCCAAAAGTCGATCCAGGGCGTCTTCCACATTAATGGCAGATGCATCAAAGGCCGGTAGCTGCGGATTTTGACGAGTAATCTCGCGGTGCATTTTTGGCGGTTTACCAAACAGCACCGACATAGGCAGATCAACCGGGTTATTGTCGAAATGGGTGTCGCCAACACGCAGACGCTTATCGGCAACAGACTCGCCAACCACTGCATACGGCGCGCGTTCGCGATCACAGATGGCTTCAAAGGTGGCGAGGTTTTCAGGCGCAATGGCAATGACATAGCGCTCTTGTGACTCGTTGCACCAAATTTCTAGTGGCGACATGCCCGGTTCATCGTTGGGCACTTTGCGCAATTCAAAATCACCACCGCAACCACCGTCTTTAACCAACTCGGGGAATGCATTAGAGAGTCCGCCGGCGCCAACATCGTGAATAAAGGCAATGGGGTTGTTGTCAGCCATCGCCCAGCAGCGGTCGATCACCTCTTGGCAGCGACGTTCAATTTCGGGGTTTTGACGTTGCACGGAGGCAAAATCTAAATCTTCAGTAGAGGCACCGCTGCTCATTGACGACGCCGCGCCACCGCCCAAACCAATCAACATAGCCGGCCCACCCAAGGCCACTAATTTATGACCAGCTGGAAATTCGGTTTTAAGCACGTGCTCTTCTTTTATATTACCGTAACCACCGGCGATCATTATTGGTTTGTGATAGCCGCGACGCTCTTCGCCCGCCGCACCCACGGCATTTTCTTCGAAGCTGCGGAAGTAGCCACATAAATTAGGTCGGCCAAACTCATTATTAAAGGCGGCGCCCCCAATAGGCCCGTCCAACATAATATCGAGTGCGGAAACAATGCGGCCGGGCTTGCCGTAATCGGCTTCCCACGGTTGTTCAAACCCAGGGACACGCAAGTTAGATACGCTAAAACCACTCAAGCCCACCTTGGGCTTAGAACCTCGACCTACCGCCCCCTCATCACGTATCTCACCGCCAGAGCCAGTACCGGCACCGGAGAACGGGGAAATTGCGGTGGGGTGATTGTGGGTTTCCACCTTCATCAATAAATGAATATCTTCTTGGTGGTACTGGTATTCAGCGGTGCCAGGTTCAGGATAAAAACGGCCGGCGCGGTGACCTTTTACCACAGCTGCGTTATCTGAATAGGCGCTTAGTACATCCTCACCACCCAGTTCGTGGGTGTTTTTTATCATCCCGAATAAAGAGTGGGACTGCAGCTCGCCATCAATGGTCCAACTGGCGTTAAATATTTTATGGCGGCAATGCTCAGAGTTCGCCTGCGCAAACATCATCAACTCGACATCGCTAGGATTGCGCGCCAGCTGAATAAAACTCTCTAGCAGATAATCGATTTCATCGTCTGCGAGGGCGAGCCCCAGTTCGCTATTCGCGGCGACTAACGCATCGCGACCTCCCGCGAGCACATCGACCGCCTGCATCGGCTTTGGACTCTGGCGGCTAAACAGCACACTCGCTTCTTCCGGCGTGTTTAATACCGACTCCACCATACGGTCGTGGATTGACGCCAAAAGCAGGGCTTGCTGCTCGCCATCAATATCACCCTCAATATCGAAGTGGTACTGCACGCCGCGCTCAATTCGCGCGATCATATCCAAGCCACAGTTGTGGGCAATATCGCTCGCCTTGCTAGACCACGGAGAGATGGTGCCAGGTCGAGGCACCACGAAATAACTCAGGCCTCCACCGGCAATAAACTCGGCGCGGGGGCCATATTGCAACAACTGGCTCAACACATCGCTGCGCTCAGTATCGAGCTCAGCAGCGGTATCTACCAAGTGAATAAATTGAGCACTCACTCCCCGCAGAGCGGGAATTGAGGCGGCCAAAGCGGCCTTTAATTTTTCTATACGGAAATCTGAAAGCGCTGGGGCACCAGGAAGAATAAGCATTCGGGGCGACAACCTCGATCGAATGGGATTAAAGCCGGCCATTGTAAAGGATTTACGCGAGAATTTTTATCCAAAATAGTCTTTATGGTGCGATCAGTCCCATCCCGATACAATTGGCCCCGAATCCACTGGAGCGTCACACTTGCCAGCAAGCCGAAAAACATTACGATTTCTAGCAATATGGCTAATTACAGCGTGCTTCGCGCTCGTTGCCATCGTGCTAAATAGTAGTAAAGACAGCAGCGACAATCTGCAAAGAATTCGTGATAACGGTGTTTTACGGGTACTTACCCGCAACGGCTCTACCACTTACTACGAATCTCAAGGTGCGCCAGCGGGCTTCGAATACCAACTCGCCCTCGCTTTCGCCAACCACCTCGACGTTGAATTAGAGATAATTCCCGTGGTTAGCCTCGATGACGTATTTAGTGGGCTGGTAAACAATCAAGCCGATATCGCGGCTGGAGCTCTCAGCATTACGCCCGCACGACAAGAAACCTTACTTTTCGGCCCAAGCTACCTCAGCGTAAAGCAGTATTTTATCTACAACCGCGACGTAAATAGCCCAATGAGCTCAATAGAAGACCTCATCGGCAAGCAAATACGGGTAATTAGTAATACTGCCCACGCCGAGCAACTCAAAACACTGCAAAACGAGCACCCGGAACTGACGTGGATGGAAAGCCGTGATCTTGAAACAATTGACTTACTAGAACAGCTCGCGGACGGCCAAATTGATGCAACCATCGTCAACTCGACCGAATACTACGCAAACCGAGCATTCTACCCCAGCTTTCGCATCGCCTTCAGTGCAGGCAAACCACGCAAATTAGCATGGGCAATGGCAGCGAGCCCTTCAAACGCGAGTCTGATAAAAGAAATGACCATTTTTTTTAAAGGCATCACCGAAAATGGCAAATTAGCCCGTTTAATTGACCGGAACTTTACGCTTAACGAGCGGCAAACCTTTATTAGCACCCACACCTTTCTGCAAATGAAGGAAGAGCGCCTGCCCGAAGTGAAGGGAATCATTGAGCAAGTAGCTATTGAATATGATTTGGACTGGCGCCTATTGGCCGCAATCAGCTACCAGGAGTCGCACTGGGATGCCAAGGCGCGCTCTCCCACCGGAGTGCGTGGCATGATGATGCTGACACGATCGACTGCACGCGAATTGCAGGTAGATGACCGTCTCGACCCCCTGCAGAGCCTGCGCGGTGGCGCCCGCTACTACAAAAAGCTCTATAGCCGTATACCGGCGGGAATAGAAGCTCCCGACCGCAGCTGGTTTGCCTTGGCGGCGTACAATATTGGCCTTGGCCACGTCGAAGACGCCAGGGTCATTACGCAAAAACTCGGCGGCAACCCAAACCTTTGGAATGATGTAAAAGAAAACTTGCCATTGCTACGCCAACAAAAGTGGTACAAGCCATCAAAATACGGCTATGCCCGCGGTGACGAAGCGGCGCGCTACGTGCGCAATATCCGCGATTACTATTCACTGCTAACCTGGGACGAGCTTAATCGCTATCGCGTTCCGCCACCTCGCATTGTTTCAGATTACCTTCCAGCCGAGTTAAACCGCGGTTTTGATGCGCTCTAAGCAAATCTAGCTACCGCCCCTCACAGCGATCAACTTAAGCGAGCTTGTCACGCTTCTTTTCCGCCCTGCGCCGAGCAAAAAAAGCCTGCACAATATCACTCGCCTCATTCGCCAATACGCCGCCGCACCAATCAACCCGATGATTCATTTGCGGCTGATCAAACAATTGCAGATGACTACAAACCGCACCCGCCTTAGGCTCGCTTGCCGCAAATACAACGCGTGCAATACGACTATGGATGATAGCGCCGGCACACATTGCACAGGGCTCCACAGTCACATACAAAGTTGCCTCAGGAAGACGATAGTTCGCTGCGGCTTTTGCTGCGTGACGAAGCGCGACAATTTCAGCATGAGCACTTGGGTCAGATTGACGAATAGGCTGATTAAATCCTTCGCCAATCATTTCCCCATCGCGAACAATTACTGCGCCAACGGGCACTTCATTTATTGCCTCAGCCTCTAACGCTAATGTAAGCGCCTTCCGCATCCATTTTTCATCAAGAGAAGATTCCATAAGCGCTGATGCAACCCCTAAACATGAACAGCTCACTACCACACCATTCTCGAAACAATCGAGAACGAAGCTTTACGATTTTTAAATATTATGACACTAATCAGCATCTTCTAGCAGCATGCCGATAGTGAACAGCTCGGGAGGGGCAACACATTGACTACAAAAAGTAGGGGAATATAGACCCTGCCCGTCCTGCATAAAGACAGGCAAAAGAATACAGAATCATATAGCCACTATGCGTCCAGTTCTGATGAACAATTTCGAACGCGTAAAGTCAGACCACATTGCGCCAGTGGCATCATTGGATACATCGTGAAACAAAGATCAAACGCCACGTCATACAGAGGCTCTATATTGGCGCCACCCCTGCCGCCAACACTACAAAAAAGTAAAGCGGCGTCTTTTGTGTAATGCCCATAAGACATGCCTATAGAAAATACTGATTCGAACTTAATTGCGCGGGTTGATCAGCCATCACCCCAACGATAGGAAATGAGCACGGACGAGATAATCGGGTTCAACTCTAATTTACTGCGGCTTTCAGATAAAAGGGCACCATCTTTTGCGGTAATGGCAATATTCGATGTCGTCTCCAACGCCAAATAAGACACTGAAACAGATAGGCTCCACCTATCATCCAAGTCCAGTGCTAGGCCAACATTAAATATAGGAGCGATATCTGAGTCTGCCTCGCCATCAATAAATGTTTCGCTCCCACTTCCGGTCGCCAGCGCCAACACTGAGCCAAAGTTTTGCTTAAGACTTTGCTCAAAATTCTTATTAAGTTCTATATTGTCAAACCAGGTATATGTAACACCGACCCCAATATACGGCCGCAAGCGGGCACTAACATCACCAAAGTAGTACTGCGCAAGTATTGCTGGGCTCCACTGCCGCACCGTTGCAAGCGGATTATTCTGCACACCAGCAAGGTCCACACTAAGTAATTCACCTGCCACACCGGTCGGACGCACAAGCCCCTGCCCCGACAGCTCAAATTCAGCGGGAACACCACCCTCCAATTTGATAACAAAGTGGTCCGTGAGAAAATACGATACGGTTAACGCTGGCGTGCTAGAGTCATTCACGGATAAAAATGTGCAGGGTGAGCTAAACTCTTGCTCTATTCCGAGCACACTGCCAAGTAGGCTGGGGGCAAGTTTTGTATTAAGCGGCGTACTCGACTCCTGCGGTGAGAGATAAAACCAACCGCCCTGAACGATTACGTCACCCGCCTTAAGCGCCTGCGCCGTTGGCGCAGCAATGGCAAAACAACACCAGCACCAATTCCGAAGCTTCATTCTCACCCCCGAGCCTCTGCCTAAAGAGCTGATTGGGCGTCATATTGGCAAAGACTGAATATTTGCGAACCATATTATTCAGACCGCCTACTTAGAAATGGTTTACTGAAACACCAGGATTTTTCTATCTGTACCGCTACAGAGCGCATCGACCAGACTAGGTCAATCTGACCGAGTCAACCTGACCGGGTCAATCTGACAAAAGTCATACGCCGCAGCCTCTCACAGCAAGGTCTGCTCAGCACACACCCTGCTGCGCCCGCCAGACATGCAGCATTTGATTTAAAGGGCTGCTAATCCAACCTGCACTTATTGGCATATAAGCATCGCTAACATGCTACCTAACGATTGAGATAAAAGAACACACGAGTCGCCGATCGAACATCTTTTAGCGACTCACTATTGCTGGACTTGGCAAAACTGCGCGTTTATCCTGCTTATCCCCCTTAAACGGGGGGTGGGGAGAAGTAACGGCGCCTTGCGAGATGGCGGCACAAGCATTCCAAAATGATAAAAATCATGGGGTAGAAGTACGATTGTTTAATGTCGATCTTCCAAACTTAAATAGATCCACGGATAGCAAATCTGAGTTTTTCAGCAAATGAGTAATCAACACCTTCCCTCCCTGAATTTGATTCGTGTTTTCGAAGTGGCGGCTCGTCGTATGAGCTTCAAAGACGCGGCGGACGAGCTCTTTGTATCGCCGCCCGCGGTCAGTCATCAAATTAGAGCTCTTGAAGAAAACCTTGGCGTTACGTTGTTCAAACGGGCAAACCGGAAAATCACGCTGACTCCTGAAGGCAAACGCTATTACCTGCACATTAAACGCGGACTTGACTTGATTCACACCGCGACCTTGGCTGTGCGCAAAGAGAAAAGGCAACGGCGCTTCGTGATTAATACCCTTCCCAATATTGCGAGCCTACTGCTATTTCCCAATATCCATGAATTCCAAGCAGAACACCCTGAGTTAAACATTCAGATTGATTCCGACGTATCGAGAATCGATTTAGAGAATTCTGAAACCAATGTAGCCATTCGTCACGAATGTGGTAATGAGCCCGAGCTGACCTATCATCCGCTAGTGCAAATTGCCCTCACGCCAATCTGCAGCCGCAGCTACCTTGAGCAACACCCTAAACTACGCAAAGGTGATTTCCGCAACTGCCGCCTCATCAAAATCTCGGGCGACACGTATCAGTGGCCGCGCTGGCAAACTCAATGGAACCTGCTACCGGACACCCAAAATGAACTCGTTGTCAGCACCGTACAAGCCAGTATCGAAGCTGTTAAAAACAATATTGGCGTAGCGATGGGCTATCTCCCCACGGCGCACCAATTCATGAATAAAGACGACGACCTTGTGCTTCCTATGCCCGACAAGGTGACTCCCCACGGCGAGTGTTTTCTGACTTACTGCAATAGCAATGCTGACGACGAGATTATCAAAGCCTTCTACGACTGGATGGTAAGAATCATCGCCGAAGAATGGAAAGATAAGAAAAACTAACCCGAAGTGTGGTAACTTTTCATTTGTCAGCCCCTCGTTTGCGGGGGAAGATACTTGGCAATCGCAAACAGAAAAGTGATCGCCAAAATGCCCTTAGACAGCCACAATCCAATACAGCAACCGCTTCAAGCCCTCCCGCTCACGCCACGTGAACACGATGTCCTGAGGGAGCTCGCGCAGGGTAACAGCAATAAGACAATTGCAAAAACCTTATCCATCAGCACTTATACGGTTGACGGGTATGTGAAGGACATCTTCAGGAAGCTGGGGGTTCGCAATCGTTCTATGGCTGCCGTGGTCGCTTTTCATCACGGCATGCTGGAAATGACATCTCCGGCGCGCATCGCGAGTCGAAATGAAGCTCGGGCATAAAATGGCTACATACCGACTATCATTTAGTCGTCCTAGTCACCACCCCGGCAGAAAAATCCCGCGCCCCAAGTCAAAAATCCGAAGCTCCGCGTTAGGCCAATCCTAACAACACTATAAATAAGGCCGTGCAAAGCGCGACCTCATTTATGGTTCTACGCAATTCGCCCTCAACCGCCCTGGGTATCCACTACCTTAGCGTCACCGGCAAGGCGAATATTCCCCGCAGGGGCAGATCCATCCTTGTCCTCACCAAAATACAAGGTGGTGTGCGGAAAGGGTATTTCGATACCCGCTTTATCAAAATACATTTTCACTAGGCGGTTATAGGCTCGACCCACGGCCCACTGATTACCCGGTGTCGTTTTGATAACAACGCGAATATTCACCGAACTGTCTGCTAAAGCGACTACGCCAGCGACGTTGAGTGGCGCCAACACGTCATCTTTAAACTTCCCTTGTTTTAATTCTTCGAAAGCGGCTTCAAGCTGAATAATCGCCTCATCAATACTTTCCCGATAGGCAATGCCATACTCACCCACGTGATTGCCAAACTCTTTGGTGTAGTTAGAAACCGCGTCGACCGAAGAAAACGGCACGATATGGTAAGTGCCGTATAAATCTCGCATCGCAACGGATCGTATTCCAACCCGTTCGACCGTTCCCGAATTACCACCTACAGAAATAAAATCGCCGGTGTTCATCGCATTTTCAAGCTGAATAAACACCCCGGTGATCACATCCTGAACCAGCTTTTGAGCACCAAAGCCAATCGCCAAACCCAATACCCCGGCACTGGCAATCAGCGGCGCGATATCCACGCCAATTTCAGACAGCACAATCATCACCGTCACAACGATAATCGCTATCGCCAGTGTGGTATTGAACAAGCCCAGCAAGGTCTCAGCCCGCGCAGCATCGGCAGGCAGCGTATTGTCTTTTGGCGTTAAGCGGTGTTCTATTACGCTGGCCAAAACCACCCAAACCAGAGCGGCTGCAAACATGATAATTATGATATCAATTAAGGCAGAGACCGCTCTCGCACCCATATCGCTGTTATACCAGGCACCAAGGTCATAAACCGCCCAAGCATCTAAGGTAAACACCCCGACCGCGATTAGAATCAAGCTGCGAGCAAGCTTTAAACTTTTAGGAACATAGGTATTGACCCTAGCCTGCAAGCGCGGCATACGGGTATTAAGTCCTTCTGAAATACTAATTTCTTTACCTATCAGCTGCCCAAGTACTACTGAGAACAACAAGCCGCCACCCACGAGTAACAAGGTTTTAAGAGTTGCGATGGCGACAAAGGGCAACGCGGTTTCAGGGTGCAATACACTGACCACAAACACAGTGGCAGCGTAAGCAATGGCAAGTAAATGCCAAAGTTTTGCTAGCACCCGTAAAATGATAGCCAGCGCACCGCTGCTAACGTCGGCGCGGCCATTCAATCTGTCAGCAATGCGTCGGCGATTTTTCAAAATAACCACCGTTGCGTATAGGGCCGCAGTAAAGACAATTAGTGAACTGACACCCGAGCCCAAATTCGGCGAAATATTAAAGTTTAAAATGGGCACCAACACCAACACGCCATAGCCGACAAAACCGGCGATGCCCGCGAAAAAGCGATTACAATATGCCGCTTGGTCGGCCGTTACCGGCAGCAATCGCAGGCTAGCGTAGCGCTTGGCAAACAACATTCTCAGCGCAACCTTTACCAGCTCAACAATCATAAAGGCATTAAGGAAAAGCGCTAGCCGAGTCGCCGCCGTGGCGTTGTCATCAGCTAAATAATTACTAACAGCCCCACCACCTGCGTAAGCCAAAGCCACTGCCAGCACATCGACTAGCCCGGCGATCACCACCGCAACGATCGTTCGCACCATGGTGAATTTTTCAGACCCTCGACTCACCCATAAACTGAGTCCCTGAAACGGCCGCGCCGCGATCGCTCTAAAAACAATAAACAGCATGAAGGTGACTAGAATCACCCCTGCCAATTGCCCAGCCGCATGTAACATTTTATCCCGATCAGCTTGGGGCCCAGCGGCAATCGTCTCTTCGTTGCTAGAAAACAGACTTTGGGCCGCCGCTACCAGCACCCCAAGTTGATCATTCAAACCACTGGCGATACTTTGGCTGGTCACCGCCAATCGCCGGGCAAACGACACCTCGTTTGCGCTTTGACCACTGGGAGCTTGTGCCGCAATAGCACCTGCTGACACCACTTCCGTATTGGTTAGCTCCTGCGTTACCGGCTTATTTTCAAGACCCCGAAGTTCTTCAATTAATACATTTCTAGCATGTTCATTTTCGAGCATGGCGGCGAGAGCACGATAATCAACGGGCTCTGCAGCAGGAGACGCGGCCAAGCTCACAGACGGACTGGCGCAAATTAGCATAAATAAAATTGTCGTTATGGCCGCTTTTTTTACAAAAACGCTTCGCACACTCTCGCTCCTTGTTTCGTCATTTTTAGTTGCCGTACAGGGAGATGTAGCTATATTTGTAGGGGCGCCCCACACTAGCCAGAGCCACAGGGTAAAGCAGTCAGTCTTAAATCTCCCCCGCGCACCGCAGCCGAAAAGCTTGGCAGAATCATCTCAAATGCACATGTTCAGTCAGGCGTAGCGCTTTACACGCAAAAGAACTAAATTGCCTACGAATACACTGCTAAACCCGATCACAAGAATTGTGACCGAGCAAAGACGAGCTTGTTCCTAAATAAATATTAGACGTCGCGGCAAGCGATTTAATTGAAGAAAATTGTGCAGTGAAAATTTTTGCCTTAAATTCCAAGCATCACCCTCAAGGTGGCACTTCCATTTTCATCAAGGTCTACTTGACCGAGCCTGCAATCTTTTATCATATTGAAGATAATCAAATAAGATCGATCCTCTGCGAAAACAACACGTTGAAAATCAAAATACCGGTAAACCTTGTTACACTCGCAAGAACATCCAAATACCTGCAAACATCATGAACAGGTTTTCGGTTAACGACACCAAACCTAGCGGCACACTGCTATCGCCACCTACGCAAGCGCACTTTAACTCTCGCTTATCAATATAAACCGCCTTGATCACCGACACCGCACCCACCGTGCCTATAAAGAGTGATATCGGCGCAAACAGCCAAGGCGCGACTCCACTCAACATACCCAAACCCGCGTAGGCTTCCGCATAAGGGTAAACATAGGCATAGGGCACATAACGCATGGACAGTAAATCGTAGGTCACAAACTGATTAGAGAACGCCGTTACATCCTGCAGCTTCTGTATAGCCAAGACCAGCATACTTAAACCCACAAACCACATCAGCGCGATGCTTGAAACCAACGTTCCGGCATGCGCCCAGCTCAACGCTAACGCGGCTAAGAAACAGGAGCCAAAGATAGCGATCACCGGCTTATAGGTAGTGCCCTCGCCGCCCTCTTGGGGCAAATTCAAATATTCCCTGAGATCGTCGTAGCCGCCAATCCGCTGTCCATCAATGAATATCTGCGGTGTGGTATCAACGCCGTGCGCCTCTTTAAAAACGTCGGTTTCCGCGCGAGAGGTCAAGGTATTATCGTCCAGCGCAAAACCCATACGCTTAAGAAGATCTCGGGCCTTAATGCCAAATGGACATAGATGATCGGCGGTTGCCATCCGATATAGGGTTGCCTTCTGCGCCATATTCCACCTCTCGTGCGATTCGTAAAGTATCGGACTAGCAGCCATAACGCTAAACGTGACTGTACAATTTTATCCTCTCGTATAATTCTTCCGACAAGCCGGGACTAACAAGGGTTCAATCGCTGACCAGCAAATAGTCAGCATTTATTAGCTACCAAAATGGTTTTGTCGTGATCAACGAAAGTCGATTTAGCGGTAATTTCAACACGACAATTTCACTCAATTTTTTACACCTGCGCGTTAAAGTTATTAAAGGGTTACGCTGAAACCACCAGATACGTAACACCCCAAAACGCGCAGATTTGATCAAGCTCGGTCAATAGCTGCGGGGTTTGAGGCGTCGCTACCGACAAAAAAACGCCGTCTTTTTGATCCACGACTTTTTGGAGCCCCTTTATCTCCGACAGTCTTTGATAAAAAGCATCTTCGTCAGTTAGACATTTAAAAACCGGAGCTGTTATCGATATTTGGATCATTAGATCTCCTTCAGCTCTCACCTTTTGCGAACATCCGCGCAACGATAGAATATAAGTTTCTCTATAATCGTAAGATCTCCCATACTCTGCAATATCAAAATAATAGCAATCCGCAATTCTAGTATTACCAGCTTCGATCTCAGCTAAGCTTGTTAAATTACGCTCTGCGACTCACAGGCAAGTCAAAACATAGAGCCCTTTACCAAACAAACAAAACAGCCTATTGCCCTAGGCCAAATACTTGGTTTACGTCATCTAGCAAAAACAAAATTACGTACAAGGAAACTTACGAGTAGCACTGCTTAATCGATTGCCTAGCGCGACCTAGTCAAAAGGGGCATCACTCTTTGCCTGCCTATCGGTATAGAAAGCACACTTGTGCGGTATAACAAGGAGAGAATGAATTTGACTACACCGGGAAGGCGACCTTTCTACACATTATTTAACGTGACATTCGAAATTAGAGCGGCGATTATAATCCGTATAACAACAGTCAAATTGACCGCCTTGCGCACGGCACCACTTGTTTCACTAAATAAAATTCACAAGCGTCGATATAATTTTTCGCGACAATACCAATGCGCAAACTAACTTTTAGCAAAGCAGCTTAGTAAGCAAAATTTGCGAAGTATCCTGAAATAAAAAGATTCAATGATGCTAAAACGCAAGCCAATACACTGAGCTACACTTACTAATTGATTGTATTAATTTCTCTGAGGGAGAACCGACATGCGTATTTACGCGTTAATAATTACCTGCATCGGCTTATTAATCGTGAGCGGCTGTGGCGGCGGAAGTAGCTCTCGCGGCGCGGATAGCGGCAATGGTGGTGATGGCAACGGTAGCCCACAGTACAACGTGGAAGTGCGTCGCACATCCTTCGGCATCCCTCATATCAAGGCCAGTAATTACGCCAATATGGGCTACGGCTACGGCTATGTTCATGCACAAGACAACCTCTGCGTACTGGCTGAAGACCTGTTAACCATTCGCGGTGAACGCGCCAAATATCTGGGCCGCGACGGCACTTACACCATTGTGGCTAATGGCTCCACAGCCAATAACGTCGATTCAGATTTCTTCTGGAAGTTCATCGCCACCGACGCAGCCATCGCGCCACTAAAGAACAGTGATCAAGAGGCGATCGACGCCACTAAGGGCTTCGTGGCTGGCTATAACCGCTACGTGAAAGAGCTTAACGCTGGCGAGCACCCCGGTCGCCATTTGGCGTGTCGCGATGAAGCCTGGCTTACGCAAATCAGCGCCGACGACATGTTCCGCCGATACTTTCGGCTTACGCTGCTGGCCAGCTCATCCGTGTTTGTAAATGAGGTCTCTCAGGCCAAACCACCGGGGCCAGACAATCTGCCCCTTCCCGTTGATCTGGACGATATTCTCGCACTGGACCCCGGGGCCTTGCCGCTCTCAGGCGGACTACCTATTGGCAGTAATATGTATGCGCTAGGGCCCGATGCCGTCAGTGAAGAGTCCCTACTATTGGGCAATCCACACTTTCCGTGGACAGGCACCGAACGTCTCTATTTGACGCACTTAGAATTACCCGACGCTGAGATTATGGGCGCGTCCTTGTATGGCGTGCCTGCGGTATTAATCGGTTTCAATGAGCATTTTGCCTGGAGTCATACCGTCTCCACCGCCTACCGCTTTACTTTTTACGAACTGACCCTGAACCCGGCAGACCCCACTCAATACCTCTATGACGGCGAAATGCGAGATATGGAGGCGAGCGAGGTATCGATCGACATCTTAGAAGACGACGGCACAAGTACTAGCGAAACCCGCACATTGTATCGTTCGCATTACGGCCCCATGCTTGAACTCGCGGTCTCAGGTGTACCAGTGCTTGAATGGTCCCCCCTTAAGGCGTATACCCTGCGCGACGCAAATGCTGAAAACGACAGTCTTATGAACCAGTTTTTTAGCTGGAACAGGGCGCAAAGCTTTGAAGAGTTTGTTGAACTGCACGGCAGCGTTCTCGGCGTACCGTGGGTCAACACCGCCGCCACCGGCCCCGGTAAACCAGCCTATTACGGCGATGTCACTGTCGTCCCCAATGTCTCCGATGCCAAGGTCCAGACCTGTGGTGCTCTGCCATTACAAGCCGTGCTGGGACAGCTAATGCCCGGCTTACCCATCCTCGATGGCTCGCGGTCAACCTGCGAATGGGACAGTGATGAAGACGCTCCTCGGCCGGGCATTTTTGGACCGGCAAATCTCCCCAAAATCACTCGTAATGACTGGGTCCACAACTGTAACGACAGCTACTGGGTCAGCAATCCTGCAGAACCACTGACTGGCTTTGCCGCCATCATTGGCGATGAAGGTACCGAGCGCACCCTGCGCACCCGGCTGTGTATGCAGCAAGTCATCAAACGTCTGGATGGCAGCGATGGCCGCCCCGGCGACCGTTTTGATTTGGAAACATTGCAGGAAGTCGCGCTGGACAGCGCCGTTCTATCTGAGCAGCTCGCACGCCCGTCGATGCTGAGCAGCTATTGTGCCTTGCCGTTGCCACTGCTAAGCACCGGGGGCGCATCGGTAGACACCAGCGCGGCTTGTTCAGTACTCGCGACGTGGGATGGCAAAAATAATCTAGATTCCGTCGGCGGGCATATCTGGCGTGAATTCTGGCGTAACACTGGTGGACCGTTGCCGATCGCCACCCCTATCGATGACCTCCTTTGGTTAACGCCGTTCTCCGCTAGCGACCCGGTTAACACCCCCGCCAGCCTGAACGTGCTCAATCCCATTGTGGCCACCGCCTTCGCCGACGGCATACAGAAAGTCCTCGATTCATCCTTCGAACTGGATACACCGATGGGCCAAATTCAGCACTCGGGAGCGCACGACAGCATCATCCCCATCTTTGGCGGCGAAGGCTTTGAGGGCTCATTCACCATTGCCAACGCGCGTAGTGGTGGACTAGAAGAAGACGGCTACAACATCACCTATGGCAACAGCTATATCCAAACTGTTACATGGGATAATGCCGGGAACCCAGTTGCCGAGGGCTTCATCACCTACTCCCAGTCTGCCGATCCAGCCTCGCCGTATTATAAGAATATGACCGAGGCCTATTCCGCCAAGCAGTGGATCAAATTCCCCTATTTAGAAGCAGATATCGCAGCGGACACCGTCGAAACACTTAATTTGTCAGAATAAATGTGATGGCATACGCCGCTAACTAAAATACCAGGCCGTCAATGAACACACCGACGGCCTTTTTAGATCGCATTTAGCAGCGTGTCTAATGAGCCAGTAAGCACGCATTCAAAGTTTTATGCACATGACCACAGCGCTTTTTCAGATGGTCAGCCACGCCCTACTGCGACTAGAATTGAAATACGCGCATCAGTATTTTGTTATCAGCCCCGCGGCGAATTCGGCCTATAACACCCTGCCCAATATTGTGAGCTTAATGCTATTTCCCAATATCCATGAATTCCAAGCAGAACACCCTGAATTAAACATTCAGATTGATTCCGACGTATCGAGAATCGATTTAGAGCATTCTGAAATCAATGTAGCCATTCGTCACAGCAACAGCTTCAAAGCCTTCCACTCTCCCAAAGTGAACACGATGTCCTGAGGGAACTCGCGCAGGGCCGCAGCAATAAGACAATTGCAAAGACCTTATGCATCAGTACCTATACGGTTGACGGGTATGTGAAGGACATATTCAGGAAGCTAAGAATTAGAAATCGCTCAATGGCTGCCGTGGTTGCTTTTCATCAGGGCGTGTTGGGAATAGCCGCCGGCAAGCGCCGCTAGCCAGAGCAATGCTAGAGCGTAAACGCCGCCGCCTAGGCGGTTTCACCGACTAAGGCACTAATACCCAATTCGCCGCCATGAAAACAATGTTAAGTCCCACGTAAGGCAATCGCATATTTGGAAACGACCCCGTGTAACGCGTCCATATCATCTGGCAGGTAACAGAGCCTGTGAAGGAATTTATTACATAGGCTCTAGGTTTTAACACCGCTGATTAGATCATCGAGTTAATCGTCGATGACAGAAAAATAATACCCCGTGCATGATGCAATTTTCATCCACTGCTGGCATTTAGGATCAAGCAAACACCTAATTCCTCCCTCCCTTCCCTGCCTGATATAGGAAGATATGAGGAGCCAAAAAATAAAAATCAAACGAAATTAGGAAATGAGCAGATTAACAAGCCACCAAAGTTCGACAATTACCCTGCGCCTTCACTCATTTGTGTACGCGTCGGCTTTCATTTCTGGTAACGTCAGCAATGGTTTTTTTGTGCAAGAGCTAAACATCTGTTTTCCGGTAAAAAGGGATGGCCATATCTATTTTTTTACCCGTTAAGCTAACCCGGCGCGTTAAACACGCACTGACCACCGAAAAGGCAGCGCATGTTATCTCACACGCAACATCATAAAGTACCTAAACAAGCTTTGCTGCTTTTAAGAAAAGCCATATTGATTATCACAACAGCCGTCAACTTCAAGGCCTTTACCTCCAACATAAGTTGCAAGTTCATTAATACTAGACGTCAATCGCAACACCTTTTATTAAACATACTAGGCGTGATTTTCGTACTACTGAGTATTACCGCAAGCCCTAGCTACGCTGCGCAGGCAAACGCGTCGCAAAGTATCAATGACATCAAACTTCGACTGAACGCCGCTCAATCCTCCGAGACACTCAATGCTGAGCAACGCGACTTTGTTGTTCAACTCTACCAAAAAACGATAGATAATCTGACGCAAGTAACTGAGGATCGCAACCAAACCCAGGGTTATATAGACCAAGTAGCCAACGCCACTTCCCGCCTCGCCGATATTCAACGCCAACTCGACCAAACGCTACCGCAAGCCGATACTAGCGGCAAGCTCGCTCTTCTGGAAAAGCGTTTGCTCAACCAGCAGGCAAGCTTACTGGAGCTACGCAGCGAAGAAACCGGCATAAATGCCCGGATTCTGACCGGACAACAAGACGTATCGCTCCTTATTGAGTCTGCGCTACAAAAACAATCGACCGCCGAAATTCAATTAGCAGAACGTCCAGAAAGTGAAACAAGCGAGCTCGCGAAAGCACGTAGAGCCTTTAACGCAAGCGAAAGCGACGCTGCAAATGCCCGTGTTGAATTATTGCGCCAGCGATTAATTTCCAGAGATTCACTACTCGAAATTCTGGATCTTCAGCAACGCTTAGTGGTACGCAAAATTGATATCGCCAATCAGGCCATAGGCAGGCTGCAAGACGCGGTCAGCAGCGCCCGCCGCAATCAAGCGGATGCTGTCGCCGAGCGCGCCCTACAACACCTAGCGCAATTGGAGAATGCCGAACCAGACATTAAGGCCATTGCCAAAGACAATGCCGAGCTCGCAAGCGATATTGCCCAGATCACCGCCCGCACCGACGAATTACTCAATAAACTGGTGGTATTACGCGATGAACGCACTTACGTCGAGCGCTACGCCAATAGCATGGCGCAGCAACTTGCAATTACCGGCGCAGACCGCCTCTCAAGCTTAGGGGGCGATTTACTGGCGCAGCGCCAGCAGTTTTTTCAGCGTTCGGCCCTAACGCTAAAGCCGAAAGCCTTAAATGAAGAACTCGCCCGCGCGCAATTAAGCAAACTTCAACTCGAAGATCGTCAATATTTAATGACTAAGACCGAGCTTAGTGGTCTTAACTCGCAACGCAAGGAATTGCATGACCAACAAACTCAGTTGCTTCAAGACGGCATCAAGATATACCGACGCTACATAGAAGCGATAATGACTACCCGCAGTGAAAACATTACCTTAACAACAAAAACCGCTGAATACGTTAAACTTCTCAATTCCCGTTTGCTGTGGATTCCCAGCGCTACGCCACTGTGGGCCCAACTAAAACGCGCTCTGGAGCAGGACTCAACATGGTTAGACGGCTTACCGCAGTGGCAAGAAAATACATTATCGAAAAACATACAATGGGATAATAAATGGCAACTTTTTTTACTTGCCATTCCGGGACTGATTCTTTTACTTAAACCACGGCTGCTAACCCTGTTAAAAACACTGGCCACCAATGTTGACAAAGTCAATCGAGATCGATTTTCATACACTGCCGCGGCATTATTCATCTCACTCGTCCTCGCATCACCGGGCCCCTTAACTCTCGGCTTTCTAGCAATCTTAACGTCTGAGGGCGGCACGTTTACCCAGCAGATTCACCAAGGCCTGAAAAATGCGGCTGGACTATGGTTGTTGCTAAATATATTTAGGGAAATATGCAGGGCTGATGGCGTTGCCGAATTCCACTTCAAATGGCGCATCGACATACTCGCCGTCACCAGAAAAAACTTAACTTGGCTCACCATTACACTGGTATTTGTATCGCTTTTTATCCCCATCGCAGACCACAGTAGCGATGGCAACACTATTATTAGTCAGCTACTTTTCGGTATATCTTCGCTGGCGCTGGCTTACGTCGCCCACCGCGTATTGTGGAAACTTTTCCGTTTTAGAGACCGGGTATCTCGTCAACAAACCACCGTTAAACACATCGCTCACTCGTTGGCTGTTTGCATTCCGCTGATCCTGCTAGGGCTCTCTTGGTACGGCTATCATTTTTCGGCACTCATGATTCAAAATAAGCTTTTTATCAGCGCCTGTTTACTGGCTTTGCTCTTTATACTTTACTCGCTCACCTTACGAATATTCTCGGTAATTGAACGGCGTATGACCCTTGAACGGCTGCACCTCAAACGGCAAACCGAGCAAGCACAAAATGCATTGCGCCAAGCGGCAGATAGCGCCGGCGAAGGACTACCCGAAACCATTGAAGCAACAGAATACGATATGGACACCATTAGTCAGCAAACCAGAGGCTTTTTGGGTTTATTAGCTGGCGTTGCCGCAATCGTTTTAGTCTGGAGATTATGGGCAGAAATACTGCCCGCCTTGAGCATACTCAACAATGTTGAACTTTGGCGTGTTACCGGCGACGACCCAGCAATCGGTGACAAAGCGATCACCCTTGCCGACGGTATCATTGCCATCATCATGATGACATTAACGTACTTGGGCGCGCGCAACTTACCCGGCGTTTTAGAAGTTTCAATCCTTCGCAAAATGAAACTTGAAGCCGGTAGCAGCTATGCCATCACCACCGTGGTGAAATATATTATTGTGCTCACTGGGATCATCGTTTCGCTAAATCTTATCGGCGCCCAATGGTCGAAGCTACAGTGGCTGGTCGCCGCCCTCGGTGTTGGCCTTGGCTTCGGTCTACAGGAAATTGTGGCTAACTTTGTTTCCGGCCTGCTGATTTTATTCGAACGCCCTATTAGAGTAGGCGATACCGTGACCGTAGGCACCCACACCGGTACCGTTACGCGTATTCGTATTCGCGCAACAACCCTCACCGACTGGGATCGCAAGGAACAGATAATTCCGAATAAAACGTTTATTACCGAGCAGCTCACCAACTGGACATTAAGTGATTCCATTACCCGGCAAATCATCAAGGTGGGCGTTGCCTACGGCTCAGATGTTCTAGCCGTGCATAAATTGCTATCTAAAGTCATTGAGGCAAACCGTCGAATTACCAAAGATCCGCCGCCGTCAGTATTTTTTGTCGGCTTCGGCGACAGTAGCCTCGACTTCGAATTGCGCGTGTTTGTGTCTAGCATGATGGATATCATGCCATTAATTCACGAGATACACGTGGAAATTGAAGCGACCTTGAGGAAAAACGATATAGAAATTCCGTTTCCACAGCGGGATATCTGGATCAGATCGGAAGAAAATAATTAGCTAGCTCACCAAGTCGGTGGTCACGCTAAAAGTGACCACCCCATATTGCACCAACTGATCAAGCAAGCATATTGAAAAAACATAAGCCTAATCGGCTGCTTATGTCCATTCCGCCCCCGATCTAGAGTTTACTCCCACTCTATCGTCGCAGGCGGCTTACTGCTCACATCGTAGGCAACACGTGAAACCTGTTTGATCTCGTTAATAATACGGTTGGATACGGTTTCCAGTAGCTCGTATGGCAAGTGCGCCCAACGCGCTGTCATGAAATCGATGGTTTCTACTGCGCGCAGCGCGATAACGTATTCGTAGCGACGGGCGTCCCCTACTACACCGACCGATTTCACTGGCAGGAAGACGGCGAATGCCTGACTGGTTTTGTGATACCAGTCTGCGCGGTGTAATTCTTCTAAAAAGATTGCGTCTGCTTCGCGAAGAATATCGGCATAGTCTTTTTTAACTTCACCAAGAATTCGCACACCTAAACCAGGCCCAGGGAAGGGATGGCGGTACACCATGTCGTAGGGCAAACCCAACTCCAAGCCAATGCGGCGCACTTCGTCTTTGAACAACTCGCGCAGTGGCTCAACCAAATCCATTGCCATATCGTCTGGCAAGCCACCGACGTTGTGATGGGATTTAATCACGTGAGCTTTGCCAGTTTTTGAGGCGGCTGACTCAATGACATCGGGGTATATAGTGCCCTGCGCAAGAAAGTTAACGTCTTTAAGTTTGGTCGCTTCTTCATCAAAAATAGTAATGAAGGTATTGCCGATAATTTTGCGTTTTTTCTCTGGGTCAGCTTCGCCAGCGAGCTTGCTCAAAAACGCTTCTTCGGCGTCGGCACGAATCACTTTCACGCCCATGTTCTTAGCGAACATGTCCATGACCTGATCGCCTTCATTTTTGCGTAACAGGCCGTTGTCGACAAACACACAAGTAAGCTGCTCGCCAATAGCCTTATGCAGTAAAGCGGCCACTACCGAACTATCGACACCACCAGACAAACCCAATAATACTTTTTGCGTACCGACTTGAGCGCGCACTTTTTCAATCGCGTCTTCGACAATATTAGCCGGCGTCCAAAGTGCATCGCAGCCGCATAGCTTTAATACAAAATGTTCAAATATACGCTGCCCCTGAAGCGTATGAGTCACTTCTGGATGAAACTGCACACCGTAGAATTTTTTATCTTCACACTGCATCGCCGCAATTGGGCAAGACGGTGTTGAAGCCAATACCTCAAAACCTTCGGGCAAACGAATTACTTTATCGCCGTGACTCATCCACACGTCTAATAATGTTTTGCCATCACTCGAATCAAGATGATCAGCAATGTCCATGGTCAAGGCACTGCTGGTTTCGAGTTTGATTTGCGCGTAGCCAAATTCGTGTACCGGCGAGCCTTCAACCTTGCCGCCCATTTGCTCGGCCATGGTTTGCATGCCGTAGCATATGCCTAATACGGGCACACCAAAATCGAAAACTTTTTGCGGTGCGCGGGGCGAACCTAGTTCCGTGACTGACTCTGGGCCACCCGCCAAAATAAAACCGCTAGGATTAAATTCTTCAATATCTGCGTCATCGATATCAAAGGCGCGAATTTCACAGTACACCCCAATTTCGCGAATACGACGGGCGATAAGCTGAGTATATTGCGAGCCAAAATCTAGGATCAAAATTCGATGGGCGTGGATATCAGGGATGGACACAGTGACTCTCTCTACAGGGCTCACAACGATTGTGAGCATAAATAAAACAGCAAACCCGCTGCGATAGCGGGTTTGTTAATTCGGCACACAAAAACATGTCGACTAGGTCGGATAGTTCGGTGCTTCTTTGGTGATGCTCACGTCGTGAACATGACTTTCATTCATACCGGCAGACGTGACGCGCACAAACTCTGGGACGGAACGCATGGCTTCCATATCAAGACTGCCCGTATAACCCATCGCAGAGCGCAGGCCACCCATTAGCTGGTGGACAATCGCTGACAGCGGGCCTTTATAAGCGACCCGCCCTTCAATACCCTCTGGCACCAACTTCTCAGCACCGTCATCTGCACTTTGGAAGTAACGATCACTAGAGCCCTGGGTTTTGGTCATTGCACCTAGAGAACCCATACCGCGATATGACTTATAAGTCCGGCCTTGGAAAAGCTCAACCTCACCTGGCGCTTCTTCAGTACCGGCAAACATTGACCCCATCATAATCGCGCTAGCACCAGCGACCACCGCTTTAGACAGATCGCCAGAGAAGCGAATACCACCATCGGCAATAAGCGGAACTCCTGTACCTTTTAAAGCCTCAGCGACATTGGCAATCGCGCTTATCTGCGGAACACCCACACCGGTTACAATTCGAGTGGTACAAATCGAGCCTGGGCCGATACCCACTTTCACCGCATCGGCACCCGCCTCAATCAAGGCAAGCGCAGCGGCACCGGTAGCGATATTGCCGCCAATGACGTCAACTTGCGGGTACTTTTCTTTAATCCAGCGCACGCGATTTAACACATTCATCGAATGGCCGTGAGCGGTATCAACCACCAACACGTCTACACCGGCGGCAACTAAGGCGGCAACTCGGTCATCCGTATCCGCACTGGTACCAACTGAAGCACCTACACGCAATTGACCAGCACTATCTTTGCAGGCAAACGGATAGGTTTGCGCATTGTTCATGTCTTTTACTGTGATCATGCCGGTAAGTTTGAAATCGTCGTTGACCACCAAGACTTTCTCTATGCGATGACGATGCAGTAACTCACGCGCTACCGCCATATCAACGCCTTCTTTTACCGTGACCAACTTTTCTTTCGGGGTCATCATGCTGGATACAGGGACATCCAGCTCTTCCTGAAAACGCACATCGCGGCTGGTAACAATCCCAACGAGCTCGCCCTTATCTAAAACCGGTACGCCAGAAATTTTATGGCGGCGACGCAGTTCAAACAATTCACTGAGTGGAGCACTGGCCTCAATGGTGATCGGATCTTTAACAATACCGCTTTCATGCTTTTTAACCGCACGCACTTCTTGAGCCTGTTGCTCAACAGTCATGCTTTTATGGATAATGCCGATGCCACCCTCTTGGGCCAATGCAATCGCCAAGGCACTTTCGGTAACCGTGTCCATCGCGGCCGAAACCAGGGGTATATTCAGAGAAATATTGCGAGTCAGCTGAGTCTTTAAGCTAACGTCTTTGGCGGTTACTTCGGAGTAACCAGGGAGTAGAAGTACATCATCAAAGGTGAGAGCTTCTTGGGCAATGCGTAACATATTTTGATTCCGGTGCCGGTGGCTAGAATCCTCGCAATTTTAATTGATGGGCGTCTCTGAGTAAACCGATACTTCGCGATCAAATCCCATATCTTGGTATAATGCGTCAATGACTACACAAGAACCGCCACAAACCCTAAGCGTCAGCCAATTAAACGGCTTGGCAAAACAATTGCTCGAAGACTGCTTTGCTCAGGTCAATGTCACCGGTGAGTTGTCTACCCTATCCCGCCCTAGCTCCGGGCACTGGTACTTCACCCTTAAAGATGACCGCGCCCAAATTCGCTGCGCCTTTTTTAAGGGCAAGAATATGCGAGTTAACTTTAGTCCCGAGCCAGGTCAGCAAGTGAGTGTGCGCGGCAAAGTCAGTCTGTATGAGGGACGCGGCGACTACCAGCTGATTGTCGACAGCATGCAGCCCGCTGGCGCAGGCGCCTTAGCACAAGCCTTTGAGAAATTAAAACAAGAGTTGCTCGCTGCTGGCTGGTTCGATACCGAAACAAAAAAGCCACTTCCCGACACTATTCGCCATATCGCCGTAGTGACATCACCGACCGGCGCCGCCATTCACGACATTCTGTCGGTACTACAGCGACGCTGGCCCAGCATGCAAATCAGCGTACTACCGGTACTTGTGCAAGGTGAGCACGCCGCCAAGCAAATTGCCAACGCCATACTACAAGCCAATATCTGGCAAAGTCAGGGCCGCAAAGACTTTGATGTTATCCTGGTATCTCGCGGTGGCGGATCGCTGGAGGATCTATGGCCCTTCAATGAGCGCATTGTTGCCGAGGCAATTCACAACTCCGCTCTGCCTGTGGTGAGCGCAGTCGGCCATGAAGTCGATTTTAGTATCAGTGATTTTGTTGCCGATATTCGCGCGGCAACCCCATCCGCTGCCGCAGAATTACTCAGCCCAGACCAAAGCGAACTGGTATCGAAATTACATTTACTCAAAGGCCGACTCGCCAATAGCCAGCTTCGCAGAATAAACCGCTGGCGAGAACAACTGCTATCGCTAAGCCGACGCGTACGCGATCCCCGCAGCCAATTGCGAGAGCAAAGTCAGCGCTTAGACGATTTAGAGATTCGCCTTCAGCGCCAGTGGCAGCAAGCCCAGCGCCAGCGCAAACAGCGCCTGATAGCAGTAAATCAACAACTCGCTCTGCTAAATCCAGATCGGCAGTTGAAGACCAAGCAGAAAGAGCTCAGTACGTTGCGTGAAAGGCTACAACACGCCATGAATCAGCAGCTTAAACAGCCCCGAGTCGCATTAAAAAATATGGAACAACAACTTAAAGCTCTCGGACCTGAGCAAACTCTCAATCGAGGCTATGCCATTGTACAAAATGCGAGTGGCACAATTATTCGGGACAGCAAGCAGCTCGCTCAAGGCCAGCTACTAAGTGTGAAATTTCACCATGGTGACGCCAAACTCCGCGTTGAACCTTAAAAGCCAGCCTCAGGGATATAGGGCAATATTTATTTAAACCGCCAAAATACGCCGAAAATGCTGTAATAAAGCGGCATGGACTGACAATGACGGGCTATCAGGGCTAAGTACATCGACGACATTCTTGAGATCTTCGCTGAGAATCGCGTTGCAATAAAACGAATAGGCGTAATCACTGGCGTTCAGATCTGGCCTATACGCTGACACCAAGTCGACGGTATGTTTAAACGGCAGATTTAATGCTTTTTCTGCAATCTCGCGGGTATTCTTTCCAGTCTCCTCGGTTAATACTCTGAGTATTAATCTACTTAATACCGGCTTTTCATTTAGGCGATCTAGAAATTTGGCCAAAAAAGAGAACAACGCTTCTTCCTCAGATTGATCTACTTCGGGGGCATCAATTAAACCAGCCAGAGCCTGCTCAAGGTAATGCGCTGCACTCTGTACATATATATCCTCTTTAGAGGGAAAATGATCATATAGGGCGCCTTTCGTCAGCTTCGCAGCTTTGGCCAATGAGTCCATACTCACGCCATTAAAACCGTGTTTAGCAAATTGATGCGCGCTGGAAAATAAAATAACGGCGCGAGTACGCTCCCGCTTCCCCAAACCTTCTGCCATAAGCCCTCCCGCCGATTAGATACACTTCATAAGACAATGTGGACATAACACTCAGAACACATACCCACTTTTCGATAAGAATATACCAAGCAGTATGTTTTTTGATAACATACCGTTTAGTATATTAAATACTAAATATTGGATTTGCCATGATCACTGAGTTAAAAGGCGACCTACGCCATAACAACCTACTATTGGTACTTTGCCTATTAGCGAGCTTTAGCGTTACTGCGAACGCAGGGGTCGCAATTATGCCTATTGGCTATGGTGCCAAATCCATAGGCATGCTCGGCACTGACATGGCATTTTCAGACAATTCACTCAGTATCAATAACAACCCAGCAGGCCTGACAAAAATTGGAGGCCAGGCCCTGTATATGGCCCTTGAGCCACACCTATTAACCGGTCTGAACTACCGAGACTCACTAGGCAACTCCCAGGACTCTCGACTCGACAACATGCTCTTAGTGAGCTTAGGTTGGTCAAAACCACTCGAAAGCTCGCCCAATATCACCATTGGTCTTGGTTTATTCGCGCAAGGCGGGGTCGGATATGACTATCAAAAATTGGAGACCACTTATGGTAACCGCGATGAGTTATCTGCAAAGTTTGGGGTTTTTCGATTTGCACCCGTAGTCGCATGGCAGGCTAGTGATAAGCTTCGTATTGGTTTAAGCGCATCGATAAATTATGCCGAAGCCGAGCAAAACATCTTGCCGAACACCTCGGATCTTGCCACTGGCTTTTATGGTCTCGCTCTATGGGACGCCAGCGGCACGAGCTTTTCTTGGCGAGGCGGTGTGCAGTATGCCATCAGTGACACGTTGCACATCGGCTTAGCGTATGGTCACAGCACGGAATTAAACCTTGAGAATGGTAAGGCCAGCGTTAACTTCGAGTCGACCGGCATCGGCCGCGTTAATTATCAGTCCGCTGCAATACAAGGCTTATCACTTCCAAAAGAAATTGGCATTGGTTTTGGCTGGAAAATTAGCCCCAAGCTCACCGTTGGCGCCGACATTAATTGGTATCAATGGAGTGAGGCACTAGGCAAAGTAACAACAACCCTTTCAGGACCAAACAAACTATTAGCACCACAGCAAATAGTTACGGTGAGTGATTTCGGCGGGCAGGACCAGTTTATGCAATCAATTGGCCTTGAATATAAATATAGCGACAGCACGACAATTTACAGCGGTATAAACCATGTCGGTTACGCTGTTAAAAAAGGCGCGAGCAATCCGCTTAACAATCTTACCGCCAAATACCATCTTGGCGGTGGTATCGAACACCGACTTAATAAGCATTGGCAGACGAGCATTGTATTCATCGCCAACCCCGAGAACGCACGCAAATACGTCAACACCGATCTCCCTTTAGGGAGCGAAGCTGAAGTCGGTTTCAGCAGTTATCAATTTGTCTTAGAGTTAAATTATCATTGGTAAGAAGCGATATAATCACTTTTTACCAAAAGCGCCGATTTAATAACTTTCTGGCAGCTTGCGTTTAATAATAATATGGCGACCGTCAACATCAATATATTCACCGATGGTGAGGTCTTTCAAAATACGCGCTACCATTTCCCGCGATGAACCGACCCGATCGGCAATTTCTTGCTGGGTGAGTTTTTCATCGATACGCATACTGCCATCTTCTTCTGCTGGTAGCGCCAAACTAGTCAGCACTTTTACTACGCGACCATAAACGTCTTGCAGCGCCAAGCTCTTAACATCGTTTGTTAACTTGCGAATTCGACGGGTAAGATTTTTATTTAAAATGCGTGTGATATTTGGATGCAGATCCAAAATCGCTTTGAAATCTTCTTTGTAGATAATGCGAACTTTGCTGGCTTCCATCGCCCGCACCGAGGCCGAACGCTTATCGTCATCAAGCAAAGCAAGCTCGCCAAAATAGTCACCGTGCTCAAGAATATTCAGTACAAAGTCTTTCCCACCTTTGTCACTGCAATAGACTTTAACTCGACCAGATTCGACCACATAAAGTGAATCGGCAACGTCGCCTTCGTGTATTAATACGGTATTTTTTGCAAATTCACGAACCACACTGGTATCGCGTAAAATCTGAATTTCTTCCGGCATCAGACCGTCAAATAAATCGACGTTTTCGATACTCATTTCCACATTCCCCAAGGACGATAAAACGTGGAGGTCACTATAGCATAGTTGCGTAAGCAGCTGTCTACACAGCTTTTATGCTTGACGTCAGAAGTCGGATGTCAGACGCGTGTAATGAGTTCTTTACACATCCGACCTCAGACTTACTCTGGCCGCATATGTGGGAACAACAATACATCTCTTATCGACGGCGCATCGGTGAACAGCATCACCAGACGATCAATACCTATGCCCTCGCCCGCTGTTGGCGGCAGGCCATATTCCAGTGCAGCGATAAAGTCGGCATCGTAATGCATGGCTTCGTCGTCACCGCTGTCTTTTTCAGCAACCTGTGCCATAAAGCGCTCAGCTTGATCTTCTGAATCGTTCAGCTCCGAAAAGCCGTTGGCAAGTTCACGGCCGCCCACAAAAAACTCAAAACGATCCGTCACAAACGGATTATCGTCGTTGCGACGCGCCAGCGGAGATACTTCGGTTGGGTATTCGGTAATGAAGGTCGGCTGATCGAGCTTGTGCTCAACAGTCTCTTCAAAAATTTCGATCTGAATCTTACCCAGACCCCAGCTGTCTTTCACATCGACGCCGAGTTTTTTTGCAATGACTGTAGCTTGGGCCATATCAGACAATTGCGCTGCGCTGATATCTGTATTGTATTGCAGTACCGAATCGAAAACCGAGAGACGGGTAAACGGTTTGGCAAAGTCGTACTCGCTGCCCTGGTAATTTATGGTGGTAGTACCCAGCACTTCCTGCGCGGTGTTGCGCAACATGGCCTCGGTCAAATCCATCATATCTTTGTAGTCAGCATAGGCTTGGTAGAATTCGATCATGGTGAATTCTGGGTTATGTCGTGTTGATAAGCCTTCGTTGCGGAAGTTACGGTTAATCTCAAAGACCCGCTCAATACCACCGACGACCAAACGCTTTAAATACAATTCTGGAGCGATACGCAAATACATATCCATGCTCAGGGCATTGTGATGCGTCACAAAGGGTTTCGCGCTGGCGCCACCTGGAATGACCTGCATCATTGGCGTTTCTACCTCGACGAAATCACGCTGCTGTAAGAAGTTGCGAATCGAGCTGATCATTTTTGAGCGAATCGCAAAGGTGCGGCGCGAAGACTCATTCATGATGAGGTCGACATAACGCTGACGATAGCGAATTTCTTGATCTTGCAGGCCGTGGAATTTATCAGGCAAAGGCCGCAGGGATTTGGTCAGCAGCGAGGTTTCTTTCATGTAAACGTACAGGTCGCCCTTTCCTGACTTATGAACCGGACCGCTAGCAGAAATAATATCGCCGATATCCCAAGTTTTGATTTCGTCTGCTAATTCTTCTGGAAACTGCTTTTTATCCACATAGACCTGAATACGCCCAGTCATGTCTTGCAGCACCATAAACGGCCCGCGCTTAGCCATAATGCGACCGGCGATGCTGGCTTGACGATCTAAAGTCTCTAACTCTTCTTTGCCCTTTTCGCCCAACTCGACCTGCAGACGGTCGGCGTAATCTTCACGACGAAAGGTATTAGGAAAGGCATTGCGCTTTTCGCGAATCGCACTTAATTTAGCGCGACGCTCAGCGATAAGGCGGTTCTCTTCCTGGGCATTTTCAATTTCGTTGTGATTCTCAGACATTTTTAGTTCCTGGGTCGGGCGTCGGAGGTCTGACGTCGGACGTATTAAAAGCAGCGCACTGCTTATTTGTATTTGAAAATTAAGGCACCAAGTTCGGCACTTTACTTAAAACGCGTACGAATTTCTCGTCAGACGCCAGACTTCGGACACCCGACTCGGCCTGTTAAAGGCCGAACTTCAAGCTTGCTTCAATAAACTGATCTAAATCGCCGTCTAGCACCGCACCGCAGTTACTGGTCTGCACATTAGTGCGCAAGTCTTTAATGCGTTGGTCGTCTAAGACATAGGAGCGAATCTGGCTGCCCCAGCCGATATCCGATTTACTGTCTTCCAGTTCCTGCGCCGCGCTGTTGCGCTTCTGCATTTCCAACTCGTAAAGTTTTGCTTTCAACATTTTCCAGGCGCTGTCGCGGTTCTGATGCTGCGAGCGCTGGTTTTGGCACTGAACTACGATGTTAGTGGGAACATGAGTTAAACGCACCGCCGAATCGGTTTTGTTGATGTGCTGACCACCTGCCCCGCTAGCGCGGTAGGTATCGGTGCGCACATCCGACGGATTAATATCTATTTCGATGTCATCATCAATCTCTGGTGAAATAAACACCGAACAAAACGAGGTGTGGCGACGATTGCCTGAATCGAAAGGAGACTTACGCACTAGGCGGTGAACGCCGGTTTCGGTGCGCAGCCACCCAAAGGCATACTCCCCTTGAATATGGATGGTCGCGCTTTTAATTCCCGCCACTTCACCATCGGACAATTCAACCAACTCCGCTTTAAAACCGCGGCTTTCGCACCAACGCAAATACATGCGCAAAACCATATTGGCCCAATCCTGTGCTTCGGTACCGCCGGAGCCAGATTGAATATCCAAATAGCAGTTATTGGGATCCATCTCGCCAGAAAACATACGGCGGAATTCTAATGTCGCTAATGAGGTTTCCAAGCGGTCGACATCAGCCTGCATACCGCTAATGGTATCGTCGTCGCCCTCTTCTACTGCCATATCCAGCAGCTCGCTGCAATCTGCGACGCCACTATCTAACTCGTCAATGGTCTCAACTACTGCCTCTAAAGACGCTCGCTCGCGACCTAAGTCTTGGGCACGCTTTGGGTCATCCCACACTTTTGGGTCACCCAGTTCTAGCTCAACTTCCGTTAAACGTTCTTTCTTGTTGGCGTAGTCAAAGGTACCCCCGAAGCACGTCGGTTCTTTCGCCCATGCTTTTAAGGGATTGGCGTATGGCGTTTACTTCTAACATTAAGCAATATCCGGTCAGACGTGGAAAAGGCGGGCATTTTACCTGATGCGAGGCACTGAGCAAAGCGTAGCTATGAATCAGACGAGGCTACAAAGAGCGGGCGTAATTAGATGACCCTAAAAGTCCTACAATACCACCCGCAGATGGTCGACCAATAATTGCACCGATAGGCGCTCTCTGAACAAATTGCTATCCAGTTTGTACACCAACTCCACTTCGTCAGCCTGTTGATTCGGCCACTGCGCGGTATCAATATTGAAGGCGATTGCATCAATTATTTGCTGATCAGCACCGATTGGAGATAACACCATCTTCAAATGGCGTTCACCCACAATACGCTGCTGGACAAGGCGAAACCTGCCGTGGAACTTAGGCTCCGGAAAGTTTTGCCCCCACGGTCCAGCGCTGCGCAATAACTCGGCGTGCTCAATGGAAAAATCCGCTGGCAGTAACTCGCCATCGCTATGCACGGCGGCGGTGAGTTGCTCTTCGTTTGTCAGCTCCGCCACAATCGCGTCAAAGGCGATTTCAAATCGCGAGTAATCTGCCTTAGCCAAACTCAAGCCGGCGGCCATGGCGTGGCCACCAAACTTATTCAGTAGGCCCGGGTTTCTCTTGGCTAAAAGGTCTAAGGCATCTCGTAAATGCAGGCCGGGAATGGAGCGCGCAGAGCCCTTCATTTCCTCGTCATCTGCGTCTGCAAACGCGATAACCGGCCGATGGTATCTGTCTTTAATCCGCGAAGCCAAAATACCGACCACGCCCTGATGCCAAGTGGGGTCGTAGAGGCAAATGCCATTGGGAATATGGCTGGCATCCAACTGCAAATGCGCCAACACCCGCATGGCGTCATCTTTCATGCTCTGCTCGATGGCCCGGCGCTCCCGGTTTAAATCGTCGAGTTCCGCCGCCAAGCTTTGCGCCACATCCTCGTCTTCGGTGAGCAGGCATCGAATCCCCAAGCTAATATCGTCCAAGCGGCCCGCCGCATTTAAGCGCGGACCAAGGGCAAACCCCATATCGGCAGCAACTAAGCGAGTGGCCTCTTTACCCGCAACGCGGAGCAAAGCCTTAATACCAGGACGGCAACGACCAGCGCGAATCCGCCGTAAGCCCTGTGTCACCAGCACTCTATTCGCCTGCTCAAGTGGCACCACATCCGCGACGGTACCTAGGGCAACCAAGTCTAATAACTCGGCCAAATTAGGCTCGGGGCGCTCATCAGAAAACCATGCCCGTTCACGCAATTCACTGCGCAAAGCCAGCAGCACATAAAACATCACCCCGACGCCGGCTAGCGATTTTGCCGGAAACGGGCAGCCATGCTGATTGGGATTAACAATTGCCGCCGCATCTGGCAGGGCATCGCCAGGTAAATGATGATCTGTCACCAAGACCGGAATGCCGAGCCTAGCCGCCGCCGCAACACCGTCAATACTGGAAATGCCATTGTCGACAGTAATAATTAAATCGGGTTGGCGCTCTGCGGCCACGGCTACAATTTCGGGTGTTAAGCCGTAACCATATTCAAAGCGATTGGGTACAAGGTAATCTACGTGGCCCGCACCTAAAGCGCGCAAGCCGAGCAGCCCAACACAGGTACTGGTGGCGCCGTCACAATCGAAATCACCCACGATCAACAGACGCTGATTGTTTTGTATTGCGTCGGCCAACAAAGTGCAGGCCTGCGGCAAGCCTTTCATATCAGGCTTGGGAAGTTGCTCTAAGCCCGTTTCAATTTGCTTGTCGCTGACTACGCCACGCGCACCGTAGAGTTTTTGCAGCAAAGGGGGAACCGCCGCAGAAAAATCTGTGGCGGCGGGTGTGCGCAAAATTATTTTAGGAAAATCAGACACCGACTCAGGCGCGGACGTTGGCAGCGATAAACGCGTGAACATCCCCAATTTTATTGTCGATAACTTCGTAGCGCTCATCCAAGTCGAACAAATCACTCATGTGATGTGGCAGTGCTGGCGCTGTCGGATAGCCCGCTTTCATAACCGCTTCAGGGAATTTCGCGGGATGCGCAGTCGCCAGGGTAATCATTGGCGTGTCCATATCGCGCCGACATTCGCGCGCCGCTTTCACACCAATAGCCGAATGTGGATCTAATAGATATTCACTAGCGTCGTAAATTGATGCGATTGTTTCAACCGTTTCTGCGTCGTCAACACCGTAGCTGTCAAACAAACCACGCACCTTAGCGAAAGCGCTGTCTGGAATAGATACTGTCTCGGTATTCATACGCTCCATTAAGTCCGCAATCGCAGCGCCGTCGCGGTCGTAGCAGTCAAACAGCATGCGCTCGAAATTACTGGACACCACGATATCCATGCTGGGCGACAGCGTGTGTTGCAGCTCATGTTTCTCAAATTTATTGCCGCTGATAAAACGGTGCAGAATATCGTTTTGGTTGGTGGCAACCACTAGCTGGTCTATCGGCAAGCCCATACGTTTAGCCAAATAGCCCGCGTAGATATCACCAAAATTACCTGTCGGCACAGAAAAACTCACCGAGCGATTGGGTGCGCCAACAGCGTAAGCCGCATAAAAATAGTAAACGATCTGCGCCATAATCCGCGCCCAGTTGATCGAGTTAACCGCAACCAGTTGGCGCCCTTCTGGCAGGAAACTTTGATCGGCAAAGCTGGCCTTAACCATCGCTTGGCAATGGTCGAAATGGCCGCGCACAGCGATATTATGGATATTATCACCCACCACCGTCGTCATCTGGCGGCGCTGCACTTCTGATACACGCTGGTAAGGGTGCAGAATGAAAATATCGATATTCGTGCAGCGCTTACAGCCTTGAATGGCAGCAGAACCGGTATCCCCAGAGGTCGCCCCCATAATCACCACTTTTTGCTGACGGCGCTCCAATACGTAGTCCAGCAAACGACCCAGCATCTGCAGTGCAAAATCTTTAAACGCCAAGGTTGGCCCTTGGAATAATTCGAGTACCCATTCATTGCGATCAAGCTGCACTAAAGGCGCTATCGCAGGGTGGCGAAAATCCACATAGGTGTCATCGATAATCGCTTTTAAATCATCGTCTGGAATACAGCCACCGATGAATGGCTGAATAATCTGGAAGGCCAAATCGGTATACGACAGCGACGACCACGCGGCAATCTGCTCTTTGCTGTATTCCGGTAAGGTTTCTGGCACATACAAGCCGCCGTCTGGTGCTAAACCAGTAAGCAAAACATCTTCAAAATTCAGGGCGGGCGCTTTGCCACGGGTGCTTATGTATTTCACTTAATTTTACTCATTGCTAATTGTTGTTTCAGTGCGCTCTTCAATTTTAACGCACGTGCAAAACCCAAAATCCGACGTTGGATGTCTGAGGTCGAACGCATCAGACGCCCGACTTCAGACGTCTGACCAGATCATCCTGCCAATGACTCCACGCGAATCCGGGTGACTTCGCCGACTATGCTCTCTAGCCCTTCTATCTGGGTGACCGCTGCTGATAGTTTGGCTTCTACTGTGCGGTTGGTCAGTATAATCATCGGTACCAGATTCGCGCCATCAGCGGGTTCTTTCTGGATTAAGGCTTCGATGCTGATACCGCCGTCACTCAAAATTTGCGCTACTTTCGACAACACACCGGGCTTATCGACCGCGGCCATACGCAGGTAATACGCGGTCTCTACCGCATCTATCGGTAGTATTGGATGCGTGCTCAGAGATGCAGTTTGGAAAGATAAGTACGGCACGCGATTACTCGGCTGCGCACTCAAGGTACGCGCCACATCAATAATATCCGCGACCACTGCTGATGCTGTCGGCTCACCGCCGGCACCGGCGCCGTAGTAAAGCGTTGGGCCAACCGCGTCAGACTGAACCAGTACCGCGTTCATCACGCCGTTTACATTGGCGATTAAACGCTTTTCAGGGATGAGTGTGGGGTGAACACGAAGCTCTATACCGTCGTTGGTATCGCGAGCAATACCGAGATGTTTAATACGGTAGCCAAGCTCTTCGGCGTAAATGACGTCTTCTTGGGCAATCCGGCTAATGCCTTCGGTAAATACTTTGTCAAACTGAAGTGGAATACCAAAGGCCAAGGACGCCAAAATTACTAGTTTATGAGCGGCATCGATCCCTTCTACGTCAAAAGTCGGGTCAGCCTCGGCGTAGCCAAGCGCCTGCGCCTCTGCCAACACATCGGCGAAATCACGGCCTTTTTCACGCATCTCAGACAGAATAAAGTTGCCAGTACCGTTAATGATACCCGCCAACCACTGAATTTTATTACCCGCTAAACCTTCGCGCAGCGCTTTAATAATCGGAATACCGCCGGCTACTGCTGCTTCAAATGCAACGGTCACGCCTTTCTCAGCAGCCGCTGCAAAAATTTCATTGCCGTGTTCAGCGATTAGGGCCTTGTTCGCAGTAACAACGTGCTTGCCATTGGCGATTGCGCGCAATACCAATTCTTTAGCAACCGTTGTACCGCCGATCAACTCAACGAGGATATCGATCTCTGGGTTATCAGCCACCGCAAATACATCGCGCTCGACGGCCACGCCACTCAAATCATATTTTGGATTATCGCGACGCGAACCAACCTGCGTCACCACAATATCTGCGCCCACTCGTGCCGCAATTTCTGTCGCGTTACGAGCCAATACCGCAAATGTGCCGCCACCGACGGTTCCTAAACCACATATTCCTACTTTGACCGAATCCACCACTGCTCCTTAAACGTCAGGTAAACCATTGGGTGCGTCGCTCTTGCTTACTCACGCAGATACACGTGGAAGCACCAGAGTATTTTGTACCCGAAAGGTGTGCATTTTAGTCAAGGTAAGGCGCTAAGGCTATGGGCTGTCGCAATTCAAGGCAGTTTATTCAGCCGCATCACCGCTGTGAGGTCAAAATATCCCCCAGATAGCAAAACAGCCACATGAAATGCAGCTGTTTTGCTAAAGGAGTTCCGTATGAAGAAGAGCGTCAATCTTCCCCGCACAAACTCATGAGACGTCGGCTAATAATCGCTTCTGCCTCGCTTACCATGCGGTCTAACAGAACTTGGCAGCTTGGGATATCATTGATCAAACCAATGACCATACCGGCCGTCCAAACACCGCCGTCGACGTCGCCGCCTTCCAACACATTTTCGCGACCGCGTGCGCCCGCTACTAAAGGCTGAATATCGGCGAAGTCGGTTTTGCCGTCGCGCCCTTCTATCTCGACCACTTGCTTGGCAATCGCATTGCGAAAAACCCGCGCGGTATTGTTAAGACTGCGGAAAATCAATGCGGTTTGACGCTCATCGGCATCGACCATCGCCTGCTTAATATTGTCATGAACCGGCGCTTCTTTGGTCGCGACAAAACGTGTGCCCATATTGATGCCTTCCGCACCCAGCGCCAGAGCAGCAACGAGACCCTGTGCATCGCCAATACCGCCGGAGGCGATCATGGGAATACTCAGTTTTGCTGCCGCCGCAGGCAGCAGAATCATATTGGTGACATCGTCTTCACCAGGGTGTCCCGCGCACTCAAAACCGTCAACACTAACCGCATCACAACCAATTCGCTCGGCTTTAAGGGCGTGACGAACGGAGGTGCATTTGTGAATAACCCGCACACCATTGGCTTTAAATAGCGGCATAAAGTCCTCTGGGCTACGCCCAGCGGTTTCCACTATTTTAACGCCACCCTGAATCGCGGCTTCAGCATATTCCATATAGGGAACGGGATTAATCGTCGGCAAAATAGTGAGGTTTACGCCAAAAGGTAAATCCGTCATTTCTTTACAGCGAAGGATTTCGCGGTACAGGTCTTCGGGAGTTGGCTGCGTTAGCGCAGTCAAAATTCCCAAGCCGCCCGCATTAGACACCGCCGAGGCTAGCTCGGCGCGTCCGACCCACTGCATACCGCCTTGAATAATGGGGTATTTAATCCCCAGCATCTCGGTAATACGAGTCCTCATTTGCTACATCCTATAATCTACAAGCAACTAGATACGCTCAATGATGATTGCAGGTGCCATACCGCCAGCGGCACACATGGTAACCAAACCGCGCTTAAGGCCTCGGCGCTCTAACTCGTCTAATACCGTGCCAATCAAGATTGCACCGGTAGCGCCGATAGGATGGCCAAGTGCCATTGCGCCGCCGTTGACGTTGACCTTGTCACGATCCAATTTCAGGTCGCGAATATACTTTTCAGCAACAACTGCAAAGGCTTCGTTGATTTCAAATAGGTCGATATCATCAACGGTTAAACCGGCTTTTTTGAGCACTTTCAACGTCGCTGGTACGGGTGCATTTAGCATAAGGGTTGGTGAGTCACCCATATTTGCCATAGCAACAATTTTCGCGCGCGGCTTGAGGCCATTTGCTTTTGCATATTCTGGCGACGTCAGCAAAATAGCCGCTGCACCATCAACCACACCGGAGGAGTTACCGCCATGGTGAACGTGGCTAATTTTTAGATCTGGGTAGACTTTATTCACTAGACCCGCGTAGGTAGTACCCGCCTCATCTAGTGGGTAATAAGCCAGCTCAGCAAAGGCGGGCTTAAGCTGCGACAAACCTTCTAATGTCGTGCTAGGACGCGGAAATTCTTCCTTGTCCAAAGCAAGCGTACCGTCTTCGCGGTATACGGGCACCAGGCTTTTGTCGAAGTGCCCGTTCTCTATAGCATGGGCAGCGCGTTGCTGACTGGTGAACGCTAGCTTATCCAAGTCTTCACGCGTAATACCTTCTAAGGTGGCAATCGCATCGCCACACACACCTTGGTGAGGCTGGGGATGAACCTCACGCAACACCATATTGCCGTTATCCAGGAACATAGACGGGTCGTTACCGTTCTGCCCGTAGTTCGACATCATTTCGGTGCCGCCCGCTATAACCACGTCCTCCATACCGGACATGATGGATGCAGCAGCAAGATTCACTACTGTGATACCAGAACCGCAGAAACGATCTAAGGTGACTGAGCTACTTTTCACGTCATAGCCAGCAGTCAACGCCGCCATACGGCCAAGGTCGCCGGACTGTTCGCCACGCTGTGAACTGGTACCCCAAATAATATCGTCAACATCGGCGGTATTTAATTTAGTGCGCTCAGCAAGTGCTTTTAGTACTGTTGCACCCAATTGTTGTGGGTGGATACCCGCCAATGAACCCTTGCCCACTTTACCAATACCACGGGGAGTGCGACAGGCGTCTATAATCCATGCTTCTTTCATCATTATTTCCTCGCTATAAGCCCTGCGGGCGATTAACAACCTTTCCAGTTTGGCGCGCGTTTTTCTGCAAATGCCGTCGCACCTTCAATGGCATCTTTACTACTAAAAACCGGATCAACTATTTTAGCTTGCTCTGGGAACATGTCGTTTTGCTGCCAGTCCTGCGAGTTGATAACAACCTGCTTACTCGCAATAACAGCCATGGGGCCATTGGCTGCAATGCTACGTGCAAAGGCTTTAGCACCTTCTAGTGCACCGCCGGCCTCAACAACTTTATTGACCAAACCTAAATCGTAGGCGCGTTGCGCGCTGATAAAATCGCCCGTTAAAGCCATTTCCATTGCTACGCGAGAAGGTATTTGACGCGGTAAACGCATCAGGCCACCCGCTGCTGCTGCCAATCCACGCTTAGCCTCAGGAATGCCAAATTTGGCATTATCCGCAACCACAATCAGGTCGCAGCAAATAGCCAACTCAAAACCGCCAGCCAAAGCAAAACCTTCGACCGCTGCAATTAATGGCTTCTTGGGGGGCTGCTCACACAAACCCGCGAATCCACGGCCTTTAATAATAGGCATTTCACCAGTAACAAAGGCTTTTAGATCCATACCGGCGCAAAATGTATTATCCGCACCGGTCAAAATCGCGGCGCGAATCTCATCATTGCTATCCAACTCTTCCATTGCCGCAGCGATGCCCTTGGCAACGGCGAGGTTCACAGAGTTTTTTGCTTTTGGACGATTGATGGTCACAATCATCACACCGTCTTCAACACTGACTAATACTTCATCACTCATCTTTCTATCCTCGTTTCAGCGCGGACGCTGTTATCAAAATAATTCTCAAAAAATTTATTCCCCGCGAAATACCGGCGGCCTTTTTTCAAAGAATGCTTGCATCGCCTCTTTTGCATCAGCCGTTTCAACACAAATTTTCTGCGCCTTTGCCTCACGCTTTACGGTTTCGTCATAACTATCATCCGCAGCTTGACGAAGTAGCTTTTTCATCTCACGCAACGCCACCGGCGCTCGCAGGGCAAGTTTTTCTGCCCACGTCATAGCGGTGTCAAGTACCTGATCTGCGGGAGCCAACTTATTAGCAATACCGGCATTGAGACAGATTGACGCGTCGATGCGGCCACCCTCAGCCATTAAAGCGTAACAGCGCTGGTACCCTAAATAGCGCAGCAACTGCCAACTCGCACCGCCATCCGGTACGAGTCCGACATTGCTAAATGCCATCATCAAATTACCGGTCTCAGCCATCACCAGAAGATCGCAACGCATTGCGATCGCCGCGCCAACACCCGCCATAACACCGGGAGATGCAGCAATAACAGTTTTATCCATTGCGCCGATTAATGACAGTATCGGCCCGTATTCATCAAGGATCTGATCTTCAACCGTTTGGCCTTCAAGAAACCCTTCAGCCAAATCCGCTCCCGATGAAAACCCCCGCCCATTGGCGCCGAGAACAACGACGCGAACATCACTATCTTGATTCGCGTGCTCAAGCGCGATTAGTAGCTCGCTACGCATCTGACGATTGAAGGCATTTAAGGAATCCGGACGATTCAAATGGATTGCCGCGACCATACCGACTTTTTTATATTCAAGACATTGGTAGTCTGACATAGCAGCTCCTTTCTTTGGCGTCGCGCAATCGCTACGACGCCATATTTGGCTTGGTTAAGCGCAATTAGCGAGGCTGCATACGAATGGCACCATCCAAGCGGATAGATTCGCCGTTCATATATTCGTTTTCAGCAATCATGACTGACAGGTGAGCGATCTCATCTGGGCGACCCAGACGCTGAGGATTAACCACGCTGTTTTCCAAGGATTTGTAGGCGGCTTCTGGAATAGTTTCAAACAGCGGCGTGTGAATTAAGCCAGGTACGATCGTATTGACACGAATACCGTAAGAAGCCAAATCGCGCGCCATTGGCAACGTCATTCCGACAACACCGCCTTTTGAAGCACTGTAGGCAACTTGGCCAACTTGACCTTCATAAGCAGCAACCGATGCGGTGTTGATAATAACACCACGCGCATTGGCGCCATCGTAGGGCTCGTTTTTCGCCATTTGCTCGGCGACTAGACGCGCAACATTGAAAGTGCCAATTAAATTCACATTGATAACGGCTTTATACGCGTCGAGTGGGAATGCGCCGTTTTTGCTCAAGGTTTTAGCCGCACTGCCGATACCCGCGTAGTTATTGCAGATATGGATTGCACCAAACTTTGCCATGACTTCGGCGATGGCAGTCGACACCGAGTCTTCATCCGCGACATTAACATTGTGGAAGCTAACCTTATCCGCACCCAGCTCGGCAACGATGGCGTTGCCACGGTCGGCGTTCATATCAAAAATAGCGACCTTGCCGCCTTTCGCAACATAAGCGCGCACAGTGCCTTCACCTAAACCTGAAGCACCACCGGTGACAACTGCTACTTTTCCATTAATATCCATACGTTTTCTCCTACTTTTAAGGTGAGTTAAAATTTAGCGCCTTTCAAAAATTGAACGCGCGATGATTTATTTCATTATTTCTAATGTACCGGCCAATTTTCGGCCGATACAGGCGTTAGCTTAGAGATTACAAATTTCGTATTCCTGCATATAACTCGCACCGCCGCATAGCTGCACACCTTCATCCACCATGCGACCTTACAGCTCAGAACAATATAGCTTAGCCTTGGATGCAAAATCTGTCGTCAGACGCCCATTATTGTGTTGAGTGACACACTGATCGATAAATGCCAAGCCGCCCACGACACAAATTAGAGACGAGCACATTAAAATCAGGAGGGCTATTCTGGAACAAAGAGATGAGGTGTAACCATGTCGATTAGCAACAAAAAAAATGACATTTGGTTACAAAGTTGGAGCGAAGAAAAAAGCAGAATGAAAATCGGCGCATAAAAAAGGAGCTAATCGCTCCCTTTTTACGCTATTTGCTAGCAATTAATTCAGTATCATCGGACCCAACTGCTGAGCAGTTTTGTAGCCAGGAATCATACTGCCGTCTTCCAGCACGATAGCTGGTGTTCCCGTTACCCCCATTTGAGCCCCCAGCTGATACTCTGCGGCAATGGGATTAGTACATTTTTTAGGATCAATTGCAGCGCCTACCTTTAGCGAATCCATCGCGGCTTTGCGGTCATCTGCACACCACGCTGACACCATTTTATCGTAAGTCGGCGTACCTAAACCCGCGCGAGGATAACCGAGGTAACGCACCTCTATGCCCATAGCATTTAATTGCGGCACTTCTTCATGAAGTTTGCGGCAGTACCCGCAATCCACGTCGGTAAAAACATAAATAGCGCCCTTGGTTTCACCTTTGGGGCTAAAAATAATCATATCTTCACGCTTAATTTGTGCAAGCAACTCCTTGCGAACCGGCTTAAGCTTTTTCTCAGCTACGCTTTCAATACCCGCCGCGCTGATTTCAAACATATCGCCGGCGATAAAATAACGGCCGTCCGCACTAGCGTAAACTGTAGGGCCGTTTTGCATGCTAACAACGTATAAACCAGGTATGCCACTGGCCTCTATTTGACTAATGACGATATCAGGTCGCGTTGCCTTAAAAGACGCACGAATTGCCGTGTCGGCAGCTTTATCAATCACGACCGACGCGGCGGCGTGACTGGATAACTGAAACAGCGCAGCACCAAAGGCCAGCATCAAGAAAACACGACGCACAATAACTCTCATGTAATTATTCAAACAACTTCTCCAGATTCTGCGAATATCGAACACCTCAATATGAACGATTTTATCGCTACAAGTTTCATCCACCCAAACACTATCAAACTTGTGTACCGCCTCAGGGAAGCTAGCGCGATCTTGCGGCGGGGACAGGCTAGAAAGTATGCGATGAAAATACAATCTACGCACTCGCTTTTTTTACACTTAATTCTAATTTGCAATCTAACCCCGCGAGCGACTTAATTTGCTCGCCACGGAAACAAAAAAGGCAGCCATTGGCTGCCTTTTTAGGACTATCAAAAACTTAGGCTTTTGCGCCCAACTTTTCTTTAATACGTGCTGCACGACCGCTCAGCTCACGCAAGTAGTAAAGTTTCGCTTGGCGCACGTCGCCGCGACGCTTAACTTCAATGCTGTCGATCAATGGGCTGTATGTCTGGAAAGTACGCTCTACACCGACACCGTGAGAAATTTTACGTACGGTGAAAGCAGAGTTCAGGGCACGGTTACGGATACCAATAACAACACCTTCAAAAGCCTGAAGACGCTCACGAGCACCCTCTTTCACTTTTACCTGAACGACAACGGTGTCACCGGGGCTGAATTCCGGCAGCTCTTTGGTGGCCTGCTCTGCTTCCAGTTCGGCAATAATTTTGTTGGTGCTCATGGCATGCTCCTAAATTCGAAAGTTTATAGCTTCACAGCTAGATGTCAGTTAATCGTCAAGCTCGCGGATAAATTCCGCCAGCAATGTATTTTGTTCGCTACTCAGCTCTACTTTTTGCAGTAGATCTCTGCGCCGCAACCAAGTTCGGCCCAACGACTGCTTCAGTCGCCAACGCCGTATCGCTTCGTGATTTCCACTTAACAACACGTCTGGCACCGCTCTATCTCGGTAATGCTCAGGCCGCGTGTAATGCGGACAATCTAACAATCCTTCGGCAAACGAGTCTTGCTCTGCCGACAAATGATGCCCCAACACCCCTGGTAGCAAGCGACTTAAGCCGTCGATCATCACCATGGCAGCTAGCTCACCACCGCTTAGCACGTAATCACCTATCGACCACTCTTCGTCGACTTCGGCCTCGATTAGGCGCTCATCTACTCCTTCATACCGTCCAGCTAACAGCACCAGCGACGGCCTTTGTGCTAATTCGACCAAGCCCTGCTGATCTAGTGGACGCCCCTGAGGCGACAAATATATAACCGTCGCACCAGGCGCCACCGACGCTTTAGCGGCATGGATAGCCTGCTCTAGCGGGGCGGTCATCATCACCATTCCGGGGCCACCGCCATAGGGCCGGTCATCCACCGTTTGATGACGATCAGTGGTGTAATCACGCGGATTACAACACGAAATATTCAACAAACCTTTCTGAACTGCGCGACCGGTTACGCCGTAATCGCTGACTGCAGCGAACATCTCGGGAAAAAGACTGACCACCGATATGTCCAAAACGTCGTCCCCTTAGCCCTTTTTAACTAGAACTCAGGATCCCAGTCCACCAATATCATCCCCGTATCCAGGTTGATATCTTTTATAAATTGCTCAGGTACATAAGGAATTAAACGCTCCTTATCATCCAGACTTCCCGTGCACTTCTGCACGACAAGAACATCATTTGCACCCGTTTCAAGTAGGTGGCTAACCTCACCAAGCAATACCGGCTCCGCCGATGAGTAAAGTGTTGCCACTTTCAAGCCTGTCAGTTGATGCCAGTAAAAATCATCACCTTCAAGCTTGGGCAGCAGCGCTTCTGCAACTGACAACTCAAGACCGCAGTAGCTCGCAGCGACATCGCGATCATCAACCCCTTTCAGGTGGCCAATAATACCCTTGCCATGTGCTCGGCACTCATCAAACTCTGCACGCTGCCACTTCCCAGCCCTGCAGAAGTACATATCGCTATAATCAAAAAAATTACTTATGGGATCGGTGAATGAATGTATTTTCACCCATCCCTTTACCCCGTACACCGCAGAAATCTTAGCGATAACTACCCGATTTTCCGGGGTAAATGCTGTCATTTAAGCAGCAGCTGCTGCGTCTTTAAGCAGTTTTGCAACGCGATCAGACACTTGAGCACCTTGCGAAACCCAGTGATCTACACGCGCATTGTCAACGCGTAAACGCTCTTCGTTACCGCGAGCAACTGGATTAAAGAAACCAACGCGCTCAATAAAACGACCGTCGCGTGAAGTGCGGCTGTCAGTAACTGTCAGATGATAAAATGGGCGCTTTTTAGAGCCGCCACGTGCCAAACGAATAGTGACCATTCTTGTTTCATTTCCTAGCATTTGGGCAGGTTTTCATACCTGCTTATCGAAAAATTCGAAGCGATTATATGACCGAAGCCATAAAGGCGCGGAATTATAAGGGAAATCGATGATATATGAAACACTTAGCGCGCTTTTTCTTAGCGCCCCCAAATGCGTGCTAAAGCTAGAGAATGGGAGGCAGTTGCAAACCTAAAGAAAAATAAAAATTTATTATATTTATCAATCAATTAACGGCAATAATTATACGCAACATCAAGATAAGAATGGGCGATTAGCCTGCACAAGAATAACCGCACCAACCTTAGCTCAAGCCATTACATTCCAGGGAAGCGACCACCTCCGCCACCAGGCGGCATCATTCCACCCATGCCACGCATCATATTTGTCATACCGCCCTTCTGACCCATTTTCTTCATCATCTTCGCCATTTGCTTATGCTGCTTGAGCAAACGGTTCAGATCTTGAATTTCGGTGCCAGAACCGACAGTGATACGGCGCTTGCGAGAACCATTTAACAAATCCGGATTGCGCCGCTCAGCGGGCGTCATCGAATTGATAATCGCCTCCATGCGCGTGAACATCTTATTGTCCATCTGGCTTTGCGCCATTTGCGCCATATTACCCATGCCCGGCAATTTATCTAGCAGGCCTTTCATGCCGCCCATATTCTGCATTTGCTGGAGCTGATCACGCAGATCTTCTAAATCAAACTTCTTACCCTTTTTAAGCTTCTTGGCGAGTTTCTCCGCCTTATCTTTATCGAGCTTAGATTCCGCCTCGTCGATAAGCGACAAAATATCGCCCATACCCAAGATGCGCGACGCAATCCGGTCTGGGTAAAAGGGGTCAAGCGCATCGGTCTTTTCACCAACCCCGATGAATTTAATGGGTTTACCCGTAATGTGACGCACCGACAATGCGGCACCACCGCGGCTATCTGCGTCCGCCTTGGTCAAAATAACACCGGTCAGCGGCAGTGCCTCGCCAAATGCCTTGGCGGTATTCGCCGCATCTTGACCAGTCATCGCATCGACAACAAACAAGGTCTCAATTGGCTTTATAGCCGCGTGAAGATCCTTTATCTCGGTCATCATATCGGTATCGATATGCAAACGACCGGCGGTGTCGACAATCACAACGTCGTAAAAACGCAACTTCGCTTCGGCAATGGCAGCAATGGCAATATCAACTGGCTTTTGATCGATATTGCTTGGAAAGAAGCCGGCACCAATATCATTCGCCAGCGTTTCCAGCTGCTTTATTGCCGCTGGCCGATATATATCGGCGCTGACCACCAAGACCTTCTTTTTATGCTTTTCTTGCAGAAATTTTGCCAGCTTGGCAACAGACGTGGTTTTACCCGCCCCCTGCAAACCCGCCATTAACATTACTGCCGGAGGCTGCGTGGCCAGATTCAATGTCTCGTTCTGGCTGCCCATGATCCGCTCCAGCTCCTGCTGGACGATCTTGATAAACATTTGACCTGGGCTCAGGCTCTTACTCACCTCCTGACCGACCGCCCGCGCCTTAACCGCCTCAACGAAATCCTTTACTACCGGCAAAGCAACGTCGGCTTCTAACAGGGCCATACGCACATCGCGCATGGCATCGGCTATATTGTCTTCACTCAACCGCGCCTGACCAGTGACATGGCGCAGGGTCTGCGAAAGGCGTTCGGTTAAATTCTCAAACATGCGTAAACTCTCTGAAAGCTAAAAGTAATTAATGTGGCAACACGGTTCAAGTCGACATACTATCGTGAACCCGCTTACAATCTATTCGCTGTGCTGCACCGTAAATAGAAGGCGCGGCGTAAAATAATGCCGCAGTATAACCGAGTCATCAGGCAGACCCAACGCTCAGTAAACAATACGGATATAACGGCCACACATACCGATGAATTTATACAGCAGTATCGCCGCCATTGCTTTTTATACTATTGCTGCAGGCATGCAATACCGCGGCCTAAACCGCGATCTCAGCCGGCCCAGCCTACTGACCGGCTTGGCTGCCGTATTGTGTCACGCTGTTGCCGCAATTACCGCCATCCACACCGTCAACGGCATGGATCTCGGCGTTATTCAGGTTTTATCCCTGATTACTTGGCTGATTTGCTTAATCACCGTGAGTGCAAGCTTGCGCAGACCGCTCCACAACCTGCTGATCCCCCTTTACCCACTCGCCGCGGTGAGCTTGTTGGCTGAACTTTTAATCCCTGAGCGCCAACAATTACTTCAACACCAGCCAATTGGTGTCTTATGTCATATATTGCTTTCGATATTGGCTTATAGCGTGCTTACCATCGCCGCCACTCAGGCCATAGTGCTTGCTTTCCAAGATCGCATGTTGCGCGAACATCATTTAAAGGGCTTACCGAGCATTTTGCCCCCCTTACAAACAATGGAGGCAATGCTATTCGAACTTATTTGGGCCGGCTTTGCACTGCTGTCTCTGGCCATAATCACCGGCGGCATCTATGTCGACGACATGCTCGCCCAGCACTTGCTTCATAAAACCGCTTTTTCGGTTCTGTCGTGGATATTATTAGCGATATTACTCTGCGGCCGCGTGGCACTGGGCTGGCGCGGAAAAGTCGCCATTCGCTGGACTTTATGGGCGTTTGGCTGTCTATTACTAGGCTATCTCGGCACCAAAATCGCCCTGTCTATCATCATCCATGTGAGCAGCACCTGAGATTACGCTTGTCGCGCCCCCTTTTTTTGGTCAAGATTAGCGCTCTTTTAAGTAACTAAGGAGTTTTGGGCTTTTTGAACGAGGCACCGCTGGGTCTTCTTTTTGGCATTTTAGCTGCATTAATCGTCCTGTCCGGTTTTTTCTCCGGCTCAGAAACCGGGATGATGTCCCTCAACCGATATCGTATGCGTCATCGCGCAAAATCCGGCCATCGAGGTGCTAAACGCGCCGCAAAACTACTTGAAGAGCCTGACAGCCTGATCAGCACTATTTTGATCGGCAATAATCTGGTCAATAATTTAGCTGCGTCCATCGCTACAATTGTCGCAATTCGCCTCTACGGCGATAACGCCGTCGTTCCCGCGTCAATATTGCTAACCTTGGTTTTCCTTATCTTTGCGGAAATCATTCCCAAAACCATCGCTGCGTATAAATCGGAAACCGTCGCCTATACGGTCAGCCATGCATTGCTGCCACTGAAAGCCTTCTTGTTTCCTGTGATTTGGTTAGTCAGTCACGTCACCCAGTTTGTGCTCCGCCTAACCAGAATAGAAAAAAACGACGGAACAGAACATATCGGCCTAGATGAACTGCGAACGATTGTGGGGGAAGCCGGCCATTTAATTCCCAAACACCACAAAGGGATGTTAATGAACATCCTCGACCTCGAACAAATCACGGTGGACGATATTATGATCCCCCGCAACGAGGTCTTTGGAATCGACGTCGATGCGGACACCGACACTATCATTCGCAAATTGCGCGACGCCGAATTCACCCGCATTCCGGTCTATCAAAATGACATCGACAACATCGTCGGCATTCTGCACCAGCGCGACATCATTAACAGTGTAGATGCCCAAGGTCGCGTTCAGCGCGACGCCTTACTCCAAGCGATTAGAGACCCTTACTTCATTCCAGAAGGCACCCCACTCAATACTCAGCTATTTAATTTTCAGAAACAAAAACGCCGCATGGGCATAGTCGTTGATGAATATGGCGTGATGCAGGGAATTGTGACTCTGGAAGACCTGCTGGAAGAAATTGTCGGCGAATTTACGTCGAACCTAAGTACTGACACCGAGGATATCGTGCATCAGGCGGATGGTACTTACCTGGTAGACGGCACCACCACAATCCGAGACATTAATAAAAGTATGAAGTGGGACTTACCTACAGATGGGCCAAAAACCTTGAACGGCCTACTGCTAGAGAAATTGGAATCGTTTCCAGAAGGCTCAGTCGGGTTAACCATAGATCGCTACTACTTTGAAATTCTCGAAATGAAAGGCAATCTAATCCAGTCCGTTCGAGCTTATAGCAAGGGCAAAAACCGGCGCTAGTGCGCCGGCACATATCGCCCTAGCCCAGATCGCCATAGCGATTGCGGCAGCGTTTATTTGCCAGCACAATCACTTCACGCTTGCCCGCATTATCCATTTCCGACCAATCGCCAATCTCTTTTAGCGTTCGGTAGCAGCCGGTACACATGTCGTCATTGTCCAATGCGCAAACCGAGACACAGGGCGACGCTACCGCTTTTTCTTTGCCATCACTCATGCCATGTCCTGAGGCGTTAACTGGGCGGCGAAATGATGACCATTTTCAACATAATGCGCAGCAGACATCATCAATGCCGCCTGCTCTTCGGCGCTTAAGCTACGGCGTATTTTAGCCGGCGACCCCAACACCATTGAGCCATCGGGTATTTCCATACCTTCTGTCACTAAAGCGTTTGCACCGATCAAGCAGCCTTTGCCGATCTTGGCACCATTAAGCACGACTGCGTTTATTCCAACTAGACTGCCTTGACCGATAGTGCAGCCATGCAACATTGCCTTGTGGCCCACCGTGACGTCGTCACCAATATGCATGGGAAAACCCGCATCGGTGTGAAGTATCGAGCCGTCTTGAATGTTACTGCGCGCGCCAATCACGATGTCATCGACATCGCCGCGAATGACCACGTTAAACCAAATACTGGCATTTTCTTTTAGCGTCACAGAGCCGATAACGGTCGCGTTATCCGCGACAAAATGACCACTGCCCTCAAGCTGAACACGGCGCTCACCCAATTGGTACAACATAGTGAATCTCCTTAATAAGGCAACAATTCAGATCGATGCCAGCTGATACAACTCGTAAGCCGGCTCTTCGTAGGGATGTGCGTTTTTCAACGCAGCAATCACGTTGTTAACGCACTCTTCGGGGCACAGCGCTTCCACCCTAAACTCGTCTACTATTTCTATCTCTCCCAGCCCACCTATAAAGGGCTGACTACCCGTCAAGGGCATGAATTGTCCCTGACCCAATACCTGCCAGCTACAGCGACCGTAATTACCTTGCCCACCGGCACCGGCATCAAACACCGCATTCTTCACCTGCTCGCAGTGCGCGGTAGGTACAAAGAACACTAATTTATACATCGGCCCTACCATCTTGTTCGCGATAAAACTCTTCGGCAAATTGCCCTAGGCGCCCTTCTTCAATGGCTTGGCGAATTGCCGTCATATGGTTTTGATAATAACGAAGATTATGAATCGTGTTTAGTTGTGCGCCTAAAATCTCCTTACACTTATCGAGATGATGTAAATAGGCCCGCGAGAAATTCTGGCACGTATAACAATCGCACTTTGCATCCAACGGTGCATTATTAAAACGGTGGCTCGCATTCCGTATTTTAATCACACCCGTAGACGTAAACAGATGACCGTTGCGTGCATTGCGAGTTGGCATCACACAGTCGAACATATCAACGCCGCGCATAACCGCCTCTAGAATATCTGAAGGCTTGCCCACCCCCATTAAATAACGGGGTTTGTCTTCTGGCATATGCTCCGCTAGCGAATCGAGCACCATTAACATTTCATCTTTTGGCTCGCCGACGGATAAACCGCCAATCGCAAAACCATCAAAATCAATATCTTTTAAACCCTGCAAAGATTCACGGCGCAACTCGGGGTACATGCCACCCTGCACAATACCAAACAAAGCCGCGTCGTTGCCGGCATGCGCGGTTTTACTGCGTTCAGCCCAACGCAAGGACAGCTCCATAGAGGTTCGCGCTTCCGCCTCGGTGGCGGGATACGGCGTGCACTCGTCAAATATCATGACGATGTCCGCCCCCAGATCACGCTGAATTTGCATTGATGTTTCTGGGTCTAAGTACACGTCGCTGCCATTTACTGGCGATTTAAAAGACACCCCCGCTTCACTAATCTTGCGCAGTTTACCGAGACTCCAAACCTGAAAGCCGCCAGAGTCGGTTAATATCGGCCCCTGCCACCCCGTGAAATCATGCAGATCGCCATGGGCTTTTACCACCTCTGTGCCCGGCCGTAGACTAAGGTGGAAGGTATTGCCAAGAATAATCTGCGCGCCAATTTCCTTAATGTCACGCGGCAACATGCCCTTGACGGTACCGTAGGTACCCACTGGCATAAATGCGGGGGTTTCCACTTTACCGCGCGGAAAATCCAGCGTTCCGCGACGCGCCAAACCATCGCTGGCCTTCAAATCAAAGCGCATTCGGCACTCAGTCATAAACTAATCCTATTTCTCGGTATGACTTGATGGGAATACCAACATGGCATCACCATAACTAAAAAAGCGGTATTGCTCGGCCACAGCCTCGGCGTATGCACCAAGAACCGCATCGCGGCCGGCAAAAGCGCTAATCAACATAATCAAGGTTGACTCTGGCAAGTGGAAATTGGTGACGATCAGATCAACGCTACGGAACTGGTAACCGGGATAAATAAATATGCGACTGTCGCCAGAAAAAGCCGCTATCTCACCGGACTGAGAGGCAGACTCCAAGCTGCGCACGCTGGTTGTCCCCACCGCCACAACACGACCACCGCGTGCCCGCGTTGCGCGCACCCGCTCACAAACCTCTTCGCTCACATCAATATACTCGGCGTGCATTTGGTGATCGCGAATATCGTCTGCGCGCACCGGCTGAAATGTCCCAGCACCGACATGTAAAGTAACAAACGCAATATCAACGCCTTTATCACGGCATTGCTGCATTAAACCATCGGTGAAATGCAATCCCGCTGTCGGCGCGGCGACCGCCCCATCACGGCTGGCGTATACCGTCTGATAGCGCTCGCGATCGTCCAACGCGTCCTCACGTTCTATATAAGGAGGTAGCGGCATGTGACCGATACGATCAAGCACGTCTAACACCGGCGAGGCAAAAGTCAGCTCAAACAAAGCATCGTGACGGCCAAGCACAGTCGCGATATCACCAGTTGGCTTCGCCTCCGCGCTCGCACACAAACTCAGCTCAGCGCCCGCCTTGGGCGATTTACTAGAGCGTATATGGGCCAACACTTTATATTCGTCTAGCAAGCGCTCAATGAGTATTTCTATCCGACCGCCAGTTGCCTTCACCGCAAACAATCGTGCCGGGATAACCCGAGTATTGTTGAATACCAGCAAATCACCCGCCCGCAAATAAGACGGCAAATCTTTAAACTGACGATGCTGACAGCGCTGATCATCATCCAAAACCAATAAGCGACTGCCATCGCGCTCAGGCATGGGATGATAGGCAATTAAGCTTTCAGGAAGCTCAAAATTAAAATCACTGCGCCGCATAATGTCTGCTTTCGTTCGGAAGGGCGCAAGATTAGCGGAAAATGGCACAGGACTCCACCAGAGTAGATCAATATGTATACAGCCCTTGCCACATTAATAAATAAAATGTCCCTGTCGATTGACCCCACAGAAAAGCTTGTTATAATCGCGCCCCACTTACATGCCAGTGTGGTGAAATTGGTAGACACGCTAGATTCAAAATCTGGTTCCTTTGCGGGAGTGGCGGTTCGAGTCCGCCCACTGGTACCATGTAAGACGATAAAAACAAGCCGCTAGACCTCTTTTGAGCAGCTAGTTTTACACAGTTAGCAATGCTCAAAAAATTCCCCAAGTTCAATGCAAATCTTAAAACTCCGTCAAACAATTAACCCTAATAATATTTGCGATTCGCCTTAAGTCGTTTTAGCCTTGCACGTCACCTAAGATGGATTGACTCATGTGCGGCTATCTCGGCAATGCCATAGATTCACCACTCGCCAAAACCTTGATGCTTATTCTGGGCATTGATCTCGGCTTGCTCCGCGACAATACCGGAACGGGCCCAGCAGCAAATATCGACATTATTCTTAATAAGTATGGCCAGCGTACTGTGACGCCTGCAATTTGGTGGCTTTTACTTGAGCAAACACCAGACGGCCCAAAGCCTTCTAAATACACTAGCTTCAACACGCGATCAGATAAATTAAACACGCTCGGTAGCGCAGGGTTTCATGCTTATCGTGAAAGCCGTTGCATTATACCTGCCACCTACATAATAGAAGGCAATGGCGCGAAAGGGTCGCGACACTACCATCGCATTGAGCCAACTAGCACTGCGTTTGCACTTGGCGGGCTCTACAGAGAATGGATAAACCAAAAAACTGGCGAGCAAATTCGCTCCTGTAGCGTGATTACCCTTGCACCACACCCGAAATGGCAAACGATTCACAACAAGTCGACGCCGCTGTTTTTACCGCCAGAGCTAGGTATTTTGGAGCGCTGGCTATCTGAGGACATCATCGACGTTACGGAATTTAATAGCCTACTGGTGCCGTCAATTCCCGAAAGACTGCATTGCACACCCATCGAACGACCGGGAAAACAAACACCGACTGGAAGCTGCATTGAAATTACAGATTGAGTCCTCCGCAAACCTGCAGCTCATGCACTGATTCCGCTCTTTATCGCCATTGGCAACGAAGCAACGATGAGAAAAATACGGCTTCTAGCTTAGGTTTGCTTTCCATCAAGGCAAGCTCCTATTACACTCTTGCGCTACTTCATACCGCCATGGGGCAATTAGTAGATGTTGGCCAGCGATCAACAACGTCAGCAACTTCGCGATATCTGTGAACAACTCAGCGAAGCGCTAGAGAGCAGCCAAACGCTAGGAGGAAGCGACGAGGAGCTCACCCAAATACAGTCAACCCTCTTGCAACTGAATCAACAGATGGCGGCGTTACGTAACCGCAAAATGATTGAGTTCTATTCACCGGACTACCAAGGAGACTTTCGCAAACTATTACCTTGTAGCCCCATCACGGGTTACTTTAATCCGATTGCGCCGAACCTTCGCATCTGGCAAGAGAACAACAACGTATACGCGGAAGGTAGCTTCGGCAAAATTCACGAAGGGCCGCCCAACTGTGTTCACGGTGGTATCATCAGCGCGGTATATGATCAGGTCTTAGCGTTTACCGCTATTGCCAATGATTTGCCCGGCTTAACAGCGAGCCTGACAATAAAATATCGTAAACCTACCCCCTTGTTGACACCGCTTCGTTTTACTACGTGGCTAGAAAAGCAAAAAGACCGACAGATTGTGATTCATGGCGAATGCCATAGCGGTGACACCTTACTTAGCGAAGCCGAAGGGCTTTTCATTCTGTATAAAAAATAAGCGGCGAAGACCACAAAGGAATAGCTTAAACATGATTAAAAAATACGCTACCCCGCTGGCAATCAGTATCAGTCTGGCATCCGGCCTAAGTATTGCGGCAAGTGACAAGCCAAACAAACCTGAAACCATCGCGGTAACCGCTGACCGTATTGAGAAGCAACTCGGTGACCAGAGCCTGGCAATTAGCGTTATTAGCCAAGAAGACATAGAAAGCATTGGTCATACCCATATCAGCCAAATATTAAGCCAAGTACCTGGGGTATCAATTAGTCGCGGCAACGGCCAAGAGAATTTAACGGCTATTCGCTCCGGCGTATTAACCGGGACTGGCAGCTGCGGTGCATTTTATTTTGCCGAAGACGGCATTCCACTTCGCGCTCCCGGCTTTTGCAACGTAAATCAACTATTCGACGTGAATGCCGAGCAAGCCTCACGCATAGAAGTAATTCGTGGGCCGGGAACAGCGGTCCACGGCTCCAACGCATTAAATGGCGTGATCAATGTGATTAGCCGGGCATCCTCTGCCGATCCCGAGACCCACCTATCATTTGAAGCAGGCCCGGATAAGTACGGCCGCATCAAGGCGAGCCACAGCAATACCACGGGCAAACATGGCTACCGCATAAGCCTGCAAGGCAATCACGACGATGGCTTTAAGGATGAATCAGGTTACGATCAGCAAAAAATGAATTTGCGCCACGACTATCATGGCGAAACTTGGAATATTCAATCCATGTTGGCGGCAAGTAATCTAAATCAGGAAACCGCCGGCTATATTTTAGGCGAAGATGCCTACAAAAATGATGATCGCAAACGAGAAAATCCAAATCCGGAGGCGTTTCGCAACAGCACCAGCGTTCGTTATTACAGCCGCTTTGAGCGCGACGGCGAAAGAGACAGCCGCTTTGTTGTGACTCCGTATTTACGCTACACCGAAATGGAATTTCTCCAACACTTTTTACTCGGTACTCCGCTGGAAGAAAACGGCGAGCGCACCGCCGGTCTACAGACCGCGTTTTATCAAAACTACAGCGACAATGTCACGCTCTATAACGGCTTCGACATGGAAGTAACCAAAGCCTATTTAAAGCAGTCCCAAAGCCAGGCCACGTTTGGCTCATTCCCCACCGGTCAGCACTACGACTATGACGTCGACGCTCTGTACGGCGCATGGTTTATTGGTGGAGATTGGCAGGCGACTAGCAGCACAAAAGTCAATTTCGGCGGACGCTACGACGTTCAATTTTACGACTACGACAATTTAATGATCGACGGCAATACCGCGGCAGATGGCAGCGTCTGCCCGTCCGGTACCTGCCGCTACGCGCGCCCTGCAGACGACAAGGAACGCTTTCGAAATAGCTCATTTAATCTTGGCGTCGTTCAAAACTTGAGCGATCACACCGACCTAATTGCCAATGCCGGCCACGGTTTCAGAGCACCACAAGCCGCTGAACTATACCGACTGCAAGCTCAACAGCTCAATGCAGATCTCGATGAAGAATCGCTCAACAGTATAGAACTAGGTTTACGCGGCAATTGGGAGACTTTTCAATATCGCGTTTCAGCCTATGTAATGCATAAAAACGACGTGATTATTCAAGATAGTAATCGCAGCAATATCAACGGCGGCAAAACCATAGACCGTGGACTCGAGGCAAATTTCAGCTGGCAAATTGCACCTAGCTTACTTTGGCAGTTGCAGGCGAGCTACAGCAAGCACCAATACGCCAACGATGCGCTTACTGCAGAGGGCAATGAAATAGACTCAGCACCGCGCCAACTAGCAGGTACATTGTTGCGCTGGTCGCCGTTTACCAATACTCGCTTCGAATTAGAAATTCAGTATCAAGGTGAATACTTCTTAGAAGAAGATAATTTATATCGCTACCCAGGCCACACTCTCAGCAACCTCCGCTGGCGCCAGCAGTACGGCAAGCAGCTCTACTCTGTTGTTAGAATAAACAACCTGACAGATATTGATTACGCAGAAAGAGCCGACTATGCCTTTGGCAACTACCGTTATTTTGTAGGAGAGCCACGGGCAGCCTATCTAGAAGTGGGCTTCGATTTCTAATCTGACTAAGCCGTCAAGCAATAGCGCTTCATTGCACAATACTGTGTGATGACGCGCTTATCTCAGCTCTCGTATTAAGGCACTTCCTTTGTGTCGGCATGTTAAAGCGCTTACTTAAACGCGGCCAAACCAACAGCTTTTCGAACCGCAGCCAGCATTGGCGCCGCTTGCGATCGGGCTTTCTCGGCACCTTTTTTAAGCACTGACTCCAAGTACTGACTGTCTTCAAGAATAGCCTCATAACGCTCGCGAGCGGGGGCTATATGTGAATTAATTAATTCAAAAAGCTCCTTTTTTGCCTGTCCCCACGCTATACCGTCAGCAAATTTTTGACGCATATCCGCCGTTTGCGCGGGCGTTGCAAAAGCCTGCCAAACTTCGAACACAGTCGATTCGTCAGCATTTTTTGGCTCACCCGGCTCTAAAAGATTGGTTTTGATTTTATTGATGTGTTTCTGTAATTTTTTCTCAGGCAGAAACAAAGGGATGGTATTGCCGTAGCTTTTACTCATTTTACGACCATCAAGCCCACTTAATACGGCAACATCATCAACTACCGCTTCTGGAAGAACAAAGGTGTCGCCGTAAAGATGATTGAAACGCTGCGCCATATCACGTGCCATTTCAATATGCTGAATTTGATCACGCCCCACCGGCACTTTACTCGCGTTGAACATCAGTATGTCTGCGGCCATTAATATCGGGTAGCTAAACAACCCCATCGTGACACCAAAATCGGGATCATCACCGTTTTGCTCATTGGCTTGCACCGCGGCTTTATAGGCGTGCGAGCGATTCATTAACCCCTTTGCGCAAACGCAGGTCAGAATCCAGCTCAGTTCAGTTATCTCGGGCACGTCAGATTGACGATAAAAGGTGCTGCTATCTGTGTCCAAGCCCAGTGCCAACCATGTCGCAGCAATCTCGCGACTGGATTGATGCACCATTGCTGGCTCATGGCTTTTTATAAGCGCATGGTAATCGGCAAGAAAAAAGAAGGCGTCAAATTCACCGCGCTTACTCTCGGCAATCGCAGGTCGAATTGCGCCGACGTAGTTTCCCAAATGCGGTGTTCCGGTTGTGGTAATGCCGGTGAGTACCCGCTGCTTTGCCATAGTATTTTCCTGTTTAAGCCGGCTGCGAGCGAACAATCTTCTCTCAGCGTGTAATAAAGGCGCTTATGATACTGGCTCACCCCAACGCTGTCAGTATCCACCTAAGCTCAAACAATGCTTACGAGCTTAGCTCTTCAAATACACTCAAGTATTTCGGTGCTAAAACATCCCAATCCAACATCGATATATCGACCGAGGACAATCGCCCCGCCTTTTTTTGCACAAGGAGCTCAGCTAGCTTTGCGGAACAGGCCGCCGCTTCCTCAGTAAGATTATCACTGCTCTGGTAACGGTACTCCGCATTAAACCACTGCGGGTAGCAAAGGCGATCTGGTACCAGCGGAACACAGCCTGCCGCAACCGCTTGCAAGACTGACAAGCCCTGAAAGTCATGAATAGCGGTAGATAGGGCAATATCACAGCTCGCCAAAACATCAGCGTACTGAACTGAGTCTGATACATAGCCCCACTGTGCCAACACTAAATTATCGCTCGCTGATAGTATTGCCTCGATTTGTTCAAATTCGTCAGGGGAGTTTCGAAACTGTTGGCCAGCGATATAAAAGTCGATCGCTAAGCCCTGCCGGTCGCACTCTTTGACTAGCGCTAATAGGCGATCCGGCCCCTTGTCGTACTCCCAGCGATGATTCCATAAAACTTTCAGCCGAATTCCGGCGGATAGTCTTCTCGGAGCATTGAGGTCGAGGTCGATACCCACTGGTAACACGTCGCAATTTGCCAAGCCAGCAGCAACCTCTGCGCGGGGCGCGAAATCAGGCAAGCGTGCCATTAGGGTATCTACACCGCTTAAAAATGTGCTGCGATTGTATTCACTGTTAAACAAAACTCTGTCGGCTGCCAAGGCGGTATACAAATTCAATATCTGAGGTTCGACGCTGTCGCGCTGCTGCGCGCTTTGCGGGTAACTAAATTGATTCTCGTGAAAATACACCGCCGTCGGAATTTGACAAAGCGCCGGCACTAAGCCGCGCAAGGCAGATAGATCCGTCATTGACGTTGCTAGAACCACGTCATAAGCGGCACTTAACACCTCCCGTTGTTGCATTGCCCAAGTCAGACTGTTGCCACGGATGCGCCAGCTGAAATAACGGGCGGGCAAACTCAATACGGTCCACTCAATATCTGGTAGATGTGCCATCAGACCGTCTAGCCAGCAGCGATGGCTGTCTGCGTGGTAGGCCGACAAGACCAATATTCTCATTCGTTAAATATCCATCGGTGAAACGATAGTTTTGTGAATTGACGCATGATTACCGCTCCATTACCCTCTTCGCCTTAATACAATCACCGGGATCACACTACCGCTATGCGCGAATACAATACCTTACAGTGGGAAAATACCAACGGCATTGCCAAAATCACCTTAAATCGCCCCGATGCAGCAAATAGCGTCAATTTAGAAATGGCGCAGGAGTTGATGCATGTGGCAATGGTGTGCGATGAAGATAGCAGTATTCGCGCAGTGATTCTCACCGCCACTGGCAATATGTTTTGCGCAGGTGGCGACGTCCCTAGTTTTCTTGCGGCGGGCGACGATGTCGGGTTACTCCTTAAGGATGTAACCGCTTGCCTGCACTCAGCTAATGCCCGCTTCGCGCGTATGGCAGCCCCACTTATTGTCGCTATCAACGGCACCGCCGCCGGTGCCGGCTTTAGTCTCGCAGTATCTGGCGATATTGTTATCGCCGCTGAAAAAGCAAAATTCACCATGGCCTATACGGGTATTGGCGCTAGCCCCGACGGCGGCGCCAGTATTTACTTACCCAGACTTATCGGCTTGCGCCGTACCCAAGAGCTTATGTTAACTAACCGCGTTCTTTCCGCTCAGGAAGCACTAGACTGGGGATTGCTGACAAAAGTTGTTGCCACAGAAGAGCTCATGAGCGAAGCGGAAGCGCTTGCCAACAAACTCGCCAGCGGCCCGCAAATGGCGCACGGCCAAATCAAGCAGCTGTTGCTTGGTAGTTATTCAAATTCCCTGGAAACCCAGCTGGAAATAGAAAGTCGCGGCATAGCCCGATGCGTTAGCAGCCCAGAAGGACGCGAAGGCTTGCTGGCGTTTTCTGAAAAGCGCAAACCCGATTTCAAGTCGGTAAAGTAACTAGTACTCCTTCAACATGATATTGACTGGTTCAGCGCCAAGCAGGCCGTTCCCTGCAAGACGCACTGGCGCAGGCATAGCGGGCCTACGTCAAGCCAGTGCAACGCCGCAGGGGACGGCCTGCCTGGCTCCCTGCGGGTCAGCCCTACGGCAGTCCATTGCTTCGTTATTTACTCTCACCATAGCCGGAATGCCGTACCACCCACTATGCTTTCGAGAAAACGCCTCGCACTGAACTGCCGTAGGACTGACTGTACCCGTCAATATCATGTTGAAGGAGTACCAGCAAGCGCCGTTGAAAATCAGGGTGATCTTCAACGGCCGCTGCTTTCAATGGCGCCCCACTAGCGACAATCAAATACTAATTAATCCATGCCTGAAACGGAGTCCAGTTGGAAATATGCGGCCAATACTTTCGTCAAATTAAACGCATCCTGACTACCCGCCAACTCTCTAATCGAGTGCATAGCAAAGGTCGGCACACCGATATCCAAGGTCTTCACACCAATTGCGGAGGCCGTCAAGGGCCCTATCGTGCTACCACAGGCCATATCACTGCGGACTACAAAGCTTTGCACTGGCACGTCAGTTTTCGCGCACAGGCGGCGAAATAACGAGCTAGTTTCACTGTTTGTCGCATAACGCTGGTTCACATTGTTCTTAATCACCGGGCCGGCGTTGAGGAGAGGACCATGATTACCATCATGTTTATCACTAAAATTAGGGTGTATGCCGTGGGCATTATCCGCTGAAATCATCATTGAGTTGGCAATTGCGCGCTGCCAAGAAATTTCATCACCCGCTATTCGACGCAGCACCGACTCTAACATAGGGCCTTGTGCACCCACCGCGGACTGGCTGCCCACTTCTTCGTGATCATTGCACACCAACACCCTGTGCTCGCCGCCATCTGCCGCTAGCAAGGCATCTAGGCCGATATAACACGACAGCAAATTATCCAAGCGAGCACTGGCAATAAAGTCTTCATTCCACCCCACCATCGCCGACGGCTGACAATCGTAAAAACTCAGTTCAAAATCGAGCACCTTAGCAATATCAATGTTTTCTTGACGAGCCAGTTCCACGGCAAGCATATCGCGAAAATCCTGCGAGTTTTCGCTTTGCAGTATCACGACCGGAAGGTCTTTTTGCGGATTAACCGAATGCGCATTATTGGCTTCGCGATCAAGATGAATCGCCAAGCTGGGGACAACACCCACCGGGCGATTAATATTAATTAAGGCGCTACATAACTGCCCCTGCGTACTCTCGTAATTTACCCGCCCAGCCAAGCCGAGATCACGATCAAACCACGGGTTAAGTAACGCGCCGCCATACACTTCAACACCAAGTTGAAAATAGCCCTGACGATGTAATTCAGGGCTTGGTTTTACTTTTAAATTTGGACTGTCGGTATGCGCACCTACCATTCGCCAACCGCGCTCTTGGATCGGATCTTTACCGCAGTGAAACGCAACAATAGAAGACCCATTGCGAATAAGGTAATACCCCTTACCCGCCTCCAACTTCCAATCATCACGCTCATTCAGCGCGATATAACCCGCATTAAGTAAACGCACCCGCATCTCTTCAACGGCATGAAATGGTGTCGGGCTGGCATCTAAAAATGTGCGCAAATTTTTATTAAACAGATTCATCTCAGACATTAGGGCTCCGCTGAATAACTAGAATATTTTTTGTATCGACAAGAGCGCACAACGCAGACGCCGCTATGGCGAAAACAGCTTCGAATACAGAGTTCACTAAACCTTTTTGTCGCACTGATCTGGCCTCGAGCTTTGCAGGGCAAGTAATAAGCTAGAAGTATCTTTACGCCCGCCACCCAAATTCTGAACCTGGGTATAAAACTGATCAACTAATGCCGTTACTGGCAAGTTGATTTTGCGCTTACGCGCTTCATCCAATACGTAGCCGATATCTTTTCGCATCCAATCAACCGCAAAGCCAAAATCGAACTCATTGGCTAACATGGTTTTCGCGCGATTATCCATCTGCCAGGATTGCGCTGCTCCGCCGCTAATAACATCGATAACCGCAGGCATATCTAATCCGGCCTGCTCACCGAAGTGCACGCCCTCGGCCAAGCCTTGTAACAAGCCAGCGATACAGATTTGGTTTACCATTTTTGCCAGCTGCCCGGACCCCGCCGGGCCCAGCAGCTGAAAACGAGTCGCATACGCAGCAAGAATTGGCTCGATGGCATTAAACGCTGTTGAATCACCACCCGCCATCACCGTCAGGCATCCCTTCTCTGCGCCAGCTTGGCCGCCGGAAACCGGGGCATCAATAAAGTAAAGTTGACGCTCTTGCGCGGCCTCTGCCATATCTCGGGCAAGACCCGCCGAAGTTGTTGAGTGGTCTACGACAATGCCATTGACTTGCATTGAATCAAAAACCCCGTGTTTTGCGCATAATACCGCTCTCACGTCTTCGTCGGCGCCCAAACACACGGCGACAACTTCCGCATCGACAACCGCTTCTGCGATGGTTTCACTCGCGTCAACGCCAAACTCCGCCGACCACTTTTGTGCTTTCTCTACGCTGCGATTAAAAACCGATACAGAGTGCCCAGCACGGCATAAATGCCCCGCCATGGGGTAGCCCATTGTACCTAAACCAATAAACGCGACTTTCATTGACCGTAACCCATTCCAGATTTAAGACGCCAGGACAGCAAATAATACGCCCGCTAGCAAGACTCGATAGATCGCAAACGGCATCATCCCCATACGCTCAACCCAGCGCATAAAAACATGAATACAGGCGTAAGCAGTTAGCGCAGATACCGCCGCACCTATGGCTAGATAATTCCACGCCACCGGGTCACTACTCTCAATTAATTCCAATAATTTGTACGAACCTGCCGCGGCGATAATTGGCATAGATAGTAAAAACGAAAACCGCGCTGAGTCGCTGCGATTGAGGCCCAGCATCAGTGCCGCAGTGATAGTAATACCCGAGCGAGAGGTACCGGGAATAAGAGCGATGGCCTGAGCAAGGCCAATGATAATGGCAATACGCAGGCCGATATCCGCCAGCTGCTTGCCATGTTTAGCATAGCGATCAACGACCCCCAGCAACACCCCAAATATCAAGGTGGTGCTCGCGAGAACATAACCGGACCGCAAATGCGCTTCAATGATGTCGTTGAAGATCAGCCCCGCCAACACAGCGGGAATCGTCGCAACGATAACCATCCAGCCCAAACGACTGTTTTCAGTTTGCTGTTTAGACACCAGGCTAGCAAACCAATCGCCCAAGATCGCTGCGACCTCTAGACGGAAATACCACAACACCGCCAACAGGGAACCGACGTGCACTGCAACATCAAAGGCGAGGCCTTGGTCTTCCCAACCCAGCAGGGTTTGCGGCAACACAAGATGACCCGAACTAGAAACCGGAAGAAACTCTGTTAATCCTTGAATGGCGGCAAGAATTACCGCTCGTAATGAATCCATCGTCATCAACGCCCTAGAGATTTATTTAAGATTTTTGCCACGCGACGCTGTCGCGCAGGTAAACCGGTTGTGCCAGCTCAGCAGTCACATACTCACCGCGCTGAAACGCCAATGTCGCCAGTTTAAGCACCGCCTGAGCGTGGGGATAAACATCGACATCGATGCTATTCAAAGCGCCGTCCACAGTAAATCGCGAAATATAATTCCAACCATTGCCAAATCCATATACCGAATTTTCGCTCGCAACAACCGATATCGACTCAGGTGAACGCAGGCTATCCTCAGTTAGCGGTTCGGCAATGCCATTGCGATAACAATACTCGCCCCAATATACCTCGTCCATTCGCGCATCTAGGCTCGGTAAAAGTACATTGCCCTCAGCTAAGCCAAGCCGATCTGCCTCACCCTGAGCGATTGCCTGCAAAGTCGACACCGCAACAACCGGCTTGTCTGCTGCAAAAGCAAGGCCCTGAACTAGACCCGCGCACACGCGTAAGCCTGTAAACGAACCCGGACCCGCAGAAAATCCAATTGCATCCAAATCAGCTACACCAACGCCATAATCAGATAATATTTGATCAACCATTGGCAATAAATAGCGGGTGTGGGCTCGAGGTAAAAGGCGAAAATCTTCACTTTCTTTGCCGTTATAGATCAGCGCCACGGAACATGCTTCTGTTGAAGCCTCAATCGCGAGTAAACTTGTCATTAAATCTGCCGTTGAGCGGGGTTACTATTCAGAGTTTTCATGCGGCAGAATAATAACATAAGGCACATCGCGGGGTTTAGCGGAGTTATCCACGGTCACAAAAATAGCATCAGCAGAGGGGATGCCCAAACGTCAACAGCCCCCAGACTGATCTAGATGTTTCAAACTGGGAATAAACATGTCAAAAAATAGTATCTGCGCAACAGAGGTTACCGCACTTATTTTAGCCGGGGGCGAAGGTCGCAGAATGAACGGCCAAGACAAGGGCCTACTTACCTGGCGGCGGCGCCCACTTATCACATATATGTTAGACGTCATTCCCAAAGACATTGCTCACATCATTATCAGCTGCAACCGCAACATCGAACAATACAATGCCTATGGTACAACCGTGCAAGATACTAACTACGAGGGTCCTTTAGCCGGTATCTACGCGGCAATGCAAATTGCTAACACCCCCTACTTATTAGTATTGCCCTGCGATAGCCCGTTAGCCCCACTAGACATTTACGAACAATTAGCGGTGTCGCTAACCTCAGACAATGCCGACATTTGCTACGCACATGATGGCGAACGAGAACAATATCTATTTGCACTAATAAGAATACAGCTAAAGGAATCTCTTCAAGAATATTTAGAAGCGGGTAATCGACAAGTACATCGTTGGTATGGGCAGCACAAAATCGTAAAAGCGGACTTCCGCGGACAGCAATTTGCATTTAGAAATTGCAATAGCCAAGCCGATTTGGCAGAACTAAATCAGAAAACTTAATAAGCAGATACTAAAAAGGAGGCTTTCGCCTCCTTTTTAGTTCAAAGCAGAATAATCAAGCGATTACTCTGACTTCGGTGCCTCTACTACAGGTGGTGTAACAACTGCTGCTGGCGCTTTTTTCGCCGGAGCTTTCTTCGCAGGCGCTTTCTTAGCTGGAGCCTTCTTGGCTACTGCTTTTTTAGCCACTGCCTTTTTGGCCGGCGCTTTTTTAGCTACGGCTTTCTTAGCTGGCGCCTTTTTTGCACCCGCTTTCTTAGCTGGAGCCTTCTTGGCTACTGCTTTTTTAGCCACTACCTTTTTGGCCGGTGCTTTTTTAGCTACGGCTTTTTTAGCTGGCGCCTTTTTTGCAACCGCTTTCTTACCTGCAGCCTTTTTGGGTGCTGCTTTTTTGGCGACGGGTGCTTTTGCACTTACTTTAGCAACGGCAGCCACTTTTGGGTCGCTAATCTTAGCACTCATCTGTTTTACTGCTTGCTTATGCTTAGCAACCAATTTTTTCTCAATAGCTGCTAACTTCAGTTTATTTGCAGCCAAACGCTTTTTCTTGAAGCGCTGTTCAAACAACTTAACTGCCTTCGCTAAATCTGCATCAGCTTTGCTAGCCAGCGCAGTAGAGCGCTCAGCAATCTTTTGCTTAACTGCGGTTTCAGATGCCTTAATGCGAGCCAAGGCTTTAGCATTGGCAACAGCTGCTTTAGTAGCTGCCGCCTTGGCACGAGTTGCTTTCAATTTTGCGTTAAGTTTGTCAGCTGCAGCAGCCGCACGCTTAACTGCATTTTTATCAGCTGCACGTGAAGTTTTCTTAGCTGTTGCACGAGCAGCGTCAACTTTGGCTTTTGCCGCAGCAAGCGACTTGCGCTCTTCTGCAACCATCGCCTCAACCTTTTTCAAACCCTCTTCTGCTTTCGCAACAACAGGGTTTGTTAAGATTGCATTTTTAGCTCGCGGCTTACGCTTGGCTGGCACTTTTTTCACACTGGTTTTACTGGCTGGCATCATTTATTCTCCTTGACGATTACGATGCTGGTATTTATGGCAATAAAAATAGCACATAAAATAACCAACGCAAAAAAAAGTCTTTTAATTAATGCCTTTTTCTTAATATTTATCGAAAATTTACGTTTTTTTCTTCCAAAAAAGACCTACAAAGTGAAATTAGGAGATTTTGGTGCGCCTCACCGTCATTTAGACACGGAATATAGCGAAGGTCATTTCCGCCATTTTCGACAAAAAACTCACGCGCCTCGCCTGCAATTTCTTCTAGCGTTTCTAAACACTCAACAGCGAAAGCCGGACAGATAACATCTAAAGTTTTGCTGCCATTCCGCGCAAGACTGATCACGGTTTTATCAGTATATGGTTGCAACCATTCCGCCTTGCCTAAACGGGATTGAAATGTACTTATCCACTCGCCGTCATTAAGACCGAGTTCACGTGCTAACGCCTCGGCAGTTTTTTCGCAATGCGCCTGATACGGATCCCCTAATTCGACATTGCGTTTAGGAATACCATGAAACGACATCAGCAATAATTCAGCCTTGCCGTTTTCAGACCAATGCTGACGAACCGTACTCGCCAACGCCGAAATATATGCTGGATGATCATAATAGCTTTTCACCCAACCCCACTGCGGTATATCCCTAATCGCAGAAAAGGCTTTGCAAATTTGGTCATGCACCGCAGCGGTGGTGGTTGCCGAGTACTGAGGATATAGAGGAACAAAAAACAATCGCTCGCACCCAAGATTGATCAATTCGTCGATAGTGCTAGCAATACTGACATCGCCGTAAGTCATTGCTAAACGCGTATGGATATCGACATCTGGATAATCTGCCGCCAACTTTCTGCCGGCACCATCTACTAAGCGCTGCGAAAAATAGCGCAGAGGCGATATATCATTCATCCACACCTGTTTGTAATTGCGCGCCGCACGGGGCGATCTAAAAGGTAGAATAATCAAATAAAGTATCAACATCCAAATGACACGCGGCACTTCTACCACCCGTGGATCCGATAAAAACTCGCGCAGAAATTTTCTTACCGCCGCCGTATCCGGTGAATCAGGTGTGCCCAAATTGATAAATACGATGCCTATTGATTTCATTTCAAGTCTACTGATGTTTTGTTGATATACGAATTATCGCTACTATTCGATTAATTAAAACAAAAAAGGCACCCGGAGGTGCCTTTTTTAATTGTAATCGGGTTTTCACGATTCGAGGGCGCTGAACACCCGCTGAGTAATTTCGGCAACGCTACCGACCCCTTCGATACGAGAATACTTAGGAGCTTGATCGCCCGTTAAGCTACCGTAAAAAGAAACCAGAGGTTTGGTTTGCTCGTGATAAACATTCAGACGATTGCGAACGGTATCTTCCTGATCGTCCTCGCGCTGAATTAGCTTCTCACCGGTGACATCATCAATACCTTCTTGCTTCGGCGGATTGTATACGATGTGATACGTTCTGCCCGACCCTTCGTGACTACGGCGTCCACTCATGCGCATTACGATCTCTTCGTCGGCAACGGCAATTTCAACGACATGGTCAATCATGACACCAGCGCTAATAAGCGCTTCTGCCTGCGGGATAGTGCGAGGAAACCCATCAAACAAAAATCCATTTTTGCAGTCATCTTGGGTAATTCGCTCTTTAACAAGGCCGATAATCGTCTCATCTGACACCAAACCGCCAGAAGCCATTACCGCTTTTACCTGAAGCCCAAGCGGTGATCCCGCCTTTACGGCTGCTCGCAGCATATCTCCAGTAGAGATCTGTGGAATCGCAAATTTTTCAGAAATGAACTGAGCCTGAGTGCCCTTACCTGCCCCAGGTGGCCCTAATAATATAACGCGCATAGCGGGAAACTCCCCAAAAGGTTACGAAATCATAGCCTGCAGCGTAGGGGCCGCCGCAGCAAAAGCGCACAACGATACACAGCAATGGCCCGCCACACAAGACTTGCCGCCCCACTAACCACTATAGATAGCCGCTGAAATAGATAATTAGAGGCTATTTAAGTGCTTGCAGTCGCAATTGCCGTGCCAAACCTAAGGCCCATGCTCGAAAATCATACGCATACTCAAATTAGCTACTAAACTGAAATAGCAGCAGAGGTAAATGGTGGGCAAAAGCACAGAATAGTTCCAAGCAGTCTCGCAACACTATTTACGCCATTCATGCTAGCAAAAACATACACTAAATAGGTATTATTTCTTGGCAGGCAAGATTTTCTACAAGGCCTCAAAAGACAGGAAGCTATTTATGAAAGTGCGAGAATTATTATCGTTATGGGAACAAACAGCAGCTGGCACCCTAACTGCAGACAGCTATGATGTGCGACTTTCTATTAAAGATGCCGCCAGATTAAATGCACTGGCAGAACTATATCCGCGTCGTAATATAGAAGAGCTCATCACTGACCTGCTGACCGCCGCGCTGGACGAGATGGAAAGTGTCATGCCCTACCAGCAAGGCTCAAAGGTGGTGGCATTCGACGAGCAAGGTGATCCACTCTATGAAGATGTCGGCCCTACACCGCGCTATCTGTCTTTGACTGAAAAGCATCTCAGCCGATACAAGCACTCAGACAATCATTAATAATTAGTCCACTCGCTGAGTCGAGCCTTTATAAGGATTCGAAATACAAGTTAGAGGCCGGCGGCCTTGGCCTCATTCCAAAACAGATCTAGCTGCGGGTCTACGGTCCCGCTTTCCCCAGAAACACCCGTTTCCTTACAACGCTGCTCAACAAACCGAAACCGTCGCTCAAATTTTTTGCTCGCATTCCTAGTCTCGGTTTCGGCGTCGAGACCGAGATGGCGACTTAGATTCACGGCAGAAAAAAGCACATCACCCATTTCATCGGCAATGGCCGCTGCCTCACCGAGAGCTATTGCTTCTTCGAGCTCCTCAAGCTCATCTCGCAATGCGGTAATTACATGAGAGAGCTCGCGCCAGTCAAAACCGCTTTGTGATGCACGTTTTTGTAATTTCATGGCTCTAGTTAGTGCTGGCAGCGCCTGCGGGACATCGTCGAGGACACTGTGTTGTGATTTTTGCTGGCGCTCGTCTTGCTTGATCTCCTCCCAACGCGCCTTAATCGCCGCATCATCAGGAGCCATGGTGGTTCGTCGCGACGTTAAGCTTCCATCTGGAAATACATGTGGGTGACGTCGCAATAATTTTTCGACGATATCATTCACGACATTTGAAAAATCAAAACTGCCTTGTTCAGATGCCAACTGACTATAAAAAATCACTTGGAATAATACATCACCCAGCTCTTGCTGAACCTGCGTTGAGTCACCTTGCTCAATGGCGTCCACCAACTCATAAACTTCTTCTAATGTATGCGGAACCACCGTAACTGGAGTTTGCTTAAGGTCCCAGGGGCAACCCGTTAGCGGATCACGTAACCTCGCCATCAGATATTGCAAATCTGCGATGGTATAACTCACCTATCAGCTCTCCCGTATGCGCTTCACACTTACGACGTTCGGCAAACCGTTCAAGCGGCTCAATACATCTGACAATGTCGCGAGATCTCGTATTTCTAACCTGATGTTCATCGTTGCCATATGGTTAGCGGTATCCGTGACGGTATTAAGTGACACGACATTGACCTTTTCAGTAGCCAATTGCATCGTAATATCTCGCAACAAGCCCTGGCGATCATAGGCTGTCAGCTCTATATCGACAGGATATGTATCAATTTGTGCATCAGCCCAATCTACGGCAATAATCCGCTGGGGTTCTACGCTTTGTAGCTGAAGTAATTTATTACAATCTTGGCGGTGAACACTGACGCCACGACCTACAGTGATATATCCAGAGATCGCCTCACCCGGCAGAGGCTTACAGCAGCGCGCAATGTACGTCATCAAATTGCCAACGCCGCTTATCCGTACCTGACTACCGTCGTTACCTTTGCTACTTGCAGGCCGCAATCTCAGTATCGACTGACTATTGTCGTCATCTCGGCCAGCAAGATTGTTCGCAGCCCGTATCAACTGAAACATGCTAATTTCGCCGGCGCCAACTGCCGCGTACATGTCTTCTACACTCGCGCAATGCATTTGATCAGCGAGATATTTGTAATCAATACTATTTAAAGCAAGGCGTTTAAATTCTTTATCTAAAAGCGCACGACCAGCAATAATATTGTCTTCTTTTGCCTGCTGGCGAAACCAGTGCTGAACCTTAGTTCTCGCCCGAGATGTTTTTAAATATCCGAGATTACTTTGCAGCCAATCCCTGCGCGGCTCGCTGTCTTTACCAGTAAGAATCTCTACCCGCTCGCCGGTTTTAAGCGTGTATGTTAACGGCACAATTCGGCCATTAACCTTAGCACCCCGACAGCGATTGCCCACTTCAGTGTGTATATGAAAAGCAAAGTCCAGCGGTGTTGCGCCGTTTTGTAAGTTCACCACGTGACCATCTGGAGTAAAGACATAAACCCTGTCTTGTGCACGCGTAAATTGTTCGGCAACGTCGCTGTTACTGCCACTCTCCTCATGCCAGTCAAGAACCTGTCGCAACCACGCAATTTTTTCATCGTAGCTGTTTGTGGTTTTGGCACCGCGGTCCGTTCCCTTATACATCCAGTGAGAGCACACCCCAAATTCGGCCTCATCATGCATGGTGCGAGTGCGAATTTGAATTTCCAGCACCTTGCCATCTGGCCCAATTACGGCCGTGTGTAAGGAGCGATAGCCATTCTCTTTGGGGTTGGCGATGTAATCATCAAACTCGTTGGGAATATTGCGCCACAGCCCATGCACCAAACCTAGGGCGGCGTAGCAGGACTTCGCATCTGGCACCAATACTCGCAATGCGCGAATGTCATACACCTGTGAAAAGCCAATGCCTTTGCGCTGCATTTTTCGCCAAATACTGTAAATATGTTTCGCTCGACCGGCAATATCAGCCTGAATATTGTCGGCTTTGAGCGCTTTATCCAGAATATCAATGGCATCTTCAATGTAGTGCTGGCGATCTAACCGCTTTTCATCAAGTAATTTAGCAATCTTTTTATACGCCAGTGGTTGTAAATAGCGGAAGGAAAGGTCTTCTAGCTCCCACTTTATATGCCCGATCCCAAGCCGGTGAGCTAAAGGCGCATAGATATCAGCGACCTCTCGAGCAACTCGGTAACGCTTGTCCGGCTTATTCTTGACGGAGCGAATTGCAGATGTCCGCTCAGCAAGCTTGATTAGCGCTACGCGCACATCATCAACCAGCGCGACCAGCATTTTTCGAATCGTTTCACTCTGCGCCTCTGACTGCCCCAGAACCGGCGTATCGAGCTCAGCATTCACTTTTGAAATAGCTGCCATGCCCAGGACACCGTCGACCAACTTTGCCACCGGTTTACCAAAATGCTGTTCAAGTTCAGCGAGGCTAAGCCTGTTTTCCCGAACCGCCCTAAACAGGGTTGCGGCAATTAGACTATCCTGATCGAGGTGAAGATCAGCTAATATCTCCACCATTTCTAATGCGGTATAAAAACTACTTAAATCTTCACCACCCGCCGTGGACAATGGCTTTGCCGCGCACAGCTCAGCCATTTCAAATGCACGTTGTAACTGGTCGGTATGAATAACTTGAGTATCGACAGGTAATCGCGCTATCCACGCAGCAATATCAACGTTTCCACCTTCCAACCGCGGAAAGTCTTCTCTTACCTTTACCATCGCTGATTGCCCACTGCCATATACATCCTAAAAAACGCGTATTCGCTCAATTAGCCAAAGACGCATCAAAAACACCAGTAGATAAATATCGATCACCGCGGTCGCAAACAATAGCGACAATCACCGCATTTTCAACAGTCTCACTGACACGAAGTGCCCCCGCAACAGCACCGCCCGACGACACGCCACAGAAAATACCTTCTTCTGCCGCCATTGCTCGCATCGTAGTTTCCGCGCTGCGTTGGTCCATATCAATGACACGATCAACGTGAACAGCGTCATATATAGTGGGGAGATAGGCCTCAGGCCAGCGTCTAATCCCAGGAATACTTGAACAACCGTCGGGCTGCAGGCCTATTATCTCAATCGCCGAGTTTTGTTCTTTCAAGTACCTGGAAACCCCCATAATGGTTCCCGTCGTCCCCATCGAGCTAACAAAGTGAGTAATACGACCGTCGGTTTGACGCCAAATTTCCGGCCCTGTTCCCTCGTAATGCGCCTGAGGGTTATCGCTATTAGAAAATTGATCAAGTACCTTCCCCTCGCCCTTCGCCTGCATCGCCAAGGCCAAGTCTCGAGCCCCTTCCATGCCGGAAGCCTGCGAGACCTCGACTAATTCAGCGCCATAGGCAGCCATCGCCAATTTCCGTTCCGCACTCATGTGATCAGGCATAATCAAGATCATCTTATAGCCCTTGATGGCGGCCGCCATGGCCAAGGCTATGCCGGTATTACCACTGGTGGCTTCAATCAAGGTGTCACCGGGGGTGATGTCGCCCCGCTGCTCTGCTCGCAGAATCATACTCATGGCCGGGCGATCTTTAACCGATCCAGCAGGGTTATTGCCTTCCAGTTTGACCAAAATTGTATTACTGGTCGCGCCTCCCAAGCGCTGTAAACGCACCAATGGGGTGTTGCCAATAAACTGATCAATCGTCGGAAATTCTTTCATAAATACAATCTGTGCCCAGTAGATAAATATCGCCTGCTGATTTTAACACTTTTAGCATTACCACTTACGTAGTAATTTAGGTTCTGACTTTGCAAACCTATCTTCAACCCTAATGGCAGCGGCCGCAATTTTCGGTCATGATAATAACACCGCAACAGTAAAAGGCTCCACCAAGCGATGCGCGCGAGATTGGGAATAAGAAAATTGATCTTGGTTATGGGTCTGTTACCCATTCTCGCTTTATCCGTGGCGCTAAGTGCCTACCTGATGTTCAGTCAGATAAATGAACTGCACCACCTGATGACTGAGCGAGCCAAAACCTCAAGCGAGCAACTCGCGGTCCTGACTGAGCATGTACTTGCAGATGGGCATCATGACACCCTTGCCCATATTACTACCGCATCACTAGAAGAAACCGCCGTAAAGGCAATCGGAGTATATTCCGCCGATATGCAACTCATTACTCACGCGGGCCCAAAATCTAACTTATCAATTACCGCGATACGCCCCGGTCAGCAAGAAGCTCAGTACCAATTCCTAGACGACGGAATGATAATCCGCCAGCCCATCGTTTCTCCTGCTATTAATACATCAGCGGTGTCACCGGTAGTAGGCTGGATAGTCATGCAATTCGACTGGCGTCACTTAAAAATACATCTATACCAAACGCTATTATTAGGCACTGTTTTTTTGGTGCTTGCGTTTATTATGTGCGTCAGCCTAACGAGTTACATTAATCAATCATTGGCATCAGACCTCGCCACTCTGCGTCAAACCATTCGCAAGATGGCAACGGGCGCCAAAAACTTCCACGCCCACATACCCGAAAATGACGAATTTAACGAGATTGCCGAGGAGCTCAATCAACTCAACAATGCTCATCAAAAAGAGCTACAAGAACTTCAACGCAATGTTGAACAAACCAATATCGACCTCAGAGAGACGCTAGAAACGGTGGAGGTCCAAAATATCGAGCTAGATCTAGCACGTCGCGAAGCTGTGAATGCAAGCCGCATAAAATCGGAGTTCTTAGCCAACACCAGCCATGAAATTCGCACGCCACTGAGCGGCATAATCGGCTTCAGTAAAATTTTGCTAAAGTCGGAACTAGAAGTTCGGCAACGCGATGCCATCGAAACAATACACAACTCTGCCAATAGTTTGCTTACTATCATTAACGATATATTGGATTTTTCTAAGTTAGAGGCGGGGAAGCTGGTTTTAGACAATGCCCCCGTCAACCTTCGTGAAGCCGTGGAAGATACACTGCAACTTCTCGCTCCCAGTGCCAATGAAAAAAAACTGGAATTTGTATTAATTATCCAGGAAGGAACACCCGAAACTGTATTCGTTGACGGCCTCCGTCTGCGACAAATTCTGACCAACTTAATTAATAATGCCATTAAGTTCACACCGGCAGGACACATAAAAATTGCCATTTCAAGCAATCAAATAGATGAAAATAATGTCAGCATTACGATTCAAATTAGCGATACAGGTATCGGCCTATCCAAGGATCAACAGCAGGAAATTTTCAAAGATTTTAGTCAAGCCGATGCGTCAATTACCCGGCAATACGGTGGCACTGGCTTAGGCTTGGTGATCGTAAAAGGCCTGGTGGAGCAGATGGGTGGAGAGATTGGTATTGTTAGCGAACCAGGCCATGGCGCCACGTTCTGGTTTACTTTAAATCTGTCTCCCTGCAGTAACGCCATCAAGCTTCGTGATTTTAGTGTATTGAAGGGTAAATCGCTCACCCTGTACGACACGAGCGAGTTGCACTATCAAGCACTTAACTCGCTATTTTTATCGTGGGGACTCAATGTTCAACACTGCACCAATATTCGAGATTTAAAACCTGCCGATTACTATGTTATTAGTGTCGATGCACGCACGGATTTAAGCAAGCTACTCCCAGAGGTCACTCAAGCAGCTGTTATTATCACTGACTATAACGAGCAATCTAGAGACGACACTAGACACGTCTATTTGAACAAACCTTTTTCTCATATAAAGCTATTTGACGCGCTTTATAAAGGCTTTGAGTACACCACCAAAAAGCAAAGCCAAATCCCAAGCTTTCCCAACTCCAATATTCTTGCAGTGGATGACAACCCATCAAACTTACATATTTTGGGAAATTTTTTGGCTGATATGGCGATCCATACCCACTTTGCTCAAAATGGAGCAGAAGCGCTTCAGCAATGTCGCGAAAAAACCTTTGATCTCATTTTTATGGATATTCAAATGCCGCAAATGGACGGCATCGAAACCAGCAGACAGATCCGAAACAGCGGATTAAACACCGATACAACGATCATCGCCTTGTCCGCTTACTTATCGCCTGAAAACCCGTCACAGCTGCGTAAGGCAGGTATAAATGACTACTTTAGCAAACCAATATCTGAGTCTCAGCTCGCCACCCTACTCAGCAAGCATCTGAAATTACCCACTGTAAATGATGACTTAGATACACTTAGACCCGTAGATATTGGCGAATGCCTTCGCCTAACAAAAAATCGACCACAGCTGGCGGCTGACATGCTTGGCATGCTGTTTGAAGCGCTGCCGCAACAGCGGCAAGACTTGGTAAACGCAACGCAAAAAGGTGATCAGGAAAGGCTTCGCACTATCAATCACACCTTAAAAGGAGCTTGCTGCTATACCGGCACACCTTCGCTAAAAAAGCAGGTTTTAGCATTTGAACATCTGCTTGAAACTACAGAAAACGGAGTAGAAGGACAGGACGTATCCGCATTAATTAATGCGATTGACGACTTATTACACTGGCAGGATCAACACGACTTAAACGTGGTCTTTGACGTTTGATGTTGCAGACTACAATTTACTATTTGAATACATAGCAATCAAACTCAGAGATCCACTTTTGTCGACACCCCACTATTAGCGAATAATGCCCTACTTTGCAGTGGTTTATCGCCAAGCAAGGGCTGCAATAATTGGCGGCTTAGTTTTTTTGCTGCACGTAAAGTGCTGTCATTATATTCATCGGCCGCCAACTGTAATAAATCGGCCCCAGAAAAGATAAGCCCCGGCGCACCCTCTGCTACGTGTACAAAGCCCTCTCCAGCATCAAACCTATAATGCGCATCAGATTGCACAACCTCGCTACTGTGGGCGCAAAACGTCAAATTCACGCCGTAGCCTAAGGACTCTAAAAGACTAAATTCGAAACGTCTCAGTGTTGGCTCCAGCGGCGCATCGCGTTCAAGCTCACTCAAGCAATGGGTATAACTGAGGAATACATCAGGGTGCGGGTCATGTCGGTAGAGCAAGCGCTCTAACAATTCATTCATATAAAACCCGCAGTATAAAGATCGGCCTTTTAAGGCGTAACTGCGTTGATGTTGCGCATCGAGCAAAGATTTTAGTTCCCCTCGCCCCTGCCAACTTACCGATACTAAATTTAAAACCTGCAGTGCCGCGCGCCACTGCTGTCGCGAGCGACTGCCACCCCGCAAGCCCTTCGCTACACAGGTAAAACGACCGTGGTCTAAACTAAATAACTCAACAAGGGCACTGGTATCGCGATATGGTCGCAAATGCAAAACGAAACACGGCGCGCCATCTACCCTATTCATTACTTTTTAAAGTCGTTATAACCAAGGCTGCGCAAGGCGCGCTCATCATCAGCCCAACCGGATTTCACTTTCACCCACAGGCGCAACATCACCTTATTATCAAAGGCAATTTCCATATCTTTACGAGCTTCGGTACCAATTTGACGAAGGCGACTGCCCCCCTCACCGATGATAATTTTCTTTTGGCCGTCCCGCTCAACCAAAATCAAGGCACTAATTTCTAGCAGTCGAGGTGACGCTTTAAACTCTTCAATCTCAACAGTCATTGAATAAGGGATCTCTTCCCCCAATTGACGCATAATTTTTTCGCGCACCAACTCTGCCGCTAAAAATCGTTCACTGCGATCAGTAATTTGATCCTCAGGATACATATGGGTATTTTCAGGCAAGAACCGCGCAATAACGGCTTCTAACTCTTCTCTATTATGACCACGCAAAGCGGATACAGGTACGACATGATCAAAGGTATGTCGTGCCTGTAGAGTTTCAATCATGGGCAAAATTTGCCCCTTATCGTCGAGACGATCAACTTTATTGATAACTACTATCACTGGGCATCGCGCATTTTTTAGATTGCGCAGAACCAGCTCGTCGTCATCCGTCCAACGGTCTCTATCCACCAAGAACAGGACTAAATCGACATCCTTCATCGCCGAGCTTGCCGCACGATTCATATAGCGATTCAGAGCCTTTTCTTCTTTGAGATGCAAGCCCGGTGTATCAACATATATAAATTGATTCGCACCTTCCGTCTTTATTCCCAGCACTTGGTGCCTGGTAGTCTGTGGCTTGCGCGACGTAATACTAATTTTTTGACCCAAGATATGATTCAACAGGGTCGACTTCCCAACATTAGGGCGTCCAACTATGGCAATAAAGCCACAGCGTTGGGTATTGTTGTCATTTACTACATCGTTACTCATTCAGCATCCTTTAAGGCGACCAGCACCTTGTCAGCAGCAGCTTGCTCGGCCTTGCGACGGCTGCTACCCGAGGCCGATATCGTTGATTTCAACAGCGATACCGAACAGCTCACTATAAATGTTTGTTGATGATCGGCGCCTTCCGTTTCGAGAAGCTGATAATCAGGCAATGGCAGCTTTCGCGCCTGTAAAAACTCTTGAAGTCGCGTTTTAGCATCTTTATGACTAGATTCTGGGTTGAGCGCCACAAGTCGAGATTCAAACCAGGACAAAACCCGTTCGCGGCAGGTATCAAAACCTGATTCAATGTAAATCGCGCCTATCAGCGCCTCAATAGCATCGGCGAGGGTTGAATTACGGCGATGACCACCGGTATTCTTTTCGCCAGCGCCTAAGCGCAGAAAACTGCCTAAGTCGAATTCTGTGGCCAGTTCAGCCAAGGTCTTACCGCTGACTAACAAGGCGCGTATTCGACTGAGCTCTCCTTCCCTAAGATCTGGAAAGCGACGATATAAGGCCTCAGCAATGATCATATTGAGCAGGGAATCACCCAAGAACTCAATTCGTTCATTATTATTTGCACTAAAACTGCGATGAGTAATGGCCATTGCAAGCAAGGACTCATCGTTAAATTGATAACCGATTCTATGGCAGAGCTCGTCAGGAGTTTTCAAACTTAACTCCGAGGCACCACAAACAGTGCTTCATCAAATCGAACCACCGCGTCGATATTAAACATAATCGGTGTTCTCTTTTCATAGCGAGCATCAATAACTACACCCTTTTTATCATTGCCGATTTTGATATCGCGCAATGAAATCGCCTCGACACGATTGGTGATAAAGCGACTAGATAAATCGCGACGAATGCCCGCTGGGGTTGGATCCTCATCTCGGTCTTCAGTAACGACGTCATTGATAATCCGCGTCAATGTCCAATAATCGACATAAATCGGCATTAATTTAACGGCAATCGTCGCAAATATGATCACCGCTCCTAGAACCAAAAATGCGGGAATCATCCCCATACCAACTTGTTTTTTTCTCATGATTTCGCCCTATCGCTAACGTATACGACCAACACGATTAAAGTTAGGCAACTCTTTAAAGGAGTGCCAATGCATCCAAATAGCGAATGCCTGCCCTACAATATTTTCTTCTGGCACCTGCCCCCAAACTCGACTATCGCTACTATTATCACGGTTATCACCCATCATAAAATAGTGTCCAGCCTCAACGGTAGTAACAAAATCACCGCGGTAAATACGCTTATCATGGTGGATCAAGTGATCAACATTACCCAATTGCTCACTTAAGACCTGTGTCACCGGCTGCAACGGCGGTACTTCCGCCATCAGTGTTCGCTGGATTAAATTACCATTGATAAAAAGCTGTTTATTCACATAGCGAATTTCGTCACCAGGTAGGCCAACGACACGTTTTATAAAGTAGCGGCTGTCGTTCGGTGGGAAAAACACCATAACATCACCGCGCTTCGGCTCGCCAACTTCAAGAATTTTCGTACCAATAACCGGTAAACGTAATCCGTAGTTAAATTTATTCACCAGAATATAATCGCCAACTTCTAGACTAGGCACCATCGACGCCGACGGAATCTGAAACGGCTCAATCACGAAGGAGCGCAAAACCAATACCACCAATAATACGGGAAAAAATGATCTCGCATTTTCGGCAATGGGCAGCATGCCACCAAATTCAGATTTTAGAGAATCTTGGTCCTGTTTTACAAAGTAGGTTATGTAAACGGCAACATTTCCTGCGTTTACATAGGCCTGGCGAGCCTTTTCAAATACAAAACGATCTAAACCAGCAATGATGCCGGCAACAATCGTTAACACGACTAAGGCAAGTGCGAAATCTCCGTCCTTAAGCAATACAACGCTCGCAATCCACGCGAACCAGGCAAAGACGACTAAACGGTATGTCCACTCAAGCCAGCCGGGTAATACTTGCTGACGCAAGCTATCTGCATCGCTTGCCGTGCGTTTTTCTGCACACCACTGCAATGCTTGCTGCATTTGCCGACGGCCTTTTATTTCTTGAATCAACCAAACGACTAACGATATAGCCGCAACTACCATTAGAATCAAATTCACCATGCGGCTATTTTTCCTTTAACTATCAATTTTAAGTACGGCCAAAAACGCGGTCTGTGGAATTTCAACATTGCCCACCTGTTTCATGCGTTTTTTACCCGCTTTTTGTTTTTCTAGTAGCTTGCGCTTGCGCGACACATCACCGCCGTAACACTTGGCTGTTACATTTTTCCGCAATGCCTTTACGGTTTGCCTGGCAATAACGTGCCCGCCAATCGCTGCTTGAATCGCAACATCAAACATCTGCCGAGGAATTAACTCCTGCATTTTATCAACTAATTGCCGGCCACGATTTTGAGCTATGTCACGATGCACAATGAGCGCAAGGGCATCAACTCTATCGCCATTAATTAAAACGTCTAACTTGACTAAGTTTGCCGCTTCAAAGCGATCGAAACTATAGTCCAAGGATGCGAAGCCACGACTCACGGATTTAAGTCTATCAAAAAAGTCTAGCACCACCTCACTCATGGGAATTTCCCAATTTAGTGAGACCTGCTGACCTAGAAATTGCATATCTTTTTGAACACCGCGTTTTTCCGCACACAAACTAATCACGTTACCCAAGTGCTCTTGTGGCACAAGAATATTCACTCTCGCAATTGGCTCTCGAGTCTCTTCAACCTCACCGGGATCTGGCATCGACGAGGGATTATCAACCATCACCACCTCGCCATTCTTTTTCAGCACCTCATAGATTACGGTCGGCGCAGTGGTAATTAAATCAAGGTCATACTCACGCTCCAAACGCTCCTGAATGATTTCCATGTGCAGCGTGCCAAGAAAGCCACAGCGGAAGCCAAAACCGAGTGCGTCTGAACTTTCTGGTTCATAGAACAAAGACGCATCATTTAGAGTTAGCTTGCTCAAGGCAACTCGAAAATCTTCGTAGTCTTCTGTCGACACTGTGAACAATCCCGCATAAACCTGCGGTTTCACTTTTTTAAAGCCAGGCAGTGATGCAACTGTTGGCGTAGATGCGTGGGTAAACGTATCGCCAACTGGGGCGCCGTGAATATCTTTGATACCCGCAATAACAAACCCAACCTCACCGGCGCGCAATATGCCTGTCGCGGTTTGCTTGGGTGTAAAAATACCGCACGAGTCCACGACTTGCGACTTACCAAGAGACTTAGTAATTATTTTATCGCCACGTTTGAGCGTGCCGTGTTTAACACGTACCAAGGAGACGACCCCCTGATAATTGTCGAACCACGAATCAATAATCAAGGCCTGTAACGGTGCGTCTGGATCGCCAACCGGCGGTGGAATTTTGGCCACCAAATGCTCTAAAGCATCAATAATACCCATGCCCGACTTAGCTGACACCGCAACAGCCTCACTGGCATCAACACCAATAATCTCTTCGATTTCATGCTTTACCTTATCAGGGTCAGCTTGCGGCAAATCCATTTTATTTAAGATAGGCAGTACTTCTAAGCCCTGTTCTATCGCCGTATAACAGTTGGCAACCGACTGGGCCTCCACGCCTTGCGCGGCGTCAACAACGAGCAGCGCACCCTCACAGGCAGCCAGCGAGCGCGATACTTCATAAGAAAAATCGACGTGGCCAGGGGTATCAATAAAGTTAAGCTGGTAGGTTTTGCCGTCAAGAGCCGTGTAGTTAAGTGTGACCGACTGGGCTTTGATGGTAATACCGCGCTCGCGCTCGATATCCATTGAATCCAATACCTGAGCTGACATTTCACGTTCAGTCAAACCGCCACAGGTTTGGATGAACCGATCAGCTAAAGTAGATTTACCGTGATCAATATGAGCAATAATTGAGAAATTGCGAATTAAATCGAGACTAGACACGCTCGGCTTGCACCTCAGAGAAACTAAATTGATGGAATTTCAGAGGCGCGATTGTATCGCAAAGCCACAGCTCTAGGCTATGAATAGACTCACTCAGAATGGGGACTAACGGTAATAGCAACAGAATTAGTTGCGGCGGGGGTAAATTTAGCCACCACAGTTGCTTGATATGCCGGTTTATTCTGAATATACATGGCGTGAAGGCGAACTAAAGCCATGCCAAGCAAGAAGCCTCCTAATGCACCAAGCGCCGCTGCAACGTCGCCAGACGCATAGCTGGATACTAGCCCCATGCCTGCAATCATGGTGATCAGGGGCAGTAAATACACCATCATGGCGCCACCTATCAGTGCACGCTCTGGAATACTAATTTCGACTTCGTCGTTTAAATGGAAAGTATCGACAGACAGCGAGCCTAGTAAGACCCGCAATTGATTTCGGCGACCATCAGTGAACTTATTCATTAAGCCCTGACCGCAGCCCTTTTGGGCCGCGCAGCTGCCACAGGTACTGCGTCGAATGGTTTCTACCCACAGTGCCTTATCTTCAATTCCGACCACGCGACCGGTTTCAGTAATCACCGCGGTTCCCAGCTCAATGATTTTGCCACCTGCTTAGCCGTGAGCATTGGCACCTCACCCACTACCGTAGCAAACATGCCATTTTCGGGGAAAGCCACCGTGTAGCTAACCGACGCACCGCGACGCATTCCACCTTCGCTTACGCTTATGGCATCAGATTCCGTTTTCAATAAGGGTTCAACAAACACTGACATCACCGCAAGACCATCGGTATAGGTCAGCCCAGCGCTTTCTTCGCCAGTGTCTTTTAAAGGAGTAAAGCCGGCAGGAATCCAGTTTGGTCGCCAAACCCGAATTCGGGCGGTCGTCGCGCCCGCCCCGAGAGCAACATGTTTATGCTCTACTTCAATGGCACCATCAACAATCAACTCATCATCAGGAATATTCAGATCTAGCATGACGTACTGAAAGCGCTCAAGTACCTTTCTCTGCTGATTCACAATATCTGAACGGAGTAATAAACCGGTTTCCTTATCTAAAGACAAAGTGTAACCCAGCCTGTAAACATCGCGGGGCTTTATCGACAAAGTCACTGTATCGCGGCCCGCTACACGGCCTTCACCCTCAATATCAACATCATAATAGCGATAAAACCCCTGCTCCTCATCGGCGTTGACAAGACGTATCAACTGAGGCCCTGGGTGGACGCAATTTATATCGTGGCCGTGATGAACTAAGTCTTGATGGTCACCATCTAGTGACTCCAAGGCCTCGAACTCTTTGCCATCATGAACGGTATGGGTAATTCGATAACTACTTAGCTGGTCGCCCAATTGATAGGTCACAATGGCGCGATAATTAAGCTCACGATGACTGTGTGTCATCTTATTTAGTAGTTCACTGCCTGAATCCAAGCTAAAAACGGGGGCACTAGCTAAAACAGCAGCTAGCGCCGCACAAGTGAGCCGAACGATCACGCTATTCAGACTCCTGCGACACTACGCGTGCGTAGGAAACCATACCTTGCCCGTTATTAAATGCCGCACGATCCGTATGTTTACGCAAATATGCCTCGAAACGCTTACGCGCCTCAGCGTCATTATTTAGCAAAGGACCGGCAGGTGACGCTTGTGCCTGAGCACTTACCGCAACACCGCCCACTGTGGCAGATGATGTCTGAGCAGGATAGACACGGCCACTGACACCATTATTGTCGGCAACCATTTGTGTTGAGCCACCAAACATATTGCTGCCAAGCGAACCAACAACAACGACTGCGGCAACACTAGCTGCAATAGCGAGTCCTGAAACAGCCTGTTTCCACCCTGTCCCCACACTATTAATGAGCTCATCGCCCTCAATCTCTGCCATCACTCGCGCTGAGATATCCCAATTCATAAAGGGGCTAACCTCATTCTTAAGTATTTGCTGAGAGCGGTGCAGGTCAGCCCATTCTGTGCGAACTGCGTGTTCATCGGCACTCAAAATACGACGAAGCTCAAGCTCGCTGGCTTCGCCATCCATCAATGCAGATAGGGATTCTCTGACGGTATCGTTCATACTTCCACCTCTTCGCCACTTATCTGGGCTTTAACTCGCAGATCGACTGCTTCCCGGGCGCGGAAAATACGCGACCGAACCGTACCGACCGGACAATCCATTACCGATGCAATATCTTCATAACTCAGACCGTCGAACTCACGTAGGCTAAGTGCCGATCGTAAATCCTCTGGTAGAGCTTTTATAGCGTCCTGTACCACTTTCTTCAACTCTGCGCCGTAAAGTTGATTTTCCGGTGTTTCAATATCTTTTAGACCAGATGGCCCCTCAAAATACTCCGCGTCCGCAACATCAACATCTACACCAGGAGGACGGCGATTTCGTGCTACAAGATAATTCTTTGCAGTATTAATCGCTATCCGGTAAAGCCACGTATAGAAAGCACTGTCACCCCGAAACTTAGGCAGGGCACGATACGCTTTTATAAAGGCCTCCTGAGCTACATCCTGAATTTCGTCATTATCTTTCACGTAACGTGAAATTAAGCCGAAGATTTTGTGCTGATACTTGAGCACGAGCATATCAAATGCGCGCTTATCGCCTTTTTGTACCCGCTCAACTAACTGCTGATCGGTCTGCTTAAGCTCGGCCATATTGCCTCACTGCAAGCCATTCGGCAGTATCAATTGAGTAGACCGCCGAGGCTAAAAGAAGTTCTGTCATCGTATCCCTTTTAAGCATGTTCACCGGTTTATGCGGTGGCAACGCAGGCAAATATTGGTAAGGCGACTTTCTATCAGTATACTTTGCGCCAATCTAGATCCCGAGCGTCATATTATAGCTGCACTGCGGCAGGAGCAAACAACAACATGACCCACTACCATTCACATGATGTTCTAGTGATAGGCAGCGGCGCCGCAGGTCTCACTTTAGCACTGCAGCTTGCCGATACCGCACGCATTGCGGTAATAAGCAAAGGTGAGCTCAACGCCGGCTCTACCTACTGGGCACAAGGCGGCATTGCCGCGGTACTTCACGATGGCGATACAATCGATGCTCACGTTGCAGATACTTTAGTCGCTGGCGCCCAACTCTGCCACGAAGACAGTGTGCGCTTTACCGTTAAAAACAGTAGTGACAGCATAAAATGGCTGCTATCACAGGGGGTTCAATTCAGTCGCTACGAACACAGCAACGACGCATTTCATCTCACTCGCGAAGGTGGCCACAGTCAACGCCGCATTATTCACGCAGCAGATGCCACCGGCCGCGAAGTGTCTGAAACCCTCACTAACCGCGCGCGTGAAAATGCCAACATTGAAATATTTACCCGTCACGTCGCAGTAGACCTAATTATCGCACAAGACCGCTGCCACGGCGCTTACGTGCTGAACAGAGACAGCGGCCACGTTGAATTGTTCCACGCAAAAGCCATTGTGTTAGCAACTGGCGGCGCCAACAAAGCCTATTTGTATACGAGTAACCCAGACGGCGCTAGCGGTGATGGCATTGCGATGGCGTGGCGGGCAGGTTGCCGCATAGCAAATATGGAATTTAACCAATTTCATCCTACTTGCCTGTATCACCCCAAAGCAAAGTCCTTTCTGATTACTGAAGCTATTCGGGGCGAAGGTGGCAGACTTATCTCGGCAAACGGCGAGCGCTTTATGTTCCGCTACGATGAGCGCGGCGAACTAGCCCCCCGCGACGTGGTTGCAAGGGCCATCGACCACGAGATGAAACGCTTAGGTAGCGATTGCGTTTATCTGGACATCAGTCACAAGTCGCCAGAGTTTTTACTTGAGCACTTCCCCACTATTAAGGCGCGCTGCCTTGAATTAGGGATCGATATCACCCGTGAAGCAATACCCGTGGTTCCGGCAGCACACTATACCTGCGGCGGCGTAATGGTAGACCAGCACGGCAAAACCGATATTCCTAGCCTGTATGCGATTGGCGAGACCTCTTTCACAGGCTTGCACGGGGCCAACCGCCTCGCTAGCAACTCGCTGTTAGAGTGTTTTGTCTATGGCACCTCGGCCGCGACTCATATACGAGAGCAACTCGCGAACTTACCGGCGCCAAATATCGCACTACCCTGGGATGAATCACAGGTAACTGATTCCGATGAGGACGTCGTCATTTCCCACAACTGGGATGAGTTGCGCCGTTTTATGTGGGACTACGTCGGGATTGTGCGCACAAACAAACGTCTGCAGCGCGCATTAAACAGAGCCGCCCTGCTTCAGCAGGAAATAGACGAGTATTATTCCAATTATAAAGTCAGCAACGATTTACTTGAGCTGCGAAACCTTGCCATGGTGGCCGAACTTATTATCCGGTCGGCGATGCAGCGCACTGAGAGCCGCGGTTTGCACTATACTCTCGACTATCCCGCCCAACTAGACAACGCAGAAGACACTATATTGACGCCCCTCAACTACAAACCAGGGGCTTAAAATAGCTCGCCCTAAGAAAGACGAGCAAAATTCGCGACTTGACGCAATTTCCGGTATTGCTCTGACCTTAATTGGTCAGGCAATACCACTATAGAGCGGGACCGCCGATAACCCTGCGCGCGAAATCTTAATAGTACGGCGAACGACAGCACAGTTGCATCGACACAATCCACTGGCTTAACGACAATATCACCGCTACGAACATCGCCGCGATAAATCCGCCACCGATTTTCAGAAAAGGCAATTCGACTGACAGCCTGATCTCCGAAAAAACAAATGTCGCGAAAAACGTAAAACGTCAGACTTAGGACCAGAAGAAGCGTACCTAGTGAGGCTATGAGCCACGGCACAGCGAGCCATGCACTAACCGCTACAAGCCCGTGTAGACCGATAAAATATCCACACAAGCATCGTGACGACCTAAACTTAAGATCGAGGGGTTTTGGAGAACGTATTGATGTCATCAACGATTATCGCCAGGTCTCGATCTTCAGGTAGATGCCGACCTAAAAACCATTGAAACAATTCCGTGTCTTCGCACTCCAACAGACGAATAAAACGCTGTTGATTTTCGTCATCTAGCACCCGAAAACGATGCTCAACATAGGGCACCATCACCAAGTCTAACTCCAGCATGCCACGACGGCAGGCCCAGCAAATTCGCTTGAACTCGTTTTCCGAAACCATTATTTTCCACTTCGTAACGGTAGCCTGCACAAAGCGGCTACAAAAACGCGTATTATAGCGGCAATCGACTGCAATCACACCGCAACAATCTGTATACCTGCGGAACGAGCCTCGAAATGCCAACCGTTTAGCTTTGAGACACTATGAATACATTTTGGGAATTTTTAGCGGTACAGTATCCAGCAAGCAGCATCTCAAGCAAGGGATACTGGCGAGTTACATCCAAACCAAGCAAGGCCGAAAGCGACTGCCATATTACCGCGCTTAGCCAATATGGTTTCCTTGCCGTAGAGGGTCCAGATAGCAGTAAATTTCTGCAGGGCCAAACCACCTGTGACTGGCGAAAAATTGATATTGAGAACGCCTCCCTCGGCAGCTATTGCAATATCAAGGGCCGAATGGTTATCAGCTTCATCGCTGGGATGCGCGACGGTGAATCGGCGCTACTTAGACTGCCCAGCGACACTGCGGACACTGGCTGCGCGACGCTGGCAAAATACATCGTTTTTTCTAAAGCGAAAATTCGCAACGCGACGAACGAATACATTGCCATCGGAATTAGCGGTAAATGCGCTCGCGAACAGCTACAACAATATTTTGGCTTCGCACCAACAGCAATGATGAGACAAGCCACCGATGGCGAAACCACACTCGTTCAGCTGGACACAGACGGCGAGCGTTTTGAGTGCTGGGCCCCAGCAGCATCAGCGAATGTAATATGGACGGCACTTAGCGAAAATGCCTGTGCGATCGACTCCTGCGAGTGGGAAGCACTTAACATTGCAGCAGGTATCGGCGAGATTTGTGCCGACACGCAAGATATGTTCATTCCACAAATGTTGAACCACCAACTTATAGGTGGCGTTAGCTTTAATAAGGGATGCTACACGGGGCAAGAAATCGTCGCCCGAATGCAATATCGCGCCAAACTCAAGCGGCGCCTATACAGAGGAATTTTAAATACCTCTACCAACGCAGCTGACTACAAACCCGGTACTGATTTGTTTAGTGACGACGGAACACAGAGTATTGGCAATTTAGTCTCGGCGGTAACCCGGGGAACTGGCGTAGAATTATTAGCCGTACTCACCGACGAAGCGGTTGCAACGAACCAAGTTCATTTTGCTGGGGAAGCTACCACATTAGAAATACTAGCGTTGCCGTACAGCTTACCCACTGCTGATTGACATTATTGGCGCAAAAAATTCTGCGCCAATAATGAACTCCCTCACACTTAGATTCGCTTCAATACCAAACGTGTTCCCACATTCATTAATGGCACTAATAAACGATCATAGCTCGCGGGGAACAAACGCTGAATAATATCTAGCAATCGCGCATCGCTGCCAATTAATACTCGCACCTTAGATTTGCACATACCACGTATGATGACCGCTGCTGCTTTCTCTGGCGTCGTCGCCGCAATACTATTAAAAATATCGGCTGTTTTAGCCACATCAGCTGCATTGCCGGTAATCGAGTTTAGATGCCGGCCATTATTCGCGATATTGGTTTTTATGCCCCCCGGATGCACCGTCACGACCTTCACCGCAGTGTCTCGCAGATCTTGGCGCAAGGATTCTGAATAACCTCTCACCGCAAATTTCGCGGCATTGTAGGAAGATTGTGAGGGAACTGAAAGCAAACCGAACAAAGACGATATATTCACCACACACGCTTCCGGACGATCAAGCAGCTCTGGTAAAAACGCCTCTACGCCATTAATAACGCCCCAGTAGTTCACGCCAAACAACCACTCCATTTGCTCGCGCGGCTGCTCCGCTGCGTGGCAGCTTAGCGCCACGCCAGCATTATTGATTATACCGTCAACCACTCCAAAATGGCTTTTCACAGCCTTTGCCCAAGCCTTCATAGCGGCATTATCGCTAACATCTAATTTTGATAGCAGTAGCTCAGACTCACCACCATATTCTCGAAGTGACTGTAAATTTGCCTCGACAATATCGGACGCGGCAACACGAGCACCTGCGGCTCGCAAACCAATCACTAGAGCTCGACCAATTCCAGATCCCGCGCCCGTTACGGCGATGACTTTATTGTTAAAATTTTTCACCACACACCTCTAAATTCAAGCCGTCGTCACTGCATTACGATCTGGCGCTGCAACCTCACTTGAGGCAGTTATACATTCATACTCTGACACCGAAAAATGACGCGTCGTTAAGCGATACTGCCAAGAAAAACTGGGCCACAAGGTGGTATTTTTGCCGTCTTTGGTTAGATACCAACTATTACAGCCAGAAGTCCAAGTGGTACCTTTAAATCGCTCTTGGATATCAGCATTAAACTCCCGCTGCACCATGGGTTTAAGATCTAAATACTTATTCTGGTTTTTTCGCAGCGTCTTCAAGTATTTCAAAATATAATTTATTTGCGATTCTATATAGAAAATAACTGAGGTATTTCCCGGTCCAGTGTTCGGCCCCATGACATAAAGCATATTCGGATAGCCCGACACGGCGACACCTTTATACGCTTCGCTACCAATTGCCCAATCCTTTTCAAGCAGCCGCCCACCAACCCCTCGAATCGGGATCGGCGCGCCTGAAACTGGCACTTTAAATCCAGTAGCGAATACAATGGCATCCACTTCATGACGTTTCCCATCACTAGTGCATATCGCCGTTTCATCAATTTTATCGATGCCCTCAACGCAGACATTGACGTTGCGCTTCGCCAGCGCAGGATAATAGTCATCCGACAGTAAAACGCGCTTACAGCCCATGGCATAATTAGGAGATAATTTTTTTCGCAAGACCGGATCGCGTATTACTTTTCCTAAGTATCGACGTCCCATCGCCTCGCCAAAACGAGTGAGAAAACTGTCCCACATAAACGCCGGCACCAAGCTTTCCATAAACAGATACTGAAGATTGCGCACCGTGCGCTGAACGATTGGCCAGCGTCTATACAAGCGCTGTCGAGCTGGCGTAACGGGCTTATCGGACTTTGGCATGACCCAAGGCGGCGTGCGCTGAAATACATGTAGATCACTAACCACGCTTTGAATGGACGGTATAACCTGAATTGCACTGGCGCCGGTACCAATCACAGCAACCCGCTTGCCATCTAAACTATATTCCTGATCCCACTCCGCGGTGTGCATCACTTTCCCGCCGAAGCTATCGACCCCTTTAATTTCGGGATACTGCGGAACATTTAAGGCGCCAATTGCCATCACGACGGAGCGTGCTCGGCGCTTATTGCCATCGGCAAATGTTAATTTCCATGTTCCGCTGGCTTCGCAAAAAGTCATATCACTTAAGGAAGTATTAAATTTTATTTTTTCGCGTAACTTATATTTATCGGCGCAATGTCGCAGATACCTATATATCTCCTGTTGCGGGCCGAAAGTTCTACCCCAGTCAGGCTTAGGTTCAAACGAAAAAGAATACAAGTGCGAAGGCACATCACAAGCCGCACCGGGGTAGACATTATCTCGCCAAACACCACCGACATCCCCTGCCCGTTCGTAAATAACAAAGTCATTCAGACCCTGTTGCTGCATACGAATAGCGACACCCAATCCACCGAAGCCAGCGCCAATAATAGCGACCTCATCAATATTGTTGTTACGCTTGGTATTATTTTTATGTTCCGTCATTGTCTATATCACTCTCGTTCCAGCACACCAGAAATCACTTAGCACTCTGGCTGTTAATGCCGGTTCTTCTATCATGGGTAAGTGCCCAACGGCGGGTAAGATCATCGCCTTTGCATCAGAAATTTGGTCGCAAAACTGATCGGCACAGCTCACATCCAACACCTGGTCAGAATCCCCCCACAGCACTAATGTTGGGGCAGTAATCTTGCTCAGATTCAAAAATGTATCTTTTAAAGAATCGACTAAGTGCGAAAAAATAAAATCATTTACGCGTTTTCGGTGGCTCATCGCTCCCGCGAGAAAAAAGCTTAAAATCATGCCAATGACACGCTGCCGCCGGTGTAAGGCAATGGCGAAAACCAGCCAGGTATCGCGCGGCGACGACGGCGCAAGGTAGTTCTTACCCGCCGCTAAACCACTTTCCAACTGGCTAAGGTGTTTTCCGGGCACACCAGCCGAATTCATTAAGCAAAGCGTTTCAACAAGCTGCGGATGTCTCGCTGCTAGCTGCGCCGCAATTGCGCCGCCCATTGAGCTACCGGCGAAATGCGCTTTCTCTACCCCCAAGCCTTGCAGCCATGACGCAACTCGGTCTGCCTGGGCCGCCATCTGGTAATCCGCATCGGGGTGAAAATCACTATCACCAAACCCCGCCAAATCCGGAACTAATAGGTAGCAGTCTTTGCGCAGCCTTGCTGCCAAATAGCTCCAGTTCTCTTTGCTAGACCCAAAACCATGGAGCAAAACAACCACGCGACCCGCACTATTTCCGCCTGCCCAATAACATATATTGTGGTCGTCAACCTTGGCCACACGGCGCTTTAAGCCCGCCTGCAGGCTCATCAAAGGTTGCAGACGCTGCCACAAACTCCCGCTAGGCTGCCACCTAGCGAGTGCCGCTTTATCAATATCAGCCAATGGCGTTGCCAAATACCGATCTCGCATTGCGTCCAGCTCGGTCAAAATCGCAGCATTTTCAGCTACGATTTCATTTACCGCATTCATGCAACAGCGCCAACGGCGGAATCGCCATACGCCGTCACTTCATCAACTAGCGAGTGGACTTCCGCCAAGTACTGGGCATTGTCATGATCCCAAGGATGGAATCCTGGTTTAAAGTAATCCAACCAGTCAGGAATCGTTCTGCGCAGCATTCCTGGTGATCCCCACAAGAAGTTCATCACCTTTATCCAACCCATCACATTGAAAAGCTGACCTTCCCGACGCACCAAACCAATATGGAATGGAATAACCATTAGCCAGAAAATACTGGTCGCAGTAATTAATGCGAAACAGCGATGTAAGTAGCCAATCAATCCGCCACCTAAAACCTCCTGATATACGTCATAGGCAACCGCTTTGTGTTCGGTTTCTTCAAGTGCGTGCCACTTCCATAAAGCACCATAGCGGGGCTCTGCACCCTCCAAGCTACGCGGCTCACTCAGCACCATATTGGCTAAAATCGCCGTTAAGTGCTCCAAGGCAATCGTCCCTGCTAGCTGGGCAGACTTGGGTGAAAATCGAGTAAGGAACTTCAAAAGGCGAACAACAATACGGCCGTAACGATCAGCCGGCATGCCCTTTTCGACCAAGGCATCGTTGTATTCTTCATGCTCGCGGCCGTGCATTGCCTCTTGACCTATAAATCCTCGTACAGACTCTTTTAATTCGGGATCATGAATCCGATCGCGATAGTGGCGTACGCTGTCAATAAAAAAGCGCTCGCCATCTGGAAAGAAAATCGACAAGGCATTAAAGAAGTGAGTAATGTGTGCACCGCCGGCGTGCCAATCGCCAATACGGTCTTTTGGTAAACGAAACTCAAGATTACGACGCACCGGTTGAACTATAGTTTTCATAAAGCATCTCCTTATGAATCATTTTATTATGTAACACCAAGTGATGTAACATTAATCTTGACATCAATTAATGTCAAGTACAATCGAATGAATATTTACCCTACGTTCTTGCGATGGCTGAATCGGTGTGAAACGCCCCGTCAGTTATGAAATCCGCAACAAGGCGCGCCAACTCCTTAGGCCTGCTTAGCGGCAACCAATGTCCACCTTCGACGTGTCGAGTACAGAGATTTGGCGCCCACTGCGACAGGCCGTCGTATAAATTTGCGCCCAGAAAGCGATCCTTCGCAGGAATAATAAGTTGTACCGGCACAACACTGCTGCGCAGCTGCGGCGCACGAAAACGAGGAAGGCAATTCGCCCTGTAAAGCTCAATACCGTTCACCCCGTCTCGCTTGCGCTGAGCGCTTGTCACCAGGGCATGCTCATCAATATTTACACCTTCCACAAAGCGCATTAATCGACGCCAATTTCGACCCAGAGCCACTCGCCAAAGCATGGGTGCCAACAACGGAATATGAAAAAACCAGATATACCAAGAGCGGAAAATTTGATGAATAACTAATTTAGTACTGCCACTCTCGCCCCAACACTGGCGAAACCAATAGCCAACATGATCCAGACAGGGACCGGAGATAGAGGTATACGATAAGATGTTGTGCTGGGAGTTCGGTGAGCATACAGACTCCCAACTTTGCACAGAGCCCCAGTCATGACCGACAAGATGAAACTGGGGACGACTACAAAACTGCGCAGTAACCGCTGCTAAATCCGCTTGCAATAACGCGAGTGAATAGCCACTGCGACTAGAAGGCGCCGACGAAAGCCCAGCCCCCCGCACGTCGTACCTAATAATATAAAAGTCATCTACCAGGTAATCTACCAACAGGTCCCAAACAGAGTTGTTATCTGGGTAGCCATGTACCAACACAATATTGGGCTTACTCGGCTGCCCCTGACAATAAACTGCTATGCGCACGTCACCGGAGTAACAAAATTGCGGGGCTGGCCGCTTTGCATCTATCCGAGCTGCATCAGAGCCAGCAACATCCATTTTTATCTCTCGCCGAATGTTCGAATCAGGGGACTTCGGGTCTTAGAAGGGATTAAAGTTTGCGTATTCCGGCAACACAACTCGATTGCGCATTGCCTTTAGTGTTTCAAATGGATTATCTACTATCATGGCATTTACCAAGCCGGAGGGCAGCGCGCCAACCGGATTCAAATGTAATTGAAACACGACCTTTGTCTGCACATCACTTAGTGGCGTCAACTCAAAAAAGCCCTCTACTTCCTCTACCCTTACAGCATCCGATTTCTTAGGTAAGGCCGCTTTAGCTGACTCTGGGAGCGCCTGCACATCCACACCAGTCAGCTTCACTACTGTAATTCGGCTAACTGGATCCTGAGATATTTCATTGCGTAGAATCATGTCTCGATCCGCCGCTGGCCAGGGAAAATCATTCTGCAAATACTGATAGCGATCCAATAAACTCGCCTTGTATAAAAGTTTTGGATTTTTACAATTAAACATCCAGTGAACAAAACCATTTGTATCATCAAGCAACGCCATTACTTGATTCAACTCGGCATTAATAATGGCTTCACCACGAAATGCTTTATAGTCAGACCCATCGACCGCACGCGTGTAGACCTGTATTCCGTCTTTGTCTTTTTCTAACTCCCACTCACCGGCACTGAGTGAGAAACTCAGCAGCAACATGGCAACGAGCGCCCAGCTTTTATTTCTTGTTGTATTCATCATCACCTGCGTCCTTTAGTTAACCCGCACCGCCTGTCGACGGCTCACTACCAAACCGCCGTTCAAGCTGTACTCTTTACGGCGGCGGGTGACCACTTTACATCCGATAAGTAAATTGCATAGCGACCGACCGTGGCGCGTCAAAAAAGCCAGTGTGACTAGTAGTGCCAAAAAGGGTTTTGGCTAAGGGCGTATCTGCAGCGTAAACCATGATAATTTCATCTGTCAGGTTTTTACCAACCAAGGCTAGCTCCCAACTGCGATCAAGCGCGCCGATACCTGCCCGTGCATTCACCTTAAAGAAGGTATCTTGCTGTACTCGCGAATCAAGATTAGATGACGGGTTGAAATCGCTGGTGAAAACCACGTCCAGCCCCAAACCAATGCCTAATGAGTCGGTAATTGGCGCCTCAAAACCAGCCAATAATGTGCCTGACCAATCGGACACATACTGGTTAGACATTCCAGTGTAATCACAATCTCTGCCGTTAGGAGAGTTCGGCACCTGATCCTGCTGACATTGGCCATTGGTAAAATCTTTGAATTCGAAATCTAGCAGAGCGAATGCACCGCCAATCCGGAAGTAGTCGGTTATCTGCCAGCGACCATCCAACTCCAACCCCATATTGACCGCTTTCTTGGCATTACCCACTTTGAAGCCAATGGTGCCGTCAAATATGCTAATTTGGAGATTGTTGTATTCGGTATAAAACAATGCCGCGTTAAGCTCAGCCGCGCCATCCAGAAGCCCAGTTTTAAAACCTAGTTCATAACTAGTTGCCTCTTCTTCACCGTATTCAAAGGTCCCAATCAATACTGTTTGATTGGGAGTCAATGCCGAAGGGTTCCTGGGGGTAAGTTCATCATCCGGTGTGGCATTAGATCTAGCGTCAAAACCGCCTGACTTATAACCGCGACTCGCCGTCGCATAAGCCATCCCATCTACCGAGAAATCCCACTGAAGATTGACCAGCGGAGAAAATTGACTCTCGCTACGCTCGCCTTTTAAATTGTGGCGCTCTACCGCAAACGTATTTGCAACAACTGTATCAATTTCTCCAATCGGCAATTCATTACCCTGCAGATCAGTGAGCGTTAAGTGCCGCGAGCCGGTTTTATTCTCATAGGTATAGCGTCCACCGAGTGTTAAACGCAGAGTCTCGGTCATATTGATGGTCGCCTGCAAAAAAGTAGACGCTATCTTAGTTTCACTTAAAAACTCACGTGGGCCTTCGATGTTAGCAATCGCGTTGCCTGCATCACCAATGCCCAAAATCTCTTCAGGAGACGAGGCCGAAGCCAAAGGATCGATATCACCCTGGCCGCCTAATTCGATGATGTCCAATGCGTTAATCAGCTCGACCACCAAATTTGAATCTTGTATCAGTTTATCGTTGAACTTTAAGTCGTTGTACTGGAAGTAAACACCACCTATATAGTCAACTTTTCCGCCTGCAGGCGATATCCACCGAAGCTCTTGGCTGATTTGTTTATAGTCTTCCGCCAATTCAAATTTAAACAGTTCCGCCGATGTCGCATCACAGTCACAGAGATCGTCATACTTATACCCCATCAGACCAGTTATCCACGTAAAGATATGATCGTTCTCGGTCTGATGAGTTACATTAATAGTCAGGTTCTTAGTATCGTTATTGCTGAAATTACCATTCGTTGAATTTCTGAAATCCTGAAAATTATTATTTACCGATTCATCAACATCGACATCAATAATGCCGGGAATAAAGGTGCGATCCAGTATTTCAGCTTGGGTCCGTCCGGCCAACACTGGGTTACTCGATGTCGAAGGCTCATCATTTATCACCTCCGCTTGGCGCCCCACCGAGTCAAACCGACCCAGTTCAAGCTTGGCAGTCACCGTGGTGCGATCACTCGCGTCCCAAAACGCCTTTAAACGATAGGTCCCCTGGTCATACTGCGGTCCAACGTCACCATTCAGCTCATTGGTCATGAAGCCGCCGTAGTCTCTTAAGCGCGCTGCGAAACGAAGACCAAAATTGTCGGTAATCGGCCCAGACAGCATTAAATCAAGGACTTTCTCATCCATCTCCGGCTCGTAAAGCGCAGAAAACAGCCCTTCCACTTCACTAGTAGGCGATGCCGTAATGATGTTAATCGCACCGGCAATACTATTTTTACCTTGCAAAATATTCTGCGGTCCGCGCAACACTTCAACTCGCTCCAAGTCCAGAAAGGGAGCCCGAGCTAACTGAGCACGTCCATAATAAATACCGTCAACATACATACCGACCGACTGTTCAAAACCTTGATTCATCCCCGTGCCAATGCCCCGAATGTAAATGTCGGTACTGATCCCGCTTTCCGTAACAGTTAGGTTAGGCACGTAGGCTTGCAGGTCTTCCATGCGGTTAATACCTGCTTCCATCATTTTTTCGCCACTAATGGCGCTGACGGAAACTGGAACATCTTGGAGATTCTGAGTTCGATGCTGAGCGGTAACAACGACCTCCTCGAGCATAGCCCCCATCACTACTGACGGAGCCAAGGTGAATGCCAAGAAACAAAAAGAGACGGATGTGTTACGACTACCCATAATTCAAGACCTGCTATCGGTTTTATTGTTATACTACACGCCACTATGTGACATCAGATGATGAGACATTAATCGCGGCAACGCTATATGTCAAGAAGTATGTTGACGATGACACCATTGATTCATTTACTTTTACATTTACAGCCACAGGAAGCAAATCAAACACCGCGCCACGAATTCAAAAAACAAGTGTTCGTGGAAATAGCCGAGTAGAACCAGTCTGCTATTACTGGCTGCATTTAATAAGAGAGGGCGCGACGCGCAGTGAAGAGCATGAAATTTCCAGAAGAAACAATCAGCAACATGGCACAGCTACTGCCGCAAACGAATTTAACCAACGACCCTGCGAACATCGAACACCAGCGCAATTACTCGGTTGAAGAACTGGCCATCGCCGCCAACACCACCGTTAGGAATATTCGCGCCTATCAAGATCGTGGCGTTCTTCCCCCCCCAGCCTTACAGGGGCGAAAAGGGATCTATAACAACGTCCATTTGTCCCGACTGCGCCTGATTGCCAACTTACTCGACCGCGGCTACACCCTTTCGAGCATCAAAGAGTTAATTTCTGCGCTGGAAGAAGGTGTTGGTCTTAGCGAAGTCTTAGGTATTGAATCAGCACTGAACTCGCCGTGGACAAACGAGGCGCCGACAACAATCGCCATGACCGAACTGGTTAAAATGTTCGGGACAAAACTAACCCCATCGGCGGTAAAAACGGCTCATGATTTAGGTTTGTTCAGTATTTCAGGCACTCAATTGAGGGTCTCAAGTATGAATACTTTGAAAGTGTCTGAAGAACTATGTGCAACCGGCATCCCGTTAGACGAGCTACTCGATATATTGCGAATGATGCGTGGCAACGTTCAACGCGTCGCAAATGAATTCGTTAAACTGGTTTCGCGACATGTATTAGAGCCTTACGCGGAACAGAAATTACCCCCGCCAGAGGAACTACCTAAAATTGCAGAGCTAATTTGGAAGTTGAGACCGCTAGCCGAAAAAGTGGTGGATGCAGAACTAGGCAGGGCAATGGAGATCGCCGCAAGTCAATTCTTAGCGGACACCTTAGAATCGATTATGGACGACCTACCAAAAGACTCACCCTACAGACCGTAACCTCCACCGCACGCAGGCCTATAGCCGCCAATCTAGCGGCGACTGGCCACGCGCTTGCAGGTACGCGTTTGCTTTAGAGAAATGACCACAACCCAAAAAGCCGCGATGCGCTGACAGAGGTGATGGGTGAGGCGCCTCTAATACCAAATGGCGCTGCCGATCGATTGACGCACCCTTCTTTTGCGCATGGCTGCCCCAGAGTAAAAACACCACGCCTTCTCGACCGGCATTTAATCGCTGAATTATCGCGTCGGAAAATTGCTCCCAACCCCGCCCTTGATGTGAGCCGGCAGCTCCGTCCTCTACTGTCAGCACACTATTGAGCAGCAATACTCCGCGCTCGGCCCACTGCTGCAAGTGGCCATGCTTGGGGATCTCAATGCCCAAATCAGCGTGTAACTCTTTATAAATATTTCGCAAGGACGGAGGAATTTTTACGTTTGTCGGCACCGAAAAACTAAGGCCATGCGCTTGACCAAAACCGTGATAAGGGTCCTGCCCCAGTATCACTACTTTTACATCATTAAAGGGTGTGTAATCTAGGGCAGAAAACCATTGATCAAGGGGAGGATAAACCGCTACGGATGAAGCTTTACGGCTTTCGATATATTGAAGCAAGTTTTGAAAATACGGCTGACTAAGCTGTTCACCAATCTCAGCCTGCCACGAGGGTTCTAACATTAATGCCATAACACCGGCCTGTAATTATCGATAGGAAATCGAATTGTATTCCAAGCCAAGTTTAACAAACTTTCAGTAGACGTACTCACTCGTTGGCACCACATCAATTTCATCAAAATCGATGAAATTAACACAGCTATCTATCATCCGCTTCATATTGGCTTGTTGCTTTTGACTGTCTCCCTCAGCGTTGTAAAACACCTCGGAATTCGTCATCGCCAATGTGGGAAAACACTCCTCGACTATCGCGTGATAGCAACTGACATCTTTTCCTGCGACGTCGCTGACAATATTCTGCACATAGCGAAAGGTTGACTGGGTTTCTAAAGCCACTGTGGTATGTGTATTTTGCCAATAATCCAGCCACGCTTGATATTCCAACCGTCGCGGGCAACGCAGCAACGCTATTTGACTAAACCCTGGCGTTCGCTGTCCCGCTTCTGTTTGGTGCTGGGTATTTGGCAGACGTTCAATTTCATCGACGTGGTAGCGACTAAACTGCGCGCAAAATGCCTGCACCTGCTTATCAATAGTCGCGCCACTAACCGTGTCGTCCAAGTAGACACTGCACATGGCATCAAAGGCCGCAGCGGAATTTTCCATGCGCAGCGCAGCGGCCGCCTCGACATCACTATCGGCGATATTAAGCTGAATTCTACACACTCCCTTGGTTTCCCTTAAACGGGGAACCAATTCCCTGTGTAGGGCCGCTGCAAATCGTTCTTCTGCAGTATCAAACCACAGCAAATAAATAAGCTTCCGCATTACCACTCCGTGCTGCACCTATTTTCGATTAGATACCGATTGGCGGCGTCGCCGTAGATGCATTATCAATCAGCATTTCCGCAGCATTAATAAAGCGCGACTCATCTGATGCCAAGTAAAGCACTAATGACGCAATATCTTCAGGTTCACACATCGGATTTGCTTCGGTAGACAAAGATTCAATTTCTTCCCTGCTCGCCGTTTCTTGACCGGTAGCCACTTTAAACACCATTGGCGTTTTCACACCATCTGGATGAATAGAATTACAGCGGATGCCGTTGCGCTTCTCTCGGCAATATAGCGCCACCGACTTGGTCAACGCCATAACCGCGCCTTTACTCGCACTGTATGCTGCAACAAAAGACATGCCGTGCATCGCGGCTACCGAGGACATATTTATAATGGAACCGCCGTTTCCTGCCGCTTCCATCGCGGGAATGGCGGTCTTACAACCCAAAAACACCCCTTCACTATTGACCGCATTAACCCGCCGATAATCTTCTAGGCTGCACTCAACCACATTCCCCAGCGCCATCATGCCAGCATTATTGACCAGCACATCTAAACGACCGAAACGCTCGACGGTCGTCTTCACCACGTGCTGCCAATCGGATTCGCTGGTCACATTGTGCTTGATAAAAAGTGCGCGCTCACCTATTTCCGCCGCTACCGCCTGGCCGTCTTTTTCATTCAAATCGGTTAACACTACAAATGCGCCCTGCTCAGCCAGCATCACTGCATCGGCCTTACCCATACCGCTAGCGGCACCCGTAATAATACATACTTTACCTTCAACGCGGCCCATACCTTACCTCAACATTGTTATTGGTTTCTAAAATTGTGTGACGTCTCCGTCCTAGCAAGCACCTGCATTCATTATCGTAACAAAAGTTACAGGATTCTAACCGCAAGTAAATCACGCATTTGATCAAAAAAAAAGCGCAGAGTAATTACCCTTTGGTAAGATTAGTCAGACATCGACTTGGAGCTACTATGAATATCCCCTCACTCACCAACAAAATAGCAATAATCTCACTATTACTATTAGCTCTAGGCACCGCCGGCGTTCGATTCCATTGGTTTAACTTTCAAATTGGTTTACTGATGTTTAGCCTTGCCGCCTTGCTAGGGTTTATCAGCATTTGTGCCTCCGCGCTATTTACTCGACGCACGTCAGATCCAATGGGGCGACGCCAACTCAGCCAAGCTGCCATCATCGCACTGCCGGCCATCATTTTTTTCGGTCTCAGCGTATTTCGCGGCGCCGGCGCACCACTAATCCACGATATTACTACTGATATTGAAAACCCGCCGCAATTCATAGCAGCGAAGCAAAACCGCCTGCCAAGCGATAATAGCCTGAACTATCATGCGAGCAACTCATCGCTTCAAAAACAAGCGTATCCGGACGTGCAAACAATCCCTAGCGTACTGTCAATTGATGAGGCGCAAGGGAAAGCGCTAACCATTGCGAAAGAACTAGGCTGGGACATCAACTACCAAGAACGTGGACATATAGAGGCTAGCGTCAGAAGTTTTTGGTTCGGCTTTACTGATGATATCGTGATTCGCATAGCGCAAACGCCTAGCGGATCGATCATAGATCTTCGTTCGTCCTCCCGCGTGGGTAAAGGTGATCTCGGTGAAAATGCAAAACGGATTCGACAATTTACCGAGCTCTATCTAAAGTAAGCTAGCGAGGAGATAACTCACAAAAATAAGGCGGCAGGTGCTCGACAACACGGCTATACTTCGCTTGAAGTTTACGTTTACCCTGTTCAAGGAAGCCGTTACCATAAATGCAAACGAAGCGTAGATAGCATTTAAAAATAACAGTTGGATAAAGGTGAAGAGCGATTCAGATGTCAAACGCTCAGACTAGCCTAATAGCAAAACTAACCGCTAAGCAGGTATAGCAAAATAGGATAGACCTCAATTGACAGCAGCAGTAGGTGGATTCGTATTCTGAAAAACAATACATCAAAGCCGACATCGAGCCGAAGCCAAAAGAATGGCAAAGGTAGCGGTAAATACCTAGGTCTGCAGCGGAAATTAAGTAGCGTCCTATTTTTAGCAATTGCCTTAGTCATGGGTGCACGCGGCTACTACACATATATACAAACCAGTGCCAATCACCGCGAAGCCATCAACGACGATTTATTGCAACTTGAGAACACCTTCTTATCACTGCAACGTCACGCCAATGACGACTTGTTCCGCGTGGCATACAGCCAAGTTATTCCAGATATATTAAACCTTGAAACCTCGCGCCTAGACGGCCAAACAACAGCCCAGGAAGCTCATGCGCTATCACTGTCGGGCATTGATTCAATTAACTATCTCACCACTGACGGCCAGCTAATTTCTACCTCTCGCCAAGCTACATCCACCTTCAAATTAAGCAATATTCAAATTCAACGCGCGCTTAAAACTATCGCAAAAAGCAAACAAGCATTCGCGACCGTAGATTGTAATTCTCAATGTTATCATCAAGCATTCGTTCCCAGCACAGATCACAATGGTAGAAGCTTTATTATTAACATCAATCGTTCAGTGGAAATTTTGATAGACGATTTTTGGGATATTAGTGGCTCAGAAATGGCAATAGTCGGGATTGAAAATAGTCACGGCAGCCTACAAAACCAGCTAACGATGCTAGCCAGTCGCTCCTCCAGTGCCAGTGAACTTTTGCAAAAATTCTCTAAAAATATTGATCGCGGAGATCTGGTGCGCCGTAACTATATCGGCCCCAAAGAAAAATACAGCGCACGCTTTTTTCCTCTCCTGCCAAGTGCTTCTGGCCAATTTTATGTCGCAACAATAAAAGATAATTCTCAGGTTCACGGACATGAACTTAAAACAGTAAAAGAGATATTTTTAAGTTCGCTAATAACCCTCGCCTTAATTATGTTGCTCATTGCAGTAATTCTACGACCGTCACTAAACCGACTACTAGGACTAGCCAAAATACTGCCACTGCTACCTCAAGGTCGATTTGACGATGCTCGGCAATCACTTAACAAACTTGAGTCGAACTCTCGCTGGGGCGACGAGATCGATATCCTTGCGACCACTTTTGATAAAGTGATTACCTCGCTAGATAGCATGGATCAGATAGTAACCGACCACAGGAACGAACTAGCCTCAAAAATCGACGCGCTGACCGAGGCAAAGGTATTCAACGAAACCTTACTAGACAGCTCACCCCTCGCCATTATTATCCACGACGCCGAGGGCAAAATTCGCAACATCAATAAATTGGGGCGCCAACTCTGCGGTTTAAGTGAACAAACGCCACCCGACGCCAATATCAATAGCTGGGTAAAGAACGATCGTCAATCAACGAGTCTCACCAAGTCATTGCATCCTATTTTGAATTCTGAGGGCAAAAAAATCCAAGGTGAGACGTCATTTTTTACCAGCGACGGCAGGAAGCTTGATTTTCTATGGACTCACAGCAGCCTATTTATAAGCGGTGAACTCAGCATATTATCTCTTGGCATAGATATCACCGAGCGTCGCGAAGCAACCGAAAGTTTGCGGTGGCTAGGGCAGCATGATCGAGTCACCGGCTTGCTAAATCGCAACAGTTTTACCGAGGACGCCAATAACTACATCAGTCGATATCAAAAAGTGATGTTAATCGAACTTTTGATGATCGATATCGATGACTTCGCCATTTTTAATGACCGTCACGGCTTTGAGGCTGGCGACAAACTACTCAACGACCTTGCAGCTCATCTCCACCAGTCGCTGCCGCAGGACACGCTGCTATCAAGAACCGGTTCAGGTGAGTTTTGCGCATTGATTCACCATGAACTAGACACTCAACTTAGCGCCAGAGACCTGTGCCTAGACCATCTTATGAGTTACACGTTTAAGTATGGTGACGACGAAGAGCAAATAAGCTTATCTGGCGTTATTGATTCGTTTAATGAAAACCTGAGTGGGATCGACGAACTCATTTCAAACACGACATCAACAATGTTAAGAGTCAAAAACAAATTCCGCGGTCATTTATTCTATGCCGATGGCGAGGACGACGACAGCAGTCGCTCCTCTCGGCACAAAAAATACCAGATGAAGGAACAATTGCTATCCGCATTAAATGACAATCGTTTAGTGCTATTTTACCAACCGATTTTGGACCTAAAAACCAACACGATTAGTCACTGTGAATGCTTAGTCCGCTTGCTCGACAACGAAGGTCAATTTATCGCGCCGGCAAAATTCCTTGGCATTGCCTCTGAATCAGGGTTGCTTCCCAAGCTCGATTATTCGGTAATTGAAAAAGCAATGCGCCAGCAATATCTTTGGGAGGAGTCCGGAATCACTACCGGCTTAAGTATTAACATTACCGCACCGACCTTAGAGCAAGCTGATTTCAAAGAGCGTATCGAAGAACTGATTCATTTAACAGGTGCTAATCCACACCGACTTATTTTTGAAATTGTCGAAACCGATGCCATTTCAAACTTACATGTTACCCACGATTTACTAAACCACTTTAAAGACATCGGCGCCAAAATCGCCTTTGACGACTTTGGCATAGGCTTCACCTCTTTTGAGTACGTTCGCGATCTGCCCGTTGATTATATTAAAATCGATCAGTCTTTTATTCGCTTTATCCACGAGCGGGAGCAAGATCAGGTTCTCGTGAAATCCATGGTCGAAATGAGCCACAGCCTTGGTAAAAAAGTCATTGTCGAGGGCGTCGAGAACAAAGCTGCCCTCAAAATAGTGAAAGATATGGGTGTTGAGTATGTCCAGGGGTACTACGTGTGTCGCCCCATGCCAATAAGCGCGCTAGACCTGTCGCTACACTTACGTCACTAGGCGCGGCGTACGCCGCCCCTGACCCGCTCAGTGCGTGCTACGTACCCTAGACACGGCATTCTTCCAACCGGTATACCGGCGGGCTCGATCCACTTCATTCATCGCAGGATCAAAGCCGCTTTCGCAGCGCCACAATGCCGCAATTTCGTCTAGAGACTGGTAAACACCAAGCTGCAATCCTGCTAAGTATGCGGCGCCAAGTGCCGTGGTTTCGGTAACCTGAGGGCGTTCGCAGCGACAATCCAAGGTATCAGCCAAACGCTGCACAACCCAGTTATTCGCAACCATGCCGCCATCGACGCGCAATGTCGTAAAATCAGCGCCATCGCCGCGCATAGCTTCTAGTAAATCTCGAGTTTGATAACAGACCGATTCCAATGTCGCCCTTGCGATATGGGCGATACCGGTATCACGGGTAATGCCCAGAATAGCGCCGCGAGCATCGGGATCCCAATACGGCGCGCCTAATCCGGTAAAAGCCGGCACCATATACACGCCGTTGGAGCTCTCAACACTTTCCGCAAGAGGCTGGGTTTCCGCCGCCGACCCGATTAATTGTAAACCGTCGCGCAACCATTGCACCGCCGCACCAGCAACAAAAATACTCCCCTCTAAGGCGTAGCACACTTCACCACGGATACGATACGCAACCGTTGTGAGTAATCTGTGCTCCGAACGCAATGCCACTGCTCCCGTATTCAAGACCACAAAGCAGCCCGTTCCATAAGTGCTTTTCGCCATACCGGGCTTAAAACATGCCTGACCAACGGTCGCGGCTTGCTGGTCGCCAATGAGAGCGCAAATGGGAATATCTACCCCAAACCATTGACTGTCACAGCGGCCATAATCATCGCAGCTATCTTTTACTTCCGGCAACATGGATTCAGGGATATTGAACAATGCCAGCAGATCGGCATCCCATTGCTGGCTATGAATATTGAACAACAGCGTCCTGGAGGCATTAGTCGCATCAGTGGCGTGTTCAGCGCCACCAGTAAGCCGCCAAAGTAAAAAGCTATCCACTGTTCCAAATGCGAGCTCACCGGCTAGTGCGCGCGCTCTCACGCCACTGACATTATCTAAAATCCAGCCAATTTTGCTGCCAGAGAAATACGGGTCTAGGAGTAATCCACTGCGCTGCGAGACAATACTCTCAACGCCCTGCCCCTTAAGCTCAGCGCATCGAGCGGCCGTTCTTCGATCTTGCCAAACAATCGCCGGATATACGGCTTCACCGGTTTTTCGGTCCCAAACAATGGTGGTTTCGCGCTGATTAGTAATACCAATACCAGCGATATCCGCAGCGCTAATGCCCGCCGCCGCAATCGCCTTGCGACAGCTATTTAATGTGGTTTCCCAAATTTCTTCTGGGTCGTGTTCAACCCAGGCATCTTGAGGGTAATACTGGGTAAACTCCTGTTGACCAACACCGCAAATTTCGCCTCCTTGATTAAACACGATGGCACGCGAACTCGTGGTGCCCTGATCAATAGCCAGAATAAAATTATCCATTCGCCCCCTCGCCTCCTTTAAGTCATCATCGCGCTATGATGGCAGAGACAAGGGGCGGCGACCAGAAGCTCAGCCGCCTGAGGCGCCAAGAATCCAGGTTTAAGCGAGAATTCCACCGTCAACACGAATATGTTCACCTGTAATATGGCAGCCGTCTTCAGACGCGAGCATGGCAATAACACCCGCCACCACCTCAGGCCCTTTTGCACCCGTTAGTGACGTGATTCGCGTTAACAAATCAAAATCTGCGTCGGCGGGAAAGGTCACACCCTGCGCCATATTGGTATTAATATCGCCGGGGCAAACACAGTTAGCTCGTACACCGCGCTTAGCGTATTCCACCGCAATACTGCGTGTCATCGACAACACCCCGCCTTTGCTCGCGGCGTAAGCCACACCCCAAGGCAAGCCTTGCAGCGATGCGGTAGACGCCGCATTGACGATATTACCCTTGGTTTTTAGCAATTCCGGCAGCACCGCTTTGCACAGCAAAAACGTGCCGGTAAGGTTGACGGCGATGACCTGCTCCCACACCGACAAATCTAACTCGTGACAGTTAGAAAACCGCAAAATACCAGCCATGTTCACCACCGCATCAAGCTGCCCGAATTCAGTGACGCAAGCTTCAACACAGCGCTCTGCGGCGCCCGCTTCACTGATATCAAAACGGTGAGCCACAGCGCGTCCGCCGAGCGAGGAAATGTCATCAACCAGGCTGAGTAAATCGGCCTCATTGATATCCGTACACCATACACTAGCGCCCTCAGCGGCCACTCTCAACGCGCTCGCCCGACCTATCCCAGCCCCTGCACCCGTGACCATGACTACTTTGTTTTCAAATCGATTCATTTTTTTACCTATTATTATTGTTACGTCACCACCATTCCCAGCGGCACAAACCGGTCGTAACATGGCAGACAATTACCTCAGTCGTCTACCCTTACCACATCACATTAATGATAAGTTCAAAAATACATACCAGCCAGGCACACCAATAACGTCCATACCATTCGACAACTGACCGCTTTTGATAGTCTGTATGACGTGTTTCGTCCTTGTCTTTAAAGCCCCGTCGGCTAAGCTAATCTCACATTTATTGCAGACAAAATTTGCCGAAAACAGTCGCATTTGCGGCTGCCAGGTTCTGCGCGTCAACCCACTATTTTAAGGAGACCGACGTGAGCGATCTCGATCAATTCCGCCAAACTGTCAACGCTTGGCTGGAAGAAAACTGCCCACCTTCACAGCGCACTCCCATCACGCGTGAAGAACAAGTTTGGGCAGGCAAAAACAAAGTATTCCCAAGCAGCGATGCCAAGCTGTGGTTTGAGCGCATGCGCGACAAAGGCTGGACTGTGCCCGAATGGCCGCTAGAACTGGGTGGCGGCGGCCTGGACGAGCGCCAAGCTAAAATATTAAAAGATGAAATGAAGCGATTGGGGTGCAGAACGCCGCTATTCGACCTGGGTATTTGGATGCTAGGTCCCGCCGTGCTGGAGTTCGGCAGCGATCAACAAAAGCAGCAGTATATTCCCGCAATTGCGCGGGGCGACGTGCGCTGGTGTCAGGGCTATTCAGAACCGGGCGCGGGTTCAGACTTGGCCAGTCTGCAAACTCGCGCAGAAGACAAAGGCGATCACTTTTTAGTAAACGGTGCAAAAATTTGGACCACCAATGCCGACAAAGCTGACTGGATTTTCTGCTTGGTACGCACCGACCCCAACGCTAAAAAACAAGAAGGTATCAGCTTTTTATTGATCGATATGGACGACCCCGGCGTGTCTACCACGCCCATTGAACTCATCAGTGGCGAGTCCGAGTTCTGCCAGACGTTCTTTGACAATGTCAAAGTGCCCAAAACTAACCTGGTTGGCGAACTCAATAAGGGCTGGTCGGTTGCTAAAGCCCTGTTAAAACACGAACGCAAGCTCATGGCGGAAATTGGTGGCGATACACCTGGACCAAGTTTCAGCCCAGTGCAAGCTGCCCTTGAATACGTGGGATTGGATGATAAGGGCAAACTAAAAGATGTCGGTCTACGCGATCAGTTAGTCAGCCACGAAATGGCTTTTCGCGCTATTGGTCTCACCCATTTCCGCAGCTTTGAAGAGCGCATGAACGGCGTCGCCGACAACAATGTGCCCTTGATTATGAAATACGTGGGCACTGAAGAGAGCAAGCGCAAGGAAGAAGTGCTGATGGCGGTACTCGGACACCGCGCCTTAGGCTGGAACGACAGCGAGTTTAACGACGATGAACTCCTGACCAACCGCGGCTGGCTATTTTCTAAAGCACTCTCAATCGCGGGTGGTACCTCTGAGGTGCAGCTCAATATTATTGCAAAACGTGTGCTCGGCTTACCAGATTAACGCTGACCCAATACTGCCCACACATTGACACCGCGAACAAACCGGAGAGCAAATATGACACTGGTATTAAACGAAGAGCAGCGATTACTCAAAGATACCGCAAAAGATTTTTTAAATCGCATTATGCCGGTATCGGCACTGCGCCAGTTACGAGACCAAAAAGATTCACTAGGTTATAAGCGTGAACACTGGCAGCAAATGACTGATCTTGGCTGGGCGAGCATGGTGCTACCCGAAGCCTACGATGGCCTAGACTTTGGTTACTTAGGTTTGGGCGCCGTTATTGAAGAGAGCGGCCGCACCCTTGCTGCCTCGCCCCTGTTTTCAACCGTTGTTCTCTGCTCAACTATTCTTATCGATGGTGGCGATGAAGAGCAAAAGTCTGCCCTGCTTCCACGCATTGCCGCTGGCGAGCTCAGCCTAGCGCTGGCATTGGAAGAAAAGCCGCACCATCAACCAAATGCGTTCACAACGACCGCGACGGCCGGTGACGGTGGCTATGTCATTAATGGCAAAAAACTCTTTGTTCTCGATGGCCATAGCGCTGACCAACTTATTGTGGCCACAAGTCTTGCGTCAGGAGTAGGTCTCTTCATTATCGATGCAAATACCCCTGGTATTGAACGTCGTCGCCACCATCTAATTGATAGTCGCAACGCCGCAAGTATTGAGTTCAATCAAGTAAAGGTCAGTCAGTCAGCCCTTATTAGCAGTCCAGAGCAGGGGCAAGATATTCTGAATAAGGCATTGGACTATGGTCGTATTTGCCTCGCCGCAGAAATGCTGGGCTCGGCAACTGAATGCTTTGAACGCACCGTTGCATACCTAAAAGAACGAGATCAATTTGGCGTAAAAATTGGCAGCTTCCAAGCCCTGCAGCACCGCGCTGCGAAAATGTATATCGAGTTAGAACTATCAAAATCCGTGGTGTTGGATGCGTTATCAGCCATAGATGATAAGCGCGCAGACCTGCCCCAGCTGGCGAGTCTTGCCAAAGCGCGGCTAAACGATGTATTTGAATTGGTAAGCAATGAAGCCGTACAAATGCACGGTGGCATTGGCGTCACTGACGAGCTCGATATTGGCTTTTTTCTAAAACGCTCGCGGGTCGCAAGCCAAATACTTGGCAATAGCAGTTTTCATCGCGATAGATATGCAAGCTTATGTGGATACTAATTAGCTAATTTTACACTGCGTAAAGACCTTGTTTGTGCGTTGAAATAAAGCCATCAAGGTCTATGCAAATTACTTTTAGAGCCGCAGTACGAAATCTTTACCGTTAGACGGGCGCCCCATAAACTGCGTCAAACTTTTAAACAACGGTGTACCTGGATCAGGTGTTAATAATAGCTGGCCATTCATTTGACCTTTAACTGAAATCCGAACGACGCCGCGCACCTTAGCACTATTATTTTCGTCAATATCTAAAACGATTCGCTTGTTTTCACAGCGCAATGCGGCGTTTACAGGTGCAATGGATTCAACGCCCTCAACATCACCCGATAGCGAGTTCAAGGTTAATGTGCCGCTTAAAGACTGACAGCCACCTGCGTTTATCTTAGCTTCATCCAGCACCAATGTAATCCCACCATCAAAACCCATACTGGGAAAATTCATCGCATTAAGTAGTCTTTCGAGCTGCCCATCTACACTCACACTCTGCAAGTGCAAGGTTTCGTCACTGCCAATTCCGATATTCCCTTCACCGGTCACCGGCTCAGTTACTGCGATGGCCAGTGGCAGGCCACTGAAAATACCCCATGGCCGGAGAGTCCAGCGAATGCCGCTAAGGGTAATGCCCTGATATTGAACGACATCTAACTCGCCGCTCCAAACCCGCCCACTGACATTTCCCACCGCCATAGCTGGCTGCTGTTTGATCAGTATGTCGCGCACAATCCAAGCAGGCGTGGCCACAACTAAACAGGCGACAAAAAATAGCAGGCCAATGAAAATCCAAATACGACGCGTCATTCGGCGACACCCAATGACGCCCGTAGCGAAACACTACCCGGTGAGTCCAATAAGGTCATATTCGCTGAATACAAAGTCATACCTGCCACTGATAAGGTTTCTATAAATTGAACCGCACTGCTGTAATCTGTTTTGGCTACCCACACACTGTAGCGCCCGCCAGACTGCGGCTCGATACGGTTTATATTGACGGCTAAGGCAGCCGCGGCACCCGTAATTTGCTGCTGCGGAGAACCTGTTAACGCGGCCGACTGGGACACACTTCCGCGCATCGCTGTCACCCTCGCTGTGGCTTGCTGCATCCACGCATAGGACTGACGACGCTGATCGAGGCGCGCCTCAGCCGCTTCATTGGCTTTTAGTAGGGGCTGCCATATGAGCATCCAAATAATAAGCGGTATCGCGACAATGGCGCCGATAATTAAGATCTGGCGTTCACGTTCGTTGCGCCCTTCCAGAAGCCGGTCTATCAATTTCATTGCGCCGCCCCCCGAATACTAACCTGACCAGCAATACCGCTACCTTCTTGCCCAAAGGCACCGCGCTCCACCGCTAAACCCTGTGCCTTTAAAGCGGCTAACCACTGATCAACCTGCTCATAAGACTTGGCTTTTACCAATAGTTTCATCACCGGCGGGTCATTTTCAAAATTTAACTGACTTAAACTAATTTCGCTGCGGCCACGCGTGGCCGCCGCTACTTTGTCTAACCAGGGCATCATGGCACCGCTGGTTCCGGCATTTTCCAGAGCGTTCAACTGGCTGCGCATTTGGCTTCGCGCATTGACGACCCGTGCTCCCGGGAATGCCTGCTGATAGAGTTCGACCATTGCTTTATCAAGGGCCTCAGCTTCACGCCCCATTGTTCGCGTTTGCACAGCCAAACCAAACCAATGCACAAGCAACAATGCGACCAGTAAAATTAAGGGCCAACGCAAGCGGCCTAAGGCTTCGCCGCTCTCATCCTTAAGCAAATAATCCCCGCTTAATAACGACAGCGACCAGGGCGCAAAGTTACGCGCAAAGGCCTGTAAACGGTTCGGGCAATGAATAGCATTAGCAGGCGCCTGCTCAGTTAGTTCGCCTTGGTAATCGCCGCTAAAGTACCATTGCACCTCTTGATCTGCCTGCTCACCCGCAGTGGCCAATTGCTGCCAAACCGCAAAATTAGCGGTAGTGGTGCCGGCTGATTTGGCGTGGTAATTTGCTGCTACTTGCTGACCTGCTACAACGACGGCATTTTCAGCCAAAACCGCATAATCTGGCAGCAGTGCCTTGATCCGCAAGCCACTGCTGCGCAACACATCTAAGCAATACGCGGCAAGGTCGCGCGCCAGAACAAGCACATCCGCCGCTTGATTAGCCTTTATCACTCCCGTCGCGATATGAACACTATCAAGATCGCTACAAAGCTTATCTTCTAGCTGAAACGGAAGCGCAGACAAACCCACTCGCCCGCCTTTTGGTAACACAACGCGATGCGCGCTAACCGCTTCCCCCGGGATTATCACATAGCAAGGTAGGCCCGCTGCCTTATCTGCCAAGCTTGCCAGCTCGCTACTATTGGCCAATACACCCTCAGCGATCACATTGCCATTATCCCAATGCAACCACGCGACCGGCGCTTCCGGGGTCAGCGGTAAATCTATTAACAACATCGCAGTCAAAAAACTTCTCCATACTCACGGCCGTAAACAAGGGCCTTGCCGTTTTTTAATACCACTCGACTAAACAAACGCATTTGACGTTGCTCGTAAAACACATCCGCCAAACCTCTAAAATAATGCGATTTCACACCAATACCTTGTAAAAGTTTACTAGGCACGGTTTCGTCGGCTGATAAATTCAAGGCGGTAACAAAACCGGCTATATCCGCCCAGCCATTTTCTGGACGATTCTCTAGCACTACTCGAAGCTCTTCCGCGGACAACACATTACCAATTGCCGCTGCCAGCAAGGCCGATTTATCGACAGTTATCGTATTCACATTAATCACTGTATTCACTTCCGGCAAAGCACATAAAAAAGGCGTAATGCGCTTTTGTTCACCTTCTTCAAACTCTGCGTATAGTGTCATTTCACTGATCGAATCTAATAAACTATTGGGCGGCAGATACGGATAATCTAAAGCGGTGTAGGTCAAGTCTTCAGCGCCGTAAATACCTTCAGGCGAAAAATCTTCATCAATCCAGTCCTGGGTGCGACCAATAATAAACTCCGCACGCTGCGGTGAAATCTCCAGGTTTTCCAACAAGGCGATAAACACTAACTCCGCTGCGCTAACGTCTTCTACTTCCCCATTTGCGGGCTCTGCTCGATACAGCGAATTCATATTAAAACACGCTTGCTCGTCGATGATTAAACCCGCAATGGAGCCGCCATCAATCGGGAAAGCAATGTCTTTTCTGGCCCAATCTTGATTTAGCGCTGTAACCACGTCACTGGCGACATCTTCTAGTGCAAACACTGCAATACGCTCTCCACCAAGCGCATACCAGTAACCTTGATCCATCAAACGCTGGTTCAACAAGCGCTGGCTGCTATAGCGCACTCCGTCAGTTAAACCGACCGCAAGAACAACCATAATGGCGACAATGAGCAACACCATAATCAACGCAGCGCCGCGCTGCTGCTGAGGTATTTTCATCGCCCTAACTCTGGCATTAACACATTCAGCTGAATGTCTGGCCACACATTGGTCGATACCGTCATCCGCAATGATCTCGGCTGAGTCGCATTTACTTGTGTACTAGGCGGCCAAAATACTGACCACCGGCTACCGTCATAGAGCTCTACAATAAACTCACTGACATCTTTCATTAACACTTGGCGCCGCCATGTGGTATTTCCCGCCGGATCGGCTACCGCTGCGCTATAGCGAATGAGTTCATTTTCCTCTCGCACGTATCGCACTCGCTCAAGGGTACTCGCTACCCCCCGGCCGGGCAGCACTCGTTTACCACCATGCACAAACTCCAACTCGCTATTTTCCCCAACCTGCTCGGCGACGATATTGGCTGCCATTGCATCGCCCTGCGAATCACGCGGAATACGCTGGGTTATTTGCTCTACATCTCGCCTGAAAATCGTAAGCGCTAAAGCTACTCGCTCTAAAGCCTGCTGCCGCGCCTCAATGGCCGCTTGATTTTCCAACGAGCTATTGAGGAGTAACGAGCCGATTGTCCCCAGCAGCGCCATGATGCCCACCGCAATAAGCAGTTCAACCATGGTGAAGCCGTTCTGGCGCTTAACGCCCCTAAGCACTGTCATTTGCCGAGGAACGCCGATCTACTAGCGAGAATATCTTTGCCAGTGCTTAAATACACCTCAACATCGACGCGGCGTATATTGGGGTGCGGTGTTTGTTCGACATTACGCTGCCACCGGTAGTCGAAACCGGCCAAGCTCACTTTGCCACTATTAGTATTGCCATAGCCATCTCGCAGAATATCCACCAACACATTGTGAGCCACCAAATCAGCAAACTGACGTTGCTCAATCTCACCAACATTGTTCGCGCTCTCGCTTAAGCTTTTACTTAAGGCCACCGCCGCCGTTGCAAAAATGACCAAGGCTACCATCACTTCCAACAGGGTAAATCCCTTGCTGCGGCAATTTACGGATTGGCTACGGCGCTTGCGAATTAACAACATAGCTTAGGGTTCAATTGTGAGCTGTTCATCTAGCACCACCGACTCAGCCCCCTCGGATGACAAACGCCACTCAAAAGGAGAAATTTGTCCGTCACCGAGAAAGACTATTTGGGGCGTGGTTTCTTGTGTTTCATCACGCTTAGCGGAGTCATCGTCCGCCGTGTTTTTGATTGGCTCACCCGCCACGGTAATCAATGACCTGACCCGCTCATCTAGTTCCAGCTGTTTTGCTAACACACCTTCCTGAATAACTTGCCAACCCTGTGCGCTTAGTACATAAAAACGTCCGCGCTGGCCCGACCATCCAAGGCCAAGGCTGCGGCCGCTAAAAACGGCTTCAGCTTTGGCACTTCGCAATGTGCCGAGCAGCTTAAAACGCTGTTCTTGTAGCAGCGCTCCGCCATCTTTACCAGGCAAGGTCAGTGCGGCAACACCACTGAGTAAGCCGATAATAAAAACAACGACCAACAATTCAAGCAGTGAAAACCCGCGATCATTCCTGCCAGTTGACGATATCACTGGCAAGCTCCTCACCACCTTCTTCTCCGTCTGAACCGGTTGAATACAAATCAAATGCACCATGCTCACCTGGCTGAATGTATATGTACGGATTACCCCACGGATCTTCCGGAAGACGTTTTATATATCCATTACTGCGATAGCTTTTAGGTGATGGCCCAGTCTCAGGACGTTTTACGAGCGCCTGCAAGCCCTGATCAGTACTGGGATAAATATGATTGTCGAGTTTATACATATCTAGCGCCTGCTCTAATACAGATATATCAGCGCGCGCCTTCTCTACCATGGCCCGATCCTGGTTTTGCAGTACGTTTGGTGCCACTACTGCCACCAATAATCCCATAATGACAATAACAACCATGATCTCCAGCAACGAGAAACCTGCCTGCTGCGCCACTCGCAAACTATTGCCACTGGCGCTCTGACGAGCCTTTCCCTTACCTTCAGATACCAACATACCGGCAATACCTCCTAAAACTGTGTCAGGTTATTTAACTGCAGTATTGGCAACATAATCGCCAATACAATTGATAAGACTACGCCGCCGAGCACCACAATTAAAAGGGGCTCAAACAAACTCACAAACATCTGAACCCGAGCTTGTAACTCGCGCTCCAAATTACTTGCTGCGCGCTGCGTCATGGCTTCCATTTCACCACTCGCCTCGCCACTGGCGATCATATAAATCGCTAATGGTGGAAGTTGTGCTTCATCTTGCAGGCAGCGGCTAAAGCTCTTGCCCTCACGCACCTGCTCGCGAACACTTGCCATACTCTTTTTTAAATGTTCGTTTGCCAATGTGTCGCAAGCCACTTTCAAGGTCTCTAAAAATGGCACACCAGATGACATCAAAATCGACAGGGTTCTGAGCATACGCGCCGAATCTAGCTCCAACATCAACAATCCCCAGAGGGGTAGTTTTAATATTGCCTTGTCGGCTTTAAGACGTCGACCGGGATCGCGCAGCCACCACTTGGCCCCGAAGGCAATGGCAACAATGGCGATCAGAATGTAGTACCAGTTAGCGGCCAAACCGTCGCTCAAGGTAATTAATATGCGCGTCAGCAGTGGTAACGCCTGGTCGTAATGCGCAAACTGCGCGGTCACTTTGGGCACAACATAAGTCATTAACGCTGCAATGACCGACAGTGCAACAAACATTAATACCAAGGGGTACATCGCCGCCTGAACAATCACGCCGCGCAGTTTTTGACTGTCTTCGGTATATTCCGCAAGCTGCTCAAGAATAAGTCCCAAATCCCCTGACTTTTCACCAGAGCTAACCAGCGCCCGGAATACTGGATTAAACACCTGGGGGTGTTCATTTAGACCGTCAGCTAAAGAATGTCCTTCTAAAACCCGGGCTCGCAAATCCAACACGACGCGTTTTAAATAGGCTTTCCGTGTGTGTTTTGCCGTCGCCGCCAGCGCTTCTTCGAGGGGTATACCAGACTGAATTAGAGTCGCAAGATGCCGCACGAACAGCGCCAAATCCGCAATACTCACCCGCGAGCGACCATAACTTCGCCGCGCATTTTCAGCGCGGGTTTTTTCGCGAGTTTGTTTTACATCGAGGGGAAATAATTGCTGGTCACGCAAGAGCTGACGCGCCTGACGGCCGGAGTCAGCCTCAATAATGCCCTTCTTATTGGCACCACCAGAGTCAAGCGCACGATACTCAAAGGCCGGCATCACCGCCCTCTCGCACGCTTCTCAACAATTCGTCTAAACTGGTTTGCCCCGCTAATACCAAGCGCCTACCTTCACCCATCAACGAAGGCATCTCGTTACCAACCTTGCGCAAAATATCTTGTTCACTGGCACGGTTGTGGATTAGCTCCGCCACTTCGCGGTCAACAACTAACAGCTCATAAACACCTTGCCGGCCTTTGTAACCGGTATGCTGGCACTCATCGCAACCGGCCGCATTGTAGGCCTTGCGCCCCTCTAAGGTCGGGTCTCCCAGCAGGCGCGCCTCGGTTTTATCCAGCACGATTTCATGGCGGCAGTGCTGACACAATTTACGCACCAAACGCTGTGCCAGCACACCTTTTAAACTTGACGCAATCAGGTAGGGTTCTACCCCGATATCGACTAAGCGGGTGACTGCACCAACTGCGGTATTGGTATGCAAAGTCGATAACACCATATGACCGGTCAACGACGCCTGCACTGCGATTTCTGCCGTCTCTTGGTCGCGCACTTCGCCGAGCATGACCACATCAGGGTCTTGGCGGAGGATGGCCCGCAGCCCCCGCGCAAAGGTCATACCCACTTTAGTATGAACCTGGGTTTGACCAATACCGTCAATGTCATACTCAACGGGATCTTCGACGGTGAGTATATTCCGGCGACGATCATTCAATGACATTAGTCCGGCATAGAGCGTTGTCGTTTTACCGGAGCCCGTCGGACCGGTAACTAATAGAATCCCGTTAGGTTGTTGCAGCAAATCTTTTAAGGTTTTTAGCGTTTTTTCTGGCATTCCCAGTTGATCAATATCGATCCGCGCCGCTTGTTTGTCTAAGAGTCGCATAACGACCCGCTCGCCGTAATTGGACGGAATCGTCGACACCCGAATATCTACCGAACGTCCCGCAATTCGCAATGAGACCCGGCCATCTTGAGGAACTCGTTTTTCCGCAATATCGAGTCGCGACATCACTTTAATTCGCGACACCAATAGCGGCGCCAAACGCCGACTTGGGGTGAGCACTTCCTGCAAAATACCGTCAACGCGCAGGCGCACCGACATAGTTTTCTCGTAGGTTTCTATATGAATATCAGACGCGTCACGTTTGAGCGCTTCGCCAAATAAGGCGTTGATTAGACGAATGACCGGCGCGTCGTCCTGGGCGTCCAGCAAGTCTTGAGACTCGGGGATTTCTTCTGCAAGGCGGTCAAGATCAACCTCGCTGGAAATATCGCCCATCGCCGACATGGCATCGCCTTGTTGGCGCTGAAAGGTTTCATTAATTTTATCTTGCAACACTTTTTCGTCGCAAAGCTTAAGCGTTACGCTACCGGCTAACACACGCTGCACTTCTGCCACCGCGGTCGACGGTGTCTCTTTGCAACACAGCAAATCAAAGCCGCTTGTAGTCTCTTCGACTAAGACGCGATTACTGCGCGCAAAGGCGTAGCTCAGGGGCTGACTCATATTATTGTTCAGCCGGTGCCGGCGCTGCGTCTGAAGGCGGCGCCTTAATCATTTTCTTTTCAACCGCCTCTTCAGCCGGGGTCATCGGCGGCGGCATTGGCTTGCTTGGTAAAATACCTGCCGGAGAGGGGTCCATTCCGGCCCACTCAGGTAGAACCGCCAGATCTGTGAACGGGAATAAATTGATTCCCTGCTCAGCTTTTACCAGTTGCTCTGCGCGAATATAGTTATATTTGCGTGCACTCAGCTCTGACAACGTCACCTGATCGCGAACAATCGTTGGACGAATAAACACCATCAAATTAGTTTTAACCTTACTGGTATTATCAGAGCGGAATAGGCGGCCAAGGAGAGGGATATCGCCGAGCAATGGCACTTTCGCTGACTGCTCTTTAACTTGGTCATCAATTAAACCACCGAGCACAATGGTCTCTCCATCATTCACTAATACGGCGGTTTTGATGGTTCGCTTATTGGTGATGACGTCCGCCGCATCCGTTGATGGACTGAGCGACGATACCTCCTGCTCAATATTCAACTGAACCGCGTCCCCCTCGTTGATTTGTGGCGTAAACAATAGCTTTATACCGACTTCCTGACGGGTAATAGTCTGGAACGGGTTCGCATTGGTTGAACTTGCAGTCGAGCCAGTAACAACAGGAATCTCCTGCCCTACCAAGATGGATGCCTCTTCGTTGTCCAAGGTTAATAAGCTTGGCGTCGACAGAATATTAGACTCCGTATCACTCTCTAATGCCGTCAGCAGCGCGGCAAAACTGAACGCGCCATCTTTAACTTTACCTAAACCAAACGCGGCGCCTCTGATACCACTTGCTGCCGCCGCGGCCGCTTCCTCTCCCGCCAGTAAACTGATAATTCCCGGTGCGCTGCCGCTTCCCGAGGCGCCACCGCCGAAGTTGATTCCGCCAGCAGGCGTATTGCCCGATGAGTTGCCCCTAAACAACCATTGCACACCTAATTCTTTGGCGCGACTGTCTGACACTTCAATAATAATCGCTTCGACAAGGACTTGTGCGCGACGAATATCTAAATCCGCAATGACCGACTCCAGGTTGTCGATAATATGCGGACTACCTGACATCACGATTGAGTTAGTTTGATCGTGGGCTTCGATATTAATCATCGAAGTTTGACTATTATTCCCCGCTGCTTTACCAATCTCGTCGCCTTTAATCAGGGTATCGCTAATACTTTTGAGTACCGGTGCGAGATCTGCAGCCTTGGCATATTTCAAATAGCGCACACGAATATTGGACTGATTACTCACCTCGCTATCGAGGTCTTTGACTAGTCGGCGCAGGTAAGAACGCGAGTCGTCATCGCCGAACAAAATTAAGGTATTGGTGCGAGGGTCCGCGGCAACCACGGGCTTCGCAGCCCCACGCTTGCGTGTTTGCTGAGACAAAACCTTGGTTAAGATTCGTTCAACTTCCTCGGCAGAGGAATGTTCTAGCACTACCGTTTCCATTAACTGGGTGTCAACGGAATTCACGGCATTCACAATCGACATTAAGCGCCGCACATTCGACTCACGATCAGTAATCAAAATAATGTTTGAATCTGCGTAGCTCGTGATGACCCCGACCTTATTGTCGACCAAGGGACGTAAAGACTTCACTAATTCATCGGCATCGGCGTTTTGTAACTGCGCGATACGCGTGATAATTGATTCACTCCGCCCCATTGAGGAGCGGTCTGATTGAACACTGATCCCTTCGATTTTAGCGGCCTGATTCGGAATAACCTTTAATATGCCATCACCCACTTCAATCGCTGAATAGCCTTCTACGCCAAGCTGCAGTAAAAAGATTTGGTATAGCTCGTCGGCATCGAGTTTACGATGGCTCTCGACGCTGATTTTGCCTTTAACCCGGCTATCAACCACGATAGTTTTACCGGTTAATTTTGCCACCGTGTTTATAAACTCGCCAATATCGACATTTTGCATATCGAGATCAAAACGTTCCGCGAATACACTGCCCGAGAGCAAGACAAACAGACCTAGGGCAAGACAGGATTTACGCAGTAGCAATTTCATATATCAAATCTTTTGGTGAGGATGGTGTCAGCACGTTGAACCAGAAGTTCAAAGGATGTGGTGGTTTGCATGAGCTTAAACAATTCTTGAGGCTGCAGATCTGCAACCGATTGGCCATTAACAGAGAGAACAACATCCCCCGGCTCCAATGAGAGCTGGTCAAATAATCGCTTGTCGCGCCCCGGCTTTACTTCATACCCGATCAAGCGTCCGTTCTCGTTTACCGGGGTCGCAGAGAAAAATCGAGCCAGCGTTAAGGGGCTGTTTTGAACCGTATCTCGGGCATCACCAATGAGCTCCTGAATCTCCGGCTTGTTTAGATTTACAGTGCTGTTGTCATCGGCACTAGGCGACGCAGCACTCGAAATGCCAGCCAACTGAGACTTTTTGTCGAGTTCAATTTTTTCCCGCTTGCGATTGTTCTCAATAATGATGTATTCAGAAAACACCCCAAGCAAACGAACTGAGCCAGGCACCTCAATTTTTTCACCCACACTGTAGGCCTTGGTCTTACTACCGTGACGCAGTACCGCCACACCTCGCTCATCGCTACCGGCAACCAAGCCGATAACGGTAATTTTCAATGTGCTGCGACGCAATTCCTTTTCAGACTCGGTCGCAGCGACTGGGGTTACGGGCGGAGTACCAAATAAGGGCACAGCGAGTAGACTTTGAACATCGTAGGAAGACTCCCCCGACAGCGTTGCAGATAACGCGCCGTCGTCACTGACGATGGCACCAGGAAGGGCTGGTCCTCTTAACCACGTCGAAATCTGCCAGCACAGACTTGCCAAGCAAGCCAATAATACTGCCCATAGGAGGATATTGACGTATACCGCTACGCGAGGTGGGAAAAACCTTATCAATGTCACAGAGCGTTCCACGTCTCAGACTTACCCCAAAAATACTGCGAAGCGCCGAATAGTAGACGAACAATATGACATTTTTCTTACGGAAGCTGCGGTGACAGCCCAAACTCCGCTTTCGTCGTCATAAAATTGTCGTACTAAATTAGCAGAACTAGCCCATTTCAGGACTGCGCATAATTGACTGCTATTTAAAAACACAGTTCTTTGCGTAGTCCGTTGCTTCATTCCCGGACCAATCTCCCTTGGCCTTTTTATCCATTCCGGCACACCAGGCATCACTGCCAACTTCTGGAGCGCATGCCGACACTAGGTACGCTAAACTAAGTAGCACTAACAATTTTATTGTTTTCATAACGTTAACCTTAGCTATTAATCTATTCCAGAAGTGTAACAGAGGGCGGCCTGATCAGGCACAGTCAAAGCGCAATTTTCAACAAAAAGGCCAAGTTCGGTGCCAGAGCTAGCTCAAGCCGGTACCATATCAAAATCAAACTTACTTATGCCGCAATCTGGGCACTCCCAGTCTTCAGGCACGTCAGCCCACAAAGTACCTGCTGGAATGCCATCATCTGGTAAACCCTCGGCCTCATCATAAATAAAGCCACAGATAACACATTCCCACTTATTGAACTCACTCACACAAACCTCCTACTCTAAATAAGCTTGCCACATGCCCCTTACTATCGAGGCGCCAAATAATCAGCTGAGTATACTACTGGAAAAGCCATCTAAATATTAAGGAAATTCAATGATATGGCTGTAATTAAAATTCGGCATCACCGCCACCAAAATCAAGCAACACCACCCAGTCCTCGCCATTTCGCTCCAGAGTTAGCGCCACATGCTCAGCTTCGTCTAAGCGCTCATACATTTCGGTTGGCGCGTCGCCGCTGCTTAAGTCCACCCCATCAAACGCACGCACTCGATCACCCGACTTCAAGCCGAGTGTAGTGAAGATCTTTTTATCGCGGCCGGGCGATAGGTAATACTCTCTCTTACCCTCTCTAGTTAGCGTCTTAACGTCTATTTCACCCAACAAAGACAGCGGGCGATCATATAGACGACGACGATAATCCGACACCAAGGCTTGAATAGCCGCATCGCCTCTCAAATCGATAATTCGCGGCCCCTGCTCAACCAATGCTACCGAACTGGTATTTAAAACTCGCAAGTTGATACTGGCCGCCGACGGTTCTGCAAGTGACAGCAAGGCATAACTACCACAATGATCAAGTAATACGGCTTTATCGAGTAGCTTACTAAGTGACAAACACGGATGCAGAATGACATCGCCGGCGCGGATCTCTCGCTCATCGCCGTCAATACTCATCCTGACAAAGCCGCCACTGGCGTCCTCGCCCATCTTAAGTAGGTTTATTTGGGTGTAAAAGAATGGATCTTCGCCAAATAAATCTGCATTTTCAGCGTTAAAAATACGCTCCTCTTCAAGACTGGCGCGCATGGACGGGAATTGCGACGCAATAATCGCCAGCATTAACACGGTGACGACGGCAAAGCCCGCCGCTCGCAATACACTCACTACCACCACCCACCTCCGAATACGCCATATTCAAACAAAACACCGACCTCAAGCCCAGAATTTAGAAAACTGACCAAAATTGCCCAACTGATCAATTCAGCCATTTACTCATGCTACGCTACAATAGCTCTTTATTGGCTGATCTAGAGCTTCGCTTAAGCAATGCAATTACATCTCGCCCCGATGGAGGGTGTCGTCAATGCGCGCATGCGCGCCCTGCTGACCGCCATCGGAGGCATTGATCGCTGTATCACCGAATTTGTACGAATCACCGACCAGCTATTGCCCGCTAGAGTATTTCATCGTCTCTGCCCAGAACTAGAACACGGCTGTAAAACCCCTTCCGGAACACCTGTTTATATTCAACTGCTTGGCGGTGAGCCAGGTCCTATGGCAGAAAACGCTGCTCGCGCCGCAAGCTTAGGTGCTATCGGGATCGACACCAACTTCGGCTGTCCTGCCAAATGTGTCAATCGTCACCGCGGCGGCTCAGTACTGCTAGACGAACCCGAGTTACTCTACCAGATCATTAAATCGATGCGCAGCGCTGTTCCAGCGTCTATTCCTGTGACTGCAAAAATCAGATTAGGTTTTAATGATGACAGCAAGCTAATAGACATTGTCAGCGCAATAAACGATGCCGGAGCAAACGGCCTCACAATCCATGCTCGCACCAAGTCTGATGGCTACAAACCGCCTGCGCACTGGCATCAACTCGCAAAACTACACGACGTCAACCGAATACCGCTTGTCGCAAATGGCGAAGTTTGGAGCCCTGACGATTACCAAGCTTGCAAACAACAAAGCGGCTGCAGTGATGTCATGCTCGGCCGCGGCCTGCTCGCTAGGCCCGACCTTGCGCTCGCGATTAAAACCCAGTCGCTGGGCAAAAAATACCATCGCGATGAATGGGCAAATATCTTACTGTTAGTTGAGGCACTTTTTAACGACAGCGTAACATCATGCGCGCCACGCCATGTAGGCGGACCGATAAAGCAGTGGCTGGGATATTTACGTAGAGAGTATCCGCAAGCCCAGCAGCTATTCGACAAAATCAAACGCTTGAACAGCGCTGCGGATATCGCCTCGGCAATCAATGAACATCGCGACTATCATTTAATAGTCGCGGCGTAATAACTAACCACTAACAAATTTTAAATCTACGCTTCCGCCAAGGCTTTCTTCAGGTAGCTCAATTCGTCTAGCGCGCCTGAGTCAGTCTGAGAGAGAATAAATTTCTCAACCTTCCCGCCGACCAGCGGAATCTTCGCCTTGCAACGATGCGATACGCTGTATTCACAGCCATCGGCTGTTGCCAATAGTGAGATACTCGCGCCCAATTGCACCGGTTGATTTTTAATTTCGATTTCCATATTCCCTTCCCAGCCGTTTTTTACCGACTGCCAGGTCTCAACGAACTCTAAGGTTTGCTTAGGATTAAAAATTTTTGCTAATACCGACGGAAGCTCCCGCACCACCTCTCTAACCATATGGATTTTAACGGTATCGCCGTCTTCCTCAATATCGCATTCGGCGCTTAACTCACCCAAAGCAATACTTCTGTCGACCCGGAAATCGGGGTCACATAATACCGCCCAAACCTCATCCACACTTTTTGAAAATTTACATGTTACAGCCATGTCGCTTCCCCATCATCGTTATTGTTATCGCTCACCCTTGCTAGAGAGGGCTTACACGACAAATATTAGCCTATAACATTGTCGTACTCTATGTATTAAACGATACACAGAAACTATGACTCAAATACAAAGCGATACAAAATCATTCCCGCAACCATAGCTAATAAAAATATAAAGAAACCCGACACCCCCGTTAAGGTCGCTACCAAAGCTGGCGCAGGACACAACCCGCTCAAAGCCCAACCTATGCCAAACAACAAGGCGCCTAACAGCAATTTCCAGTCAATGTCTTTTCTAGTTGGCAGAGCAAACGCTTCCGCATACTTTGGCGCAGACATTTTAAACACAAAGAAAAATCCTGGCGTGACGACAAGCAAGGCAGCTCCCATTACCAGTGCCAAACTAGGATCCCAGCTACCGGCGACATCGAGAAAGTTCTGCACTTTAGCGGGATTAGCCATGCCCGACACGGTAATTCCGGCACCAAATAAAGCGCCAGCTAGACCAACGAACCAAGGTTTCATACACCCTCTCCAAACAAGTGACGGATAACAAACACCGTCGCAGCACCACTAGCCATGAATACCGTCGTTGCGACTATCGATCGCTGCGAAAACCTTGAAATACCACAAACGCCGTGCCCCGACGTGCACCCTCCCCCCATACGTGTACCAATACCAACCAATAGGCCAGCCACAATTAATACGGGTGTACTTGCAATACTGCTAACGTCATCCAAGGCACCTGTTATGAGAGATGCGATCAACGCACCAACAAATAAGCCCGCTAAAAATAGTAGACGCCAATTTCGCTCATCCTCAGCTTCTAATATAGCGCCAGCCACGATGCCTGATATGCCAGCGATCCGGCCAATGGACCACATCAGTACAAGCGCAGCCAAGCCAATCATCGCGCCACCGATAATTGCTGTCACAGGTGTAAAAACCGTCTCTACAACCATACTGAAACCCCTTAAACTTTTCTAAGAACGCGGAATACAATCATGGCACACCTTCCCCAATAGTAATCCCAAACTCACACTAAATATACCCCAAGGGGTATACTCGGCGCGATCAACAGCATTTGCTAGATCAAGACTAGAAACGAAATTCATAGGGTTGGTATTAAGGAAAACAAAAGCGTTAGGATAAACGCCATGTACTTATAGATAAGACTAGGGGTAGACATACTACCCCATAAAAACAGCTCACTATGCCCGCAAGGAACTCCTGGGCATGTCCGCACCAAGATGATGGTGGCTTTTCGATAGCGCCCCAAGCTCTTCGGCTTCATAGTTCGCGAGTACTTCCGTGAGTTTGCGACTTATCGTTGTACTGGCTCTAATCATTTCAATTTTAGGCCAGGTCGCACGTTCACCCTCGGCAATAAAAAACTGCAACTCTTCGGGTGTTAACTCAGTGAGCAATTTACGCGGATCAAAAAACCGGTAGCGCGGAATGATATTAATATCGCCCGTGTACTCCTGGTTAATTACCGAGTAGACAATATTGCTCACTCTGCGCACACGCGGCGAGTTTTTGAAGTACTTCCGCGCCATACTACTGCCAACTTTGGAGAGCTCCTTAATACTCCTCCCGCCAAGCTGCCGAAGCGAATTCAGCAAGCCACTATTTTCAATTTTAGTATCGCGAACAGCCCACAACACAATGGGGTTTGTCTGACTAACAATAAAGTGATTCACACCATACAGACGCGCCAGTCGCTTAGCAGGGAGGTCATCGCTCAAGGAGCCATCGATCCAGCGGCGGGTCGCCAAATAAGGTTGGGGATGACCGTGCACATTTTTGGCTTCTAACATCACTGGAGGGTAAATGCCGGGTATCGCGCAGGATGCTAATACCGCCTTGCGAATGTAAACATTCGGCGATGCGATGGCGTTTAGCAACCGCGAAGTCTGATGAACGTCTGACGGAGAAATAGAAATATTAATATGCCGACCCGTACGTTCAAATGCCTCTTGAAAGGTAATATCAGGAATCAGCTTGGCAATTTTTTCTTTCAGCACTTGATGATTAATTCTGGGAGAAGACTTCGACATCCGTCCATTGGCAAGCTCAACCTCGGCCAACAGCAATTTACCCAGATTTTCCGCCACCAAAAAGTCTTGTAACTCCTCATCGGTGCGCGTTCCCAGCACCGCCGCAATCAAGGAGCCGGCACTAGAACCGGAAATAACATCCGGCAGCAAATTTTGCTCTACCAATGCCTTTACGACACCGATATGAAAATTACCCAGTATCGCACCACCGCTCAACATCAGCGCAGATTGGCCATAGCATTTATTCGCGCGACGAAAAAAGTCCAAACGCTCTAGAAAGCTCGGAGAATCGGTATCTAATTTTGCCAAATGATCAAGGGCGTCACGAATACCATCAACGTAATCGTGGACAAGCTGCTTGGTACCAAACTTAGCCCGCGCATACAAAACGGGCTTACCCATACCGCCCATATTGCCGTGAATACCCTCATTGAGGGTAAACAACAGACCAATATTGTCATTGTTGTCACGGAAATAGCGCAGGCGCTCTAGTCGCGAACGAATCGATGCATAATCATAAAGACTTGTTTTATCAATCTTTTTCCAATGCTCTCTACCCGAACAGCGATCGTGCTCCTTCGCTAGCGCTTTCCACTCCTCGTAGCTATTGGCAAGGCGCAGTTTATTTTCGAGTTTTTTCACAATTCAACCTACTCGTTATTCCCAAAGGAAAGGACAGGGACTTCATTTACCCTTTACAACACTCTAACCAATCACCAAGTCACTGGCCATAGGCATTTATCATTAATTTTCAATCTGCCAAGTAATTCAATCACTTTCACGGTAGATCAAAGAACTTTGCTGTAAATATACTCCATATCCACGCAAGGTTTGCAGGTAGAGCTTATTCCCGCCAATAATTTAAACAAGCTCAAAATGTGATTGCCGATTACCGGCTTACCCGACGAGACGATTGAAACGGCAATATCCCTCTCGGGGTCAGCCCAGCAAAGAATATTCGAAAAACCTAAGTGCCCATAGGCATAGTGGGTTTTGGGGCCATATAAACCAACCGGGTTCATACCCAGCATCATTCCAGCACTGTAGCGCATCGGCAATACAATAAGAGAGTGATCAAACTGGGGCTTGCCCATTTCACGCACCGCTCGGCTAACGGTCAGCGGCGTAAAAATTCTCTTTCCCTGCCACTCACCGCCCTGCAATAACATTTGGAAAAAGCGACTGGCCTCCTCCGCTGTTGCGTATAAATTAGCAGAAGCAATCTCGGCATTTAAAAATGCCTCACTATTAGAAATATCGACAACATCGGAAACACCAACACCTAGGATTTTTGTCAACTGCCGTTCAACCGCACCGATGTTTGGCAATCCAGTTGAGTAATTTCGAGCAACTTGAGCGTGATCCTTTGGCGCTAACCCATATCGGAAATACTTCATTCCCATTGGCTTGCGAACGACTTCGTCCAGATACTCATTTAACGTCTTGCCGGTAACAACGCGGATCAATTCCGCCTGTATGAAGCCGCCAGTAATGGCGTGATAGGCGAGCACTCGCCCGTCATTATGCAAGGCTGGCTGCTTGCAAATCTGCCGGACAGCGGCGTCGTGATCAAAAAGCAGCTCAATAGGGACGTCATCGGGAATTCCCGGCACGCCAGCCCGATGGGCTAAAAGCTGGTAAACCGTAATTAACGCCTTACCCTCCGCCGCAAACGCCGGAATATAATGACTGACGGGATTCAATAAATCTATCAGACCATCTTCCGCCAGCTTGTGTATCAGCATTGCCGATACCGCCTTCGATGCAGAAAATAAGCAGACTGGCGTCTGTAAAGACGCAATTTTTGGCTGCGTGTGATTTGCCCCATCCGCGTAGCCTATAGAGCGATTTAAAATCACATCGCCGCCACGCCTAAGACAAATACTAACCATTGGGTGCATACCGGACTGAAACATAGATTCAGTGTGCCCCCAAAGTGCCTCGACATCCTCCTGCGCAATACCGTGTTTGGCGGCATCAACTTCTTTTGGGTCAATATCAACCAAGCCAGAAACATCTTCTGGAACCGAGATACCTCGAAATATCAAATTTCGACAGTCGCGATACTGCTGCTTTAACCACATAGCCAAGCTCTTCAATAAAAAATCAGCCGAAACTTATAGCACGACCACGCATCACACACTATGACACAAATGACATGGCCGACTAACGATATGGGTCACTCACTAGGCTGAGCTGCGATCGACAGTAGGTATGCCGCGTAGAAATAGGGCCTTCTGTATCACATTCACCGGTCTATACATTCACTCCGACCTATCAAAGTACTTTAATAGGGGGGATATCTAGACCGAACTGCCAGCTAGCAAACGTTAACCGGCACTCTCACTGCATAAATCAACCAAATCAGTCGGACGCCCATGTAAATAGCCCTGCGCATAATCAACACCTAATGCCTGCAGCTGATCAAATACCGCCTCGCGCTCAACAAACTCAGCAATTGTGCGCTTGCCAAGCACATGACTAATATCATTGATCGATCGCACCATGGCCTCATGCACCGGATTTTTATCCATATCATGGACAAACAGACCATCTATTTTGACGAAGTCAACGGGAAGCTCCTGTAAGTAACCGAAAGACGACATACCGGTACCGAAATCATCTAAAGCGAACTTCCCACCCAATTCATGTACACGATGAATAAACCGAGTCACCACAGAAAAATTAGTAATTGCGACGGTTTCGGTAATTTCAAAACATATAATCTCTGGATTAACGTTGCCCCTGCACAAACAACGATAAACAAACTCAAGAAATGACTCCTGACACAAAGACTGACCAGAAATATTGATCGAATACATCACATCGCGATTGTTCAAATCTGAATTGCGTTGCAGGTAACTAAAAAAATGCTTAATTACCCATCGATCAATTTGAGGCATTAAACCAAAGCGTTCAGCGGCCGGCATAAATTGCCCAGGCCTCAGCATCTCGCCGTTATAGCGCATACGAACGAGAATTTCGTTATAGATAGTTGTGCGGTTTGACTGGTCAACCAAGGGCATTATCCGCTCGGTCACCAAACTAAAATCATCTGCTGCGAGGGCCTTATTAATACGATGCACCCAGTCCATATCATCGTGTAAACGACTGAGTTTTTTATCGCTTTTGTCATACATATGAACTCGGCCGCGGCCATTTTCCTTCGCCGAATACATCGCCACGTCCGCCTGGCTCATCACACTTTCTCTATCAGTGGTGTACTCATCAACTAGAACCACACCGATACTGATAGACACCTTATGCGATATTCCACTCCAGACGAAGGACATACGCTTAATAGCTTTAACGAGACGATTTGCCACCGAGCGTGCTTCAAAAGCATCCACATTGCTTAACAACACACCGAACTCGTCCCCACCTAAACGGCAGAGCATATCGCCAATAAACAACTCCAATTTAAGGGCATCGGCAATCACTTTAATTAAATTGTCGCCAGCGCCATGACCGCTGGTATCGTTTATCAACTTGAACTGGTCGATATCTATATACAGTAATGCATGCGTGCGCGAACTGGTTGACGCATCATTCACCAAATTTGCCAAACGACGCTCAAACTCTTGCCTACCCATCAACTCTGTCAACGGATCTAAATGGCTCTCACCATCTCCGTAATGCACTGCTAACGCCTGCTCATCGCTTATTAACAGGCTACGCCCAGCTATCTCACCGGCATCATCAACTATATCTTTTATAACAATCTTATACTGATTATCTTTGGTATGCGGCAGTACAACTCGACAATCCTTTAAATCACCATCGCTGCAACGGAGCAAATCGGCCAACGCCCTTTCGCCATCGCAAACAAGGAATGGCAAAAAATCAGCGAGGGGTATACCTTGCTGATATTCATACTCACTAAGAGATATAGCTGCTGCATTTGCGTAGATAACTCGACCACAAAGATCCACACACACCAGTTTTTGCTCTAGACTTTTTAGTATCCAGCTAGAGTCAATCTCACGGATTTCAGAAAAATTCATACTTACTCAGCCAAGGGAATTGTAAAATAGAATGTTGATCCCTTGCCCAGCTCAGACTCCAACCAAATTTTACCCCCGTGCCAACGGACAATTTTTTCACAGATGGCTAAACCAACCCCTGAATCGCCGGTTGCCTCGTCCCCGCTATTACGATGAAAAAGATTAAACAAACCACTGTGATTCTCAGGGCTAATACCAACCCCAGTATCACTAACGGAGAAAAGCCAATTGCGTTCATGCGTCATGGCATTGATATAAATTTCAGGTTCGCGATCTTTGGTATAACGAATCGCATTGCTAATAAGGTTTTTAAATAACTGCATAAGCTGGCGCCGACACGCAAACACTGTCGGCAGCGTCTCACAGTGAAGATTAGCGTGACTTGACTGAAATGCACTATCTAAGTCGACCAAAACCTCAGTTACAATCGCATTGCAATCTACCAGCTCTCTGCTTTCGTTAAATCGCCCTACCGACGTCAATGCAACCAGTTTATTCAAGGCCGATTGCATCGCGTAAACATTTTCCCTCACCTCTAAAAAGTCCTCTGCCAAACTTGGCGGCGTCAAATCCTGTGCCTTGCCCCCTATTCTTCGCATGGCTGACACCACGTTATTCAAGGGCATTTGCAGGTCTCTCGCGGCCAAATGAGAGAGCTGTTCAATCTCATTTACTAGACCAATCAACTGATGACGACTGCGCGCCAACGCCACCAAATCTCGGTATGAGGACAACGCGGTGTAAATTACCGAGAACAAACGATCTTGGGTTAGCTCCGTTTTAGCTCGATAATCGTTGATGTCGTAAACCTTTAAAACACGACGCTCCGGTGCCAAGCCAGGCTGACCGGTACGCAATATAATTCTAACAAAATGATTACCTAATTCTTGGCGAATATAGCGAGCCACTTCCAAACCCGCATCATCTGTTTCCATCACAACGTCGAGCAATACAATCGCGGTATCCGGGTTTTCTTGAATCAACTTTCGCGCCTGCTGACCGGAATAGGCACTGACAAACTCTAAATGACGGCCACCAAAGTTAAAATCATGCAATGCCAACCGGGTAACCACATGAATCTCTTCTTCGTCATCTACAATAAGAACCTTCCACGTCGTGTTCTCTGCACTCGCGTTTTGGTTAAGCATGACGCTATGTTCATTGGCTAGAATTAAATCATCATTATCAGCCATTTTATTGGGAACCTTATTATTTGTATCTGTCATTTTTGGCAGCTCTCTAACAAAGCGATAGTTTCATGCGCTATCGCTACGTTCTTGACGAAAAGCTCAATCATCTCGATATCAGGCACTGAAAATGTATCCTTAGCCGAGAGGTAAAGCAATTGCTCTAAGCCAGATTTAGTAACGTAGTAACTCAACCAATAGTTTTCGCCGTAACTGCTTTTCTTGTTTTTCAATACATAGCGAACCCGCTCCACAACCTCGCTACAGAATATCGAGACATCAACGTCACCGTGACAATCTTTAAATTTTCCAGTGCCAGCAAGTATGTGAAGCTTCTCCACTTCTGGATGAGCAAGCAGACCAGACGAGTTAATTAAAACCGCGTCACTATTTAAATATAAAAGAGCTGTTAATTGTTCTAGAACCCCCGCCGAAAACTCTGAAATATCTCTTTTGTCAAATATGGTGGCAGAGGCGGAAATAACTTTCATCAGACCTTTTCTATTCTGCTCCAAAGCGTATAAATCTCCGTAGGAGCGAAGACTTGTGTAAACAGCGGAAAACAATTTTTGTCTGGTTAATTCAGTTTTCTCTTTGTAATCGTTAATATCATACTTCGTAATCACTTCCTGCTCTGGCGATTGCCCCGGCTGCCCTGTACGCAGAATAATTCTAACTAGCCTGTTTTTTAAATCACGCCTAATAAAATGAACAAGATCTAATCCTGCACGATCTGTCTCCATAACTACGTCAAGTAATATTACCGCTATGTCACTATGTTCTCGTAGAATATTGCGTGCTTCCGCACCGGAATATGCACTGATAAATTCCAGACCTTGACCGTCGATATTAAAACCATCAAGCGCCAAATGTGTCACCGAATGGACAACTTCTTCATCATCGACAATTAGTAACTTCCAAGGTTTAGAGCGAAGCCCTATCGAATTTGATGTCGGCTCTTCGGCAAGACACAACTGATCATTACCTTCATCAACCACTTTCTCATCAGAGTTATTCATAAGACGTTACCCCACCGACATCCCTAGGAAGGAACAAGCTAATCGTGGTCCCCATCCCTTCGTCACTTTCAATTTCAATATTTCCACACAACTGCTGTGTCACTAAATTGTAAACAATATGTAATCCCAATCCGCTACCACCGCCACTGCGGTTTGTGGTGAAAAATGGATCCCATACTCTACTGATGTTTTCAGCAGAAATACCTTTGCCGTCATCACTAAATTGTATACAGACATCATCAGACTCACCTTCGAACACCTGAAGCCTGAGTATGCCTTCACTGTCTTTTTCATAAGCATGTACAATCGCATTCATCACTAAATTTGTAATGATTTGTGAGAGAGCACCAGGATAAGATCGAACACCCAGGGCACTCGGACAATAAAACTCACACTTTAATTTTGTCGCTCTAAGCTGAGGATTCAGACTAAGCAACACTTGATCTAGATATTCCTTCAAATTGATAAGGCGAACTTCGCTATTACTTTGGTCAACAGCTACTTGTTTAAAGCTTTGAATAAGATTAGCCGCACGATCCAAATTGCTCATGATAATATTCGCTGCGGAAGTCGCCTGTTCTATATATTGCAGCAATGCTGAGTTTGTTAGCTCGCCTTTCTTATATTTCTCGCTGACACTACGGGTGCTTTCCAACAAAGTAGAAGACGCAGTTACCCCGACCCCCACCGGCGTATTAATCTCATGGGCAACACCAGCAACCAGCGCTCCGAGTGACGCCATTTTCTCGTTATTAATTAGTTTCTGTTGCGTAGATTTTAAACGCTGCAATGCGTTACTCAATTCACGATTGCTAATATCGACTTCGCGCACTCGAACTTCTAGTTCACGACGCGCTTTAACAATCTCTTGATTTCGGCTTTCGATCCCCTCAATCATGCCATTGAAGTCTTGTGACAGCACACCAAGGGCGTCATCACTTTTAACATCGGCGCGCAAAGAGTAATCCCGGCTTTCGGTCACCATTTTTATTACATCAAGCAGACTGTAAACGGGGGCCATCATTTTTCGGGCAGCGGTGGTCGATAGCCACCAAGCCATCATCAACAGAACGCCTAATACCAGCACCCACCACGCGCTTATTTCAATATATGACATGAAGCTTCTAGGGTTTGGTTTTATAAGCAATTGCACAGGGTTACGATCACCGCTCGCATCGAAAAATTCTAGCGTTTTCTGGTAATCTGCTTTTTCGACTTGATATTGGGAATTGCAGTACGGTCCGTCAAGGTTACTTTCATAGCGACTTAGCAACACACCATTGCTGTACACACAAATAGCGGCAATTTCGCGATCAAATTCTAATTTAGGGATTTCGATGGCGTTATCTATGACGCTAGTACTTTGACGCAATAATTCGCCAATTAGCACACCATAATTCGCAAAACGGTCGCCTTGGCGGTCATCTCCATCAATTACGCGGCTCAAAATGAGTACAGCAATGCAGCATGCCAGAGTATTGGCAACAAAAAACACCATAAGCCTTCTTTCAAAGGGCATCGTGTTATTCGCTTGATTCAACACGAATGTATGTCCAATTCATCTTATCCCCGTCCTCCAGCGCTTTAATTCCTGCTGCTTCGGCATGGATACTGACCTGCCGTCCCTGAACTTAAAAGTCTATCGACAGACTTTACCGTTAATATACGTAAGGAATGAATAGTGTGATCTACTTACTGAAATACTTTAGCTTTGCTTCGATATAGCTACTAAATGCCACAAAATGAGCGACTACAGGAAAGAAGCGCCGCAGAAATGAGCGGCGTAGTGTTGAATAAATATAGCCGCTTATTCGCGATTAAATTCGCCCATCGGCGGTTTACCATAGCCCGGCTACTGTAGATAGAAATCTACGCGATCATCCTGGAAGATATCTGCACCCGGCGCCAATAGCTCCATATATCGATCAAAGTACAAGAATTGCTTCAGCAGCATGGTAAATGCGCGCGGAAAGCGAATACCGTATTTCCGCGCTATATCTCCCAGCTCACTGAGCATTGAATTGATGCCATCGCCTTGACGATTTTCCAGTACTTGCTTGGGATCTAAGGCATTTAAGCCCTCAAATAAATTCTGAATATCGCGTGTGAGCGAGTTCACGTCCACTTTGTCACGCGTTATACCCACACTCACCATGGATTCCGCCATAAGACGGTAATTTTGTTCACTGATGGCCATAAATAAACTAAAAATGGCCTGCCACGCCTCCGGCTGTATTCGGCCAACCATACCAAAATCGATAAAGCCAACCTTGCCATCCTCCAAAATCATTAAATTGCCGCTGTGCAAATCGGCGTGAAAGAACGGGCATTGGGTCAAACTTGCAAACCAGGTATTCAGCGCATTAAACAAACTACTTGCGGGGTCGAAATCACCCTCTGTCATCGCTAATTGATTGGTAAGAGCAACGCCGTAAAAGCGCTCCATGGTCAGCACCTTCGCGCCAGAGGCGTTGGTGTAGGGCTTTGGTGCCATCACCAGCTTGTTGTCGCTATCGACAAGAAACTTCCTAAAGACCCTGAGGTTGTCCGCCTCTTTAAAGAAATCACACTCATCAATCATAGATTGATACATTTCTTCTACCAGCCCCGCCACCGCATCTTTGTCCGTGTTTGGAAGGATAAGCTCAAACAGCCGAATCAATAGGTAAACGGCATTCATATCCGTGGTCAAAATCGCGTGAACACCTGGCTTTTGGACCTTCACCACGACATCTTCGCCACTCAGCAATTTCGCAGCGTGTACCTGAGCAATAGACGCCGATGCCAAGGCCGACTCCTCAAACTGGGCGAAAACAGCAGAAATAGGCCTACCGAGATCCTGTTCAACAATTTGCCGAATTTTACTGAATGGCAGCGACGGAGTTTGATCTAAACAATGCTGAAACTCATCGACATATTCTTTGGGAAAAATAGAGGGAGAGCTCGCAATAAACTGGCCAAATTTGATATAGGTTGCGCCCAGCGATTCAAATAGCTCTCGCAATTCGGCTGGGGTGGGCTGGCGCCGCTGCAGCAGCCATTTTAACGCGCGAGGATAAACCGCCAGCGTAGTCTGCAAAATTCGCCACGATCCTCTTACGCCAAATTCGGCCATACTGATTCTGCGACCAGACGTGTCGGTCGCAGCACTCAATCCCCGCGCTTTTGACGCAGCGAGCAAAACCCTTTCCTTCACGCGCACAGAGATGCTATTAGCCATATTCAACTTTTCCCAAAATTGCGAATTACATTACAAATGAAGTCCCAGCAAAGCTCTGAAGCAATACTCAGGCCGTTTTCCACGCTCAGAAATTACGCCATTGTAATCAGTGTTCACCTGCCATTAGGTTACACTATCATTACTATTACAAGCAGCCCGCAGCCCATAATAACAAGGAGACGTTCTCTTATGCAGAATACCGCAATTATATGTCAGGAAGAGCCAGTTCCGAGCCAAAGTGGCGAACAAATCACCAATGAGCACTGCTCTAAATTAGACGAGAAGAACTACTTGATCGCCGGCGAAAATATTGCACTTCCGGTCAAAGTCGGTGCCGCCGCGATGCTGATGAATATCTTTGTGGTTGATGCCAAAAAAGCGCAAGCACTCATTGCCGATAGTGGCTTCAAGGTCGTTGAAATATGGCCCGGCAAGGCATTAATGCAATTACTCGGGGTCGACTATCAACAAAATGACCTAGGTGACTACAACGAGGCCGCCATCGTCTTCCCCGTCACTACACCAGGCGAAAGCAAGCCACTTCCCGTCGTAGGAAGCATTTGGCGGATGATCAGGGGCTCACTAAACAACTATGTTTACCGTATGCCCGTTAATCAAGGTTTCACTACCCACGCAGGGCGCTTTATTTGGGGATTTCCAAAATGGGTATGTGATGTCGACATCCAATTTGGGCAAAAGGCGGCATCGGCAACATTTAAGGATGACGGTGAACTCGTATTTGGGATTAAATCTGCGACCGGCGGTGCAAGCGTGGCTAAACCTCAGGCGGCGCCCTCTTTAGCAATTCGCGACGGTATGGCGTGGAAAACCATAGGCACAACGGAGGGTGAAGGCTTAACCTTTAAGCTTGGCGGTGACAAACCTCAAATTGGTGAGCGCCACCCTCTCGCTCTGCAGCTAAGAGAGCTAGGCCTGCCCAAAAAACCAATGTGCACCATCTCTATGACAAAAACAAAAATGCAATTTGAGGGCCCAGAAGCGGTCAAAATTGGCACGCCCTTCTCGTCGTAAGCTGCGGCGCAGTATGCCTTAGCCTCCAGCGACGCCTGCAAGTAATCCGCTCTGAGCAATGCCGTCAAATAAGAACTGCATTGCCAGAGCACAAAGCAACACACCAAATACACGACTAATCATGTGCATGCCGGTAACACCCAACCAATTTTGTAAACGGCTGGCGAGCAATAAAGAAATCAAGGTCATTGCCAAGACTAGGCTAAGTGAGAGAATAACCGCCGTCTGCTCGAGAAAATTGCCATCGGCATGAGCCATTAACAGGATTACCGCCCCAATCGCACCGGGCCCAGCAATTAACGGCGTAGCTAAGGGAAACACCGCGATATCGCTGCGCTCTTCCGCCTCCAAGTCTTCGTCGGTCGTCGTGGTGGTAGCACCACTGCCTTTCACCGTGACCAAATCAATACCAATCAACAACAGCAATACGCCCCCCGCTGCCCGCAGGGCAGCCAGCGAAATACCCATGGCATTTAAAATAAATTCGCCAAGCAAAACAAAGGCAAATAAAATAGCGCCGGCAATCACCACTGCCCGCAGCGCTGTATTGCGCCTTTTCTTTGCCGATAAACTACTAGTCAATGCTGCAAACATGGCCGCTACATCAATGGGGCCAATGGTCGCAAAGAAGGTAGCCAGCGACACACTAAAAGCTTCTATCAACGCGCTATCTAAAGCCATTAGCTCGTCCTTTGGCTGGCAATTGCCGACGCTGCCTCGGCGATAAGTGCGGGACCTCGATAAATAAAGCCGGTGTAAATTTGTACTAGCGATGCACCGGCGGCAATTTTTTCAGCAGCAGATTCGCCGTCACTGATGCCGCCCACGCCGATAATCGGTATACGCCCCTGCAGCGCATCTGCCAAAATACGAACGACGGCTGTCGAACTATCTCGAACTGGCTTACCGCTTAAGCCACCCATCTCGTCGCCATGAGGCAAACCTGCCACAGCGTCACGCGCGATGGTGGTATTCGTTGCAATAACGCCGTCAATACCCTGCTCAACAAACACCTCGGCAACACGACGGATATCATCTTCTGCCATATCCGGCGCTATTTTAACTGCCATCGGCACGTAGCGACCATGCTGCTCGGCCAACGCAAGCTGCGCCTTTTTTAAGGCTGCAAGTAAATCGATCAACGGTTGACCGAACTGCAAATCACGTAAGCCGGGTGTGTTGGGTGAGGACAAGTTAACCGTGACATAACTTGCATGAGGGTAGACCGCGCGTAAACCAATCAAATAATCATCAACCGCTTGCTCGGCTGGCGTGTCTTTATTCTTACCAATATTAATACCCAGAACCCCTTTGAATCCAGCCGTTTCAATTTGGCTAAGCAAGTTATCGAGGCCCAAATTATTAAAACCCATGCGATTAATAATGGCTTCCGCTTCCGGCAGTCGGAATAAGCGCGGTTGCGGGTTGCCAGGTTGCGCTTTCGGTGTGACTGTACCAACTTCGATGAAACCAAAACCCAAGGCCGCCAATCCGTTGATATGTTTTGCGTCCTTATCTAAACCCGCCGCTAAACCGACCGAGTTTGGGAACTCAATCCCCATGACAGTCTGCGGCGACAACACCATTGGCTTTGCAATCAAGCGGCTCAAACCTAGCTTTTGAATGAGAGACACCGAGGCCAGCGAAAGATGGTGGGAGGTTTCCGTGGGAAAACAAAATAACAAACGGCGCAGCAACGAATACATGGTAGACAACCTTAACTTAGAAACAGCAGGATACCGAAAAGGACAGGATGGCAAAAGCGTTGTCGGCCGACGGACGCCGGCCTAAGGATTTAGGCAGAAGTGTGTAAACCACACTCGCGATTTTCCGCCACCTTGGTCGGGTCAAAATAATGTTTAGCAGACGGCAACTTGTGCTCGGCCATAAACGCTGACACATCGGCCTCGTTCCAATAAAAAATGGGCGCCACTTTTAATATACCGCGACCATCCCAAGACAAAATATCTAAATTCTGCCGGAATGCAGTTTCCTCTTTCCGAATTCCTGTCACCCAAATTTTGGGCGCCAAATCAGCAAAAGCGCGATTAAACGGCTCAAGCTTAACCTGCCTAGTAAACTCTTTGTGCAAATCGGGATTGTCATCTGGGTGCGGAATGCCACCCATGATCGCGTTGCGATGTTCAGCCGTGATTTCTGGAATATACAGTTTCAAATTAGGTTTGAGCAATCTGATTAACTGCTCTGCGACACGATAGGTATCGGGCACATTGTAACCGCTATCAGCCCAAACCACCGGCATGTCGGGCGCAGTATCGGTAATCAGCTTTAACATCACCGCCGCATTGGGAGCAAAACTCGTCGAGCCCATTATCGGTTCACCTAGGGATACTGCCCACCGAATGATATCGGCAGCCGACTTATGGCGAAGCTCCGCGTTTAATGCATCTAGGTCGAGATCTTTCATTTTCTTCGATTCAGTACTAATCAGGGCGGCAACTGTACCACAAGACGGCCAAAAATAAGAATAAATTCTTTAAAATCATACGCTTATAACTTAAGCATATATTGTTATAACAATTTAAACACTTATTACGACTTCTCTTTAGGAGCTACTATAGGGGCTGTACACGATAAGCACTTAGCGCCGCAACGACGCTAAGTGAAAGCCAGTTCGCTATGAATAGTCCTGCAGACTTTTCGACACCACCTCATACACATCGCTGGACAGCTCTGGCTCCGCCAAGACACGCTGCAATTCAGCGCGCATTAACTGCTGAGCCGCAGGTAAGTATTTGCGCCACTTGGTTAGCGGCACTAACAAGCGCGATGCAATTTGTGGATTGCTGCGATTCAATACCAACACTTGGTCGGCCAAGAACCGATATCCCGCGCCATCTTCACGATGGAAATTAACGCCGTTTTGACCGCAGAAAGCGCCAATCAAAGCCCGCACTTTATTTGGATTACGAATATCAAACGCCGGATGCGACATCAAGCCCTGCACAGTTTCCAAGGTTCCTGCCAAACGACACATTGCCTGCACTTGGAACCACTGGTTTATCACTAAGGGCTCGTGCTGCCACTGCTGATAAAAACGCTGCAATGCTTTAGCCTTGTACTCAGACTCACTATTCACTATATACGTCAGTGCTGCCAAACGATCCGTCATATTGGCGCTGCTTTCAAACTGTTGAATTGCCAAAGCGATAAACTGTTCTTCGTCGAGCAACATCAAATACCCAAGTACGGTGTTCTTTAAGCTGCGGCGGGCAATTTGCTCGGCGTTGGCGGCGTAGGCTTCATCACTTTCGCAGCGCGAATAGCAGGCGCTCAATTCGCCTTTCAATGCTTGCGCCAATACTTTGCGCAAGGCTTCACGAGCCTGATGAATACCCTGAACATCGACCGGGTGAATAATCTCCGCCAAGTATGCCTCTGACGGCAGCTGCAACATGAGCGCCACCATTGCCGCATCTAAAGACGTGTCTGCCAGTAGCTCGCGGCAGGCATTGATATACTCAGCATCAGGGGAAACATTCTGGCCCGCCGCTAGCGCCGTTATCGCGCGTTTAATTTCCGCCAAACCCAACTGCTGGCTGGCATCCCAGCGACAGAAACCATCACTATCACTGCGCATAAGTCGCAGTAATTGGTCACGACTATAATCAAAATCCAGTTTCACCGGTGCAGAAAAGCCGCGCAATAAGCTGGGCACCGGCTCCTCTTTGATATTACTAAATACAAACTGCTGTTCGGGCTGGCTTACGCTCAACACTAATTCGGTATTGTCTGCTGACTCGGTATTTGCTTCAGCATCGGCTAACTGCAAAGGCAGCTGGCCCGCATCACCAATCAAGGCGACAGCGAGGGGAATATGAAACGGAGCCTTCTCGGCCTGCCCCGGTGTTGATGGGCATGACTGCTTGACCGCCAAGGTGTAAGTCTGCGCTTGCTCATCGTAACTACCACTAATTTCCAAGCGCGGCGTACCCGCTTGAGAATACCAATTACGAAATTGCCTTAGATCAATACCGCTGGCGTCTTCCATCGCCAGCACAAAATCCTCACAGGTCACCGCTTGACCGTCGTGGCGTTCAAAATATAAATCACTACCCTTGCGGAACAATTCTGGCCCCAACAAAGTATGAATCATGCGCACAACTTCGGCGCCCTTTTCATAGACCGTCACGGTATAGAAGTTAGAAATCTCTATAAAAGAATCGGGCCGGATGGGGTGCGCCATCGGGCCGGCATCTTCGGCAAATTGTGCGGTGCGCAACAGGGTGACATCTTCGACCCGCTTAACCGTTGGCGAGCCCATATCAGAGGAAAACTCGGCATCGCGAAAAACCGTGAAGCCTTCCTTTAAACTCAGCTGAAACCAATCTCGACAGGTAACACGATTACCCGACCAATTATGAAAATATTCGTGAGCAACAACGCCTTCAACGCGCTGGAAGCCGGCGTCCGTAGTCGTTTCGGGTTTTGCCAAGACACAGGAGGTATTGAAAATATTGAGGCTTTTGTTTTCCATTGCCCCCATATTAAAATCGTCAACCGCAACAATATTAAAAATATCTAAGTCGTACTCACGACCATAAACCTCTTCGTCCCAGCGCATCGCATTTTTTAAAGACAGCATCGCGTGATCGCATTTATCGAGATCTTTTTCTTCGACGTAGATTTTTAAATCCACGCTGCGGCCACTGCTAGTAATAAACTGATCTTCCACTACCGATAATTTACCGGCGACTAACGCAAACAAATACGCAGGCTTGGGAAATGGATCCTGCCAGACAGTTTTATGCAAACCGTCGGCCAGTGTTTCGGTCGCTACGAGGTTGCCGTTTGACAGCAAAACAGGATAGCGCGACTGATCGGCAACAATCTCTACAGTAAATACCGACATCACATCGGGGCGGTCTAGGTAATAAGTTATTTTTCTAAAGCCCTCTGCCTCACACTGAGTGCAAAACATACCGCTAGACTTATATAGCCCTTCAAGAGAGGTGTTGTCTTGTGGACGAATTCGAGTTTCGCAGCTCAAACTAAAAGCCGCCGGCACCTTGGCAATACTTAGTTGTTCGCCGCTCTGCGACCACTCACTTGGGGCTAATTCGCGGCCATCTATCGACAAGGAGACAAGCTCCAGCTCGGTGCCATGTAGCTGCAAAGGTGCATCTTGCGCGTCAGATTCGGGATTGCGTCTCAGCTCAAGTACCGAGCGCACAATACTGTTGGTTTCACCTAATTCGAACTTCAGCGTGGTGCTATCGATTAAGAATTCGGGAACACGGTAATCACTTAAAAAGATGGTGCTAGGCTGCGCGTCGCGCATGAAACAACTCCTGAATCACAATGATTCACTGCTTAGTTCAATATGGTATCCGGCGTACTTACGAATATTAATCACACCAGTGTCAAAAATCAGGTACTGCCCTTTTATGCCCATCAAGGTCCCTTCGACTAAAGGGTCTTTGTCTAGGTTGAAGGACTTCACTTTTAATGGGTATGTTTCAACCGGAAAACGAATATGCTGCACGGGAATATCAGTAATTGGCTGAATCGCCTGTATACCATAGCGCTCTTGTAGCTCTGCAATACCAGGCTGGCAGAGCGCGCCAAGTTCGTCGCGACGCGCAGCCAAATCCACCTCGCTCGGCGCTCCCTTTAACATCGCTTGCCAACTGGTTTTGTCGGCGACATGGGCTTTAAATAAGGTTTCTACCAAGCCCGACTGCAGACGATTACTCACCCGAAATATGGGCAGGGCCGCGACCGCCCCCTGATCAATCCAGCGAGTCGGCACTTGAGTGCCGCGTGTGATGCCAACTTTGACACCCGACGAATTCGCCAAATAGACAATGTGATCAATCAAACAGTGGCTTTCGCCCCACTCTGGCTCCCTGCAGGTCCCTTCAAAATAATGGCATTTCTCGGGGCTAACAATACAGCTATCACACTGTGCCAAACGCTGAAAACACGGGTAGCAATAGCCTTGATTGAAACTCTTTTTGGTTAAACGTCCGCAGTGCACACAATTAATTTGTTGGCGAAATTCCATACGCACAGTACTGCCAATTAAGGCATTTATCTCACGCAGCTCATCGCCTATGGGCATGCTGTACATCGCCAAGTCATCGACCAAGCTGGTTTTCATTTTTGCTACTGGGCCGACCAAACTAGAAAGGCTCATTAATTACTCCGCCCACTTCAAAACTTGATCTTGACCTGCTTCGTCGTGGCTGTGGTCATCGCCACAAACTTCGCCCTCAGCTTTGCTACCGCGATCTATAAAACCGACCCGCTCACTCTCTGCATTCACTTTTAAATCGTAGGCGATGACGCCAGCCATGCAGTGCTCGCGTTGTTCGACGGTTAACACCCGCCCATCAGGCCATTTACCAATTTCCACAGCACGCTTCAGGCCTTCGTAAATCGCCGGGGTAATATTGTCGACTAACTGTTCAAAATCCATCACAACTCTCACTATCGTCGCTCACCGCAATGAAAATGCGGCCGGCGATTATATACCAAAATTCAAACCACTTTGCGGTCGAGTAGCGCTGCGGCCAAGCCTAAAACGATACCTAACAGAAGGCCGCTAACGTGAGCAGTATTAGCAACGGCACCCACCCCTAATAACTCAGTAAAACCAGCGATACAAAGCAATAGCCACACGATCATCACCACCGCCACACCGTTAGCCAACGGGAATGTTTGGGCAGGCCGGCAGCGATTCCAGATCACGATATAGCCCAACAAGCCATAAATCACGCCAGACATACCACCAAACAAAGAGACGCTACTGATCGCCTGGGCAATATTAGAACCCGCCGCAACCAGCACAAAGAGTCCCAAAATACGGATCCGCCCCTGGCGACGCTCTATCATCCCGCCGAGCTCCCACAACCAGAGACTATTAAATACAATATGCATAAGGCCAAAATGCAAAAACGCTGGGGTGATTAGTCGCCACAACTGCCCTACCGGCCAATCACCGCGCAATCCGCCATCAACAATATAAAGCTGATAAAAACTGAGATACGGCAGATATTGATAATTGCGGTCAAGCACCGGCAACAGAGCACCTAGCAAGCTCAGCACCAGCATGGTCGCCACCACTGGCACGCTGAAAAATCGACGATACCACTGGTCACGTACAGGACTTGGCGCCCGCTCGAATGTCACCGACGCCAATTCTGGGTCGCCAGCTTGGATACGTTCGAAAAGCGCTTTAGCCTGAGCAGCATGATGCTCTGAACCAACCCACACCACCTGCATACCACGCTCTTCGGCGATACGATGTGGAACTGAGCTCTGCCAAAGCAGTAAGGAGAATTTCTCTAAGTCTGTACTTAAGGGTAACCGCAAACTCACTATTTCAGTCATCGGACTCCTCTTTACCGATATGCGCTCCCCACCCAAGTTTATCGCGGCAACTTGCATAAAAGCTGTGATCCAAGGGGTGCACCAAGCGTAATTTGTGCGGCTTTTTGCGCACATAGATAACATCCCCGGGTTGAGATGTGATTTTTACTTGACCGTCGCAGGTCACCGGTGGGTGCACAATATTGCTGCGACCCACCACCATTTTGATTTCACTTTTTCCGTCAATCACAATCGGGCGGCTACTGAGAGTGTGGGGAAACATCGGCACAATAGCGACGGCATCTAATCTCGGATGCATAATCGGGCCACCAGCTGACAAGGCATATGCTGTGGAACCCGTGGGAGTGGCAATTATCAATCCATCCGAGCGCTGCCGGTAGACAAATTCACCATCAATAAATAATTCGAACTCCATCATGTGACCCGAGGTGCCAGAGTTCAATACCACGTCGTTTAAGGCGTCGCCACGACCCACCGGCTCGCCATCTCGAAGGACTTCAACATCTAAAAGAAACCGCTTTTCTAATCGATAGTGCCCATCCAGTACCGCGCCAACCTGAGTCTCAATATCGTCGGGTGAAATATCTGTTAAAAAACCTAACCGACCGCGGTTAACACCCAATACCGGCGCATTATGCCTCGCCAATGTTCTCGCCGCACCGAGTAAACTTCCATCACCACCAACCACTATAATTAGGTCGCAAACTTCACCGATCATACGACGAGAACTTACCCGCAAACTGTGGTCAGGCAACAGTTCCGACACCGCCTCGTCAAGCACAACACCTAGCTCGCGAGCCTGCAGAAAATCTATTAAGCGCTTAAGGGTTTCGGCAACACCGTTGCCTTCCCGCCCTATCACACCTATATTGCGAAACTGTTCCATAATACCTACTGCCGACTATCGGGCGCTTATTATACTAAAAGAGCGGGCCTTTGGGCGCCAATCGGGAGTTTGGAACAGAAAGACGCTAGGCCGCAAGCAAAATTAAGGTCTGTCGAAGCGCCCACACTGTTAATGAATGGAGCTTGACCATCATCGCAAGCAAATTACGTCAATTTAAGTCATCACTTGTACGCGCCCTTGCGTGGAGCTGCTTTAGCGAAACCTTAATTAATGAAGTCTCTAGCGCGACGGGGCCGGTTTATCGTCCCCGCCTAGCGTTAACAGGTCGGCGTCTCGAATGGCTAATGAATCTTGATGCGGATACCCAACCCCTTGAAGAATACTTAGATAAGCACTGCCACAGCACTCGCCTTGGCTTAATCTATGAAAGCCTTTGGCACTTCTTTCTAGACCAAGATCCTGACACCGATCTCATTGCCCATAACATCCCCGTGCGCGATGGCAAAATCACCCTGGGGGAATTCGACCTAATTTATTTCTGCAAAGTGTCAAAACGCCATATCCATCTTGAACTCGCCGTAAAATTCTTTCTGGGAATACCGAACAAGAACGCGCCACCAAATTTAAATCAGTGGTTTGGTCCAAATCGCGCAGATAGATTGGACCGCAAATTGGCCAGACTCACTCAACATCAACTACCGCTCGCCCACACCGAGGCAGGACGCCAAGTCATTCGGGAATTGGGTATTAATAATGTTGAACAAGAACTTCAAGTAAGCGGTATTTTGTTCCACGCCGATCACGATAAGCGCCAAACCCCGTCGCTCAATATGCATCACCAACGGGGCGACTGGCTCAGCGTAAGCAAATTTCGAGAAGAGCAGACTCAGCCGTCAAAACAGTCTGACTGGCGATATATTGAAAAACCCCGCTGGCTAGGGGCCGAGTTTAATGATGCCACCACACTTGACGATGCACATATAGAATCAGCCCAAAAAAAGCCCATCATGCTGATTAATGATCGGCAACAACGTCGGTTTTTAGTTGCAGATAATTGGGCTGATTAGTATAAACAAGGCGTGTCACCCTGGTTTAAACCAAAGCCGCGCCGGCCCTGCAGTCCTCCAGTGTGAACAAGTAACACCCGACTACCTGCGGCAAATTCATTATTATCCACCATACACTGGAGCGCATAAGCCGCCTTTGCCGTATATATTGGGTCAAGATACACACCATACTCAAGCTCGAATTCCTGCATATATTGGGCCATCTGCTCAGGCAAGTGCGCGTATGCCCCGCCGTGAAAACGGTGATCTAAGCGCCAATTTCCTCGATCCCCCTTAAGCGACTGAAACATTGCAGCTATGTCTGAGGCCATAAATTTTTCGGCCTTTAATACTGGCACGCCGATAACACTGACACCTTCAGCCACTTTTGATGCAATACCAACCAGTGTTGTGCCCGTGCCGCAGGCCAAAACTATTGCGGCATAGTCTCGACCGACATTGGGTATTAAGTCGACAATACCCGCACAGCCTTTAGCACCAAGAGTGTTTCCACCGCCCTCGGGAACTATGTAAGCACTGGGATATTGAGCCTGTAGCTCAGAGATAAAGTCTTGATCATGGCGACGACGATACTCGCTGCGGCTTAAATAGTGCAGCGACATTCCCCAGCGCTTTGCGTCTTGCAAGGTTGGGGTGAGCCCCGAGCTTGGATCAGCGCGCACACAGCCTATCGTCGCAAACCCTTTCGAGAAGCCGACGGCCGCCAAAGCATGTAAATGGTTTGAGTAAGCGCCACCAAAACTGAGGATACAATCAGCAGCGGCATGCTCTGCCGCCTCAATATTTAATACCAACTTGAACCATTTATTACCCGACGCTGGGCCTTCGAGGGAATCCAACCGCAGTATATCGACACCCACTCCGCTCGACGAAGTGAACAAATACTCAATCAAGCTCATCTCAGAGCGTGCAAATTAATAAGACTGCAAACACCGTTACGACAAGCCCGACGTACTATGTTCATGACAACGATCGCTCTCACCAGACCGAAACAACATAGGCCGCATCACTTTTTTAATGGGCTGACCGCAATATTGCATATCGTCATCTGTGGCACGACAAATCGGTAATCGATAATGCGCTAGCCACTCGCGATATTGAGCATCTGACACCTCACAGCGCGAAGCAACATAAAGCAGAGGTTCACGAAGGTACTCCGGCATTTCTTCTTGCGATATCACCAAGTGCTCCACCCCGGGATGATAAGCAATAAACACAACACCTTTTTCAACCATTGTTTTCAAAAGCTTGTCGTCACTGTCTACCATCAATGTTCTATTCTGTTCACGCAAGGTACTTAATTCGCCACGCAGCTCAACTATCTCAGTCGATCGATCGTATAGTTCGCGTTCACGCCGATGCAATGTATCTTCTAATTGAAGCGCCTGGTCTTTTAAACGCCGATCCAGCTCCTCGGCGTACTCCTTACGTAGCTCTTCCATTTGCTCTTGATAGTCATGACCGCCTCGAGACAATAATGCCTCTAGCTCTTCTGTCTTTTGGTGCAACAATCGCTGCTGCTTATCTAAGCGCGACTGCACTTCCTGCTCCAGCTTTGACAAATCCTCCAACTTCGCCTTTTGATCTTTTATTAGCAGTTCACGCTCACGAAGTTGACGGGTGAACTCCTCTGCTTGTGACTCTAAGGCACTGGTATATGTTTCCGCTTGGGTAGCGAGCTTTAGCTGTTCCGCGCTTCTTATGGCAAGTAATTTACGGCGGTATCGGCGATGAAAAACGGGGGCAGACTTGGGCTGGGCCTGTGATGGGGGCTGGGATTGAGGTTGCGCTTGGTCTACCGGAGCTGGAGTAGCCTTAACTTCTGCCTGGGTTTTAAAAAAATCAGACACATTGCCGCGGGGAATCACACGATTACCGCTCTCACTAATGATACCTAGGCGGTTGCGAGTCGCTGCCGCGCTAATCCTGCTAAATGTGCCATGTGCGCCCGTGTCTGGATCCCACAGCTGCCGACGATACCAGGCAACCGGGCAAGCACTGCGGCAGGCAACACGAATGGGCCCAGCCCCCAAGTCAGGGCCATAGCTAGCGTGATCAAGTAAATGCCGAAGAGGAATATTCCAATGACCAGTTACTCTGCCTCGACCGTCAAAACTGATAATAAAGAACACCACACCAGTAACCACCAGCGTATCTTCTATTTGAACAAAAGCAGCCTGAATCTCGTCGCTCGCAAAATCAGGAATGCCAACCACGTCATCCAGTACAGCTTCAAATTCGGCAAAGAACATCTCTTTAACGACGTCACTGCCTTTAAAAAAAACCACTGCCTCAGTTAACGCGCCCAAATAAACCTCCACTCACATTTTAAATATGCCGGCGACAAATAAAAGTAGTACAAAAAAACCAATCGCAATTACGAAAGACATTATAGGAGAGAAATCAATTGCAACGAGAAAAAAATACCAATGACAATCAACTGAACACAAAGCAAGGAGGGTACTAACTAGAAATAGGTGTTGGCGGACCGGACGGGACTCGAACCCGCGACCTCCGGCGTGACAGGCCGGCATTCTAACCAACTGAACTACCGGTCCAGATATAAACATAGATCACAAGCATCTGGCGATGAGTGCAAAATATGGGGAAAACAAGGGAGGCCTGACTAAAAGTTGGCGGACCGGACGGGACTCGAACCCGCGACCTCCGGCGTGACAGGCCGGCATTCTAACCAACTGAACTACCGGTCCGCATACTTTTACACGATTATGGTGGGTGATGACGGGATCGAACCGCCGACCCTCTGCTTGTAAGGCAGATGCTCTCCCAGCTGAGCTAATCACCCTCTCAATCGAGTGAGGCGCATTCTACAGTAATCGCTTTCCGTGTCAAATACTGGACGCTGTTTTTTTACATTTTCTTTGTAAAAAAGCTATAACACTGATTTTGTTCATTTTTTATCCAAAAATCCCCCCCCTAACTAGACCCAACAAATCAATGAATTAAGGCGCGCTGTACAGCGCCGCCAGAGCTGATTACCATTAGCGCCAATCTTGAATCAGATTCCCTGCACGCCCTTTTGATCGTTAAAACTGAGACTGACACGTGGAAATTTACAAAGAGTTCACCTTTGAAGCCGCACACCGGCTTCCCAATGTCCCCCAAGGTCACAAATGCGCCCGACTTCACGGACACAGCTTCCTAGTGAGAATCGTTATCGAAGGTGATATCGATCCCCACACTGGCTGGCTCATGGACTTTTCTGAGGTAAAGAAAGTGTTCGCACCTATCTACGATCAACTAGACCACAATTACTTGAATGACATAAAGGGGCTCGAAAACCCAACGAGCGAGAATATTGCAATCTGGATTTGGAACCAACTCAAACCACGGCTAAGCGCACTAAGTCGGGTCGAGATTAGAGAAACATGCACCAGCGGGTGTGTTTACAGGGGAGGGTGATTTTTAATTGCCGCACCGTTTTTGCTCACCCCCTCACAAATACCCAACAATAAGTGGAAATACGTAACAGGTAACATTATTTAAGCCTTGACGTAACACTTATTCACAGTTAAGGGACAAACGGCCAAAATACAGCGCTTAACACTAAAAGGTCATGATCAAGATGATAAACACGGCATAAACCATTGTTTTTATTGATATTTATAAAAATGACTATTTTTTGAACAATTTGTTAAAGTCCCGATTAGCCCGCTCTCTCCTGCCACAACTTACAAGTTACCCACCAAGTTATCCACAGATACTGTGGACAAAAAAATCTCGTATAACAGCAGCTCAACGTTACTACAAGCAATATTTCACCCCAATTTGCGGCGTCTTACCCTATTCACTACGTCACATAAATTAGATTTTGAATACCATCAAAGCCGTTCGACCAAGTGAAATCCACCCTCGTAAAACGCTGTGTCATGGTTTTGTCACAATTTACAAGCTTATGTCATATTTCTGTAATATAAATGTCGCAGAATTGCGGCCACAATCACTCCAAAGCTACCGGCACCATACCTTTACTTACCGCAGACACTGCTGAACGAGGACGCAATGACAAAATCTATCGCTAATTCACCAGGTGAATTGAAGAGCACACAAAAACACTCCCGCGCGCAAATACTTGCCATGCTGTGTCTATTCGCGACTAGTGTCAGCACTAACGCAGCCCCATCCGGTCAACTAAATCTGTACGTCGACCGCGAGACAAAGCAGGTATTTACCGAACCAGGTGCCAACAGGGTCAAACTTGGTACATTCGAGCCAGCCAGCGAAGAACTCACCAAATCAGATAACAACCAGGCGCCCACCAAGCTCGAGGTAGGCAACAAAGGCTTAGTAGTTACGTCAGGCAATGGCGACTTTGCCACCAGCCTGGGTGGACGCATACACGCAGACAGCACAACCCATATGAATGACGAACTAGAAAAGCGGAGTAATGGCGACCCAGTTGAAGCCGTATCTGGCACAGAGCTTCGCCGCGCGCGATTGGCACTGAAGGGCAAGTTCAATAGAGATTTCACTTACACCATTGAAGGAGACTGGGGCGGCAACAGCGTCTCTATGAAAGACGTTTTGATGACCTACCGTGCCAAGCCGAAACTCGAAATCACCGTTGGCAACCAGAAGCATGCGGTAAGCATGGAGGTACAAGAAAGTTCCAATGACATTATGTTCAATGAGCGCTCCCTGCTTACCGCACTGACATTGCCACATTTCGACCGTGCGATGGGCGTTAATGTAAAAACGATGGGACAAAACTGGTCATTTCAAAGCGGAATATATGGCGATGCAATATCAGCCAGCGGCGACGGTGCTGACGAAGGCGGCGGTTTCGGCGCTAGAGGAACCTTCGCACCCATTAACGAAGCTGGAAAATTACTCCACATCGGCGCCAACGTCGGTCTGCGTAAAGCTAACGACAATAACAATATGAGTAATAGCAAAACGCCGCGCCTGCGCTATGAAACCACCAATATGTCAGACTTTTACCTCAGCGATACCGGCAGCATTGTTGGCTTTGAGGAAATCCAACTGACTGGACTTGAGCTCGCCGCCATGAAAGGTCGTTTCTCAGCGCAGGCAGAATGGGGACAAGCAAACATCAAGCGCGACGGCGGATCAGACTTACGGTTCGATGCCCAATACCTTCAACTTGCTTGGACATTAACGGGGGAAGCCCGCAACTATAAAGGCTCAGACGGTGAGTTCAAAATGCTAAAGCCCCGAAATAATTTTGACCTGTCCCAAAACCACTGGGGCGCGTGGGAGCTCGCTTTACGACTCGACGAGGTAGATTTAAAAGATGAGGAAATTGAGGGTGGCAGCCAACAGCGAATTAGCCTCAATCTAAACTGGTATCTAAACCCGAATCTACGCATTCTATTCGGTTACAGCCGCGCCTACGATCTAGATGATGGCCCACTGATTCAACCTGGTGGAAACGAAGCGGACAATGTAGATGTAATTTCTCTACGCACACAAATGGCACTATAAAAAAGCGGCCTCGAGGCCGCCTTTATATCACTTTCATTTCAAACTATGAACGACAACAGCGACGGGTGGATAAACTCCACCCGCGCGCCCTTCATCACTACATAGCAGCAGCGCCGATTACCGAACCTACACGGTTATCGTTTGCCTTAATCGCAGACTGCGCGGCCTCTAGCGCTTCTAAACGCGTTGCATAAACACCGTTACCAGGCACACCCTTGTTCATCCCAGTAAGAATCTTTTGCACAGCAGTATTCATTCCTGCCAAGTACAACAGCTTACCGCTGCTAGCGGCATCGCTCGCAATGGTCTCTACGGCCAAAACCGCGGACACATCAAGGAAGGGAACACTAGAGAAATCAAGTATTAGCACTCTTGACCCAACCTCACTGTGCTCTCGCACATGATGACCTAGGTCAGCTGCCGCGCCAAAGCTCAGCGGGCCACTAAACTCAAACAGTGCGACTCGATCTCCGCACTCCGCCAAACATACCTTCTCGACTTCGGAATCAAGATGTTCAGGCATATTTTTAAGACTGGCAATCTGCAGCTGCCCCACTTGCTTCACAAATGCTAAGGCGGCCAATACCACGCCTGCTGCAACCGCGGTAATCAAATCAACAAATACTGTGAGCGATAGTACCAACACCATTAAAGCAAGATCCCAGCGCGGACCATGATTAGCGCGTTTGATATAGCTCCAGTCGATTATGTCTAAACCCACCTTCACCAAAATACCCGCTAGCACAGCCAGAGGAATATTCGAGGCGAGAGGTCCCAAGCCAAGCACAATGGTTAGCAGCAGCAGTGCGTGAACCATACCTGAAACCCGAGTCTTGCCACCGGAACGAATATTTACCACGGTGCGCATTGTTGCACCTGCACCCGCGATACCACCAATCAATCCAGCAACTGTATTACCAATACCCTGACCAATAAGTTCGCGGTTACTGTCATGTCGTTGACGGGTCATATTGTCGGCGACCAATGAGGTCAGCAAACTGTCAATTGAACCCAACACCGCCAAAATAAACGCGGCTTCCATGATCAAAAGCGCCTTACTTTGCTCGAAGACCGGCCAGTGCAAGCTTGGCAGCCCTGACGGAATATCACCTAATACGGGAACATCGAATAAGAAAAATGCCGCCAATGTGCCGATAATTAAAGCGGCGAGTGGACCCGGCAAATATTTCCCTATCCGAGTTGGCCAAAAGAACACCAGCGCTAAAGTACCCAAACCCAGTGCAAGATTGGCAAAATTGATATCCATTATCGCATTCGGCAACTTCGCCATTGCACCTAGCGGATCCCCTGGCGAATCGTGCCCCAACAGCGGCCCCATTTGCAGGATAATAATAATGGCGCCGATACCCGTCATGAAGCCTGAAATGACAGGATAAGGAACTAGGCGAATATATTGCCCAACACCGAGGAAGCCAAACACAATTTGCAGCACCCCGGCCAACATAACGGTAGTAAATATCAGCGCAACGTCACCTGATAGGCTAGCGAACAAACCCGCTAGCACCACGACCATTGGCCCAGTTGGACCAGAGATTTGCGACGCTGTACCGCCAAACAAGGCCGCAAAAAAACCAACCGCAATAGCGCCATAGATACCCGCCATTGGCCCCAATCCAGACGCGACACCCAGCGCCAAGGCCAGCGGCAGAGCCACCACCCCCGCTGTTATACCACCTGTGATATCACCAGCTATGGTGTCTCGATTAAATGTCATACGGCCGCTCCCTGCTTGGCAGCTAACTGACCATCAATCAAATGACTGTAGGCGGAGTCCATTAATTCAAACTGCTTCCGCTCTTCGTTGTAACACTCAACCTCACCGCTGGCGATATTATAAATCCAGCCGTGTAGGCGAACTTTTCCACTTGCGAGCTTTGCCGCTACAGCAGCGTGGGTGCGCAAATGCTGTAGCTGAAGGAGAACGTTTTCTTTGGAGACTTCGTCTAAATGGCATTTATCGATATGGCCGTGTCGCTCTTTTACAACCTCGCGGGCTGCCCGACAATGCCCTAGCCACTCTTTGACGTGCGGGAGATCGTCTAGAGCGCCTGGATCTATCGCGCCCTTCATCGCGCCGCAGTCACTGTGCCCACACACCACAATATGCGATACCCCAAGTGCCGCAACAGCAAACTCGATTGATGCCGTCATACCGCCGGTTTGATTGCTGTGAGGCGGCACCACATTGCCGGCATTACGGCAGATGAACAAGTCCCCAGGTTGGGTTTGCGTCAGCATGCCAGGGTCAATACGCGAGTCGGCACAAGTGATAAACAATACTTCAGGATTTTGACCATTCGCCAATTTGCGAAATGCAGCCTCCTTGCCTGGATACACCTCGTTTTGAAACTTAGTAACACCTTGAATAAGTTCTTCCACAACCACATCCTCGTTAACAAACAATCTGGATTCAATTTCGAGCTGATTATCCTTTGATAGTTTAATAACAAGGTATAGTATTTGCTGATATCATTAAGTTATCAGAAAAAGGCGCGATCATGGCATCAAAAATAAGCTCCCCCAGCATAAAGCAGCTAAATTATTTTGTTGCAGTAGCCAAGCATGCGAGCTATCGGCGTGCCGCCGAAGAACTGAGAATGAGCCAGCCGGCCCTCACAAACCAGATAGCGATCCTTGAATCCACGCTCAATACTCAGCTTTTTGAGCGCTCCAGAGCGGGGACATTGCTTTCACCTAGCGGCAGAGATTTACTCGACGCCGCGCGGCAGGTGTTACTCAGTATGAAAGAGTTTGAAGACATGGCCGCAGCCAAAATCGACGGGCATCAAACAACCTATCGCCTTGGCGTGCCACCAACCGTTGGCCCTTATTTACTGCCCCATGTGCTACCAGATCTGCATGATCTCCACGTAAACTTAAAACTATACGTTCGCGAAGCCACCCACAGGGAATTGCAAAAAGATTTATTAGATGGGGTTTACGACTTAGCTATTGTTCCACTGCCGCTGACAATACCCCAACTTGCGATGACTCCATTATTCATCGAGCCACTAAAATTTGTCGTCCCGATAAACCACCCACTCTCCGGACAGAAGAGCATTACACCAAGTAAATTACGGGGGGAGAAAATACTAACCCTCGAAGAAAAACATCATTTTCATTTACAGGTGCAAGAGATATGTGAACGTTGGGGCGCCGATCTTCAGCGCGACTACGAAGGCACTAGCTTAGATACATTAAGGCAAATGGTCGTTATGGGAATGGGCGTAGCCTTCTTACCGGGATTATATGTGCACTCCGAAATGCACAACCCAGAAGCGCTCTATGTATGCGAGCTTCGCAATATACCGATTTTGCGAAAGCACGCCTTGGTGTGGCGGGCCAATTCGCCGAATCGGGTTTTTTACAGAGAATTGGCCGCCGACCTTCGCACAATCATTAACAATCGATTGCGCGATGTTATCGTCGCAACGCGTTAGCTGAAACTCATCGCAAAACCAAGCAATTTTGCGACAATACCGTAAAACCAAGTTTTAATAGAAATCAACCAACTTGGCTGTGCACGGCTTTCTTTGTCGACATTGGCCTGCTCTAGAATATACGCGTGCAATGCAAACGCATCCTCTTCTGTCAAAACCTCAGAGAAGCCAACCATACCCGCCTTTTTCATGACCCCATCCAATACAATCGCATTGAAATTATCGTGAAACGCTTTCGGCAAATGACGTAGATCTGGTATCGCACCATTGGAAATCACTTCGGTGCCATGACAGGCACTGCAATAACCGTAATAAAGCGTTCGACCTTTTTCTAAAATCTGCGCGTCGTCAGTCAAACGTGCTGGTGGCTCGTGTCTTTGCTTAAGTGGGTTCGCCGGCAATGCTGGCGCTGTACCACCTAATTTAAAAGTAAGTACCCGGCTTGGTGGTGGAGCAACTTCCTGTTCCAGACCCGCTATCAAACCAAATGCACCGCCCCAACCCGCCAAAATAGTCACATACTGCTCACCATCGACAGTGTAGGTTACGGGGGGTGCCATTACGCCGGTATTGGCTTCAAACGACCAAAGCTCTTCACCGTTGTCGGCACGAAATGCCAGTACTTCGCCCTCGGCCGAGCCTTGAAATATCAAACCGCCCGCGGTTGCCAGCAAACCACCATTCCACGTTAATTTATGCGGAACTTCCCAAACCGCCTTTTGGGTTGCAGGGTCCCAAGCCAATAAAGCTCCCTGAGTAATTTTGCTAGTGAGTAGCTGGGCTAAAATAGGGTCGGCAACCGACTGCTGCTGCATGTAAATGCCTAAATTCCATTGCCCCCACTCATATAAATACTCATCAACCGCTTTATATTCGAACAAACTATTAATCACGGGAATATAAACCAAACCCGTTTGCGGACTGTAAGCCATCGCCTGCCAGTTATGAGCCCCCATGGACGAAGGTCTTATCAACTGCGAGTCCGTTAAATAACGGGCATTTTCAGTTTCGACCGGACGTCCTGTTTCCAAATCATAGTGGCTTGCCCAATTCACATCGGAATACGGTTCTGCAGAAAGTAATTTGCCATTTTCTCGGTCGAGAATAAAAAAGAAGCCGTTTTTCGGTGCGTGCCAAATAACCTTACGCAGTTCACCTTTGATGTCCATATCCGCCAACATAATATGTTGGCTCGCGGTGTAGTCCCAGGACTCGGCAGGAGTTTCCTGATAATGCCAAATGTATTCGCCGCTATCAGGATTTAAGGCAACAATAGAAGACAAATATAAATTATCTCCGCCCTCTGGGCTGCGGATTTTTGCATTCCACGGAGAACCGTTACCTACACCGATATACAACTGATCTAATTCGTTATCGTAAACAATTGAATCCCAAACCGTGCCACCACCGCCATTTTCCCACCACTTGCCAGTCCATGTTTCTGCGGCGGCTTTCATTGCGTCATTTTCAAATCCGTCTGCAGGATTGGCAGGTACGGTGTAAAAGCGCCAAAGTTGCTCTCCAGTATTCACATCGTAGGCACTTACATAGCCACGCACGCCATACTCTGCGCCACCGTTACCTATAAAGACTTTACCCTTAGCCACACGCGGCGCGCCGGTAATAGTGTAAGGGTAGGATTTCAAATCAGCGGTTTCTACTTCCCACACTTTTTCGCCACTCGCGGCGTCTAAGGCTATCAAGCGCGCATCAAGGGTTCCGAAGATTATCTTACCCTCGTATGCCGCCACACCGCGATTTACTACATCACAACAGGCCATTTTCGCCCATTCTTTCGGAACTTTTGGATCATATTTCCAGAGTAATTCACCACTGCGTGCGTCGAGTGCGTACACCACACTCCAATTACCGGTTAAATATAAAACGCCATCAATAACAATCGGGGTAGCTTCTAGACCGCGGTTAAAATCTGTATCGAAAGACCATGCCAAACTTAAGTCAGCGACATTGCCAACATTAATTTTATCAAGTTCGCTGTAGCGCTGTTCTTTGTAATCTTTGCCATAAGACAACCAGTTATCTGGCGAATTAGCGATAATGCTTTCGGTATTAACCGTCACCGAGGTGTCCGCGAAAACAAATAAAGAATGGAATATTGCAGCGACAAAGAGTGCCGATGACACAATATTTCTACTCAGTTTTAACATGGTAATTTCCCGCATTTTTTATCTAATTTTTTTTAAACATTTATATTTCGAGCAAAAACTCGGCTTAAGCCAGCTCGGGGTTAAATCCGACCTTATCTTTATAAAACGACTTTATTTCCGCGATATCTTTTTCGTAGTCGCCCGTCGGATAAAATGCCTTTGCAATACCCGTCGTTCGGGTCTTAGTATCAAGAAATCCCAAATAGATCGGCACACCGGCTCCAACCGCAATGTGATAGAAACCCGCTTTCCAATTTTCAACCTTGCTACGAGTGCCTTCAGGCGCAATCAAGACCATTAACTCATCGCGAGCAGCATACTCCGCCACCATTTGATCAACCGTATTGTGTGCCGTCCGGCGGTCTATACCGATACCACCCAGCCAGCGCATCACCACCCCGAGAATCCCCTTGGGAAACAAGGTGTGCTTGCCCACCCAGTGCGGATCTAAACCTAACACAAAGGCAACTACCATCATGGTTGGGAAATCCCAGTTACTGGTGTGCGGCGCCGCAATCAGCACGTATTTTTTCTCAACAGGCTTTACACCTACAATTCGCCACCTGATCAAGCAAGTAAGCGTTTTAAATATCACACGGAAAAAGCCGCTCACTAAAGGCGTGCTAAAAATAGTACGGGTTTGCATGAGTCACGGTCGCTCAACAAAGACAGAGGGCGAATCCGTCGCTGTATTTATTTTGGTTACAGGGAGTTTACCAACTAGCAGGGCCAGTACAAGCACCCTGCTGTTCGGCGGAGGGAAATTAAACGAATCTTAATCTTTAAAGTCTGCGGTCTTGCCTTCGCTGGTCGCAGTAATGGCTTGCATCACGTCTTCAAAGCTGAGCATGCCGCCATTCCATGTGGCCTGATAATCAAGAGCGTCAGACACACTATGATCGCGGCTATAAAGCAGCATTTGCTTGCTGCCACGGATCGCCAACGGGGATTTACGGGCAATATCCTGCGCCAGTGCGGATACGAATTCGATCATTTCTTCATAATTGTCAAAACGACGATTCACTAAACCAATACGTTCCGCTTCGGTCGCGTCGACATTGCGACCAGTGTAGGCCAGTTCGCGCATCACACCAGCAGGAATGATATGCGGCAGGCGCTGCAAAGTGCCGACATCAGCAACCATACCAATGTCGATTTCTTTAATTGAGAATTTGACGCCATCGCTGCAATAGCGCATGTCACACGCGCTGATAACATCGACACCACCACCCACACAACTACCTTGTATGGCCGCCAGCACTGGCTTACGGCAGCGCTCAATAGCCGTCAAATTACCCTGCAAACGCAAAATAACAGCTCTAAACCATTCAACAAAGCGCGACTTCTCCATGCCCTCAGCAGATTGTGCCAATCCAGCAAACATGGCTAAATCAATTCCCGCACAAAAGTGTTTACCTTCACCACACAACACCACGGCGCGGACGAGGGGCTCTTGATCCAACCACTCAAAACACGCTTGAATCTCATCCCACATAGGCTCATTCATTGCGTTTGCCTTATCAGGACGATTTAAGGCAACCCACGCAACGTGTTCTTCCATTCGCACTTTTAAGGTGGTGTAACTCGGCGGAACGACACTGTTCATTTTTATCTCCACTCCTTCATAAAGTCAGTCGGCAGCATTTCAGGTAAGGGCTTGGCTGATCCCTCACGTGTCCCCATGTACAAAAAGCCGGAAATCTCTTCGTGGCCCTCCAATCCCAGGCCCTTATGAACGAGGGGATCAAATGCATTTTCCCCCGTCCGCCAGATGGCAGCATAGCCCAGCGCTTCGGCTGCGAGCAATGCACCGTGAGCGGCACAGCCGGCCGACAACTGTTGTTCGATAACCGGCACTTTGGGGTGGTCTTTGATACAGGCGATCACCACCAAAATCAGTGGCGCACGCAAGGGCTGCAGGCGAAAGCGCTGGCAATCAGCTTCACTTAATTCCCTATTGCGTTGCATAGCGGCGGTGGCAAATAATTCACCCAAGGCGCTCAAAGACTCCCCTCTCACCACTAAGAATCGCCAGGGACGAAGACGACTGTGATCTGGCGCGCGGCTAGCCGCTGCAAAGATCTCTTCCAAGTCTTCATCCTTTGGCCCGGGCGCACAAAGTTTTGCCGCAGAGTTGCGAGTCTTAAGTAATGTTAAGGCATCCATCAGGCGGCTTGCCTCGCGTTAAGCCGCAGTTGCTTCAATTGCTCTGGCTTCACAGGTTCTCCAGTTTCATAAAACTGCTTCATGCTAATTGCCACGTCGCGAATAACACCACGAAATGTTTTATGTAATAGCCGTGAGTGTAAAAACCGGCCCAGTGCGCCCCAGCGCATGTCAAACATTAAGCTCGTGGTCAGCGCGGTACAGTTATGCCCGGCATCATCAAGACGGTAGCGAAATGCCGCATTGGCAAAAGGCGGCGGCGCGCCCTTTTCGCCGCGATGAAGCCGAATTAGAAAGCCGTGGCCCTCATTCCACTCAACAATAGTCTCATCCATGCCCTTGCCAGACGACTGAAAGACTCGTCGGCTCGCACCTGGGCCCGCAGTCTTCTCTGTTGTAATTTCCGTGCGGGTAATTCCGGGCACGTAATTATGGGCAAGTGATAAATCTTTGAGCAAACTCCAAGCCTGCTCCCTCGGCATATTTATCACGACTCGCGCGGCCGCCTCATGTTTCATTGTCCATTTCCTCTGGGCAAAAAAAATCCCCCGAACATGCGGGGGACCTATTCAACCATGAATTTAATTAGCTGTCTCGACTTGATAAACATCTAGCCGCAGTGCAAGCCTTTCATGACCTTAAGAAAATCGCCGGTCAAAATCAGCTGCGTAACTCTCTATCCACTCAACGGCAGCTTCTTCGGGCTCTAGTACTCGCCCTTCCAATTCCTTGACTTCGCGCCGGTAGTTTTCGATTTGACAAACCTGCTCAACCATACGCGTGCGGTAAGCGTCCTGCTCAGTCTCAAATTCAACGCCTAAACGATAACTGGCGCGCAATGGGCGGCACCACACCACACGACCTCGTCCAGCGGGCTCATCTGACAGCGACGGCACATAAAAATTAATCTTGCTGCCAATATTAATTTTGCTCGAAACGTCAAAGGATAGCCCCGCAATGCTGAGGTCTCGCAGACATCCACGACGGGAGCCAGCTTCCCCGGACACCTTCACGGCGACAGGAAACTCACTGGAATGGCGTATAAACTCCCGCATACCTCCTCCCATTTGACTCTGTTAAGAATACGGTAATCTAAGGAGAGTAAGCCACACACCCTGCGCTTAACCTATCCGTATTTACCACTGCTTTGCAGTACAACCAAGAAATGAGCTATGCGCGGCCACTTACTCCTTAGACTCCAGCCAATCCGCATACGGTGACTCAAACTCCAACGCGACTTTTTCGGCCCAGCCTTTAATGCCAATTCCGGCACGACTTAGCTCAAGATCGCCACCATCAAGTACATTTTCGCCAAACTGGTACTTAACGCTGAACCCCGTTTCACAGGCCGCATCATCATAAGCAGCCGCTTTTGCCTGCACTTCCTCGCGCCGCCCCAAATAAGACTGCCACACTTGATTGCCGTGGCGCCCCTTGAGCATTCTCTCACTCAACATGGGTGACAGCAGCGCAACGCTAGCATTATTACCGCCGAAACCCTTGGCATTAAGGATGGCGACATCAAAACTATCAGGCTCAAACCCCGTGTGCTCCTTTTGCAGACGTAAATGACTCTGATGAACATCATCTGCAATATGATCGATGGTTGCGATACCCGGTAATATATTGTCGTGCCAAATCCCCAGACTCGCTATAAGCTGGTCCCCCGATGCTGCACCAACACTATGACCAATATAGGCTTTTATTGCTGCCACGGGCCAATTCTCAATGCCAAATATTTTAGCGGTCTCATTCAAAATATGTGATTCAGTGACGCGATTCTGCGGCGTGCTGGTACCGTGGGACTGAACAAAGCTGCGGGTCTTTATTGCCTTATCACCAATAATGCCGGCGGCGGCTGCAACTGCCTTTGCCATGGTTAAATAATTGCCGATGCCTGGTGAGGATATTGATTTTTTATATCCGTCAGCATTGGTAAATACATCGGCTACAGAGCCATGAATTTGTGCGCCGAGCTGCAAAGCCAGCTCGTCATCGAACAGCACAATAAACTGTGAAGACTCAGAAATAGTAAAACCGCAATTACTGCTAAAAGGGCGACTAGCGCGGCGATAATCCGGCTCTGTTAAGCCTTTTTCAGCATCTAGCTTTAGCAGCTCGGCATCAGATGCCAGGGCACCCATTGTGTAGTAGCCATCGATAACCCGCGGATCAACACCGGATTCCGCTACGCCAACGACAGCCACTTTAACGAGACCATTGCGAATATCGTTAACCGCTTGACGCAGGTTGTAAAAGAAGGTCGCGCAGGCTCCCAAGCTTGGCCCACTGGTACCAACATTACCTAAGACATAAGCGCTCACAAAATCGGCCGGCATATCAGCCAAACCTAAAGCAAGCTGCTTAGAGCTCACCCGGCCACCGTTGGCGCGTGCACCTAACAGGCCACCGAAACCATTATCATCCAACTGTGCCATTGCCGAGCTCGCGTACACCCCCATTTGATCTGGGCGAATACTGTCCATCACCGTCTGCCACTCTATCCCCATGGATTTTAGAGCGTCAGATGCACCACAAATGGCCATTTGCAAACCACGGGGATGATTTCGCGAACCGTAAAGACTCGCGGGATCAAAACCAGTAGGTAGTTGACCAGCGGATGATACTTCGATTTTACGCGTGGTTGGCAGCAACATATTGCAGCCATCGCTTACGCTTACAGACACTTTGCCGTCGCCTAATTCTGTGACTTGCCAGCCGCTGGGCAAGCTGTCTGGCAAATCTCGGGCACGGGTCACAAACTGCAACACGCCCTCCGCGCCAGATAGCGCCATACGCTTATTCCACGCAACATGCTCGGTATCAAAAATATTACCTTCGATCTTGCGAATTAAGGTATGGTCGCGCATGTACTGACGCTGTGATTCCGAATCAATTTGATCACTCGGGACGCCCATTATCGCGGCCAAACTTTGGTAAGTTCGCCTCGCCTTATCACTGGATAATGCATCAACCACCATTCGGCGGTAGCCGTGATGAAATGAACTACGACCGGCAGCATTCACCCCGCCAAAACCCACGATAACTGGTAACTTACTCACACTAAATCCTTACCGACAGCACATTATAATAGAACGCTAGTCTATCGATGTTAGGCACTTTGAAATAGAATATAACCGCCAATAGATGAGATTATTACGCCAACATGAAGCAAGTTGCCCTGCTCGCCTTTAACGACGCACTCGCCACCAGCATCAGCCTACCCAGTGAACTGCTGACAGCGGCAAACAGCGTGTCGCGGCTAGATAGTCGCAAAGCTATCATCCGCTCGGAGTTTGTTGGCCTTAACCGACAGCCAATAAGCGTTTCCGGTGGCATGGAAATGCTACCCAGCACCGACATCAATAACGGTAAAGAATACGATTTGATCATTATTCCCAGTCGCTGGCGTCACCCGCATCGCGGCGCGCCCACGCAACCCGATGTGCAACGATGGCTACGCAGCCACGAAGCCCGTGGTGCAGAAATTTGCGCGGTGGGTAACGGCAGTTATTTCCTTGCCGAGGCGGGCTTATTAAATGGCCGCGTCGCCACCACCCACTGGCATTACTTCGATGATTTTGCCGCCCGCTACCCCGATGTAGTCTTACATCGCGACTATCTGATTACCCAAGCCGACAATATTTTTTGCACCGGCAGCGTCAACTCCGCAGCCGATCTGGTCATTCATCTCATTGACCGCTATTGGGGGGCATCAATTGCCAGCCGCGTCGCCCAACAATTTTCGCCGGAAAGTCGACGGCCCTTCTCTCGCAATAGCTATCGCGTCAATCGCAATGACTTACACCGCGACGAAACCATCGCATTGGCGCAAAATTGGTTGGCGCGTTATATCGCCAACCCGCTTAACATTCCGGAATTAGCAAAACAAAGCGGCCTCAGCGAGCGCAGCTTTCACCGCCGCTTCCGGCAAGTTACCGGCCTACCGCCTTTACAATATTTACAGAAGTTACGCATAGAGCTAGCTCAAGATTTACTACAAAATAGCAACTTGAGCGTCGAAGAAGTGGGGCAACAGTGTGGCTATAGCGACGCCAGCTATTTTTGTCGTTTATTTAAACTACACAGCAGCACCAGCCCTGGTGAGTATCGCCGTGCCGTGCGCCGAAAACTCTTTGAAGTGAACAAATCGTGATACCCGCTATTCCTCAGCGAAATGCCGCCAAGCCTTGAAAATCGGGGCTTAGCGTGGCTAAATGTGCCGCCTCTAAAAATTCCTTCTTCTTAAAATCGACGCCTGAAGATCGCTTTATTTTGCATCTCGGCGGCAAACCAACAGGGAAATCATCCTATGTCTGACTCCGTATATATTGTCTCCGGTGCCCGTACCCCCATGGGTGGCATGCTCGGTTCGTTAAGCTCTCTAACCGCGGTAGAACTCGGCACAACAGCCATTGCCGAGGCGGTTAAGCGCGCCAATATTGATGCAGGCAAAATCGAAGACGTCATCATGGGCTGCGTATTGCCCGCGGGCTTAAAGCAAGGCCCAGCGCGTCAAGCCGCCATCGCCGCGGGAATTCCAAAATCCACCGGTGCTGTTACCGTCAACAAGCTGTGTGGCTCAGGCATGCAAACCACCATTTACGCCCACGACCAAATTAAAGCGGGTAGCTGCGACATCATCGTCGCCGGCGGCATGGAAAGCATGACCAATGCGCCACATATTGTATTGAACGCCCGCAAAGGCGTTGGCACCGGTGCCAAAGGCTTTGAAGACCATATGTTCTTTGACGGTTTACAAGATGCCTACTCGGGCCGAATGATGGGCAGTTTTGCGCAGCAAACCGCCGACGATAACGAATTTACCCGCGAGCAAATGGACGCCTACGCAATTGAGTCGCTAAACCGCGCCTGCGCCGCGATTAAAAATGGCTCACTGAAAGCAGAAACAGCACCGGTAACGGTTAGCTCGCGCAGCGGAGAAACTATTGTCACTGACGACGAACAACCGCTCAAAGCGTCCATTGAAAAAATTCCGACCTTGCGCCCCGCCTTCGCGAAAGACGGCACCATCACTGCAGCAAATGCCAGCTCAATCTCTGATGGCGCATCAGCAATGGTATTAATGAGCGAAAAAGCGCTCAAGGAAACGGGTGCAACGCCAATGGCACGCATCGTTGCCCACACTCGCCAATCCTTAGAACCAGCGCTCTTCACCACCGCGCCAGTGGGAGCAATGCAAAAACTATTGGCAAAAACGGGCTGGAGCAAAGACGACGTCGACCTCTGGGAAATAAATGAAGCCTTTGCCATGGTAACCATGTTGGCAATTCGCGACTTGGAGCTCGACCATGCCAAAGTTAACGTACACGGCGGCGCATGTGCACAAGGCCACCCCGTTGGTTCAACCGGCGCTCGTATCATCATCAGCCTGATGTACGCACTGAAGCAATACGGTAAAAAACGCGGTATCGCCTCACTTTGCATTGGCGGTGGTGAAGCCCTTGCGGTAGCGATTGAACTCGTCTAATTAGCAAGCCCTCACGCGGCCAGTGTTTTTCTGGCCGCGCTTTGCAATACCCCTCTTATTTTGTCAGCCATATTTTCGCTCATAGCTGCGCCAGCTAGCGTATAATCCCACTATATTTTTTTATCCCCGCATGAGGACTACCCCATGACCGCGATCGGTCGCACTAGCCGCTTTAAAATTAGCCGTCACACCCCAGCAGGGTTTTATTTAGACGGTGGCAAGCTAGGGGATATTTTCTTAAGCCGGAAAAATGCACCGGAAAACTGCGAGCTAGGCGATGAGCTAAACGTATTTATTCATCACCACAGCGATGGCAGCTTAATCGCCACCACCAAAACACCCCTTGGACAACTCGGCGATGTGATATTGCTTAAGGTGTCGCAAGTGAACGATACCGGTGCCTTTCTAGACTGGGGTTTAGAAAAAGAATTGCTCATGCCCTATGCGGAACATATGGGTGAGGTCGTTGCTGGCAAAAACGTGCTGGTCAAAATCTACCTCGATAAAAGCTATCGCATTGTTGCCTCAATGAAGCTTGACGAATTTATTGAAGACACCGCGCCACATCTTCAACGCGGGCAATCTTTCAAGGTCACCGTCGGCAACAAAACCGAACTGGGCTACAAGGCAGTGATAGAAAACCAATATTGGGGTTTACTTTACGACAGCGACCTAGTTCGTCCACTACGCCGCGGAGAAACCTTAACCGCCTATGTTAAAAAAGTCCGCGATGACGGTCGCATCGATCTAAGCATGCAGCCCATTACGGCGGTAACTAACAATGACATTGCCAGCAATATCATCGCTCAACTAGAAGCCAACAACGGCTTTCTAGACGTGGGAGACAAAAGTCCGCCAGAGAAAATTTACGCCCAATTTGGCGTCAGTAAGAAAATTTTTAAACAAGCTATTGGTCGTCTTTACAAGCAACAACGTATAGCGATCGAAGATGGTGGGATTCGAATAGCGAAAGCTTAAATTTCGTCCTGCTTGTAGATAATAATCAGAGCGAGAAACCACGACATGGATGCACTGGCATTTTTGAAGGAGCAACGCAGTCCGCTAAGGTTGGCGGTTATAGATAGCGACGGTTTTCCAATAGTATGTTCGCTTTGGTATATCGTCGACGGTGAGCAAATTCTTTGTGCGAGCCATGCATCTGCAAAAATCATCCGCGTTTTAAAAAACAATCCACACTGCGCCTTCGACGTGTCTGTCAATAATTCACCTTATCGCGGCGCAAGAGGCAAGGCCATTGCCACTCTCGCAAAAGACAGTAATGGAGTAGTGCTTACTAAACTGATAGATCGCTATGTAGGGGATTCACAGCCCAGCTTGAAGAAATGGTTGTTAAGTCGAAGTGCTGATGAGTATGTCATCAAACTTGAAACGAAGACGCTGTCAGGCTGGGATTACGGAGATAGAATGCAGGGCAGCTAGACTGCCCTACAAGAAATACTCTCACACTATTTACTGCGTTTTACTTTCTCGCCCAGCGTCGCAAGCAAGACATAAAACAGCGGCACAAATACCGTCGCTAAAAAGGTCGCGAGCAACATCCCGCCGATAACACCCGTACCTAGCGATACGCGGCTGGCAGCGCCCGCGCCACTGGACAGCGCCAAAGGCAAGCAGCCCAAGGTAAATGCCAATGAAGTCATCACAATGGGGCGGAAACGCAATCTAACGGCCTCGACTGCAGAATCGACAATAGTCATTCCCTGCCGCTGTTTTTGCATGGCAAATTCAACTATCAATATGGCGTTTTTACTCGCCAAACCGATCAAACAGACAAGGCCTATCTGGAAATAAATGTCATTTTCCAAGCCTCGCATCCACGTTGCCAAAATAGCGCCCAACAACGCGAATGGAACAGCCAAAATAACCGCAGCGGGAATTATCCAGCGCTCGTACTGAGCCGCCAGAATCAAAAACACCATCAAGATCGCTAAAACAAAAGCTTGGCTACCAGAGCCACTAGATGCCTTTTCCTGGTATGAGCTACCCACCCACCCCAATTCAAAATCAGGCCCCAAGGCTTCGGCCGCAACTCGCTCCAAGGCTGCTAAAGCATCTCCAGAACTATAGCCCTCTGCTGGGCTACCCATCACTTTCGCAGCGGAAAAACCATTAAAGCGACTAACGGTATCAGGTCCAACAATACGCTCAACCTGCAGCAGCGAACGCAGCGGCACCAAGCTGCCCGAACCAGCTCGAACAAAAACTTTGCCTAAATCATCTGGCGAGGTCCTAAAATCCTCTTCTGACTGAAGATTTACCTGAAAACTGCGGCCGAATAAGGTGAAATCATTGACGTATAAACTGCCGAACGTCGCCTGCATTGTGCTGAACACATCCCCTACTGGCACGCCCAAACTCAAGGCTTTCTCACGATCGAGCGTCAGTCGGTATTGGGGCGTATTAATATCAAAAGTGGTGTTTACACCAATCAATTCAGGCTGTTTATTAGCTAAATCCAGAAATGCACGCAACTGTTTGTCCATTTCCGCAAAATCGCTGCTACCGCGATTTTGCACATATAATTCAAAGCCACCAGTGGTACTCAGCCCGATTATCGGCGCTGGGTTAAAAGCAAACATTTGCCCATCTAAAAGATCGCTACCGAGCCTAGGAAGACTGTGCGCCATTTCAGTAGAACTCTGCTTCGCCTCTAGGCGCTCCGCCCAATCTTTCAGCATAATAAATGACACGCCGGCATTGGTCTTTTGCGCTGACGTCAGCAAATCAAAACCGGAGAAAGTTATTAGACTGCGTACTTCATCCTGCTCAAGAATCCGCTTGTTCATGACATCCGTCACCGCCATGGTCCGCGATAACGAGGCTGCGGGCGGTGTCTTATATGCCATTATAATGTAACCTTGATCTTCGCTCGGCACTAAACTGCTGGGCACGATACTGAACAAATACCACAGCCCCAACATCAAGCCGGCAAATACACTTAAGCCAACGAGTCGGCGCTCTATAATTGCCCTAGTAACATTTACATAACCGTTTCGAAGCACAGCAAACCAGCGATTAAATCCACCCAGAAAGCCCGTGCTTGCAGGCGCGTGCACCTTGCTTCTTAACAGCATTGAGCACAGCGCCGGTGTCAGGGTTAACGCCACGACTCCCGACAGAATAACGGAGACAGAAATTGCAACCGCAAACTGGCGGTACATCTCCCCAGTTAAACCGTCCATAAAGATAACCGGTAAGAACACCGCACAAAGGACCAGCACAATCGCCACCAACGGCCCAGAGACCTCCTCCATGGCCCGCTTAACCGCCGTGTCAGCGTCTACGTGCTGCTCTTCCATTATCCGCTCGACATTCTCGATCACAATAATGGCATCATCGACAACGATACCAATAGCGAGAATCAAACCAAACAGCGTCAATAAATTGATGGAAAAACCAATAAGATAAAGCCCGGCAAAAGTACCGATGATTGACACCGGAATTGCCAGTAGAGGAATAATAGTTGCTCGCACGTTTTGCAAGAAAATAAACATGACTAGTACAACCAGTACCAGCGCCTCTAAGAATGTAATAAGCACTTCTTGTATCGAATGCTCAACAAAAACTGTTGTATCAAATGCCAAGCTTAGGTTAACGCCTGAAGGTAGCTTCGCGCGCACATGCTCTAACACATCCTGGACTTGCTTCGCCGTTTCTAAAGCATTAGCACCGGGCTGCAGATACATTGCCACCGGCACAGCGGGTTGACCATTAAATGCCCCCTGAAAAGCGTAGTCCTTTGCACCCAGCTCGACGCGAGCAACATCGCCCAAATGCAAGGTGGCACCCGAATTCTCAGTGCGTAAAATAATATCTTCGAATTCAGATACCGTGGCTAAACGGCCCTGAGTGGTGACCGTATAGGTGAACGGTGTATCTTGAACCAAAGGTTCGGCCGCAAATTTCCCCGCCGCAAAATTAGCATTCTGCTCCCGCACCGCTTGCGCCACATCCGCTGGTGTTAGAGCAAACTCTGCAAGGCGATCTGGCTGCAGCCAAATCCGCATCGAGTAATCTTTCGCACCCATCAGGCGAGCGTCGCCAATACCAGGCAAACGACGCAACTCGTCAACAATATTAAGCAGAGCGTAGTTACTTAGATAGATTGAGTCGTACTGCGGATAATCTGAGGTCAACGCATAAATCATCAAAATATTTGATGAGCGTTTACTGACTTGAATACCCAATCGTTTTACCGCCTCAGGTAGGCGATTTTCCGCTACCGCAACGCGGTTACTCACGTTGATGGCAGCTTGATCCGGATCCGTTCCTGTCGCAAATACCACGCTGATACTTACCGAGCCAGAGGCCGACGCTTGCGTAGACATATACAACATACCGTCAACGCCGTTTATTTGCTGCTCTAGCGGTGCGGCTACGGTCTCAGCAATTGTCTCCGCATTGGCGCCCGGATAGTTAGCTGAAACGACAATTTCTGGCGGCAAAAATTCTGGGTATAAAGAAATGGGCAGACGACTCATTGCTGTCGCACCACCAAGTAAAATCATAAGGGATATAACGATTGATAGTACCGGGCGCTCAATAAAGAAACGTGCGCTCACTCCGCCTCCCCCGCCACCGCAGACGCGTCCGCTCGCGGGGAATCTGGCTTACCAGAATCTATTACTACCGCCTCGCTCGGTATCGGGTCCGCCGCAGGAACCTCAAGCTCGTTGGGCGAAAGAGCTGCGCCGGGTTGAACTCGCGAGACACCATCGACCACAATAAGATCACCGGCATCAATACCTGACTCAATAATGACGCCGTCTTCTGCGTCCATACCTAAGGTAACGCTGAGCATTTCTGCCTGATTGTCACTACCCACTTTATAGACGTATGTCCCCTGTGCGCCCTGTAATACTGCGCGTGCAGGTAACACTATCGAATTAAGGCTTATTAAACCATGCAACTTAACGCGTAAAAACTGTCCGGGTAATAAGGTGCCATCAGGGTTAGGAATAATGGCGCGCAACTGCACCGTTCCCGTTCTGCGATCAATGGCACTTTCAGTGAAATTTACGAGTCCGAAATGCGGATATGTCTCACCTTGGCCAACAAGAACCTCCACTTCACGCTTACCTTCAAATGCCGCTTCCCCGCGATCAATCATCCCGCGCAGGCCCAGCACTAATTTATCTGGCAATGACACGTTAATCCAAAGCGGATCAAGCTGGGTTATGGTTGTTAATAAGCTATTTTCTGGCCCGACCAAACTGCCTTCTGAAACTTCTTCACGACTAGTAATTCCCGCAATTGGCGCTTTCACCTGCGTGTAATCAAGATTAATTTGGGCAGCCTGCACTTCCGCTTCAGCTAGCTTTACTGCAGCCTTAGCAAAATCCAGATCGGATTCAGTATCGTCGCGTTCACGACGACTAATGGCATTGGTTTTAATCAACTCCTGTGCACGCCGCCAGCGACGCTCAGCGGCTGATAAACTAGCATTCGCTTGAGCCAGTTGCGCTTTCACTCTGTTCAATGCCACCACAAACGGCGCAGCGTCAATCTCGAATAACAGCTGCCCAGCCGTGACAGCCTGCCCCTCGGTATACGCGCGGCGTAATAAAATACCTTCAACACGCGCTCGAACCTGCACCTCCTTAGAGCCTACCGTTCGTCCAGGGTAGAGCCCGCCAATCGGCACCGAGTGCTCAACCGCGCGAAGCACATTCACCTGAATGGGAGGACGAACATGCTGAGCGGGACCCTCTTTACTGCAAGCAACAAGAGCAAAGAGCATAAAAGATGAAAGTAGGACGGCAATAAAACGGGACGAAAAAGAAAGCACTAGCAAACGCCTCACACACATAAGGAGATATTAACATCACTTTACATACATGCATGCATGTATGTAAAGTGATGTTTCTGTAAAACACAACACTACAAATAATAGCCAGGTTAACCAGAAATGAGACGATCTAAAGCCGATGCAGAAGTTACTCGTGCGCGCATCCTTGACGCCGCCGGCAAACTCTTTGCAATTCAAGGTATTACTCGTACAAGACTAACTGACATTGCAGGCGAGGCTGGAGTGACCCGCGGCGCAATTTACTGGCACTTCAAAGATAAAGAAGACTTAATCGAAGCCATGATGGACAGTGTTGGCGCACCCACCAATGCCGCGCTGGAAGCACTCGGCAATACCAGCATCCATGAAACCCTGTCCTTGGATATGCTAAAAAACGTGATTGTCGACGCCTTTGAACGCACCAACAAACTAGCAGCACTCGAGCAAATAACACGATTTGTGTTCAGGTACTCCCTGTGCAATGAAAGTGAATCACTTACGCAACGAATTCGCAACGACCGCAAATTAGCAACGATTAGACTACAGCGGTTTTTCAATAACGCGCAAACAGCCAAGTTAATAAGAGCCGATTTAAACCCCGAATGCGTCGCCATTCATACCCACACCCATATTATTGGCTTGTTTCATCACCACCTGAGCTCCCCGCCACCAGGACTTTCAACTGAGTATGTCGCGAAATCTCTTGATTTATTATTTGACGGCATCAAGACCAAACCCTAGGGATCATAACGCCCCCTCTCTATACAACGGAGCTGAATTCCTCCCCCTGCGAGGCAAAGTCATTAATCATAAGGGGTAACACTATCTCGATAACCGTCCCACCGCCCGGCTGACTATTTACCGAAATCCGCCCCCTGAGCTGGCGTTTCACGGTGTTATAAACGATATGCAGCCCCAAGCCGGTGCCACCAGCACTGCGACAAGTTGTATAAAAGGGCTCAAACACTTTTTTCTGATCTGCAACAGGAATACCAATACCATCATCACTGAATCTAAGCACAACATGGTCATATCTCTTGCACACACTCAGGCAAATATTTCCGCTCTTACCGCATGGGAAAGCATGAGTAAGGCTATTGCTCAATAAGTTCATAAGCACCTGCGCCACTCCACCCGGCACGGTTTGGATCCTAATATCCTTAGGACAATCGAGTGACACATTATGCCCGCCGCTGCGGTAACTGGATGACAAATGACTTAGTACATCCGTTAAATATTCATGTAAATTTATGTCGCGGATCTCGGCTGTTGCTTGATCAACCGACACTTGTTTAAAGCTCATAATTAGCGCCCCGGCTCGCTGCACATTAGAGAGCACAATACGAGATGCCTCCTGCATTCGCGATAACATCTCAGTAACCGGGGCTATTGCATCTGCACCCTCCAATTCCGTGCGCAATTTGCTAAGATCCGACTGCAAGGTTGATTCTGCCGTGATCGCAATACCAAGTGGCGTATTTAGCTCATGAGCAAAGCCCGCTACCAACCCTCCCAATGAAGCCATTTTCTCGGATTCCACCAGGTGATCTTGGGTCTCTCGAAGTTTAAGCAACATCTCTTTGAGCTTTGCACCGGCGACATCGGATCTATGCTTTTGCCCAGTAAGCACTAAAAATGTCATCCCCAATAGACCGGTAAACAGCAAGCCAGCGACCAGCATTGTCCACGGCACCATGGACCGACTACCAACCAGAAAACCTTGATCGGCCTCTACCTCGAAAAGCCAGTCAATATCGGCAAAATGCAAAACCGCAGAATCCGAAAACAAAGCTTGTTTAGAGTCCAAGGAATTAATTGAATATATTTTTCCACTACCATCTAAACTAGAAACCGCCCCAGAAAGATTTCGTAAATCGGCCCTGGGCAGTAATACTGCCATTAAATCCGGCACTCTATAAACGCCCGCAACATAACCCGACAAGTCACCGCCCCCCATCGTCGACGAGACTGCATTCACGGGCAGATAAACAACTAAACCTAACTGTCCATCTCGCTCCTGCACCAAAGAAATTGGCCCAGTCGTTGCCGGCATCCCGGACAGAGAAGCCCGAGCTAGTGCATTTTGAACCAGCTCAGTTGAACTAATATCGTAAGACAAAGCGCCTACATTTTTTGCCATAGGCTCTATATATCGAATGACGAAATAATCGTCTTTGACTGGCTGCACAATCATGCTGCCATCTTGATCTCGGCCCATTATAGTTACCGGCGCGCCGAGCTCATCGCCCATTGAGGCCTCGAACGCCAAACGCTCTGCAGCACCTACTCGCTGCACCCAGACTATGGCCTGAAATCCCGCATTACGGTCTAAAAACCCTTTCACGAAAGCTTCATAAGTCTCACGTGAAAGCCCGCCAGACACCTCGATAAAAGCCTTTACCGCATGCAAGTCATCAATATGGGTATCGATTTTTGATTGTGCTGCGTTAAAAATTTGTTGGCTATATCGCCTAAACTCGCCCTGCTGGCGCGACAGCTCCCAGCGACTGCCCAAAACATACAAGGTAACGACAACCAGAGAAACACTGACAAGAACCAACGGTAGAACCCGTCTTCTGCTGCGCCAAACAGCTCTTGGCTCCCCAAAATACACAAAGATCAGAATCGAAGTAATCATCACCCCGAGACCGTCGCCGACCCACCACGTAAACCAGTTGAATATATAATTTTCTGCAGGCAATAACCCTGCGGACAGCAAAGCAGTGGTGCCAATACTGGCGCTCGCAGCGCAACTTACTCCACACGCGAATACAAGAAACTTAAAAACCTCACTAATACTGTCAAGACAAATCCTGCTGCCTATATATCTACGAATTAACCAAGCACCAAGCACAGCCTGAAGAGCAGCACCGGCAGCGATAACCATGGGTACGAATAAAGAAGTTAAGAGTGACGACGAACTTGGCATTCCGTCGACATTTACTAAAAACGAGCCTAGCAGAACGCCCGGCCAAAGACGGTAGCCCTTCAATAGAATGACAGATAAAGCGACACCAGCCGAAGGCCAGATTGCGGTGGCATACCCAGGGGGTATAGCAAGGAGCAGTGCCAACTTACCAATAGCGAAGTAAGTTAAGGCCAGCGGGATTATCAAGATCAAGGTGCGATTAGGCATTTACGACCCAAGTGGGTAACTGAGTGAGATTTTGGACATAAACAAACTAGCTCTCTTTAAGCTTGTGCCCCGACCTCACTCAAAATAGACAAATTACCTCACCAGTCTAGTTCGCGGAACGATGCGACCACCATAAGTACATCTGCCTAACATCAACCGTCCCGAACAGTACTATTGAGTAAATACATGGCGCTATCACCTTAATTTATGGAGCTTTTTATTGGAATTGACTACTGAGTTAAACCACACTTTTATCGCTTCTTAAAGCTAGTTGTAATATCCTACGCGGTTTTACCCAATACCAAATTGTTAACCACAATGGATCTACAACAATGCTCATAGGAATCCCAAAAGAACTCGCGAGCGGCGAAAACCGCGTTGCGATCATTCCGACAGATGCCAAAAAGCTAATCAGGGCCGGTGCAACGATTCAAATCGAAGCAGGCTTGGGCTTAGGCAGCGGCTTTAGCGACGAGGAATACACCGACGCTGGCGCCACTGTTATCGCTGACCGCAATACCGTGCTGTCCAGCGCCGATATTATTTTACGTATCAGCAAGCCAACGCTCGATGAAATTGGACAAATGAAATCTGGCTGCATCCACGTCAGCTATCTGGATCCATTTAACGAACACAGCTTAATTAAGGCGTTTCGTGATCGCGGCGTTAGCGCCATCAGCATGGAAATGATTCCACGCTCTACGCGTTCACAAAAAATGGATGCACTGAGTTCGCAAGCAAGTTTGGCGGGTTATGTGATGGTATTACTTGCCACCACGAGATTGCCCCGCATTCTGCCTATGATGATGACACCAGCGGGTACCTTAAAGCCCTCTACCGTCTTCATCATCGGTGCTGGCGTCGCCGGTCTGCAAGCCATTGCAACCGCAAAGCGCCTGGGCGCCAAAGTGGTTGCGTTTGACACCCGCTCGGTCGTTGCCGAGCAGGTCCGCTCTCTAGGCGGCAAATTCCTTGATATCGATCTAGGCGAAACCGGCCAGACCAAAGACGGTTACGCGGTTGCCCTGACCGAAGAGCAAATGAAGCTGCAGCTTGAAGGCCAAAAGAAGCAAATTGCAGACTCAGATATCGTGATTACCACGGCTCAGCTGTTTGGTCGCAAACCACCCGTGCTTATCACTAGCGACATGATCAAGGGTATGAAACCCGGCTCCGTCATTGTCGATATGGCAGCGGAAAGCGGCGGCAACGTTGAGGGATCGGTAGCAGGCCAGACCGTTGTGGTTGATGGCGTGACGATTATCGGCGACGGCAACTGGTCTAACTTTGTTAGCCGCGATGCCAGCCAAATGTATTCGTCCAACCTCTTCAACCTCGTTGATGAAGGCTGGAGCGGCGATGACAAGAAAATGGTTATCGACATGGAAAACGATATTCTGCAGGGCTGTGTGATTACCCACGGCGGCGAGATCGTTAACGAAACCATTAAAAACCTGATTAACTAGGAGAGGATGATGGAAATAGTATTTCTCGCTTTCATCTTAATGCTGTCTATATTTTTAGGCTTTGAGCTGATCAATAAAGTCCCTGCCACCCTGCACACACCACTGATGTCAGGTTCAAACGCGATCTCGGGTATTACCCTCGTCGGCGCACTGACCTCGGCCGGCGCTGAACACGCGGTACTGTCCACTATTCTTGGCACCATTGCGGTGACAATGGCCACCATTAACGTGATCGGCGGTTATATGGTGACTGACCGCATGCTGGCTATGTTCAAGAAAAAAGGGAGCACTAAGTAATGGGTATCGAATTACTGGTTAACCTGTCCTATGTGGCAGCGGCCGTGCTGTTTATTTTTGGTCTTAAAATGCTGGGCTCACCAGCGACCGCGCGCAAAGGCAATTTGATCTCTGCGCTAGGTATGTTTATCGCGGTTGTTATCACTCTGCTTGATCAAAGCATTATTGACTACAAATGGATTATCGCCGGTGTTGTGGTCGGCGGCCTCATTGGCGCCCTCGTTGCGCGCCGCGTCGAAATGACCGGCATGCCGGAAATGGTGGCGCTGTTCAACGGCTTTGGTGGTGTTGCTAGCTTGTTCGTGGGCTGGGCGGCACTTTACGGCTTTGAAGCAACGACCTTTGAACTGATCACCATCGTCCTGTCGATTCTGATCGGCGGCGTGACGTTCTCGGGCAGTATGGTTGCCTGGGGCAAGCTCAGCGAGCGCATCTCTGGCAAAGCGATGGTCTTTAGCGGTCAGCGTATTTTTAACATATTGCTGATTATCGCCATCATTGCGGCGTCTGTGATGTTTACCATTAGCACTGGCCCCGCCACCTCCATATATCTGTATGTGGTGATTGGCCTGTCATTGCTACTGGGCATCATGCTGGTTATTCCTATCGGCGGTGCCGATATGCCGGTGGTTATCTCTCTGCTAAACAGCTACTCAGGCTTAGCGGCGTGTGCGGCGGGTATCGCGATCAACAACATCATTCTGATCGTAGCCGGTGCACTGGTTGGTGCCAGCGGTATTATCCTGACGCAAATCATGTGTAAGGCGATGAACCGCTCGCTGAGCAATGTCTTGTTCAGCGGCTTCAGCGCCGTGTCTGCAGGTGGCGCGGCCGCCAAAATCGAAGGCGAAGCCAAGGCCATGACCGCTGAAGACGCCTACTACGTGCTCGAAGCGGCTGCTAGCGTTGTTATCGTGCCCGGTTACGGTATGGCGGTTGCACAAGCTCAGCACGTGGTCAAAGAGCTACAAGAGTTGCTGGAAAAGAATGGCGCCGAAGTGGTTTACGCTATTCACCCCGTTGCTGGCCGTATGCCGGGGCACATGAACGTACTGCTTGCAGAAGCGGACGTGTCTTATGACCTGCTACTGGAAATGGACGCCATTAACCCGCGCATGGACACCTTCGACGTGGCGATTGTTATCGGCGCCAACGACGTGGTTAACCCTGCCGCTCGCGAGATGGAAGGCAGCCCGATTTACGGTATGCCGGTCATTAACGTCGACATGGCGCGCAATGTGTTTGTGATGAAGCGCTCAATGGCATCAGGCTTTGCCGGTATCGACAATCCCCTGTTCTTTAAAGAGAACACGCGGATGCTGTTCGGTGATGCGAAAGAAATGCTGGGTAACATCATTAAAGCGTTTAGCTAAACACTTCGCTTAAGACTAAACGAGAAACGGGCTCCCAGGAGCCCGTTTTTTTATGACTAAGATTTGCTAATCGTCATTAACGCCAGCGCTGAGCAAAGGCAACAGCCGGCTTAATAAATCCCGAAGCTGCACAATATCGCTCTCGCTCACCGCCAACTTATTAAGCAAAGCCTGCGGCACACATTCACAGTCGTCACGTAAACCCCTGCCGAGCTCGGTGAGGTGCAACATGACAACCCGCTCATCGTCAACACTGCGACTGCGGCGAATAAAGCCCTGCTGCTCTAATCGCTTTAAGAGCGGCGTCAGAGTGTTAGTGTTCAGCATCGCATGCTCACTCACCACCTTCACCGCACACGGTGCGCGCTCCCACAGAATCATCATCACTATATACTGCGGATATGTTAGACCCAGCGGCGTTAATTTATCCTGATATAAACGCGTGATCATTCTTGAGGCCGCATACAAGGGGAAACACAGTTGATTTTCCAACTGTAGCTGCGGCGGCACGGTATCGACTAAAGCCTGACTCATGCGGCTAATGCAGCCTCTATGTCTTCGGCAATACTCTCTGGTTTAGTGGTTGGTGCAAAACGCTTGATCGCCAAGCCATCTTTACCCACCAAAAATTTTGTGAAATTCCATTTCACCGCATTACTCAGAGTCCCCGGTGCCGCCTTTTTTAAATAGGCGAACAGCGGATGCGCATTTTTGCCATTCACATCAATTTTCTCAGTAATTGGAAAACTGACCCCATAATTGATCAAACAGCTACCCTCAATGGTATTCGCATCGCCCGGCTCTTGATTGGCAAACTGATTACAGGGCGCCCCAAGAATCACCAATCCCTGATCCTTGTATTTCTCATACAAAGCCTGCAAACCCTCATACTGAGGGGTGAGGCCACATTTGCTAGCGGTATTCACCACAAGGACCACTTTGTCTTTATAAGCAGACAAGTCTAGAGGCTTGCCTTGTAAATTCGATATTTCAAAATCGTATAGTGTTGTCATTTTGATTTCCCTCGGTTCGCTACCAGTGCAACAGTACAAATCTCACTCCAGAGCATTACAACAGATATTTACATCTCAAGCAATAATATCGCACACGACATAAATCAAATAACCCTAAAGCACAGAGATTTCCTGCCGATAAGGTGTACGTACCCATGAGATCTGCGGACACGATATAGAAATGGTCATTATCAATCCCAGCTTTGCCACCCAGCCCGCCGCATTTAATAGGCCAGCGGGACCTGCGCCTGTATTGGCTATTGACCGCGTGTTAACAGCCGTTGTCGTGGGCCAGCGTGCAGAACATCTCTATGAGTTAGCGTCTGGGAATTTAAAGCTAATGGCAGAAAGCCAAACGGCGCTTCGCCATGGCGAAAAACTATTACTACAGGTTACCGGAAAAGATCATAAGCAAAGACCTCAACTACAAATACTTAAAGGAGAGATCGGCCTGATCCAAAGCCAACTGCGCGCCGCGCTGCCTCAACAACAAAGCGTAAGCCATCTATTGGCCAACCTTGGCAAACTAAGCAATTTACCCAAACAGCACCCGCTGGCAACACTAGGCAAAGAGTTCATTGAAGCTATTGCGAGCAAAGCGCAATCGTCCAATCCGGCCGAATTACGCCAAGCCATCATGCAAAGTGGCTTGTTTCTAGAGAGCCAATTAGCGCAGGGTAAAACACCTACTGGAGATTTAAAGCAGGCACTATTAAAACTCAGCCGGCAAATTACTACCCAGCTGGCAGCTAGTAAACCAGCCACAGAATCTAACATTCATGGCGACGGCTCGATAACAAAGCGATCAACGCTAGCGAAAGAATATGCGCCGCAATCAAGGTCAAGCCCCCTATTGACTCTTGGGCATCCGAACAGCAAGGCAACCGTCGAGCACTATCCCCAGAACGTCACCGACAAGCCTACCAAGCCCGAATTACCCGGTGAGCTTCGTCCGCAAAGCCGTCAAGGAGCGAGTATTCAATTTGCCGATGCTGAGCTTGAGGTGCTGCAGCAAGTATTGCGAGATGTGCGAGGCAGCCTAGCCCGCCAAGAGTCTCATCAACTATTGCACCTACAGCAGAGCGATAAATCACAAGCGCAATATATGGTGGAACTTCCGGTCCGCGGCAATGACGGCATTGATGTATGGCAACTGCATTTGCATAAATTTGAACAAACCGAGCACGAACAGCAACACGCCGAGAAGTCGGCGGATAAGCCTCAACATAACTGGGCTATTAACTTGAGTTTTGACTTACCGGGCCTAGGGCCTATTTGCGTCCGAGTATCACAAGCACCCGAGCTCGATATTCGCTTCACTGCCGAAAACAAGGCAACCAGTAAATTGATAGAGCGAAAGCAACACGAGCTCGTCGAAGCTCTAGAGGCACAAGGAGTGAACACTCAAAGCGTACAATGCCTCAGCGAAAAGATTACCATCAATGCATCAGAAGCCTATGCAAACGCCTTACTGGATACCCAAGCATGAACACGAATAAGCCAGGAGAAATTGCCGTTTCGCTACACTACGACGGACAAAATGCACCTATCGTCAGTGCCAAGGGAGAGGGGGAAGTTGCGCGCCAAATACTTGAAATTGCCACTCAACACGACATTCCAATCTACCAAAATAGTCAGTTGATACAATTGTTATCGCGGGTTGAGCTCGACAATGAAATACCGAGAGAACTGTATATCGCAGTAGCCGAAATTATTGCCTTCGCCTACCGCTTAAAAGATCAGCTACCCAATACATGGCAGCAAAACTGAAAACCCCCGCTGTTTAACGCGTCAGCTTCCAGGTAAAACGCACTTGGGCCAAGGATGCTACCGCGGTGCCATTTACCCGCTCGGGTTCAAACTGACAGCGTGATAAAGCAGATAAAGCGCGATAATCCAGACGTCGCGTCCCACTGGAGTCAACGACCTTACCATCACTAGGATTACCTTCAGCGTCAACCGAGAACGACATAGTTACTGTACCCTGCTGACCAAAACGAACTGATTCATCAGGGTATTCCGGACGCGCGCAACTACTCCAGTCAATACTTGCCGGCACAGTCGCGGTATTCACTGCCGGCGCAGAACTAACAGGCAACGACGCCGATGCAAGCTTGGGCTGAGTCTTTACTTCAGCCGCCGCTACGTCAGCGGGTTTTTCGCGCATTTTAGCTAAGGCCGCTTGACGCTCTTTCTCAGCATTTTGCGCTCTCGCCTCAGCGACCTCAGCAGCACGAGCTGCAGCTTCCGCTGAAGCTTGCGCCATTGCCAGAGCCTCAGATTGCTGCTGCATAGTCACCAACTGCGCCTGTTGCCGTAAATTTTGTTCGCGCTGACTAAACTCGCCATCTAAGCGACTCTGCCATTCAGCCAGTACCGCCTGCTCTTCAGACTGCAATTTTTCATTACCTTGCACAGTCGCGACCTTCGCGACCACACTTTTATCGGCGCTAAACGCAGGTGCCTCATCACCGGAAAGCAACCACGCAGCCAATCCCGCCGCCGCACAAACACACAGGAGGGCGATCGCGATCACAGACTCTGCGGACTGTCCCAACCCCTGCTTTTGCTCAATTGTGCCTACTGCATCATTCATTCAGCAACTCCCCAAAAATTGCTCATGCCGTCATACCAAACAAGCGCCCAATTCTCTGAAACACACCGCGACGATCAGACTCTGGCGGTGGCGTCGGTGTAGCTTCTGCTGCAAGACGCAAGGTTTGCGCGGGATGCTTTTGTAATATTTCAAATCTTCGCATCGCCAAATTAACGCTGCCGCGCAATAAACCCTCGCTGACCGGCTTACTGAGAAAGCGATAAATCTGGCCACGGTTGATAAGATCAATACCCTGCTCAGCATCAGATTTTGCGGTTAAGACTATCGCCACTAAACTCGGATGGTGTTGGCGCAAGGCGGCCAGCAAATCAGTGACAACCTCTCCCCCCACCGCAATCTCGGTCACAATGACACCAATCTTATGCTGCTCTAAAAGGTTTAAGGCTTCATCCAGATTCGATGCGGTATAAACCGAACGCTCGCGACCCAATACACGCTGCAAGGTGTTACGAGTGGATTCATCATCATCCAGAATCAATGTGCCGACATCATCGATACCTGGGATGTGGACGCGCTCCGTTAAATCCTCTTCGGCAGCAACCGTTTCTTTCACATAATCAACTGTCGATGCCTTAACCGCAGCGGCAATAGTTGACCGCAAATCAACATTTGACCAAGGCTTATTGATAAAACGAAAAATCTCTCCGTCATTTATCGCCGCCAATATCGCACTCAGATCTGAGTAGCCCGTCAGTAGAACTCGAATCGCCCGTGGGCGAAGATCCTTAGCTTTACGTAAAACCTCCACGCCGGTCATCTCTGGCATGCGCTGATCGCTAACTACGACGTCCACATCACCCTGCCGGAGAATCTCCAGAGCGGCCTCACCCGAAGAGGCGGTAACCACATCGTAGTCCCGCCTAAACAATGCTTTCAGCGCTATTAGGATACGAGGTTCATCATCCACAAATAAAATTCGCGCGCGGGGTTCTTCTGTCGCAGTATCAACATTCATATTCATACTTTATGCATCTCCAAGCACCACCACATCTTGCTCTGATATAACGTCTGCGCTTTTACTCGCACCCACTATTGGTAGGCGAATAAAAAACTCCGTTCCTTTACCTAGTTCGGATTCCACTCGAATGGTGCCACCGTGATCTTCGATAATACGGAACACAATAGACAAGCCAAGACCCGTGCCTTTACCCACCGGTTTGGTTGTAAAAAATGGCTCAAAAATATGGGCGCGAGTTTCTTCATCCATACCACTTCCGGAGTCACTAATCGCCACTTCCACATTGTCATCAACAACACTGGTGCGAATACAAATTTGCCCCTTGCCGTCCATTGCCTGCGCGGCGTTGGTGATAAGGTTCAGGAACACTTGATTTAATTGCGACGGCGCACAGCTTATTTCCGGTAGATCAGCGAACATTCTTGTGACTTTAACGCCATCTTTAAGCTGACTATTGCAAATCTTAAGTGCGGTCTCGATGCCCTCGTTCAAATCAAACAACTGCGATTGCGAGCGATCAACACGACTGAAGTCTTTCAGACTCATTACCAACTCAGCAATTTGTTTTAGACCGTACTCGGTATCTGCAAGCAGAGTATCGAACTCAAGAATACTCTCGGCATCAACCTCCCCATCCATAGCCTGCATCGTCTCCCGGACAATCTCGACATTACTCGATGCATAACCTAGCGGGGTATTAATCTCGTGCGCTACACCGGCTACCATTTGACCTAGCGAAGCCATTTTCTCCGACTGAATTAACTGCCCTTGCTGCATTTTTAGATCGTCTAGCGCCTTACTCAGTGCCTGCGTACGCTTATCGACTATTTGCTCAAGATTGACGTTGGCATTCTGCAACTCACTGTTCAAACTGTCCAAGGTCGAGAAACTCGAACGCAATCGAACCGCGATCACACCGAAGGCCAGCAGCAACGCAACCGCATACACGGCGAGGGTTTGCCGATAGCTGCGCGCTGTACTTTGCAAATTATAGAAATGTTTCTCGTAGGCGGTCCGCAAATCGTACAGTGCCGGCCCACTAGGCACAGCATCAAATTCTTCGGTCAAAACTTGAAGCTGATCAGCGGCGCTGCGCATAGAATCAACCGTATTCAATAAATGCCTGACTGCACCGCGCTCGGCGTCATTTGCTAAGCCTTCTTCAGCGGCAACAATTTCTTGGCCAAGGTCGTCAATATAGCCGCCATTCGTTGGCGACGATTGAATGCCATAGGCCGTCGCTTCACGTAAAATCGACATTACATTTTTACGCAGCTCTTCCGAGGCATTTACAGATGGCGCACTCAATAGTGAAATACCAGCAACGCGCAACACGGAAAAATGCTGGGCTAAGCGTGCCAGCTTGGCAGAGTAATCATTGAGAAGACTAAGTTTGGACTGAGCGACGGCATTGTAATGCGCAAGCGCCGCATCAATCGGCTGCGCCAATCCCGCCAAACTCGCTTGACCACTGCTGACAGCCTCCTGGGCAACTGTAAAGCGATCTCGTGACAGCTCTAGCTCCTGCGGCCCGGAATCAAGGGATAAACGCCCTCTGGCGATCTGCTGATTGAGCTCAGCATCCGCTTTGGCGGCGGTATCCAATTGCTCTAATCGAATGATGTGCAAACCCGTTTCAAGCGGATTTCGCAATGTTTTCCACAATAGAAACGAAATAACACCCAATGCCAGCGCAATCGCTAATAATGCAATGAGACGTTGAACAGAAAACCCCCGCGCGGTACGGCGAGACACACCCATTTGAACCATAAAATTCTTCTTATTATTTTGTGTATTACTCTACCGCCACAATGCAATTAAGGCATCACAAAAGCAAGCGTATGCAACGCAGCGAGCAATACACGTATTCTTTGAAGTAAGCACCCAAGGTATTTTTATATTTTTAGTCTGACGAAGAATAAAAGTTGGCACAGCAAATGTCTAGCACTTCACCAAAAACAGCCCCACGGCAATACTACTGACTTTACAGTTACTTAGCGAACCTTACTAAGCTCAAAGGCAGGAATAAACGAAAGCTAGACACCGCCGCCTGCCCTCGAACACTTGAACACTATCGCCAAAAATAATTACAAGCCATTGATAATATTGACAATATTTTCAAACCCCACCACGCCACATCAATTACCGACAAGTTGAAATGCCAAGGCATGTGAATACCAACTCAGCACCACTGGATCGAGATTGGCTGCGTGTTTACGTGACCATCCCAGCTATCTCGCCGCAATCCAACGCCACGCCATGACATCATTCCTTACATCACCATTTTGACTGCCTGCGCAGTTAGATGTAAAAAACCAATAAGCAATAATGGAACTAAAGATACTCAGCGCAGCCATCACTGACTTCAATCGGAAATTCGGATACTTCATTTATGCAATCGAATTCAATTGCGTCGACTTATCTAGCGATCTGGCAATATAAATTCTCCACACAGCTAATTAACGATATCCCTAGCTAACCGTCTAGGGCCTTAACTTGTTTAACACAGCGTTTCCTCGTCATCGAAAATGAAGCTACTTGACGCAAGCAGAGAGCTATTAAACGCAATACCAAAGTCCCATTAAAAGCAGCAGCAGATGAACTCGATAAGGCGACGTAAAAGACATTAAAAATACGTTATTGTTCTCATTTATGGCTAACGAGTTACACACTATTTAGTAAGTATAATATACTGCTTTTTAAACCGATGACGTCGCCTACAAAGCATTACATCGATAATAGTCTTGATGTGCAGACGGACGTTTTTATGAGACTGAGACTAAATTTTGATGCCTTTTTTCCGGCAACCACTTTTGCATTTTTTATTAATTGGCACAATGCTATTTTCTATTCAGCAGCACCTTGGAAAAAGTGATCTCTTCAACATCCCACCCCGAAATACGGGTTCTCTGCAGCGTATTAACGACGATTTTTTAATGCAGACCGGCAGAATAGCAAACGCTGAGGAACTCAGGGCACTACAAACAGAAGAGTTGAATAGCCGCATACTCTTTGCGGAAGCGCTTCGACTTAATCTGCACCGAAGTGATAGTGTCGTGCTGCAACGTCTTTTGCGCGACGCCAATTTTCTCCGATTAACTGGCAGTGACAAAGAGAAAATACAAGCTGCACTTGATCTGGGCATTCACGCATCAGACGAGGTTATTCGCAGATACCTAGTTCAGCGCGTAAAACGCAGCGGTATAGCGACTAATTACGTGGAAGCAACTGAAGATCAGTTAAGATCATTGTATATCGCGGAACTAGCACGCTGGACTGAACCCGCCCGCCTAAGTTTTGAGCACATTTTTTTCAGCACAGAGAGCAACGCGAATCCGCGCGGCAAAGCAGTGCACGCTCTGAGAGAGTTAGAATCACAAAATTATATTCCTAGCGACCCTTTTCTACACGGTAGACGTTTTCCCGAGCAATCGGCGCAAGATATCCAAACTACTTTCGGCACTGACTTCAGCAACAAGATAATGACTAACAAATCGGCAATCGGTAAATGGCAAGGCCCCATTCACTCTGTATACGGCGAACATCTAGTTAAAGTCTATCGCGCCACCCCATCAAAACCCCGACGATTCGAAGACGTCCGCGAGCAAGTTTCACAAACACTGCGAGAGCAACGTGAAAACGACGCCCTAGAAAAATACATAGCGACATTACGCAAGTACTACGTGATAGCTGGAGACGGCAAATAGTAATGAAATATGTACTGAGTTTATTCTTAATCCTAGTTTGCATGCCGGCCCACTCGCACACTTTGGCGCCATCACTACTAGAAATCAAAGAGCTGACTAATAATATATTTGATGTTCTATGGCGCACGCCATCGAGCAGAGAGTTTCAACGCCCGCAGCCAACACTTCCTCAAAGCTGCGGCACTATTAGCCCACTGAACGATAGGATAACTGGAAGTGCTTTCGAAATAACTTGGCAGATAAGCTGCCCTCAGGGCTTAGACAATCAAGATATTAGCATTGTAGGTTTAACATCGAGTAGGACGGCGGCGCTAATCAAAATCGAGCTTGCCGACAAACGCTCTTACAATCAACTAATACGGCACGATGATCAAACCTTCACCGTTCCCGCCACTGCGAGTACGCTAAAGTCTGTCGTTCAATATTTCCTCCTAGGCATTGAGCATATTCTTATTGGTTTAGACCACCTGCTTTTTGTAACCGGACTGCTATTACTTGCAACGTCATGGCAACAACTTTTGCTAACGGTTAGTGCGTTCACGATAGGTCATAGTGTTACATTAGTATTTGTGAGTCTCGGCATCATCCCCAATATCGCGGTATGGGTCGAACTCGCCATAGCGGCAACCATTCTTTACTTGGCCATTTACCTTAGTTATGGCAAGCGCCATGGCGTTCATACACGTTGGCCACTCATTGTTATCTTCGGCCTAATTCACGGCTTAGGTTTTGCCACCGTATTAAAGGAATTAGGACTTCCACAAACCGATGTCGTTGCAAGCTTAGTGGCATTCAACATTGGCATTGAGGCGGGCCAATTATTATTTGTCGTCGGGCTAGGCGCACTGCTAAAAAGCATAAGTATGGCATCCGGTCGAACAGAATGGCTAATGCGCAAAGTCGCAGTCTACACAATGGGAGGAATGGCCGTATTCTGGTGCCTAGATAGAGGCTATGGATTGTGGGTAGGCAGCCAGTATTACTGGTAACTAAATTGCATTGCAAAAGGCTTAGTTAAGCGACAACAGCAGAATATAGCCATTCAAATTCCACCTAAACAGGGGCAGCTTATCGCCCAACCTATAATATTAACTTATTTAGTATTTACTGCTGTTTCTTGACTAAGGGCAGCCTCCACTGGCCCGACAAGGCCGCTGGTTTTGCCCAATACAAACGCGCTGTTAGCGAAAATATTGGAGCATCACCGGAAGGCAGCCAATTTCTTGCCCTCTCTCCGGCAGGCTCATGTCGCTGGATATACAAATCAAGCGAGCCATCGGCATTAAAATAAAGGTCATCGCGATCACCAAGCGCATAACGATTTATTTTATTGTCGACTAAATAGCCCTCTTCGTCATACAGGGTAATTGACCAAAACGCGTTGACTGGTGGTGTTTCGCCAAAATCAAAATGTATAACGTAATCTTCCGATGAGCTCAATTTCTCGCCGTCCGCGTCAGTACGTGCGGTGGGGTACATCGCATCTTCCGGCCGGTTAGCACCCAAACCTACCATCCCGATAAAAGCGCGCAATGCGTAGTCATTGCCGTAGTTACCCAGTTCCATCGGCGGATTTTGCCAGCCAGCCCTCTCAAATACATCTTGACGGGCCTCTTTGAGCTTGTATTTTGCTAACCAAACTCCGGTCGATATGGCCCACTGGTCTAACAATCCCCACGAGTTTGGACTAACTATTTCTCGCTCTAATGTTTCCACCATGACAGTATCTTCCTCAAAGGGAGGATTTTTGTCCATTAATGATATCAAATGCCCCATAAATGCCTTTGCTGACATTTTCTCCAATTGATAAATCGGCTCTTCAGGCATATCTTCCTGATCCCAATTCTTAACTGGTAGCGGTTTTTTACCTGCGCGCCAATCGGCTAAAGACACCAATGACATCGACCTTTGCTGCGTATTAACAATGGGATAATCTTTCTCGCCATTTGTTTGTATTCGGGCGAGAATCCAAGACATATTAGTCGGCAATCTAACTAGCTCTAAGCCATCTGGTGTATCGCCCCGCCACTGCGGTCCAACCAAAAGATAACTTGAGCCATCTTGCGTTCCCTGTCGCGTACCAAAGGTAGCCGGTACATTTGTCCACGCATCTAAAATAGTTAAAAGATAGTAGCGCTTTGATTCCGCCGGTAGACTTAGCACCATTTCCGTATCATTTAAATTTAACCACGCTAAGGAATACAAGGTGTCCAAATTCGGCCTTACGACTCCTCTAAAATCTACCGGCGGAAAACGCTCAATATGAAAAAGTTGGTTTTCCGGCCCCATCTTCTCCACGAAGGCCTGCTTGGTAATATCCATTATTACCAGCGGGTAGCCGAAAACATAGGCGTGCGCTGCAGCTTTAATTTGCTCGCGCTTAATATATGCAATGCTCGCTAGCGAAATAACGGCGGCGATTAAAAGCGCAATAAACAGGGGCACAGAGACCCTAGACTTAGAAATGTGTGATTTCATATTATTTCCATATGTATATATCGTCATACCCATTCTCATACGTTTTCCGCAAACAGAAATTAGAGCTACTTTTGCCGCACTAAAAACCAAAAGCCAGTATTAGCATCTTACTATGCTTGGATCTAAGGTCTTAGCCATTAAACGGCTTAGTATTGCTGAAGAAAAACGTGGGGAAAGGCGCTTTAAAGCATAGGCTATATGGGTCTCCGGACAGACGGGAACGACACCGTGATTTTTTTCAATAGCGCGGACGATGCGAGCCGCAATTTTATCTGGGGTATAATTTCGACGCTGATACATCGCCGAGGTGGTCGCCCTTACCGCAGCCTGCTCCCCGGACGCTACTCTCATATTTTTTGTAATGGCCGTATTCACGATACCGGGGCAAATAACGGTAACGCCAACTCCCGATGTCGAAAACTCAGACCTCAAGGACTCACTCAGCCCTACCACCGCATATTTACTTGCACAATAAGCCGACATTTTGGGGGCGGCGAACAAACCAAGACCAGACGAAATATTGACGATTTGGCCCGAACCACGCTCTAGCATCGCCGGTGCAAAAAAATGACAGCCGTGAATAACGCCCTTCAAATTAATACTAATGATCCACTGCCAATTCAGTAGAGAGCAGTCATTAAAAAAACCTGTTAATCCGACTCCTGCGTTATTAACAACGATATCGGGCACGCCGATATCGCCAATGAGTTTATCTGCACACTGGCGATAAGCGGATTCATCCGCCACATCTAATCTATGGATAAACACGACTGACTCACCAATAAGTGACGCGGTTTCTCCCAGTGAGTCCTCACAGATATCCGTTATCGCCAATCGACATCCGCTCTTTGCCAACACAAGCGCGGTTTCCCTACCAATCCCACTTCCTGCACCGCTAACATATGCAAGTTTGTTGTTCAAATTCATTACCGAACACTCCTTTTGAAATAAGCATCAACTTGGTTCTGCGCAAAAAATAAAAAATTAAATCAATACCTCCACCAACATATTAATTCTATATTTTTTAATTCTTCCGAAAGAACTTTAAATCATTATTGTTAATCGACTTTAACCGCAGCTCGATGTAGTCACGAAAGTAATTCTGACTGGTTCGCCACGGGCTCTTTGGCCCAGCTTTCGGTATGCTGTCTATTGCGCGAACAATGTATCCCGACGAAAGACTCATCAATGGATTCTGATTCATACTGTTATTCGGCAAAACTGGGGTGCAATAATCAAAACGCTCTTTTCTCATGTAATTGATTAGCCGGCACGCGAACCTGCCTAATAGATCAGTCTTAAGTGTCCACGACGCGTTGGGATAACCAATATAGAATATGGCGTTTGGAACGGAGTCCAACATCCCCCCTCTGTAAAGAAAATGTTTACCGATCTCGACCTTCTTACCGTCGACCGCTAAATCCATACCACTCAGCATTTCCATTTTTAGCCCTGTCGCTGTCACGATGACATCTGCGACTATAATTTTTCCAGATTTAAGCCTTATACCACCGCTTTCAAAGCCCGCAATGTGATCGGTAACCATCGTTACCTCGCCTGCCTTAATGGCGCTAAACAGATCTCCGTTTGGCACTACGCAGACCCGCTGATCCCATGGTTCATAAGAAGGGGTAAAGTGTTTTTCGACCGGATAATCTTTACCCAGCCTCCTGCGTATATCATGCAGTAACACTGATTTAACAAGTTTTGGGAACCGTTTTGCCACTAGGTAAAACGAGGTTTGCTTTAATATTCCCACCATACGCATTAAGGCATGAATACCGTTGTCAGGTAACAGCAATGTTAGTATTTTTGGCAAGAATGACTGCTCTGGCTGCGAAACAATATAGGTCGGTGACCGCTGTAGTACGGTTACTTTTGCCGATTGCCTTGCCATTGCTGGCGCCAAAGTAATTGCAGTTGCACCGCTGCCAATAACAACGACTTTCTTACCAGCAAGAGAATAATCAGCGGGCCAAAATTGGGGGTGCAAAATGTCGCCAGAAAACATGTCTTGGTTTGGGAATACCGGTGTGTATCCCTCTTTGTAAGAGTAGTATCCGTTGCAGGCAAAAAGGAAGCGCGCCGCCAGCCTTTCAGTATCACCCGATTTAACACACTGAATTACAATATCCCAGCGCGCCCTAGTGGAACACCAGCTCGCCGAAATAACTCGCCGCTGAAAACGTATATGCTTGTCGATATCGTGACTACGTGCGGCGGATCTCAGATAATTTAGAATATCCGAACCGCTGCCAATTGCTTTTGTAGATGTCCACGGTTTAAAGCGATAGCCGAGGGAATACATATCAGTATCAGATCTTATTCCAGGATACTTAAATAGATCCCACGTTCCCCCAAGCGATTCGCGGGATTCAATAATGGTGTAGCGACATTGCGGGCATTTAGTTTGCAGATCGTAAGCTGCATTAACACCTGATATTCCCGCCCCAATTATAACGGCATCTAACTGATCGATAGTCACAATAAAATCCTATTACCCTTCGCGCTATAAAATGTGTAGTGACAAGTAATCACCATTCATATTTAAGTTCGGCAAATACTCGACGCGGCTCAGAAATCACGCCAGAGTGCGATCCAGGCTGAAGCGGGACATCATTGGAACCGGCTAAGATTATTTTATTGGATATATTTTTAACCGAAACAGTAAAGTCCCAATGCTCTGCCTCGTCGGTAAAGCTCAACGCCGCACTAAGCTCGGTATGACCACCCATAGCGTCGGCAGGATCAAGATCCGTGGTCAAATACTGTTGCGCTCTATAGGTAGCGAATAAACCGATTCCAATATCAATGGGAAGCGCGTCATCAAGCCATGAACTCATGCGAGTAAAACTGATTAAGTTCGATACGCTGACCTCCCATTTTGGCGCTCGCGGAAGCTCGCGGCCGGTAAGATCACAGGTACTGTCCGACGTAGCGCTAGTGCCACCATTTGCCGGACACTGACCGTCTTTATACTCTGAGTAAGTCGCATCCAAGTAGGCGAGTGAGCCGGTAAAAGCAAACCAATCTGTGGGTAAAAGTTGACCATCAATTTCGACACCTTGGGAGATAGCCGAGGCCGCATTACCAACCGAGAAATTTAATCCGTCAAATAAACTCACCTGCAAATCACTAAATTCCGTATAAAAAAGGCCGACATTAAGTGTCGCCGCGCCATTGTAAAACCGAGTTTTAACACCGGCCTCATAGGTCTTCGCATTTTCAGGTTCGAATTCTAGGTTTGTATCGTCCACGGCCTGCTCATTAAACCCTCCCGCCTTAAATGCGGTAGCGTAGGTAGCGTACAAACTTATTTCGTCATTCAAGTCATATCGCACACTGAACTTGGGCGAAAAATCATTCTCCTGCCTAACGCCTGTGGTGTCATACGCAGACTCTCCAAGAAATACATTAAAAAGCGCCTGCGACGCGACATCATTATAAGCCAGTATCTGCTTCGCTCGTTTTTCCTCTTCGGAATAACGCAAACCCAAAATTAATGCGAGAGAATCAGTTACATTCCACGTACTTTGAGAGAAGACAGCATAGGACTCTGTCTCTTGATCAAATAGGCGAATATTATTGCGCTTTTGATTTCCAATAGAATCTAATAAGCCGCTCAGTATTGGCATATTTAACGGTAATAGATTTGTCGCTCCCGAAGTTTGGGCCGCACCTATCATCTCAATAACACGGTTGGGGTTAATAATAATTCTGCCATCTCCGACAATTTGATTCTCAAAGTAAAATAAGCCTGCGACATACTCAAATGGACCCTCAGGAGAAACCAAACGTAATTCTGCGCTGCGTTGTTCATAGTGATCATCATCTGCCAAAACGATGGCATCAATAGGGCCGAAATCCGCATCAAAAATAGAACCCTTATCGAATTCCGAGGTGCCTAGTATTGCCGATATTTGGTACTCACCCACGTAGTAATCAAATTGGGCCGTATATGTTTCTCCCTCTCTTAGAGAAGTCTCGCGTTCGTTTATTGAACCTCTAAAATCACTCGGATCATCTTCAACCTGAGGGTCATATTTGCGGTACAAATCCAGCGTATAATCTTCTGCTTGTGTTAGCTGAAGTCCGATGGAGTTGCCGTAAATCCGCGTTTTCGTTGCGGAAAGATTTAAATCCAAACCTTCAACTATGTTCGGGAAACTCAATTTAAATCGGCCAATGCCGAAATCTTGACTACGCAACTCTGGGTCTATATCGCCACGATGAGGATTTTGTGCAGGATCAAGATCGAAGGTTGTATTTTTGATTGACCCGTCCATGGTATCGCCGTCCCATGAAATACGCGCATTCACAACATCCTCAATTACTGGACCCGCGACAGCCACTCTTACTCGCTGTCGATCATAATCCCCTCCCTGCACGGCAATACGCCCTGTGAAGTCAGGACTTGGCTGACCGGTGGTAATATTTAATGCTCCGGCAATCGCGTTTTTGCCGAACAAAGTACCCTGCGGCCCTCGCAACACCTCAACTTGCTTAGTGTCAGCTAGCGTCTCGAAAAGATATTCCTGACGACCGTAGTAAATACCGTCAATCTGCATAGCAACCGAACGCTCGAAGCCCTTATTACTACCAGAACCCAAGCCGCGCATAGACACAAATCCACGGGTTGTCGTCATGGTAATAACCAAATTTGGCACCACTTGGCTGAGTTCACCAACATCTGAGATACCGACTTTGTCGATCATTTCTTCACTGACTACCGCAATGGAGATAGGCACATCCCTGACATCTTGCGCACGTTTTTGCGAAGTGACTACAACCTCTTCAATCTGCCTCGAACTCGTTTGTGCCTGCAGAGAACTTGTCAGTAAAAACTGAATCGTAACTACGGTGAAAATGCGTTTAGCACGGATCATAATCTTAAATCCCTTTTTTATTTTGCCAATGGTTTTAATGGTTGCGTTGAGACGTGAATAGCTGAACTCCAAGCTCTTTCCTGAATTATCGTTTGAAGGTCTGAGCGGGGCTCAACACCTGCACGAATAGCATCCCAGGTAGACCAACGACATGTTGGGTTCTCGAGCACCCGCGCGTAATAAATGGCTTTAGTTCCCGCCTGATAGGTAGGATCAAGCCAAATCGTCTTTATCTCAGACGCTCCTGTACCATCAGATATTGAACAATCCTCTAGATTGACCTCTGCATGGCTATCCGGGCATCGATGGCTTACTGGATCAACGGCCACACCTCCGGCGCAAGCTGCGTCATAAACGGCCTCATGTTGACTCGCATCCTCGCCAAGCCAGACCTTAACGACCTGAACTCGCTGCAAAGGCGCGCTATTCGGATCAAATGCTGCCCAAATAAAGAACCTTGGCTTCTCGTCCTCAGACAGGCTGAGCCTGCCCCCCATCGGCACACCGCCCTTATAGGCACGCGCAATAGCGTCGACATTAACAAGGAGTGAGTCGTCATAATCTTTACCGGCAAAGAATCGAATCGATATTCGAGGACCCGATGTACCAAAGGTCTCCTTGCGCTGAAAGGCCGAGTAAATAGCCTCTCTAGTATTAGATTCCGCCCATACCCCGGCTAAACCCGACGCACCAAAGCTAGGCACAGCACCTGAGATATAGGTTCTACCATCCACTTTCTCACTGAATTCTTTACCAAATGTTCCCACCGCCGTGGCTTCTAGCATTGTAAAAGGGACCGATCCCCGCCGCTTTGCGTCAGAGGAAAGTAATCCGATCTTAGATACAAAATCCTCTTCATCAACGCCACTCGCTGCATTGTGGGTGTCGGATGATCCAATAACACCGAAATCGTAGGGATTTCCTAACTCTTGCCGATCTAACTCCAAACCCCGCTGATAGGCTTGCCGCACATAGCTACCGTTAGGTTCGCTCTTTGCGTTGGATGCAACACGATAATCATCTATCTCAAAATTCGCCCACTCGTCATCGGGCGATAGTGAAGGATGCGTCTCTGACGTCCCTTTTATCTGAGTAATTTCTACAAGCGGTTCATTTCGACGTCGCTTCTGGACATAATCTATGTCCATCTTGGAGCCATCCCACTTCGTCATCTCAAACATATGACCATTTGAACCGTTTGAGTTGTGTGGTATCGCTAGGCTATCCACCCCCTTAGATCTAAGAATATCCATCCAATCCCAAAGGTGTTCCGGGTTTTCCGAATGCATGGTTGAGAAAGGCTCAGCCGGAAGATGCTCCGCATCCTTAAAAATAACATTTCGATGTAAATTGCCAGCATCTGAAGCCATAGAGGTATACTCATAGCCAACAAATGTTGTGAACTCACCTGGCTTATAAAAATCACGAGCGGCCTCTATCGTCGCCAACCAAGCTCGACTGGCGACTGATTTAACAACCTCTTTTGGCAGCTCCCCGCTGTTAATAGCGCCCACATTCTTAGGGAGGAAATCACCGAACGCCTTCGCTCGACGCGCCATATTAAGGAGGGTGTTTTTTTGTTTTTCGAAATTATTAAGACCTTGGAAATCCGTCGCCACATCAGTCTTTGAATAGTCAGAACCTGCCGAATCAGCATCCATCGCCAAGCCAAGGAACATGGCGTGATCAGTGACCGCATAAAAATCGAGCGACTGTTTGAGCTTCATATCAAAACCAGCGGGATGGCTCAGCGGTTCACCCGTCGCATATCGATACGCATCTCGCGGCGTCGCGACCGTTCCCATTGAATAGCCATCAAATGAAAATGCCGTATGAACATGCATATCGCCGTAAAATGCCCGTTTATCTGGATATACCGCAACGCTGCCTGTAATTTTCTCTGCTGGTAGCGCCAACACCTCATAGTTCGGCGTGAACAAACGACTGCCAAATATCTCCGCCAAATCGCGTGCTTCAACAGCGCTGCCGCCATGCCCACAGCCTGTTAAACACAAGACGGCAGCAAATATCGACGACTCTATTATTTTTTTGCTATTCATAAACGAAGCCTTCCCAACAGCGAAGAGACTTAAACACTCGCTAAACTATTACCAAAATATCAATATGCGCGAATTAATGGATAATACAGTTATCCAATAATTAATGTCAACAACGACAACATTATTGGTATTTAAATTATCCATTGTATAATTTGCGGCAGCCACACAGAAAAACTAAGCATAGAAAGGCGAAAAATGAATATAATCTATTGTTTTAAAAGAGATTTAGCTAAAGCCCTAACAATTTTCATCCTAGGTATTGCAAGCAATTATCCCACCACGGCACTTGCCGACTCCAGCAACCAGCTCTGCAGTCTTCAGCTCCCAACACCTGAGGCCAGCAATAGTACTCACGACTCATGGGAGTTAAGTGAAACTAAAAAAGACCTTGAGATCTTCGTCAAAACAGTCAGCGGGAGCGATTACAAGGCGGTGCGCGCCGTGATGAAGATTGACGCGACCGCGCCATCGGTTTTTTCTGCGTTCGGCAGCGATTTCACAAAGCCAAACGGCTGCTCCGAATGGCGCTCGCAATGCAAGAAATCAAAGGTAATTGAGACAATTTCAGAACAGAGTAACGTTATATATTTGGTGCTTGACCTGCCATGGCCGATTGCGGATCGAGACCTTGTGTTAAAGTACCGCGTGGACGAATTTCAAAACACAGGAATGAGGCGCCTCTATGGCGAGACCGTCGATAATAGCTACCCTCAGCAAGGCTTGATTAGAGCGCAATCAACTCTTCTGTATTGTATTAAGCCAAACGGCGACAACGGTACCGATGTGATTTATGAAATGCATACATTATTGAACGGCGATGTTCCTACATCGCTATTCAATTCTCAGCTTGTTGAATCGACCGTTAAGGAAATGCTGGCCTTGAAAGCAAGCGCGCTTAAAGCAGAAATGAAGAAAGCAAATTGAAACCAGCCCGTATTAATCGGCATTCGAGTATATGACAACAGACACAACACCAACTATGGATGACTCAGGCACCTTCCCTATTGCGGAACTGATAGATAAATCTGGCGTGTCTCGCGAAATGATCAAATACTATCTACGCGATGGCCTCTTACCCCACCCAGAAAAGCCAAGACGCAACCTGTCGCTATACAGCGCACAACATATAAAGCTAATTCGACTGATTCGACTGTTCCAAAAAGATACAAAATTATCATTGCCGGAAATCAGCAAGATATTTAACGAACTCAATCACGACCCCCATAAAATTGAACTTCAATTGCTATCGGGAAATTATCTAAAAGATGTCGAAAGCCCCCTGTCTCACAGAATTGAAGCCGAAATAGCCACTAATGTATTAGACGGCTCAACACCAGAACTCACGGAAAGCATAGCCTTAGAATTCGATCAAGGCTTTATCGCGACGCTGAAACAACATAATCTGATATCTGCCGGATCACAACTTTCTGCGCATGACCAAAACATTGCAGGATTAATTTGGAGTGCAATGGAGCTCGGGGTATCGCTAAACTATTTCATCGGCACCCGAACAAAAATACACGATTTAGTCTCAGCGCAAATAGAGGTATTGAAAGGCGCCGTACATCCTGACCTCGGTTTCGCCGACAGCTTATCTGTTCACTATAGTGCCGACAGAATCATCAACCGCTGGCTGATAGCAGAAAAAACAAACATATTGCGCAAAATATATCTAGAAATTATAGATAGTGTGGATGTCGGCTTAGACGCCATATCAGAGTCCATCTACATTCCGAGTAAGGCGTATAACAAAAGATATAAAATTAAGGAAAGTATTGAACAATTAGCGCTTGGCCCCAAACCCAACAATCGACAGACATATACCGCTTACGCCGGCGCCTGCGTCTTTGTCGCGGACTATTCAGCTGCGCACCTCTTTATAAAACAAGGCCTAAAAGCGTATCCGAATGATTCACAATTAAAAGCAATAGAATGCCTCGCCTACTGCCTACAACAAAAACCAGATGAAGCGGCAATACCGTATCGTGAACTGAAGGATATCCAGACCGAAAGCATTTGGACACTTGAAGCAAAAATATATTTTTTACTTATTCAAGCCGCAAAAATCGGCGGAATATCAGATGCATCTGTTCAATTAAGGCAGGCCTACGAACTTTTCATGAAGATTGCTGCAACACCCGCGACAGAACCCATGGAAAAGCTTGAAGCGCTACTAATCAGCGGAAGAGCCCGCTCAATGTTCCCTCAATGGGTATCACACGATCCCGGCATCATAGAGCACCTAACAACCCTACTATCAACACTAGAGTCCTCCACGTTTAAGGAGTTGCGCCTACCAATACAGGCAAGCCACACTACGTATAAAACCTACGCACACTTTTACCTAGCAAGAGCGTTTGAGTTAGACAACAAACCAGAGCTCGCAAATTCGCATTACGAAGAGGTAATTAAGTTAGATCCGGCGTCCAACTTTAGCGCCTTTGCTTATTCGCGTTTGGATTAGCCTGACAATTATCTGCAACAAATAAAAAAGGCCACTCAATTGAGTGGCCTTTTTTATTTAACTTGGTCGGAACGGCAGGATTCGAACCTGCGACCCCCACACCCCCAGTGTGGTGCGCTACCAGGCTGCGCTACGCCCCGACTTGAGGGGCAGCATCATACCCCAAGATATAAGTTGAGTGAACTATCTTTTCAATAGTTTCAACACTTCCTCAAGCTCACCGAGCATTTGCCGAATAACTTGGCGGGTTTGTGAGGATTCATCTTTAGCTGTATCGCCCGACATACGCTGACGAGCTCCGCCGATGGTATAGCCCTGCTCGTACAATAGACTGCGAATCTGTCTGATCATTAGCACGTCTTGGTGCTGATAATAGCGGCGATTTCCGCGGCGCTTCACCGGCGTAAGCTGCGGGAACTCTTGCTCCCAGTAACGCAGAACATGGGGTTTTACCAAGCACAAATCGCTGACTTCACCAATGGTGAAGTAACGTTTTCCCGGTATGGGTGGTAATTCGTCGTTATGACTTGGTTCCAGCATAGTCCTCTACCCTGGATTTCAGTTTTTGCCCGGGCCGGAACGTCACAACTCGGCGAGCAGAAATGGGAATCTCCTCACCGGTTTTGGGGTTACGTCCAGGACGCTGACTCTTATCCCGAAGATCAAAATTCCCGAAGCCAGATATTTTTACCTGCTCGTTATTTTCCAAGCAGAGCCGAATTTGTTCAAAAAACAATTCCACCAGCTCCTTGGCCTCACGCTTGTTAAAGCCCAGCTCTTCGTATAGTCGTTCAGCCATTTCTGCTTTCGTGAGGGACGTCATCACACTAGTTCCTTAAACTTGCGCCAAATGCCTCCTTCAAGGTCTGTACAACCGCGTCAACCGATTGACCCACCTCTTCTTCGTTAAGGGTGCGCGATGAATGGCGGAAGGTCAAGCCCAGCGCCAAACTTTTTCTTTCAGGATCAATACCTTTACCCTGATAAATATCAAATAGCTTCAAGTCACTGAGGTTTTCGCCCGCAGATTTTCTGACCGCACTCAGCACCTCTGACGCCGCCAATTGTCGGTCTACTATCAAAGCGAGGTCTCGGCGAACCTCCGGGTAACGCGACAACTCAGAAAACACCGGAACGCTGCGCTCTAGAATCGGTTGCAAATCGATCTCAAACAAATACACCGGATTGACGAAATCCCAGCGCGCCTGAAGACTTGGGTGCAGCGCGCCAATTCGGCCTATACGCTTATCGTTGCAGTAAACATCAGCGGTTTGCCCCGGATGCAGTGATGTATATTTCGCGGCGCTAAAGGATATTGCGCCTGGCGATACCGACAACAGGCTTTCTAGATCTGCTTTTAGATCAAAAAAATCGACTAATTCGCCATTCTCACTCCAGCTTTCGGGTTCACGACGGCCAGTGAGTAAAGCAGCAACGGTCGGTATTTGCTTCATACCATCAGCGCACTTGATAAACCGCAGACCAGACTCAAACAGACGAATACGCGATTGCTGGCGCTTGGCATTATGCATCGCAGTCTTTAACAAGCCGGGAAGCAAGCTTGTCCGCATAATAGACATATCGGCAGAAATTGGGTTTAGCAGTTCAACACCAACTTCACCCTCTGACAGTGCCGCATGCATGTCAGGGTCGATAAAACTATAGGTAATCGCTTCCTGGTAGCCCCTCGCCACGAGCTGCTGTCTAACCAGCGGCAAGCCACGCTTGCTCTCTGGCGCCGTGCGAATAGTTAAGGTATCTCTGATGGGTGTTATCGGCAGTCGGTTGTAGCCATAGACCCGCGCCAGCTCTTCAAGTAAATCCACTTCGATACTTATATCGAAACGCCAACTTGGCGCGATAACTGTCCAACCGCCCTCGGTTGGGCTTACCGACATACCCAATCCCGTCAAAATCGACTCGACGTCACTTGTACTTAACGCCATACCTAATAGCTTCTCGATACGCTTTTCACGCAACAAAATAGGCTCGCGCGCTGGCAGCTCGCTATCTACGAAGCTAATTGCACCGGCTTCGCCGCCACATATTTCGATAATGAGGGCGGTTGCCCGCTCTATCGCGCGCGCCGGTAACTCAAAATCTACGCCGCGCTCAAAGCGATGCGACGAATCGGTATGCAGTCCATAGGAACGAGCTCTACCCGCGATCTTGTCAGGCGCAAAGAACGCCGCCTCAAGAAATAAGTGCTGGGTCACATCGGTAACGGAAGAAAGCTCGCCACCTATAATACCAGCCAGAGCCAAAGGCTGTTTCTCATCGGCAATGAGCAGCGCACCCTCGCGTAGCTCGAGGTTCTGGCCATCTAACAGCGCGACCACTTCGCCAGCAGCTGCATGGCGCACGTTAATTCCGCCATTTATTTTATCCAGATCAAACGCATGCATGGGCTGACCTAATTCCAATAAAATGAAATTAGTGACATCGACCACAGCATCTATGCTGCGCAAACCACAGCGCCGCAGTTTTTCCTGCAACCACAGCGGACTGGCCGCGGAAACATCGACATTGCGAATGACACGACCAACATAGCGCGGGCAGTCTTCCGCCGCTGACACGATCACAGGCAATACGTCGTCTATGGTGGCTGCCACTGCAGAGATAGCTTTGTCTTCAAACGCTAACTCACTCAGCACCGCTGCTTCACGGGCAATACCGCGAAGACTCAAGCAGTCCGCGCGATTTGGGGTTAGACCAAGCTCAATGACCGTATCATCTAAATTCAGGTAGGCACGGATATCCTGCCCAAGCGGTGCGTCTGCTGGCAGCTCCATCAAACCGTCCGAACTTTCCGCCAGACCTAGCTCCTGCTCCGCGCACAACATGCCAAAAGATTCCACACCGCGCAGCTTAGCCTTTTTAATTTTAAAGTCGCCAGGCAATACCGCCCCCAATGTCGCCAGGGGAATTTTAATACCTGCACGGGCGTTTGCAGCACCACACACGATTTGGACTTCACTTTTGCCATCGCTTACCTGACAAACCTGCAACTTCTCTGCATCGGGATGCGGGTGCACGGCAATGATTTGCGCCACCACCACGCCCGAAAATTTGCCCGCCACGGGGTCCATTGCGTCGACCTCCAAGCCAGCCATGGTCAACCGTGCCGCTAGCTGCTCGGTATCGACTGTGGGATTCACCCACTCACGCAACCACTGTTCACTGAATTTCATATTCTTTCCATCTATAAGCTTTCGGTTAGCAGGTACTTAAGTTGTCTACAGACTCAGAAACCGGCCTACTTAAATTGGGCGAGAAAACGCAGATCGTTTTCAAAAAACAAGCGCAGGTCATTCACGCCATAGCGCAACATTGCCAAGCGCTCAACACCTAGACCAAAGGCAAAGCCCGTGAAGCGCTCGGCGTCGATATTTGAGGCCTCAAACACGCTCGGATGCACCATGCCGCAACCCAGTATTTCGATCCAGCCAGTGTGACTGCAAACTCGGCAACCTTCCCCACCACACATCACGCACTGGATGTCGACTTCTGCCGAAGGTTCAGTAAACGGAAAATACGAGGGCCTAAAACGAACGCTAAGCTCTTTTTCAAAGAAGCTCCGCAAAAAGGATTCAAGCATACCTTTCAAATCGGCAAAGCTGGTGTCTTCGCTTATTAATAACCCTTCCACCTGATGAAACATCGGGGTATGGGTTAAATCCGAGTCGCAGCGATAAACTCGCCCCGGACAAATCAATTTCATTGGCGGTTCACTACTCTCCATCACACGAACCTGCACCGGTGATGTATGCGTTCGCAGTACCGTTGAGTCATCAACGTAAAAGGTATCGTGCATGGCGCGCGCCGGGTGGTGAGCGGGAATATTTAGCGCTTCAAAATTATGGTAATCGTCTTCAATTTCTGGGCCTTCAACAACCTCAAAACCGATGCTGCCAAAAAATTCACTGATGCGCTCAATGGTGCGAGTTACTGGGTGGAGGCCACCAGCATGCTGACCTCGCCCAGACAGGGTGACATCGATTTTTTCAGCTTCAAGACGCGCATCGACAGCGGCTTGATCGAGGCGCAGCTTCGACTGAGAGATCTGATCAGACAGAGCCTCTTTCACGCGGTTAATTTCCGCGCCCGCGGCGGGCCGCTCTTCCGCAGACAAGCCACCGAGCCCTTTTAATAATGCAGTGATGTGACCTTTTTTACCAAGATACTCAACTCGTACCTGATCCAGCGCCTGCGCGTCTGTTGCGGCACTGATTTTTGCCGCCGCTTCCGCCGCCAAGCCTTCAAGATTTTCCATTCTGCGCTCCCAATCTCTGCGCTACCGCCCCGCTAATGAGCCTCACGGACATCATTAGCGGTGACTTAAATTAGTGTCTTAAAAACAAAAATAGGGAAAGGGCGCTAGCCCTTTCCCTATAATAAAACTAAGCACAATGACCGCCACGCAACGGTCAAACGCTTTTTAAGCTAAGGCTGATTTCGCGCGTTCTACGATCACAGCAAAGGCTTCTTTGTCATGTACTGCCAAGTCAGCCAATACGCGACGGTCTAAAGCGATGTCTGCCTTTTTCAAGCCAGCGATCAAACGGCTATAGCTCAAGCCATTAGCACGTGATCCTGCATTGATACGAGTGATCCACAAAGCGCGGAATACGCGTTTCTTGGCACGACGGTCACGGTAAGCATATTGACCTGCTTTAATTACCGCTTGTTTCGCTACACGATAAATACGTGAACGAGCGCCGTAGTAACCCTTGGCTTGTTTCAGAATCTTTTTATGACGACGGTGTGCGGTCACACCACGTTTTACGCGGGGCATAGTATATTCCTCTTAATCTCGATGACGTTTATCAGATGGCGCGCAACATGCGGTCTACTAGAACTTTGTCCGACTTATGGACAGCACTAGTACCACGTAATTGACGCTTACGTTTGGTGGTCATCTTGGTCAAGATGTGGCTTTTATGAGCGCTTTTACGCTTATAACCGCTACCGGTTTTTTTGAAGCGTTTTGCCGCCCCGCTGTGTACTTTTTGTTTTGGCATCGTTAGATACTCCGCATTCTCAATGTAAATTAAATCAGTAGGCCCTAAGAGCTCGCTACTTTTTCTTTTTCGGAGCAATGACCATGGTCAATTGACGACCTTCCATTTTAGGAAATTGTTCTACAGAGCCAAGTTCAGCTAGGTCTTCTTCAACCCGCTTCAACAGCTGCATACCCAATTCCTGGTGGGCCATCTCGCGACCGCGGTAACGCAGGGTTACCTTGGCTTTATCTCCGTGTTCAAGGAAACGTGTCAGGTTGCGTAGTTTTACCTGATAGTCCCCGTCTTCCGTACCTGGGCGGAACTTAATTTCCTTAACCTGGGTTCGAACTTGGTTTTTTCGGGCCGCAGCCTGCTGCTTTTTGGCCTCGAAAACATGTTTGCCGTAGTCCATCACTTTACAGACGATTGGGTCTGAGTCAGTGATCTGTACTAAGTCTAATGTCGCTTCTTGCGCAGCTTTAAGCGCTTCCGCAAGGGGTACAACGCCAACCTGGTTGCCCTCAGCGTCGATCAAGCGTACTTCATTAGCTTCAATTTCTTCGTTTATCGGCGCACGTTTGCTGCGCCCTTTTGCGTTATCGCGTTTAATTGCTAGTTCTCCGAATTTGCGCGGCTACGTTTAGCTACGCTATCTGCGAGGAGTTTACTGAGGTCATTAATTGATACCGACCCCAAATCTTCGCCACTGCGTGCACGTACCGAAACAGTCTGGGTTTCGATCTCGTTGTCACCTACAACAAACAAGAACGGAACCTTCTGAATTATGTGCTCGCGGATTTTAAAGCCGATCTTCTCATTTCTCAAGTCCGCATCGACTCTAAAGCCACTATCTCGCAATAAATCTTGCACATTACTCACATATTCGGCCTGTTTGTCCGTAATATTACAAATTACGGCCTGCACGGGAGCCAGCCAAACCGGAAATGCACCTTCGTAGTGTTCGATTAAAATTCCGATAAAACGCTCAAAGGAGCCCAATATTGCGCGGTGCAACATGACAGGGACTTGGCGCTGCCCTGCTTCATCAACATATTGCGCGCCCAATCGCCCTGGCATTGAGAAATCGACCTGAATCGTACCCAGCTGCCATACCCGACCAATACAATCTTTAAGTGAGAATTCGATTTTGGGGCCGTAAAACGCACCCTCACCCGGAAGCAATTCCCAAGGCAAACCCTTACTGTCCAACGCTAGGGCTAAAGCTTGTTCGGCGCGATCCCAATCTTCTTCACTACCGACGCGCTTTTCTGGACGCGTAGACAGGCGATAAATCACCTCGCTAAAGCCAAAGTCTTCGTATACCTCGTGCAGGAAATCGATAAACGAGGCCACTTCTGGCTGAATTTGATTTTCAGTACAGAAGATATGCGCATCATCTTGAGTAAAACCACGCACTCGCATAATGCCATGCAGGGAACCGGAAGGTTCATTGCGATGACATGAGCCAAACTCAGCCAAACGCAAAGGCAGGTCGCGATAGCTTCGCAAACCCTGGTTAAACACCTGCACGTGGCAAGGGCAATTCATGGGCTTAACAGCGAAATTGCGCTCATCCGCTGTTAAGGTAAACATGCCGTCACTGAACTTATCGGCATGACCCGATTTTTCCCACAGAGAAATATCGACCACCTGCGGCGTGCGTATCTCTTTATAGTCATGTTTACCCTGCTGCTTGCGCATATATTGCTCAATCGCCTGGTAAATACTCCAACCCTTGGGGTGCCAAAACACCATGCCCGGCGCCTCTTCCTGCATATGAAAGAGATCCAGCTTTTTAGCTACTTTACGGTGATCACGTTTTTCAGCTTCGGCAATACGATTTAAATAGGCTTTCAGCGCCTTTTTATTACCCCACGCCGTGCCATAGATACGCTGCAACATGGCGTTAGCTTGATCACCACGCCAATAGGCGCCTGCTACCTTGGTCAACTTAAAGGCATTCAACTTACTAGTGCTCGGCACATGAGGACCGCGACACAAGTCCATCCACTCGCCCTGCTTATAAACAGAAATGTCTTCATCGCCAGGCAGATCTTTAATAATTTCGACTTTATATTCTTCGCCAAGATCGCTAAATGCTTTTACTGCGTCTTCGCGACTCATCACTACACGAGATATCGCCAAGTCCGCAGAGGAAAGCTCGGTCATTCGCGCTTCAATTTTCTCCAGATCTTCTGGGGTAAACGCGCGCTCGTATGCGAAGTCATAATAAAAGCCGTCTTCAATAACGGGGCCGATGGTCACCTGTGCGCCAGGAAACAAATCCTGCACAGCCATCGCCAACAAATGCGCGGTCGAATGCCGAATTACATCAACACCCTCTTCGTCACGCTCAGTGATAATTCCCAGTTCGGCGTCGTCAGTAATCACAAAACTGGTATCGACAAGCTTGCCATTTACCCGGCCAGCGAGCGCGGCCTTAGCTAGACCAGGACCTATATCAAAGGCGACATCGGCAACAGAAACGGGGGCATCGAAAACACGCTGACTTGCATCAGGAAGGGTAATTACGGGCATTGCACTTTCCTTTCAGTGGTGACCCCTACTAAAGGCCACGTGAGTAATTGAAAAACATAGAAATTTTAGGTCGACTATTATGCGGATTGTGGCTGCGAGCTGCAAGCTTATCTAGGCAACCGGACACCGCTAAAGTTGATACTCGATGCATCGCAACAAGGTAACCACGACAGGGCCATCATCGTGAGGCAAGCGCTCCCCAAGAACAAACCGTTCAACCATACTTTCAAAGCGAGGCCGATTCTGCTCGAAGTTCTCAATCGCCTGCTCAACCGTATCTGCGGTCTGGAAAAAATCTACCAATGCAGTCCGTGATATCGCAAACACATAGCGCTTACCGTGAATAGAACCCGCAAATTTCAAACCGCTAAATTTGCTATCCCACCAAAAGTCCGCTTCAAACTCCATAAATCCCACTCACCGCAAAGCTAATTTTAATAAGACATACTGACACTCAGCACCAGACGATCTTTTTGCCGCCAGTATAAGGCACCGCAAATCCTTGGCTTATCAACTGATCACCAAGACTCATACCGTCAATCCAAACCTCGGCCAATAGACGAAAATATTTATCTCGCTCGATAAAGCGCAACTCAATGACCCGCCCTTCTCTAAGCCGACCGACAGAGAACTGCTTGGCAGCTCGCGCCGCGTCTTTTTCGGACTGACACTTGCCACGCAGCTCTGGCGTATCAACCCCTTTTATTCTCACCGGCATACTCTCGCCAACCACCGACGGCCAACCGGCAATATTTACCCGAAAGGTATCTCCGTCATAGATAGTACGCACTTCCGCCACAGTTGCACTGCCAAACTCAGCGGCACCGAGAACGGATGTTAAGAGGGCGGCAAACAAAAAACAGACGGGCTTAGCGGAAAAGCCCTTAGTAAATAGCGCTAATTTAATTGACGTATTCCCGATTTATAACAAAGCAATTAAGCGAGTCGGGAATCCCTTTTCCGAGGCTGGCTGAGTATTAAAAATACAGAGACGAGTATAACAGCTTGTTGCTAAACATGACTGAGGGATTTTTGAGTAGCCAGCGACATAACCAAGCACATACAACCAATACACTCCCCACTAGGACTTGCAGTAGAAAGCCAGATTATTTATCTTGAACCCAGATAAATAATTATGCAGCTATCTACCCCGTTTTTTCTGGCTTTTCCATTCAGTTTCTTCGTAGTAGTCCCGCGCCCGCCATAGCGCTTGTTGTATAAAACAAATTTTAATACCAGACTCATTGCCTTGCCGAGGATCCTACATTGACGCAGACATTGTTGAATCGCACCTTGTCGATACCGTTTTTAATTTCTACCACACTAGTAACAGCCGCCTGCGTCTATCGAATGCCTCCCGCTCCGATCTACCAAGAACACAAGGACGCGATGAAACCAACGACATTTGACTATTCGCTGCCCGCACTCAATCTGCCCGGTTATCAAGACTTAAAAGCGGAATTTCTCGCGAACCGTGAAACAGCCAGGCCTGAAAATCATTTGAATGCCGATCTATCAAGCTACGAATTGTGTGGCAATGTCGATGCTCCAGACCCAAATATAACAACACCTAAGAGCGGCAAGAAACGCTCACTGATGGCGTCAGCACGTTCGGCGCCAAAGACGGCCTTCGTTAACGGCTATGTTGTTTATGAGGTCTACGCCCCAATTGGGCAATGCCGAAGCTGGAAACAGTCCGACTATTATCTTCACTCTATTCAACAGCGCGAAGCTAATATGGGGGAGAAAGATCACATCGGCATTCAGGAAGATTGGCAGCGCACCCAAGTGAATAATCAGCGCCACTTTGTTTTGAGCTATGGAAAATTTCAAACGGTTTCCTCAACATTTTTGGACAAGGCTACAGAGGAGGCTGCCGCGGGTGACCAATACGCCGCAGATATGAAAGAGGATTTCATGAAGCCGAGGTTTACCTTCAGCGCGGTTCTTTCCTACCCCAGTGGTATTGAGGGTAAGCGTGACACTGTCACCATTGTCGACCTCGCTGATATCAGCGGTAAGTTTCGCACCATGGTAGTGACGCATATTGATGAGCAACGCAAGAAAATTTCCAGCTACGACGCCGCGCAACTCACCAGCGTGTTACGGATGAAGAATGGGCAAGCTCACGGCGTATATGAAACTAGTGATGGATCGAATACCTGCTATGAAGTGGGTATCGTAGTTGAAAAAGCCAACTGTGAGTCCTTTTAAGAATGACTATTTATCGAATTCGCGGCACGTTAATAACGGCATTTGCTTTGCTATTACTGGCAGCCCCGAGTATGGCCAAAACCATTGCTGTTAGACACTATGTTGAACACTGGGCTTACGTGCCCCTCGCCATGCCTGTGGACCGGTGTAAAATCAGTGTGGTCAACGGTGAGTTTGCCTGCCCAGAACACGATCTGTGTGTCCGGGGTGATTGTATCAATGGTGTAGGCACCAAGCAGACCCGTGATGGCAACCTTAGCTACCATGGCCGTTGGCAGCAGGGCAGACCTGTGGCTGGGGAATACACGGTGACTTATCGCGGCCAACAGTTCCGATCGATTTACGATGAGCAAGGCCTTATTCTTGAGGGTTTTCTTCGTTCTAGCGACGCATACTACGGGGATCCTGATTATTTTGTCGGCACGTTTAAACACTACCAACACCCCTTTACCAAAAAGATCATACCGCTACCGGATTCCGGCACCTATTACTTTGCTAGCGGCGTGACCTTGCAGGGTGATTTTATCGCCATCCCCACTGTTGGCTCGGCTGGTCGTGACGACCTCCAAGGCAGTGGCCCTATCGAAATGAAAGACGCGTTTAACCTGTTCTTTGTCGGCACAGTGACTCTTGGTAACGAGAGCGAGACAGGTATTTATGTGCAACGCGAATATGCGGTGGCCGAACCTCTGGATATGATGCCCTCTGATAAGCCAACTATCGAAAAAATATACAAGGAGTACCAAGCCGAGGTCGCACAATATGAACGCTACCAAGAGCGTAAAGAACGTACAAAAAGTCGAAAAGAGCAGGAGCAAGCGCGCAAGGCAAAAAACAGAATGCCTTGGGATAAAGTCTTTGCGCTGGCAGCGGGCGCTGCGCTCGCAAACTCAGCGGATATGCCAGCAGATGCCAAGTCAGAATTTATCACCGCGTACAGCAAAGACGTACTGAGCGGTTCTACAGACAACTTGGCGAGCATGCAGTCCCGCTATGGCGACAACCGCTCGGTGGACGAAATTTTTCGAGAAGGAAATAGGGAATTACAAGCCATCGTAGACCAGAAGGTGGCTGCTTACGAAGCCGCTCAGAAGCCGATTTCTGCGGCGTCAGCAAACGGTTCTAGCACGGCGATGTCCTCGCGAGCACCAGGCAATTCGACAGGCCCAAACACCATGATACCTTCAGTGGGGCAGGGATCTAATAGTGCTGGTATTTCAGGCACTGCTAAGCCGAAAACGGCAGCGCCGCTGTGTAGCAGTTTTAAGCTCACATCAAACCGCACCCGCACCACCGTTGTTAACGGCACAAGCGTTAAGTTGAGCACCGACATCTCCCCTTCTATTGCCGGAACCTACTGGTTTAGAAACGCACCCAAGGGCGAGTCGGGCACACGAATGGTCATCAAGCCCGGCGGTAAAGCGATACGCTATGAACCAGGTAGGGAGGTTGATTTTTCATGGGGCATCGCCCTGCGCGATGACGGTAAGCTGGAGTGTCCAGACGGACGGCTGTTAGTGGCTGTGGAGTACGAATCCGGTGAGCAAGAACACGAAGTAGCTTATTTGCTCGACGGTAACGTTTGTGTGGGAGGCATGTTCTTCTGTCGCTGATGCAGCGGCAGCCTCTACTGAGGATTAAACGAATTGGTACGACCGAGTGGATTCGAACCACCGACCCCCACCATGTCAAGGTGGCATGAACAACAGGCTAAGCAATTGATTTAAAACAATAAATGTATTTTTCTACCACCTCAAAAACCTTAAAATATCTATTCTGGCTCGATTAAAAGTCAAAGAGCAGACCCGAGATTTCCGCCGATCAATTAAAGCACGCTAGAAGTTTTGGATATGAGCCTGCGACGAGCACTGCGAACAAAAGTGAAAAATCAGTCAATTCTTACAGATTTCTAGCTCAAGAATAAAAAAATACAATTTACTCACAATCCGTTTACCGCACCCGAAAGGTCATAAACAAGAAAAGCATACGATGAAAGCTAGAAACCACGCGGCTAAGACAGCAATAAGGCTTTTACCCACCTCTTGCCAACACTTTACCCACAGGAAACACACAGTATCGGGTACTTGTATAATGGTTATAAGAGAGGGATCATATCCAAACTTAAATGAATAAGGAAGCCGATAGCGCAGAATACTAAACGGCTGGCCCTCCGGAAAGGGCCTGAGTCCCCAGCGTCAAGTCTCGTAAACTGGCGCTGAGATTTCTATCAACAACTTCACGACGAATACTACCTAATCAAATTATTACTGGCTAGTATTTTGTCAAAATTAAGGAGGTTCTTTATGAATCTACTTATCAGCATCATATCGTTAGTCGCTGACATTGCGCAGATCATTTCCTCGATCTCGCCGTGCTTATGCGAATATTCGGAGATGTGGCGACTGCTGCCTCTATAAACTCCACTTACAGCCCAGCGCGATAACACGCCTGGGCTTTTATCCTGCAGCAAGGTCAACTTAAATGACGGAGGTAAGCCGCCAAGCCCCACCCACTCTCCGCACCACACCCCCAGGGTGACCTGGACAAACCTATAACATACTGCTTTAAAAAGATAATAAGTACATTTCAAGCGCAGAACAAACTTATACAATAATGTTTTTACGCTACTGACGACCCAAGTACTGTCGAGGAGCTTGTACTTAGATACAAAAATTGGGCAACTAACAACAAAATAGGAACGACCGTAATTTATTTTCCAGCGAGAGATTTAAGCCACTTAATGGGATCACGCTTCGCAGCTTTGATACCGCCTTTTGAACACATTGCGTAGAATTCGCGCTTAGTTAATCCCGCCTGAGCGTACATAGAGGAAACTAAATCATTAGAAAATGGCTCATGATGCGCATCCACAGTGACTTTGCGAAACTTGCCACGGAAGCTTTTGTGTATCCACTGGGTGTGGGAGGTAGATTTCTGCGGTAGCTGCTCGAATCCAAGTGCAGCTAGCCCCTTCTGTATATCATTTGCGCTTAATTGGGGCTTCCCTGCCATTCAAACCTCAACAAGGCCGCATAGGCAGTCGCTCTTTGAAGATCGAATCGGCCATACTCGCCGACGCAATGCTCATCTTCTTGCGACATCTAATAAAATGGTATTTTAGAATCTGAGATAGCGGGGCTGGACGGAACATCAGATCTTCAAAATAATCAGAATGCTGCCCAAATGCATCTTCCAAATACTCTCGCACTTGCTCATGCATTTTGTCTTTCGCTTCTTGCAAAGAGTCAGCTTGTGCCGCAAGACAGAGATCAATACAAACAGTAACCCAAATACTACCTTGCCGCTCGGCGTAACACCTAAGCACCATATTTTTCGGTTTCATGTCATTTATCCCCTGTACGCTCAAAATCCTTGAGCCACCAACTACACATTGTTCTTATAATTGGGCGCGAACTATATACGTTCAAGCTCTTATTTACAATCCCAGTAGCTAGGCAGAACAGATGCAACTCAGCTCAAGCGCTAACTCCCAGTAACTAGCAGATAACGAGCCACCACAACTAACAACAATCTAGGAAATTACTTGCCTGTAACTGAGACTAAACTTTAGCACAAGAGTTTCAAACAGACAAAAACGATCTAACTTCGTCAATCATTAATCATATAATCAGCAACCTACGACATTATTACTGTGAAAGAAGTGCGAAAATAGCCCTCCTAAAAGCGATATATTTACCAAAGCAAAGACAAAGAAGGATTGAATAGTGCAAATTGAAATTATCAGTATATATATCGCGTCTGCATCAGCGTTTATATCACTCGGCTCTTTCTTGTTTAATTGGTGGAGCACAATCAGAGGAATGGAACCGCATATTTCAGGAAGTGTATGTAAAGCCAGCAACAACTATAGCTACTCAATATGTAATAAAGGTGGTGGACCCGCCTTGATTCAAAAGACAAACTATTATCTGAATAAGCAAGATTTACCGAAAGACGAGTTTGAGAAGAAAATTAAAATCGTCATTGAATCCTTAAGCGTCCCGCACTCTCAGTCCATAACAACCCTTGGAGACAAGTCAATAATTGGAGCTGGAGAAACCACAGACCTACTAGCAATCGTTAGCCATGTACATCATCCAACATTTATACCCCAACTAAACGAAATGATGAACCTCAGAATTGTAATTCAATACAAATCTGTCCATGGAAAGAAAAAGGTTTTTGATAGCGATGACTAGATCGTTATACCGATAAGCGCCTGAAAAATAAGAGCACCACTCGCACAAAACATATAAAAATACATTTTATGTTTTAATTTCAATTAGTTACGGGCGACTGGGCAACAAAGAAGGAAAATGAACAAAACTTGAACAAAAATATTAGTGTTCGAACAAAATCAAGAAGCGGCAGGCGAGAAATTAACCTATTGATTTCATTAAGTATATTGGTACGACCGAGTGGATTCGAACCACCGACCCCCACCATGTCAAGGTGATGCTCTAACCAACTGAGCTACGGTCGTACAAAGCGTGCTGGCAATCGTCGAATCGCTTGCCTAACAAGGACGCGCATTATAATCACGCGCTTACATCAGCACAAGGTTTTAACCCAGATTAATACATCGCCGGTTCAGCTCGCAAAGAAACGCTGCTTTATCTCTGACAATTTATCCCTTACATTCGCCGCCGCTTCAAACTCAAGATTCTTAGCGTGCTTCTGCATATCTTGCTCTAGGGTTTTCAGCAGTTTTGCCAACTCGGCATTCGACATACCCGCCGCGTCTAATAAATAGTCACCTGAAGGCTCAGCAACCTTCTGAACATTGCCGCGCTGCTTTTTCTTGGAGCCCGGTATCGCGCCGGCGTCGAGAATATCTTCCACTGACTTTATAACGCCAATGGGAATGATATTATTTTTGACGTTATGCGTTATCTGCTTTTCACGACGTCGAGTGGTCTCGTCTATGGCTCGCTGCATAGAACCAGTAATTCGGTCGCCATATAGAATCGCCTTGCCATTCAAGTTTCGCGCAGCACGGCCAATGGTTTGAATCAGTGAGCGCTCCGATCGCAAAAAGCCCTCTTTGTCCGCGTCTAAAATGGCAACTAGCGAGACCTCTGGCATATCCAAACCTTCGCGCAGCAGGTTTATTCCCACCAAGACATCAAATTTACCCAGACGCAGATCACGAATTATCTCAACCCGCTCGACGGTATCTATATCCGAATGCAAATAGCGGACCTTTACGCCGTGCTCATCCAAATACTCAGATAGGTCTTCCGCCATGCGTTTCGTTAACGTCGTCACCAGCACGCGATCGCCGACCGCCGTGCGCAATACAATCTCTGACAGTAAATCATCTACCTGAGTACTCGCCGGCCGCACTTCTATCTCTGGGTCAATCAAGCCCGTCGGCCTTACCACCTGCTCAACAACGCGGGCGGAATTCTCTGCCTCGTAATTCCCGGGCGTGGCAGAGACTAAAATAATTTGTGGTACCAAGCGCTCCCACTCATCAAATTTCATAGGCCGATTATCGAGCGCCGACGGCAAACGAAAGCCATATTGGACTAAGGTTTCTTTGCGAGATCTATCGCCCTTATACATCGCGCCTATCTGCGGAATAGTCACGTGGGATTCGTCAATCACGACTAAGGCATTTTCGGGCAAATAATCAAAGAGAGTCGGCGGTGCCTCGCCGGGATCTCGACCAGATAAATAACGAGAGTAGTTTTCGATGCCGTTGCAATAGCCTAACTCGCGAATCATCTCAATATCGTAGCGCGTGCGCTGCTCAAGACGCTGGGCTTCAACTAGCAACTCATTGCTGCGCAAGTGCTCCAAGCGCTCGACGAGCTCCTCTTCAATAAAGTCGACCGCTTTTAACAACGTTTCGCGCGGTGTTACGTAATGGCTCTTGGGATAAATGGTGATGCGTGGATATTTGCCATAGGATTCTCCGGTGAGGGGATCAAATCCCGTAATTGACTCTATTTCGTCATCAAACAGCTCTACCCGAACCGCATTCTTATCACTCTCGGCAGGGAAAATATCAATCACATCGCCCCGAACACGATAAGTGCCACGCTGAAAGGCAATGTCATTGCGAGTGTATTGCAGCTCTGCTAAACGGCGAAGAAGCTTGCGCTGATCAATGCGCTCGCCACGCACTAAGTGCAAGATCATTTTGAAATACTGCTCTGGATCACCTAAACCGTATATTGCGGATACCGACGCCACGATAATCGCATCAGAGCGCTCCATTAACGCCTTAGTCGCGGACAGTCGCATTTGCTCGATGTGATCATTAATCGAGGCATCTTTCTCAATAAACGTGTCTGAAGCGGGAACATAAGCCTCCGGTTGATAGTAGTCGTAGTACGACACAAAATACTCAACCGAATTATTGGGGAAGAACTCTTTAAACTCGCCATACAGCTGTGCAGCTAAGGTTTTATTCGGTGCCATAACAATGGTTGGGCGCTGAACTGACTGGATAACGTTTGCAATCGTAAAGGTTTTACCCGAACCGGTTACACCTAATAAAGTCTGCGCGTGCAATCCGGCATTAATACCCTCAACCAAACCGGCAATCGCCGCTGGCTGGTCCCCTGCAGGCGCAAATTTCGACACAACCTGAAATGGCTTACTCATAAACTTGACCGCAGCAAAACCCCCATCTTAACGTGCAGCGCCCCCTGCTGCAAAGCAGCCCACCAATCATAATAAACGCGCTAAACAGCGGAAATTGCTCACAAAATCACCAAAACAAGAAATTCTCACCTCAGGGGTTGACGACCCCAAGAAACATCCTTAATATGCGCGGCCTCAGCTGTTAAAGCTGTTCCGCCTTAGCTCAGTTGGTAGAGCAAATGACTGTTAATCATTGGGTCGCTGGTTCGAGCCCAGCAGGCGGAGCCAAATCTAAAAGGGCTTATGTGCAAACATAGGCCCTTTTTTTCGTCTGAACAAACTCCAAATTAAACAAAGACGAGACAGGCTATACTGCACCCATGTCATGATTAAATAGATGAGATGAGATGCGAAATGGATCTAGCTAACAACGGACAAACCATATGAAAGCGCGATTTACCTTCAGTGCAACGATTCTTACACTGCTTCTTAGCAACCATTTATACGCGCAGACCCGTGATTTCAGTTCAGCGCACAAAAAAATCGAGCGCGCACTTGAAGGCGCCGTCGGCTTCCCGGGTAGCGATGCTATTTGGGTAAAACACAACGCACTCTTAATTGCTGTCGCCAAAGGCGCCGTCAATGAAAAAAAATATGCCAAACAGGTGTGCAGGTTTCTCGGAGCGAATGGTTTCTCTAGCCAAAAAGTGTCGGTAATTATTGTCGATCAAGCAGAGCTTCGAAGCCACAACCAATGGTCGCAGCTCGCCGAAGCTCAATGTGAGTAAATCAGAAAGGCCACACTAAAGGAGCGATAAGTACCGTTCCCAATCCGACTATAAAGGTGAGCGGTATACCGATCTTAAAGAAGTCACTAAATCGATAATCCCCAGGACCATAGACCATTAGGTTGGTTTGGTATCCGATAGGCGTCGCAAAACTGGCCGACGCCGCCATCATCAAGGTCACAGCGAACGGCAACATACTAACGTCAAGCTGCTGACTCGCGGCCAAAGCAATGGGGAAGACAATCACCGCAGCGGCCAAATTAGAAATAACCGCAGAAAATAGCGTTGTCACGATAAAAATCGCCGCCAATGTCGCCATCGGGGATCCAGCAGCCGCGCCGACGATACTACCAGCAATGACCGAAGCTGCCCCTGTGGACTCCAATGACCCACCTAGGGCAATAGACGCCGCAATAACCAACAAGATCTGCCAATCAACGCTACGCCTTGCATCCGCAGCTCGAATACACCTTGTCACCACCATTAAACCCGCAGCCAAGAAAGCCGCCTTTAACATTGATAGCCAACCTACTGCCACCACCAACACCATTGCGACCATGATGATGCCAGCACGGCCACGATGCTCGTGACGCACAGGGCGTGAATTCTCGATAGCACTGACCAGCAAGAAATCACGCGAGTAACGCTGATTGGGAACAAAGTCCTCATAGGCCTCAAGCAACAAGGTATCACCTGGCTCTAACTCAAGATCACCAATTCGTCCCTTGAGGTGCTCGCCATTACGAGAGATCGCGATGATCGCCGCACCGTAATTATTACGAAAACGCATTTCGCGCACCGGTCGACTTAAATGGGGGAAGTTGGGTGATATCACGACTTCGACTAAGCAGCGAGATAAATTATTATCGCCAAGTTTGAAGGCCTGATCCTCAGCCAACCTTAGACCATGGAAGTTTTTCAAGTCGACAACCGAGCGCACATCTCCAGCAAAGATCAGTCGATCGCCATCCATAAGAATTTCTTTGGGCGAGACTACCGTCATCAATCGCTCGTCGCGAACGATTTCAATTAAGAACATCGCCGGTAACTGTCGCAAGCCAGCCTGCTCAATAGATTGCCCAATCATTGGACTGCCGGGCTCAACTAACATTTCGATAATATACTGACGGGTGTCACCAAACCGTTCTGCCTTACCGTTGCTCGTCGGCAACAAATAGCGGCTGGTTACGATGGTAAACGCGACAACCAAAATCGCACAGGGTAAACCAACCCACGCTAAATCAAACATGCCCAACGTTTGCTCGGGCAAGCTATCCAACATCATGCCGTTAACAACTAGGTTGGTACTGGTTCCCACCAAGGTGCATGTACCGCCGACAATGGCCGCATAGCTCAGGGGAATCATCAACTGCGATACCGGCAAATTATTACGCTTGGCCCAATCTCGCACTGCGGGAATCATCATCGCCACCACGGGCGTATTATTTAATATCGAGCTAAATGCTGCGACCGGCGCCATTAGCCGAAACTGAGCCATGCGCACGGACTTTGGACGGCCCAATACATTCAGGGAAATCCAACTCACTGCACCGGTTTCAGACAGCGCCTGCGCTACAATAAATAATATACCGACAGTGACCATACCCTCATTAGCCATACCCGCCAACGCTTCTTTGGGCGAGAGAACACCAAGTAAGAGTAAAATCACGACACCACCGCACAAAATAATATCGGGTGGCCGCCGGGTAAAAATCAACGCTAGTAAACAACCTGCAATAACACTCAGGGCAATCCATGCATCAAGGGTGAACATATTAGTTCGATAAGCTCCGATAGAACTCTTGGAATCTCTCAACAAACGTATTAAGACTTGTTACCGGTAAATCATTTATGCCAGCAGCGGCGGCTCGACCACCACCTGTTGGAAATTGCCGGCAAAATTCGTCTGCGCCACGCTTATTATTAAGCGGCGCGCGAATACTTACTAGATAGTTACCATTATTTTTTTCAGTTAATACAGCGTGCGCACGATCCGGAAAATCATTTGCCAAATCATTACTGTAAACTCCACTGACCCGTCGCGCCCAGCGCTCATCCGGAAGAATAAATACTGCACTTACTTCATCTGCATGAACAGCAGGTAATTGCGCCGCCGCACGCATATCATTGTTATAGCCTTCTTCTAACTGAGAAAAGGTCTCTGCCGCCTCTTTCATAAACTGTCGCGGGCTGGCAAATGGCGCAATACGACGATAGAGCTCAGCCGGCGGAAAATGCAAATCTTCGATACTGGCGCCGTAACCATTGTAGTTAAGGTAGATGCCGAGGTTTTCTAACTGCTGCAACTCCTCATCACTTAGCTCTAAGGTTTTTGCAACCGCCATTGCGCTATTACGAAGGTTGTCACCAAAGGCACCAACTATTGCCCACTCGGCGAACTGCCCTTTTAACATACCGTTAACCAATAAACTGGTACACACATCTGAAGCGGGATTAATATTTACCGTTAAATTAGCGTGCTCAGGAATGTCACCGGCAAAATGGTGATCCACGTAAGTCACCTCTGCTCCAGCCTGCAAGGCGGCATTTAGGCCATCGCGATTTTTATCGAGCGAGACATCTAACACCGTTACAATGTCACCTGCTTGCGCGGTCACTTTGTCGAGTAAATTTATATCTCGCTTGACACCGGTAACCAACACACTGTCCTGTGGGTTTGCGCTGCGCAACTGAACCAAGGCGCACAAACCGTCTGCATCACCGTTAAAAACATCAATTACTGCCATTTGATTTATTTCCCTATTTTTAAAAATGTGGTCGCTTAAATATCAATAGCCGAGCGAAGCATTAATCTGCTTTAACATCGCCAAAGGATCTGCACTGCGAGTAATGGGACGACCAATGACTAAATAGTCGCTACCCATCGAAATCGCCTCACTCGGTGTAGCAACACGCTGCTGATCACCTAAGGCACTGCCTTCTGGTCGAATACCCGGTGTAACGAGTAAAAAATCATCTGGAATTTGGCCGCGCAATATAGACACTTCTTGCGCCGAGCACACTACCCCATCTAGACCACTATCCGCCGTCAATTTAGCAAGGCGCCCCACCTGCGAGACCGCGTCATCGTTAACCCCAATACTGCCAAGTTCATTACTTTGCATAGACGTTAAAACGGTTACTGCAATTAATAAGGGGGCATCCTTACCAAAAGGTGCTAGCGCGGCTTTCGCCGCTGACATCATTTTTCCGCCACCGGAGGCGTGAACATTAACCATCCAAACACCCAAATCTGCGGCAGCGGCAACCGCTGCCGCAGTTGTATTGGGAATATCATGAAATTTTAAATCCAGAAAAACCTCAAATCCGCGTCGCTGAAGATCTCGTACCACCTCAGGGCCGAATAAAGTAAAAAGCTCTTTTCCTACTTTTAAGCGACACAGTGAAGGGTCAAGTTTGGCAACCAGAGAATCAAGTTCAGAGCGCACCGCAAAGTCCAGCGCAACAATCAGCGGGGATTTTTCAGCCATAATGTAATTTAATCACCTTGTATTCCACGAATGGGCGCAATGGTACCCCACTGCTCACAGCTGGGACACAGCCAGTGCAGTTTTTGACCCGAAAATCCGCAATGTCGACACCGGTATGTGGGACGCTCAAACTTAAGCTGATCTAATAGCTGGCGCACTAATACCACGCTCGGCCCGCGGTCTTCCTCAGACCTATCGATCACAGCCGACAACAGTGCCAAGGTCGGGCGCTGCATTGCCGCGTCACACAGGTAACTGAGTGCTTTGTCGTAGCCATCGCGCTCGGCCATGATGACAGTAGCCTCAATAATAAAGGCGGCACTATTTACCTGTACGGCAATACGCTGGAGTGCATCGAGATAAGCGCTACGATCCCCAAAACCTGAAAAAGCTTTCCTAAAAATTGGCAACACTTCACTCGCATACGCAGGTTGACGCTCGATGACAGTATGCAAAAGATCCAATGCTTGCTGTGGCTTTTTTTGGCTAATCGCAACATCAGCTGACAGCAAATACGCCCTGACATTGCTACTGTCATACCGACGCGCCATCTCGAGCTCTTTTGAAGCCGACTTAATATTGTGAGCAGCGAGCAAGGGCTGAGCTTTTTCGCAATAATAGTGGCTCAGGGCGCACTCAACCGCCCTTTCGTCAGCTGTCGGTGTGGCTTGTTTTTTTAACCAATGGCGCTGTGGTAAACGCAAGCGCGCAATAGCAATGGCTTGATCCCATTCCTTTTCACTTTGGTAAATGTTTTGCAGGTGCGCAAGGGCGTCCATACGATATATCGTTGACTCATCAACAACATCTCTCAGTAAACGCTCGGCACGGTCTAGCAAGCCTGCAGATATATAGTCTCTCGCCAGCTCCAGATGCACCTGGTACAACTTATCTTTCGGTAAGCTAGGTCTCGACAATAAATTTTGATGGATACGAATCGCTCCATCGACCTCACCTTTACTGCGCATTAAATTGCCCAGTGCCAAGTGGGTCGGCAGCGTTTCGATATTCACAGGCAACTCATTGATGACGGTCATTACCGCTGCGCCAGCCTGCTCGCTGAGCAGATAATTTAAGCCCTTGTAATAGGAACTCGCATTGTCATCAATACTGCTGGATTTTTGCTTTGGGCGATACCAATAGCCAAGTAGCCAGCCGCAGGCAACCGCGAAGAGAATAAATAGAAATTGAAGCAGCTCTGCACTCATTCCAAATTAACTACTTATAACTTGGTTTCGGGCAAGTTTAGTTTTTTCAGAATTTAAAAGACGGCGCAAACGGAGGCGCGAAGCCTGTAAACGCAAAATAACGATTGAGCTAGCTGCCACTCCTGCTAAGCCACCAACAAAGAATGCCAGTATCACCCAAGTAGACAAGCGCTGCGCAGGAAGCTCAGCAACAAGGACATTTAAAGGCACCAGCACATCATTTTGGATGGTAAACAAAAGACCGAAGGCCAAAACTAGCAGCAGTAATAGAAATACTAAAATTGAACGGATCAGACGCATCTAACCTTTTTCCAAAAAAAAACGGTATGGTCAATGACCATACCGTTTCTTTAATCATAACGCTAGCCGAACCAGTACTAAGTGCCTGACTCTAGGCTCAAATTTACGCGTTCACGCAATTCTTTACCCGGCTTAAAATGCGGTACATATTTACCAGGCAACTCAACCGTATCACCGGTTTTAGGGTTGCGCCCCATGCGAGGCTCCCGATAATGCAGGGAGAAGCTACCAAAACCCCGAATCTCTATTCGATCACCCGTCGCTAAAACCGTCGACATATGTTCAATCATGGTTTTAACCGCCAACTCAACGTCTTTATGAGACAGCTGCGGCTGACGCTCGGTAATCAACTCAATTAATTCAGATTTGGTCATTGCTTGTTCCCGTTGTTTCCAACAATCAAGCCTAGCTTAGCATTTTTTTGCATATAAGCCAGATAGTTACGAGCAATTACTCAAAGTAAGTGCCCGTAACCTAAGACTCAGACAAAAGACCTTAGTCTTTATTTTCCATCTGAGCTTTGATCAAGTCGCCGATTGTTGCAGGAGCAGCAGTTTCGACTTCTTTTTCACGCAGTGACTTAACAGCTTCTTTCTCGTCATCAACGTCCTTGGCTTTAATAGACAAGGTCATTGCGCGGTTTTTGCGATCTACACTGATGATTTTAACTTCAACAGCATCGCCCACTTTTAAGACGTTACGCGCATCTTCTACTTTATCGCGGCTAATTTCAGACGCTTTCAATACGCCTTCCACTTCTTCGCTCAGTACAACGATAGCGGCTTTCGCATCGACTTCTTTAACTACACCATTAACAATAGCGCCTTTGTCGTTTTCAGCAACGTAGTTAGAGAACGGGTCGTCTTCAAGCTGCTTAATGCCTAAAGAAATACGCTCACGCTCGGGGTCGATAGACAGAATGACAGTCTCGATCTCGTCGCCTTTCTTGAACTTACGCACGGCTTCTTCGCCAGTTTCGTTCCAAGAAATGTCTGACAAATGAACCAGACCGTCGATGTTGCCATCTAGACCAATGAAGATACCGAAGTCAGTAATAGACTTGATAGCGCCCTTGATCTTGTCGCCTTTGGTGAATTGACCACCGAAAGCATCCCATGGGTTCTGCTGGCACTGCTTGATGCCTAGAGAAATACGACGACGCTCTTCGTCGATATCCAGGATCATCACTTCTACTTCGTCGCCAACATTAACCACTTTAGATGGGTGAATGTTTTTGTTAGTCCAATCCATTTCAGAAACGTGAACCAGACCTTCAACGCCTTCTTCGATCTCAGCGAAACAGCCGTAATCAGTCAGATTAGTGACCTTAGCTTTAACGCGAGAGTTCTCTGGATAGCGCGCTTTGATAGCAACCCATGGATCTTCGCCAAGCTGCTTCAGACCCAATGACACGCGATTGCGCTCGCGGTCAAACTTAAGGATACGCACGTCAATTTCTTGACCCACTTCAACGATTTCACTTGGGTGCTTAATACGCTTCCAAGCCATATCGGTGATGTGCAACAGGCCGTCAATACCGCCCAAATCTACGAATGCACCGTAGTCGGTCAAGTTTTTAACGATACCTTTAACAACCATACCTTCTTGCAGAGATTCCAGCAGCGCTTCGCGCTCTTCGCTGTTTACGCTCTCAAGAACGGCGCGACGAGAAACAACTACGTTATTGCGTTTCTGGTCCAGTTTAATGACCTTGAATTCAAGCTCTTTGCCTTCTAGGTGCGCAGTGTCGCGAACCGGACGAACATCAACCAAAGAACCGGGCAGGAACGCGCGGATGCTGTTGATATCGACAGTAAAACCACCTTTAACCTTGCCATTGATAATACCAATAACCGATTCTTCAGCTTCAAAAGCTGCTTCAAGTGTAGTCCACGCCTCAGCGCGCTTGGCTTTTTCACGTGACAGTTTGGTCTCGCCGAAGCCGTCTTCTACCGACTCCAGAGCAACCTGAACTTCGTCACCGATAGACAACGTAAATTCGCCGCTATCGCTTAAGAACTGCTCGCGGGGAATAACACCTTCAGATTTAAGGCCTGCGTGAACAGTTACCCAATCGCTATCAAAATCAATAACAACGCCGGTTACGATTGAGCCGGGTTTCATATCAATGGTTTTTAAACTTTCTTCAAATAGATCAGCAAAGCTCTCGCTCATTAGTCATTACCTGAGTATTTAATAGTGGCAACGCCACCGTATCGCCGTATATCCAGCTTACACGGGTCAATTCATATTGCCTCAATACAACGCCAGCTGGTGTTTGCGTTGCATGCGACGGCTTTTAGTTAACTCTTTTACGAGCCAACAAGACGCGCACTGACTTCAGCCAGTACCCGGTTAAACACTTCATCTATGCCCAAGCCGCTGCTATCAATATGCACAGCATCGTCTGCGGGCTTTAAAGGAGCCAATTCACGCTCAGAATCACGCTTATCGCGAGCGCGTATCTCCCCTAAAAGGGTCGCGAGATTAACATCATCGCCCTTTGATTTCAACTGCATGTATCGACGCTCTGCGCGCTCCTCGGCGCTTGCGGTTAAGAAAATCTTAACGGGCGCACTAGTAAACACCACCGTACCCATGTCTCGACCGTCAGCGACCAAACCTGGCGCCTTGGCAAAATCGCGCTGGCGGCCTAATAACGCACTGCGCACAGCCGGTAATACCGCTACTTTCGAGGCCAGCATGCCGGTGACTTCCGTACGCAAATCGCCACTAACGTCCTCCCCTTCCAATAGCACACGAGTCGGTTCGCCGGGTTCACCGGCAACAAATTCAACGTCTAAATTTGCCGCCAATATGGCTATGGCTGCTTCGTCATCAAAGGCGCAGCCGTGTTTATCTGCCGCCATACCCACCAAACGGTAAAGAGCACCACTATCTAATAAATGCCAGCCGAGGTGACGTGCTAATTTTTGACACAAGGTACCTTTGCCAGACCCGCTGGGACCGTCGATGGCAATTACCGGTGCAGCTAGCACTGCTATTGAATCGCTCATGCCTGCACTTCTATATTCATACCCAGCCCTGCGGCCAGGGACACAAAATTGGGAAAAGACGTCGCCACGTTATCGCAGCCTGTCACGCGAATAAGCTCGCTGGCGCGCAAAGAGGCAACCGCAAATGACATGGCGATACGGTGATCGTGATGACTCTCAACCGTTGCACCGGTGATCTGCCCACCTTGAATAACGATACCGTCTTCGGTCGGCACGGCGCTGATCCCCATGGCTTGCAAGCCATCAGCCATGACCTGAATACGGTCGCTTTCCTTTACCCGCAACTCTTCAGCTCCGGTTAATACCGTCTGCCCTTCAGCGCAGGCAGCGGCCACAAACAGCACCGGAAACTCATCAATCGCTAAAGGCACCTGATCCTCAGGAATGTTGATTCCTTTAAGCATCGCGTGACGAATACGAATATCTGCCACCGGTTCGCCACCAATTTCGCGCTCATTAAATACCGTAATATCACCACCCATCGCGCGCAGAATGTTTATTACGCCAATGCGGGTCGGGTTAATACCGACGTGCTCCAGCGTTAAATCTGCATTCGGTGTAATGCTCGCCGCCACCATAAAGAAGGCAGCCGAGGAGATATCAGCTGGCACATCTATATGTACCGCTGTTAATCGTCCGCCGCCCTGCAGCTTGGCAACCGGCCCATCAACCTCAACATCGTAGCCAAAGCCCCGCAACATGCGCTCACTGTGGTCGCGGGTTGGCGCCGGTTCCGTGGTGCGGGTTTCGCCCTCGGCATACAATCCGGCAAGCAGCACGCAGGACTTCACCTGTGCACTCGCCATCGGCAGCACATAATCAATACCTTTCAAAGATTGACCGCCGCGCAAGGTTAATGGCGGACGTCCACCTTCGGCGGTTTCTACCACGGCACCCATATCGCGCAGCGGCTTGGCAACACGCTCCATTGGACGCTTACTCAATGACACATCGCCGGTCATGGTGACATCGAACTTCTGTCCAGCCAGCAAGCCCGCCAGCAAGCGCATTGAGGTACCGGAATTGCCCACGTAAACATCGCCGCTGGGCGCCTTTAGGCCGTCGCGACCAACACCGTGAATGACCACGCGGCCATTTTCTGGGCCTTCAATTTCGACACCCATCGCCCGGAATGCATTCAACGTCGACAGCGCGTCTTCACCTTCTAGAAAACCATCGACGGTGGTCACGCCATCGGCGATCGCCCCTAACATAATAGAGCGGTGCGAGATTGACTTATCTCCCGGAACTCGGGCCGTGCCGCGCATTTGACCACCGGGTTGTAACAAGAAATCCACGATAAAATTCTCTTTATAGGTAATCAGAAAAATAGGAAGTTACGATGAAGGGGACTTTTTTTGCCGAGCGAGATACTGCCCCAAAAAATGTTCATCGCGGGCGTGCTTGGCGCGCTCAAAGGTATCTAAAATCACATCACCGTCGCCGTCGGCAATCGCCCCTCGAACTGTATTTAAATGGGCTGCAAAGGTGTCAATACCCTGCAAAATGGCGTCGCGATTTGCCAGGGCAATATCGTGCCACATGGTCGGATCGCTAGATGCGATGCGGGTGAAATCCCGAAAACCACCGGCCGCAAAACGAAATATATCCGCCGCAGCGCCGTTTTGAGCAAGCGCATCAACAAGGGTATAGGCCAAAACATGGGGAAGATGACTGGTTGCTGCAAGCACCGCATCGTGCTCGGCAACATCCATACAAACAACTTCTGCGCCGCAGGTTTCCCACATCGATCGAACTAACAATAGCGAGGCGTCAGACGTATTTGCGAGTGGTGTCAAAATCACCCTATGGTCAAGAAACAAGTCTACTGCCGACGCTTCAACACCACTTTGCTCCGACCCTGCAATGGGATGACCGAGCACAAAATTCGGCGGTACTTCACCAAAAATTCGCTCCGCCGCTTTCTGAATATTGCCTTTTACACTAGCTACATCCGTTACAACCATATTAGCCGTCATCAAGGGCGCTAATTCGGCCATAATTTTTTCGGCCACTAGCGTAGGCGTGGCAATCACCACCACGTCGGCACCCGCAACGGCCTCGGCCATATTCAATGTATAGGAATCAATCACTCCAAGCTGCAATCCGCGCTCGAGTGACTCAGCACGCCGCCCGGTAGCGACTACTTCGCCGACCGCACCCTGTGCTTTTAAGGCCTTGGCGAGGGAGCCGCCCATCAGCCCCAAGCCAATAATGGTGAGCTTATTGATCAAGAACACCCTCACTTTTTAATTTTTGCAGTGCGCTTAAAAAACGCGCATTTTCATGTTCTAAGCCAATTGAAACTCGTAAATGCTTAGGCATTTGATATACCCCCACCGGCCGCACAATCACACCTTCTTTTAATAAGGCTTGATAAATCGGCATAGCGTCACAGGGCAACTCAAGAGCAACAAAATTTCCTACCGAGGGAATGTAAGCCAATCCCAGCGCATCGAAGCCAGAACACAGCTGCAGCATACCCGCGCTGTTAACCTGCTGACTGCGAGCTAAATAATCCTGATCGTCCAACACCGCCACCGCCGCCGACATCGCCGGAATACTGACATTGAAGGGCGCGCGCACACGGTTTAATAAATCAGCAATTTGCGGACTGCTAACGCCGTAGCCAATTCTCAGTCCAGCCAAGCCATAGGCCTTGGAAAAAGTCCGCGTGACAATAATATTGGGATAATCGCCAAGAAACGTCAGTCCATCGGGGAAATCCTCAACACCGGCAAACTCCACATAGGCTTCATCGAGAACGACGATGACGTGCTCAGGCACTTTGGCCAAAAACGCACTCAGGGCCTCGCGACCAAGGTAATTACCCGTGGGATTATTGGGGTTGGCAATAAAAACAACTTTGGTATCTGCCTCAATCGCCGCCGCCATGGCGTCGAGGTCATGTCCCCAATTCTTTGCCGGCGTGACAATCGCTCGTGCACCGACAGCCTGTACCGCAATAGGGTAAACAATAAAAGCGTACTGCGAAAATACCGCTGAACTGCCGGCACTCAGAAAGGTGCGGGCAATCAAATCCAAAACATCGTTAGAACCATTGCCGAGGGTAAATTGGTTTTCATGCACAGCCAATTTAGCTGCGAGCTTTTTCTTTAACTCAAAACCGCTTGCATCAGGGTAGAGATGAGACTGCTTTAACGCAGTTTGCGCGGCGGCCATTGCCACGGGCGACGGCCCCAAGGGATTTTCATTACTCGCCAGTTTAACGACGCTGTCCAAACCCAGTTCACGCTGCAGCTCTTCTATGGGCTTGCCAGGCTGGTAGGGATGCAAACCCTGAACGCCGACATTTGCCAATGCAAACACATCACACGCCACTCAATTCACCCTCTACAAATAGGCCAAACACGGTGTTATATCGCCGCCTTGGGATAAGACCCCAAGACTTTAAACATAATGGAATGCTGCTCAATATCTTTCAGAATATCGACGATAATGGCATCGTCGCGATGGCCTTCAAACTCGATAAAGAAGACATAAGTCCAGGGCTCGGTTCGCGATGGCCGCGTATCGATACGGGTGAGCATCACATCTGCTTTCTGAAAAGGCTCCAATAATTTAAACAGGGCGCCCGGACGATTGCGTGCCGACACTACCAAGGAGGTCTTGTCACGCCCGCTGGCGGCCACATCTTCACGACCGATGATTAAAAAGCGCGTCGTGTTATCAGGCTGATCTTCAATATTTGCCGCCAATTGCGTCAAGCCATACTGCTGCTCAGCCAACTCACCGGCAACAGCGGCAACGCCCTCTTCTTCCGCCGCCATTCTGGCAGCTTCACCGTTACTGCTCACCGCCGAACGTTCAACACCTGGATAGTGTGCGTCTAACCAGCGACGACTTTGTGCCAAAGCTTGTTGATGCGCACAAATCCGCGTTATTGGCTTATCTTTTCCGTCTTTACTCACCAGCAAATGCAAGCGAATACGCAGCTCTAGCTCACCACATATTTTTAATGGCGAATTGATAAACGCATCAAGGGTATGCGAAACCATGCCCTCAGTAGAATTTTCCACCGGCACCACGCCATAATGGCACTGACCGTTGGCAACCTTTGCAAACACATCATCAATAGATGCTTGTGGCACGCTAATAACAGCATGACCAAAATGCTTAAGTGCCGCCGCCTGACTAAAGGTGCCCAGCGGTCCCAGATAAGCCACTTCCATAGGCTTTTCCAAGGCTAAACACGCCGACATAATTTCGCGAAAAATAAACGCCACCGTGTCATCTGCCAGCGGACCATTGTTCGCCGCCTTTACCCGTGCCAACACCTGCGCTTCGCGCTCAGGTCGGTAAAACAGCAGTTGCTGGGAGCTGCTGCTGTCGGCATTAGCCTCAAATTGTTGGGCCGCAGCAAACTCCCGCAGCTTAACCTCGGCAACTTGTTGGGCACAGCTAGCGCGACGATTTAGCAGATCATGAATCTGGGTATCGATGCTATCAATCCTTTGACGTAAATCATCAAGACTCACTGGCGGCGTTTTAGATTCGCTCATAGTCTCAGCCGTTTTGTTGTGCAAAATCTTTCATGTAAGCAATCAGCGCGTCGACAGCTTCTTCCGGCACAGCGTTATACACGCTTGCCCGCATACCACCTACCGAGCGATGACCTTTCAAATTCAGCAAGCCGGCCTCTTCTGCACCGGCAAGAAACGCCTTATCCAAATTTGCGTCCGCTAACACAAAGGGGATATTCATTAAAGAGCGGCTAGCTACCTCAACGGGGTTGCTGTAAAAACCGCTGGCATCAATATAGCTATACAACTTTTCTGCCTTGCGACGGTTAACCACTTCCATCGCCTCCAGGCCACCCTGCGCCTTCAACCATTTAAAGACCAAGCCAGCCAAATACCACGCCAATGTCGGCGGCGTGTTGTACATAGAATCGTTATCGGCGGCGGTTTTATAATCCAACATGGTCGGCGTAATCGAGCTGGCTTTGCCCAGCAAATCTTTGCGAACAATGACGATCGTCAAGCCAGCAGGCCCAATATTCTTTTGTGCGCCAGCGTAAATTAAGCCAAATTTATTTACATCAATTGGACGCGACAAAATGGTAGACGACATATCGGCAACCAGTGGCACCTTGCTCTCTGGCGTCCAGAAAAACTCCAGACCGCCAATAGTTTCGTTTGGCGTGTAGTGCAAATACGCCGCATCCTCACTAAGCTTCCAAGTGTCAAAAGCCGGAATAGTTGTGAAGTTAGTGTCTTCGGAGCTGGCAACCACATTCACATTGGCGTAGCGCTTGGCTTCTTTTATGGCCTTTTTAGACCATTCGCCGGTGTTGACATAATCAACGACCTTGCCTTCACCCATCAGGTTTAACGGCACAGCAGAGAACTGACTGCTGGCGCCGCCCTGCAAGAACAATACGGCGTAGTCGTCAGAAATTTCCATCAGCTCGCGCAAATCGGCTTCCGCCTCGTTGGCGATACCGACCATTTCATCGGAGCGATGGCTCATTTCCATGACCGATAAACCTCGGCCCTGCCAATCCATTAGCTGCTCGCTGGCTTCTTTCAACACTGACTCTGGAATTGAAGCCGGACCTGCACAAAAATTAAAACGACGCGCCATCTTGAATCGCCACTCCGAAAGATTAAAAAATAAAAAAACAAACGGCGCCAGCGGCGCCGCTACTCATTACTTAGCTAGAACAGGGAATAGTGCCAAGGATTACTCCTCGCCGCTATCATCCGCAGGCGCTGCTGCATCGTCACCGTCAGTGCTGGCGGCTGCGCCGGCAATCACATCGTCTGTGGTCGCAGTGTCAGCATCTTCATCGACCTGCAGCAATTTCTCGTCTTCTTCCTCAACGCGCTGCACACCCACCAGATGTTCGTCTTCTTTCAAACGAATAACCCGAACACCCTGGGTGTTACGACTGAGAATCGATACTTCGTCAGTGCGGGTACGCACCAAAGTGCCTTGATCACTAATCAGCATTAAGTCGTCGCCCTCGAAGACCTGAACCGCACCGACCAACGGCCCGTTGCGCTCGCTCATCGCCATGGCGATAACACCGCGATTACCGCGGCCTTTTGCTGGGAAGTCTTCTACTAATGTGCGCTTACCGTAACCGTTCTCAGAGACGGTCAGCACCCGACCGCCTTCTTGCGGAATAATCATCGCAATAGCACGCTGATCTTCGTCCATACGAATACCGCGCACACCGCGCGCTGTACGCCCCATCGCCCGAACAGCCGCTTCGGGGAATCTAGCCGCTTTGCCGGCGCTGGTTAATAACAAAATATCATTTTCACCGTTGGTGATTGCAGTGCCAATCAGCACATCACCTTCGTCCAGTTCAATCGCGCGCAAACCGACGCTGCGCTGACGAGAGAAGGCTTCCAATGGCGTCTTTTTCACGGTACCGAAACCGGTAGCCATAAAAATGAAATAGCCTTCAGTGTATTCATTAACAGGCAAAATTGATGTGATGCGCTCGTTGGCGTCTAACGGCAATAAATTCACCATCGGACGACCGCGAGAGTTACGACCCGCTACGGGAATTTGGTAGGCACGCAACCAATATACTTTACCGATATTCGAGAAACACAAAATCGTGGTATGGGTATTCACCACCAATAAATGTTCAACAAAATCTTCATCTTTAACCGAGGTTGCCGACTTACCCATACCACCGCGGCGCTGGGCTTGGTAGGTATCTAATGGCTGCGACTTGGCGTAACCGCCATTAGAAATAGTGACAACGCGGTCTTCTTCTGGAATTAAATCTTCGTGGTTAAGGTCAAGCTGTGACGCAACGATTTCACTGCGACGTTCATCGCCGTAATCAGCAACCACTTGCTCTAATTCACCGCGAATAACCGCGATAAGCACATCGGGATTCGCCAGAATATTTAAGTATTCTGCAATTTCCAGCAGACGCTCTTGGTACTCGCCCAGCAGTTTTTCGTGCTCAAGGCCAGTCAGTTTTTGCAGACGTAAATCAAGAATCGCCTGAACTTGCACAGGCGACAAATAATACTGGCCGTCACGCATACCATACTGATCTTCAAGATCGTCAGGGCGGCAGGCGTTTTCGCCAGCGCGCTCTAACATGCCAGCTACATCGCCCAATTTCCAAGGGCGCGAGATCAAACTGTCTTTGGCTTCTTGCGTGGTTGCAGAAGCTTTAATAGTGGCAATAATTTCATCAATATTTGAAATCGCAACCGCCAGACCTTCCAGCACATGACCGCGTTCACGCGCCTTGCGCAATAGGAACACGGTACGCCGAGTAACCACTTCGCGACGATGGCGAATGAAATACTCAAGCAGCTGCTTCAGGTTTAAAATACGTGGCTGATTATCGACCAGCGCCACGATATTGATACCAAACACATTCTGCAATTGGGTTTGGGCGTAAAGGTTGTTCAAGATGACTTCGCCGCTTTCGCCGCGCTTCATTTCTATTACCACGCGCATACCGTCTTTATCAGACTCGTCGCGCAGTTCAGAAATGCCTTCGATCTTCTTCTCTTTAACTAGCTCGGCGATCTTCTCAATCAAGCGCGCCTTGTTTACTTGGTAAGGCAGTTCATGAATAAGAATGGTCTCGCGATGGGTTTTTTCATCGACGATCACTTCAGCGCGGGCGCGAACATAGATACGACCACGGCCCGTTCTATAGGCTTCTACAATACCAGCGCGGCCATTGATGATCGCCGCCGTTGGGAAATCTGGACCAGGAATGTGCTCCATCAACTGGTCAACCGTAATCTCCGGGTCGTCCAGTAAGGCCAAACAGCCGTTAATGACTTCGGTTAAATTGTGTGGCGGAATATTGGTCGCCATACCAACCGCAATACCCGAGGAGCCATTGATCAATAGCGCGGGAATTTTAGTGGGCATCACCGCCGGAATTTGCTCGGTGCCATCGTAGTTAGGCACCCAATCCACGGTTTCTTTGTCTAGATCGGCGAGAATTTCGTGGGCGATTTTGCGCATACGAATTTCGGTATAACGCATGGCCGCCGCATTATCACCGTCGATAGAACCGAAGTTACCCTGCCCATCGACCAGCATATAGCGCAGCGAAAACGGCTGCGCCATCCGAACGATGGTGTCGTATACCGCAGAATCGCCATGCGGGTGGTATTTACCAATGACGTCACCCACCACACGGGCAGACTTCTTATAGCCTTTATTCCAGTCATTGCCGAGTTCGCTCATGGCGAACAGCACACGGCGGTGAACTGGTTTTAGACCGTCTCGCACATCGGGCAGTGCCCGGCCGACGATAACGCTCATTGCATAATCAAGGTAGGACTGCTTTAGCTCGTCCTCGATATTTACCGGCAGAATCTCTTTAGCTATATCAGCCATGAACGGGGTAGTTCCTTATTATGGATAGTCGTCACGCGGCAGTGTCGCCTCGAAATCGGCCTTATCCGGTATTAACTCACCACTGCCACCGTCTCCGCCGACGGCGCAGCTGGTCTAAGCGGAAAATAAAGCGACAATGATAGCATAAATCTCAAGCCCGTAGACAGTTCAAAATCGCCGTAAATCAATGTGCTACCGCAACAAAGGCAACCACAGTCGCCGCGTTAACAGGTATACTTGCGCCTTTGCATAAACAGATACGGACAGCCTCATGCCTGCCCAAAGCCCACAAGTCGTCGACACCCTTATATTTGCACGCTGGATTATTCCCGTCGCACCCAATTGCACACCGCTAATTAACCATGCGCTAGCTATTCGCAATGGTGAGATATGCGCCCTACTGCCCGCTCAAGACGCGGAGAGTATTGAAGCCGGCGAAGTGCTGCGACTCAGCAATCACGTGATCATGCCCGGTCTTATAAACGCCCACGGGCACGCGGCCATGAGTTTATTTCGTGGTATGGCCGACGACAAACCGCTGCACACTTGGCTCAATGACCATATTTGGCCCGCCGAAGGTCGCTGGGTCGACGAGGCCTTTGTTCGCGACGGCTGCGAGCTCGCCATTGCTGAAATGCTGCGCAGTGGCACCACCACATTTAGTGATATGTACTTTTTCCCCGAGGCCGCCGCTACCGTCATTCGCAAGGCCGGTATTCGCGCCCAGCTCAGCTTTCCAATATTTGACTTCCCCTGCGCCTGGGGTAGCGGCCCCGACGACTATTTGCGCAAGGGTCTCGCCCTGCGGGACGAGCTAAAACACAGCAAACTGATTACGGTAGCCTTCGGCCCCCACGCGCCTTACACAGTGGGTGACGACGCCATGCTGCGGGTGGCCACCCTCGCCGCCGAGGCCGACGCCGCCATTCAAATTCACCTGCACGAAACCCAGCAGGAAATAGACGACGCCGTCGCCCAAACCGGCAAGCGCCCTATCGCCCGCCTCGCCGAATTAGGTTTGCTCGGGCCAAAAACCCAGTGCGTACACCTCGCTGCGTTAAACGACGAGGACATAAACACCCTCGCCAACTATGGCTGCCAGGCAATTCACTGCCCAGAATCAAATATGAAATTGGCCAGCGGCTTTTCTCCCGTAGAGAAAATGCGCGCAGCCGGCATTAATGTCGCGCTAGGCACCGATGGCGCGGCCAGCAATAACGACCTCGACCTATTCAGCGAAATGCGCAGTGCAGCGCTGCTCGGCAAAGTCGTGGCCGGTGACGCCTGCGCCCTACCCGACCACTACGCACTGACCATGGCCACGCTAAACGGCGCCAAAGCGCTGGGCATAGATCATCTGGTCGGCAGCCTGGAAGTGGGCAAACAGGCCGACGTGATCGCCATCGATCTATCAGCGCTGGAACAGCAACCTATTTACAGCCCCGTTTCACAACTGGTTTACACCAATATCAGTCATCAGGTTCGCTATAGCTGGATCATGGGCCGCAAGGTACTGGATAATGGCGAACTGACCACGCTAGACCGCCGCGACATCATGACTCGCGCCGAACTCTGGCGCACAAGAATTAGCGGAGAATAAAATGCAGCACGCGGAATCGCAGAAACAGCATAGAAACAACGTCGACCCAGCAGAAATTGCCAAGTTTGAAGAACTGGCTCACCGCTGGTGGGATCGCAACAGCGAGTTCAAACCCCTGCACGACATCAATCCGCTGCGCGTCAATTATATCGATGAGCGCTCACCACTCGCCGAACGTCGGGTCGTTGATGTTGGCTGCGGCGGCGGTATTTTATCGGAAGCCATGTTTCAACGTGGCGCCCGCGTTAAAGGCATCGACATGGGCGAAACGCCCCTGAGCGTTGCCCGCCTGCACCAGTTAGAGTCCGGCGCCAAGGTTGAATACTTTCAAACCACCGCCGAAGAGCTCGCCGCCGACGAACCTGGCAGCTACGACATAGTGACCTGCCTAGAAATGCTAGAGCACGTTCCCGATCCGTCCTCTGTTATTCGCGCCTGCGCAGAGTTGTGTAAACCGGGTGGCGACATTTACTTTTCTACCATCAACCGCAACCCCAAAGCGTTTATGTTTGCGATTGTCGGCGCCGAGTATTTACTGAAAATGCTGCCTAAGGGCACCCACGATTTCAGCCGCTTCATTCGCCCTGCCGAACTGGGGAACTGGGTTCGCAATGCTGGCTTGCAAATGCAACATATGACCGGTCTCACCTATAACCCGCTGCTACGTACTTATCGACTTAACGACAAAGACGTCGACGTAAACTATATGATCCACGTTAAGAAGCCCGCCTAATGCTGCACGGTGTATTGTTTGATCTAGATGGCACGCTACTCGACACCGCTGCCGACTTCACAGCGGTGTTAAACAGCATGCTCGACGAGCACGGCCGCGCGCCGCAAAGCTATGACGCGGTGCGCCGCAAAGTATCCGACGGCGCTCGCGCCGTCGTTAGCTTAGGATTTGAGCAAACCGAAGACAGTGATGGCTTTGCCGATTTACTGAACGACTTCCTCGACCGCTATCTTGCACAACTTTCAGTAAGCACAACCCTCTTTCCCGGCATGTCAGAGGTGTTAACGCACATTGAGTCACTGGGTTTAAAGTGGGGCATTGTCACCAATAAGCCATCGCGCTTTACCGAGCCCTTGCTCTCAGCAATGCAATTATCAACGCGCTGCGGCACCGCTATTTGCCCCGACCACGTAACGCATCGCAAACCTCACCCAGAACCGATCTATTTAGCCTGCAAAGAAATTGACTGCCTGCCAGCAAACACCATCTACGTGGGCGACCACAAGCGCGACATCGACGCCGGTCGCAACGCCAGCATGCGCACGGTCGCCTGCCGCTATGGCTATATCTCTGAAAATGACAGTGCAGATAACTGGGGCGCCAATTATGTTGTCGACACAGCGAGCGACCTTATTCCACTGATCAGTAAATTACAGCTTCATAAATCCGAGGATTCTACGTGCCTTTAAGCCTTCCCCCAGAATATATCGCCGCACCGCAATGTCTTCAGAACAAAATCATTCTCGTGACCGGTGCCGGTGACGGTATTGGTCGCGCCGCCGCACTAAGCTACGCCCAACACGGCGCAACCGTGATATTGCTGGGACGTACAGTCGAAAAACTGGAAGCGGTTTACGATGAAATCGAAGCCGCGGCTTATCCGCAGGCGGCCATCTACCCCCTGCACTTACGCGGCGCAGTGATGAAAGATTATGAAGAATTGGCAAACACCATAGAACGGGAATTTGGACGCCTAGACGGCTTGCTACACAACGCAGGTGTACTTGGCCAACGTCGAACCTTAGCCCAAACCACCGTCGACAGCTGGGACGAGGTTTTACACGTCAATTTAAGTGCGCCATTTATGATGACCCAAGCGCTCTTACCAATGCTAGCCGCCGCTGAGAACGCCTCCATCATCCTCACCTCCTCCAGCGTCGGCCGCAAAGGGCGCGCCTTTTGGGGAGCCTATGCCATATCGAAATTTGGCACTGAAGGCATGATGCAAATCTTGGCTGACGAAGAATTTGACCTTAACAATACGCGTGTGAACAGCATCAACCCCGGCGCTACCCAAACAGTCATGCGCCGCACCGCCTATCCAGGCGAAAACCCGCAGGACAATCCGCTACCAGAAGTGATCATGCCGCTCTACCTCTACTTAATGAGCGACGACAGCAAAGCTGTCAATGGCCAACAATTTGATGCCCAGCCAAAGGCGTAATGGTATAAAGATACGACATGGTTTACTGCATTATTAAGGGCAGCTCTATAAATTGCTTGCGGCCTCTGGCTTACGGGCATTTTCTCCAGTAAGGCGCGCGATGCAGGCGGGCTGGTTGCCCGTCGAAGCAGCGCAACGCCGCTGGGGGAAATGCCCGTAAGCCCCGAAGGGCGCGCAGAGGCTACAATCAATTTATAGAGGTGCCCTAAGACTTAACTGCTGTAAATCGTGTCTGAATCCTTGCAGCAAAAGACAATAATAATTTACTAAATCTCAGGCTCTTTTTAATTGCCGTCATCGAAGCAACAAGGATAATAAAATGAACGCAACGACGAATGTCTCTTTTGATCTTAGCAACAAAATCGCCTTGGTCAGTGGTGGTAGCCGCGGTATTGGTAAAAGCATCTGCAAAGCGTTGGCAGCCCACGGTGCACACGTGATTGTGGCGAGCCGCAAAGCAGCCGACTGCGAACAGGTTGCAGAGGAAATACGTCAGGAACAGGGCAGCGCCGAAGCCATGGCCTGCCACATCGGCGATATGGAAAATATTGAGTCGGTATTTGAAGCAGTAGAACGCAAACACGGCCGTTTAGATATATTAGTCAACAATGCCGCCGCCAACCCCTATTTCGGCCATATCACCGACACAGATTTAGCCGCCTTCAATAAGACCATAGACGTCAATATTCGCGGCTACTTCTTTATGTCGTCCATTGGGATCAAACTGATGGCCAAAAATGGCGGCGGTAGCGTTATAAATGTCGCGTCGATCAACGGCGTCAAACCCGGCGCCCTGCAGGGAATCTACTCGATCAGCAAAGCCGCCGTTATTTCAATGACCCAGGCGTTTGCAAAAGAATGCGCGTCGATGGGCGTAAGAGTAAACGCCCTTTTACCTGGTTTAACGGATACCAAGTTTGCGTCGGCTTTAGTTAAAAACGACGAAATTCGGGAAACTGTTCTGAAGGATGTACCACTTAACCGCGTAGCCCAGCCCTACGAAATGGCCGGCGCAGTGCTGTATTTAGCATCCGCTGCATCGAGCTACACCACGGGAAGTTGTATTACCGTAGACGGCGGCTACTTATCCTAAACGGCAAAATCCACTAGCCGCGCAAGGCGCCCTGCATCGCTTCAATTTGCTGATGATAATCGTCGGTCGCATCGAGGGTGACCGGCAATCCCAGCCGTTCGAAAGCCGTTACGGTTGACCAGTCCACGCTCGCTAAAGGATGCTGGGTGCCAAAATAACTGTGCAAATTGGCGACAGTGACTAAATCCACATAGTCGCCTTCCTTCGCTTGACGGTTAAAATCCATATGCTGAGTCGGCACGATAACCAACTCATCGGCAAAACCCCAAGCCTCAAGAATGCGACTACCCACCTCCGGGCTCAAACTGATTAATATTTGATCAAGCAATTCCGGATGATCACGTAAAAAGCCTCGACCTACTGCATAATTCAATACCGGCAAGGTGCCGACTTGGTGAACAATACCGGCAAGGGTCGCCATCTCAGGTTTTAATTTAGTTTGGGATTTAGCAAGAGTGTGGCAAATAGCGGCAACATCTGTGCTGTGCATCCAGATGGCACGCATTCGCTGATTGAGCGCTTCTTTAGTCGACAAAAATATCTGCTGCATCGCTAACGTTGTTACCAGCGTGCTGGTATAGCCAAGACCTATGCGCCCAATCGCCGACTTCACATCGTGAATAGGCTGAAAACCTCGCAATAAGGAGCTATTGGCAATGCGCAGAATACGCGTTGCGATTGAGCTGTCATTTTCGATAATCGTCGCCAACATCCCCACGCTGACATCTGGGTCACTGGCCGCCTCACGAATTTCTAGGGCGATCTCTGGCAATGTCGGCAAGACGATGGAGTCATTTTCAATCGCGTCCAGCAAATCAAGCCGAACCTGTTCGATCAAGGGGTTACTTAAAGACACATTGACACGCTCGCAAGTGGATATAGACGAAGACTAGCAGATGCCTAACAGGACCATCAGTGTTAAAAATACTTATGTTCAAAACAAAATGCCGAGACCTACTAACAGGCCTCGGCATTTCAGGTAAACACACCCTTATTGCATTTAAGCTAGCGTGGCTTCAGCGGCGGCAAGCGCGCTTGCGGCATCGCATGTATAGCCTTGTGCGTTCATCGCCTCAGCCAAAGCCTTAAGCAATAAGTTGATGTTCTCCATTCTGGCACTGTAACCCATCAAACCGATACGCCACACTTTACCCGCGAGGTCGCCTAGGCCAGCGCCAATCTCCAAATCGTAATTGGCAAGAAGGTATTGGCGAGTAGTGACGTCATCCACACCCTCTGGAATATAGACGCTATTCAACTGAGGCAGACGCTGCTCAGCCTTAACGACAAAACTAATACCCAGCGCTTCTAAACCGGCAGCTAAGGCGCCGTGCATCGCCGCGTGACGCTGCCAAGCATTTTCCAAGCCTTCGTCTTGCAACATGACCAAGGACTCGTGCAGCCCATAAAGTGCGTTCACCGGCGCGGTGTGATGATAGGCGCGCTTGCCACCCTCGCCCCAGTAACCCAGTATCAGGTTCATATCCAAGAACCAGCTTTGCACGGGATGCTTGCGCGCTTTTATAACGGCAACGGCGGCATCACTAAAGGTCACCGGCGACAAACCCGGCGTGCAAGACAGACATTTTTGGCTACCTGAATACACAGCATCCGCTTGCCACTTATCCACCAGCAAGGGCACACCACCCATTGATGTCACCGCATCTACAATGCTCAAGGCATTATACTTCTTGGCCAAAGCGCACAGCGCTTGCGCATCGCTTAGGGCACCCGTTGACGTCTCGGCGTGCACAAAGGCGAGAATTTTAACGTCGCTATTCGCTTTAAGCGCCTCTTCCACTGCAGCTGGCTCAACCGCTGCACCCCAGGGAAAATCAACACGCACTGCGGTGGCGCCACAGCGGGTCACGTTTTCAATCATGCGATTGCCAAACACCCCGTTTACACACACCAATACTTTGTCCCCCGGCTCGACCAGGTTTACAAAGCAGGCTTCCATACCAGCGGAGCCAGGGGCGGATATCGGCAGGGTCAATTCATTGCTGGTCTGAAACGCATACTTAAGCAGGGTTTTGGTTTCATCCATCATGCCAATAAACAAGGGGTCTAAGTGCCCCAGTGTTGGCCGCCCGAGCGCCTCAAGAATACGTGGATGAACATCGGAGGGACCCGGCCCCATCAGAGTACGACGCGGAGGATGGAAAGAGGAAATTGCCATAGTAAAATCTCACTGATCTGCCACGCCCAATCACATCGATGCAGAATAAACTGGGCCAAGAAAGTTGACGGTGATTATACCTGAAGACGGGGCCGTTTTAGAAACCGCACTGCCTGTTCTTATATTTCTGCAAACGCAGATAGCGGCCGCCATTCCAGCTCATTCAAAAAGGCCCGTAGCAATCGGTAATGGTCGTAGTGGAAGTCCAGTTGTTGCTCGCATCTCGCGGCCGCCTCAGCAAGACTCAGCGCCGCCGATCCATCTACTTCCGCACGCGGACACGGCGAAAGTGTTTGACGATTCGCATCCCAAATAAACGAGCCGTAATACCGCCAGTCATTCACCAAATGCCACTCGGCAAGGCCCGCGTCATTACACTCGTAAATTAACACGGCTTCCGCAAAAGGCCAGGGCGTATATAGATAGTCGGCGAACGCAGACTTTAGCCGTAAAATCGATCCAGCTAAATCAGCGGGAGCACTATTCTCAACATTCTCTGTGCCATCACTATCACGACAATCAATGTCATCACAAACAGAGCAGTCACAGCGCTGCCCCTCGCTTAGCAGCGCCAATTGCGAAAGGCATAAATCATTGTCTTTTGCTAAGACCACAAGACGGGCTTTGGCCTGTTTTCGATCGCGAAACAACACCACCGATTCACCACTCTGACCAATATCGTTTGGCAGTCCCGAGCGCAAACGCAGACTATGACCGCCGCTATCAATGCTCACAAAACGAACACAGCAGGGCTTGCCCACCGCCTTGGCACTGCGTTGCATTTGCGGCTTTTCATGCCGCAAGGCAGCGCTTAAGTAGAGTCCTGCCGACAGCTCACCGGCGTGCGCCTGCCACTGCAGTCCGGCCACCTTGCGCGCTAACTTTGTCGCCTTGCTATCGCCGGCACTATTAGAGAAATGGCTAAGTATCTGCTCTTGCAGAGAGTTGGCAGCGCCCAAATACAGCAGCTCCCCCGCCTCTCCCAGCAGTCGGTACACACCTGCTCGGCTGGGAATAGCATCAAATTCCGTTTGGCTAATAGACGGCGGTAATACCGGCAAGCCTAACAATAAACCGACCTCAAAATTAAACACCGCCTCGCCAACATCTCGTCGCGCAAAATCCAAAAACGCCTTCATCGCATCGACATCGGCCATGGCGCGGTGATGAACTTCGGAATGAAAACCAATCCGGTGACAAATGGCTTCTAAGCCATGCTTCGGCCACTCGGGATAAAGGGTGCGCGCAAGCTTTAGCGTACACAGCACAGGCGGATTATATTGGCGACCAAAACGGGCAAAATTAGCGCGCAAAAACCCCGCATCAAACCGCGCATTGTGAGCAACCAATATTGCATTCTCTAAGTGAGACCACAGCACATCCTGCACATCACTGAATACCGGTTTACCCCTAACCATCGAGGGAGAAATACCGGTTAGCCCCTGAATAAAAGACGGAATACTACACTGCGGATCTATAAGTGACTGCCACGCCCTCTCTTCGCCGCCACTAAAATCGATTTGGCGAACTGCCACTTCCATGATTTGATCATTGGCAGCTTGGCCCCCAGTGGTTTCTAAATCGACCAGCGCAAAACGCACATCATCTAGCACGCAAAACCTCGTCGACAGTGACACGCATGTTCATCTAGCAGCAAACTAAGCATCTATTTTCCAGTCATTCACGTATTAAAACGCTATTATGAGTAATCGGTATCTAACTCACCAGCCTTGGCATATCGATGTGTTGAGTTGCGAATTAAAGAAAATGCCATGAAGATGCACCTTTCGGTAGATTAAGACATGGCTACCGAAATTATCAAACCAACACGGGATTAACACCATGCGCCAACTATCAGTGCTGCTATTCATTTTGATCGCCATCTCTTCACGCTCCCAAGCCGCAGAGAAAGACTGGCAATGCCCCGACTATCTCAAGCAATCACGGGCCACTCTTGAAGCTGGCGATCTCAATTTATGCGACACGGTAAAAAGTGCGAAAGCAGTATTGGTAGTCAACACCGCAAGCATGTGTGGCTTCACTCCTCAGTTTGAGGGACTTGAGGCGCTATACCAGGAATTTAAAGAACAGGGTTTACTGGTATTAGGTGTACCCACCGCCGATTTTGGTGGCCAAGAGTATGAAAGTGCCGAGAAAACTGCCAAAGTTTGCCATGCGAATTACGGTGTTAGTTTTCCTGTTTTTCATAAATCCTGTATTCGCTGTGACAAGCCAGACCCACTGCTAAAATTGGTAGCCGATGCCAGCGGCACCCCGCCCAAATGGAATTTTTATAAATACGTGTTTGATCCTGCGACAGGAGAGACAGAAAGCTTCAATTCAATAACAACCCCGGATTCAAAATCACTGCGCGCCGCCGTCAGCAAGTTACTGCCGAGCGAGTAAAGCGAAGCTCGCATGACCAGCTACCGCCAACCGTTCTGGAAGTATATTGCCGCCGTTGCTTTTTGTTTGCCCCTTTTCCTCGCTGGCTGTTCAGATAGCAGTGAATTAGAAAATCATTGGCGCGACTATCTCACAAGGCTTGCTCGCGTTCTCGACAGAGAGGCGAGCACGTCGCCGCAAGACGCTTTTTTGCACTTCCCTCGGCCGCGGGACATGGCAATCACCTTTGCCGATAGCAATATCGATCTCTTAGATTTCCTTCGCATGCGGCAGTGTGCGCTGCGGGAAACTATCGCGGAACGCAACAGTATCCTTGGCCGACACGGTGACGCGAGTGCGAAACTGATATTTGATTTGCGCTTTCTCAGTGAGGCGGAAACGTGTATTGACATTTTACACAGCGAAGGCAAGGCATCCCTTGCCGCAACGCTGCGCGAGGCCGTAAACCTAAAACAGCGTGAGCTTCCAAACCGGCTGTTTGCGGCTGGCATTGCCGGCGCTGAATTTCGCGAATTCTGGCAGGCACCGCCAGATTTGCGCAGCTACCACCCCGATCGTGGAGACGATCCCAGCGCAGCGGCGCTGGCGCGCTGGAATCACTGGCAACACCAATGGTTAGCTGGCAATTGGCAGCACGATAAGGACGAGATGCTCAGCACCTTGGGTAAAATAAGACTGGGAGATGGCGGCGCGCTGCTAAAAGCGCAAATACTGAATATTCGTGAGCTGAACGCCGCTGCGGATATTATTGATCAGCGTGTATCCGGGCGACCTTTGTGCCTGCAAGCCTCACCCACACCGGCCGCCCAGCAATTTCGCAATGTACTAAGCACCTACTTTATTAGTCAGGTTCAACGACAGGCCAGCCTAATAAACAATCATCAGTTTGGCGTCCAGAGTGAAATCACAGCTATCGAAAACGAATTATTTGCGGCGATGGCGGCCAATGGGCTAACGATTCCGATAGCGTATTTGGATTGGAAAAAGCAGCGCGACGATTTACTAATAGAGTCAACTCAGGCGCAACGCCAACACGTTAAACTTGCTGGCGCGCTATTGGCGCAATGTGGTTTGTCACCGGGCGGAAATAATGAAAATTGAGGCGGTGCGTAGGTCGATGACAGGGCCAGTATTGGGTTTAGTGCCATGTCCTTGCTGCGTGCCACCCCTGTGTTGGGTTTCGCTTTGCTCAACGCCAACCTACGATATTCGCGCAAGCGTGGGTGAGGCGCGACGGTGTTTGGATTATTTGTAAAACCTCGGGGCAGTAAATATTAGCGCCGGAGTTGAGTGCCGCCGCTGTGTTGGGCTTCGCTTTGCTCAACGCCAACCTACGATATTCGCGCAAGCGCGGGTGTGGCGCAAAGGTGCTTGGATTATTTGTAAAACCTCGGGCTATAAATACTACCGCCGGCGTTGTTCCATACGACGCAGAAAAACCTCCATCACCGAGTCGTAAAGGCCGTCGCCCAGAAACAAGTCTTCCACCCCTGAATCAATACTGGGATTGTCATTCACTTCAATCACCACAACGCGGTTGTCAGACTGCTTTACATCGACACCGTAGAAACCATCGCCAATTAATTTGCACGCCTTTACCGCTACATCGATAACCTTCTTTGGCGCCTCGTAGGTTGGCATCGTGTCAAAGCCACCAGACTGACTTTTGCTGCTGCTGTGCTTATAAATTTGCCAGTGATTGCGGACCATATAATAGCGACAGGCGAACAAGGGCTTGCCGTCTAACACGCCAATACGCCAATCGTAGTCGGTGTACATAAATTCCTGAGCGAGCAGCAGGGCCGATTTATCAAGTAAGCGCTGGCTTTCACTGACAAGACTGGCCCAATCTTCCACCTTTACCACCCCGCGAGAAAACGCGCCGTCTGGCACCTTCAATACAATGGGATAGCCCAAGGTCTCGGCGATGCGCTGCAGCTCCTCAGGATTATCGCGACGCAAAAACTCGGTGCGTGGCGTCGGCACTTTGTGACTGCTAAGCAAGTCAGCCAAATAGATTTTATTGGTGCAGCGCAATATAGAGGTGGGATCATCCATCACCACCAAACCCTCTGCCGCCGCCTTTTTAGCAAAACGGTAGGTGTGATGGTCTACGGATGTGGTCTCGCGAATAAAGAGACCGTCGTACTCCGGCACACGCAAATAATCCTTTTTGGTAATCAGCTCCGCCGATATGCCCAGCTGCGCCGCCGCCTTGGTGAATTTGCGCAGTGCGCCTTTATCGCTGGGGGGCAGTTTTTCTTCAGGATCAACCAGTATCGCCAAATCGTAGCGAAAGGTTTTTCTGGCTTTGGGCTTGCGCCACATCTTGCTGCTGAAACGCTCAAAGGTCGACGCGAAGGCTTCCTGTTCACCGCCGGGCTTAAGTGATTTGAGTCCAATCATTTGCAGTTTTTTAATCTGCCAGCGGTGTTTATACTCCAGGGAAATTTCAATTAAGGGCGACGGGAAACGCTCAAATACCGCTTTGGTAATCGAGGCATACTCTGGAGCTAAACACTCGCCGAACCAGCTTCTGACACTCAAGGTGTCACCGCTCTTGGCCGCAGGCAATTTAGCGAGCAAGGGTTCCACCCCCTCCAACAAGATATCCGACAGCGATTTTCGCGCCAGCTCACTCAGGGTATTCACCGATGGCAGCACATTGTGGCTGCGAGCTTCCGCCAATAGCGAACAATAGTAACCGGTGCCTAAATAGCGATAGCTTTTGCAAAGATTAATGACCCGCACGCGCTCACCGCTACTCTGCGTCACGCGCTCTAGATAGTCATCAAAGGTGATAACATCCTGGCTGGGATAGTAGGGAGACCAATCTTTTAAGTCATCAACTACGACAAAAAAACGCGACATCCGGTAAATCCTAATGGAATAAACAATGACCGGCATTCTGCGACCAATTTATACCATTAACAATATGCCGATGATGATTGTAACCAGTAAATATTGCGCAGTATGATCCACTCTTTAGCGGGGCTTATGCGTACCATGTATTTAGTAGTATTCACGTCCTCCTGCGAACACTCTTCCTATTAGCGGCGAACTACTTATGCGCTCATGTACCACTGCCCAATGAATATTATTCGCGCCGCCACCAAAGATGATCTCGATGCCCTCGAAGCCATAGAGCAGCGCTGTTTTAGTGGTGACAAACTCTCGCGCCGCAGTTTTAAAAGCCTCATTAAACCTGGTGCTCATTCCAGTTCCGTCATCTTAAGCAACGGTGTGCCAAGCGGTTACAGCATCGTCTTATTCCGCACCGGTACCAGCCTGGCGAGACTTTACTCCGTTGCCTTAGATCCCGACTTTCGCGGCCAAGGGCTTGCCCAACAATTATTAGCCCACGCCGAAACTCAGGCCCGCGAACGCGACTGTCTTTTTATGCGCTTAGAAGTCCGCGTCGACAACCCCGCTGCCATTGCGCTCTATGAAAAGCTGGGCTATTTAGCATTCGACCGGATTGAGGACTATTACGAAGATAGCTGCACAGCGTTGCGCTTTGAAAAACGCCTACAGGCAGAAACCGGCTCGCTTATTACCGAGCCGCCGGTCTATTACCGGCAAACCACCGAATTCAGCTGTGGGCCAGCCGCGCTGATGATGGCGATGCGCAATATCGACACAACATACCCCATCAGTCGTCGTGAAGAATTACAAATATGGCGCGAGGCGACCACCATCTTCATGACCACCGGACACGGCGGCAGCTCTCCACACGGCTTAGCCCTATCGGCCCTAAAGCGCGGTTTTAATGCGCGCTTATATATTAATCGCAGCGGCACGCCGTTTATCGACAGCGTGCGCAGCGAAGAGAAACGTCAGGTCATCGAGCTAGTACACCAAGACTTTAGCGAACAGCTGCAGCACTACCCCGCCAGCCTCGAAATTAATCCTTTGGGGCCAGCACAGTTTCGCGAGATTCTCGAACGTCACGATCACGTCATTGCACTTATCAGCACCTGGGCCTTAAACCGCAATCGGGCTCCCCACTGGGTCTATGTCAGCAAGTCAGACCAACACTTTGTGTATATCAGTGACCCAGATACCAATGATAGCCGCTGGCAAAGCGAGACTGACTTTATGCATGTGCCCATCAGCATAAATGCCTTCATCAATATGGCCAGCTTTGGACGCAACCGGCTGCGCTGCCTGCTCGCCATTCAAACCCCAGATTCGGAGTGACCCATAGCGCATGAGTAATCAATTAGATCGACAGTATCAAGAGTCGCTCAAGGAGCTTTCTGAATCGCTCATTGCTATTCAAAAGCCCATCCTCATTCTCGATTCAATTAAATGGCCGCAAACTATTGAAAAGCAGTTTTTTCACGACAAGGCGGAAAAATTACCCGCCGTGGACAGAGACTACTATCTACGCAACCCGCTAAATTTTGACCCTGCGAGTAAAAGTGCCGAGCTCAGCCATTTGCATAAGCAAGTTGAACAGCGCCTTGGCAAGAATGATCCGCTGGGCAATATACTGGCGGAAACCATCGAACAGTACCTGACGGTAATCAAGCTGGTTGAAAATCGCGGCAAGCCAGAATTTTTGCAGGCCAGTCGCGAGCTGTACGGCTCGGCACGCGACCACTTGCGCGGCGATAAATTGACCCTCATCGAAATGGGGCAGCGCCTCTGCCATATTTTCTCACTGCCCGCCGCCAAACACCTCGCGGCCGCCTACCCTAAAAATATCAACGCCGAGGCGGCCGTGACCGCCCTGCAACAGCGCTTGCAACCTTACTTTGCCGAGAGTGCATTTACCGTTAGGGAAACCGATGGCATCGTCTCCGACGCATCGGCGGGTGGCGACTGCATCAAGGTCAATACCCACTCATCCTTCTCCACCCTGGATTTGCAGGTACTCGAAGTACACGAAGGCTGGGTTCACGTCGGCACCACTTTAAATGGTCGCAATCAGCCCTGGGCAACGTGGCTAAGTGTTGGGTCACCTCGAATTACCGCCCTTCAAGAAGGCTTGGCGGTATTAATTGAAACCCTGACCTTTAGCTCCTTCCCTGATCGCGCGCGGCGGATTAGCGACCGTGTCGTCGCCATTGATATGGCGGAAAACGGCGCAGATTTTTTAGAGGTTTACCGCCACTTTGTCGCACAGGGATTAAGTAATCACGACAGCTACAAAATCGCACAGCGGGTTTTCCGCGGCGGTATGGTCGAAGGCGGCAGCTGCTTCACCAAAGATCTGTCTTACGTAAAAGGCTTTGTGGAAACCGTGAATTTTATTCGCAGCGCCATTCTTGCCGACAAACCAGAGTTACTCCCCATGCTCTTTGTCGGCAAAGTTGCACTGGACGATATACCCGTACTCCACCAATACCAGCAGGCTGGCTTAATCAAAGCGCCCCGCTACCTACCCCCCATGTTTCGAGATATTAACGGTCTATACGTGTGGTTTGGATTTTCGAGTGGAATGTCGCTATTGGACTTGGAGCGCGTGCAGATACATTTCAAAAATTTATTTGAGCAAACTAATTTCGTGCCGCAATAGCCAATAAAAAAGGCGGACTAAGCCGCCTTCTATTGCCCCCAATGTGGGGCATTAATCTACATTTTAGTGCAAATTCATAAAATCGCACTCAGCTTATACGCACCAATTTGCTGCATATAAACCGTCATTAGCCACCTACTCGCTGGACAGTTTGCTTTGCCTCATAGGAGCTCGTAGTTTGACCTGGGTAGATTGGAGACTCAGTGGTCACGTATTCATCAACCGCTGACTTGACCACAATCCGTCCATTTACATCTTTATGAACATCGCAGTGGTAGCTATAGGTACCCGGATTATCAAACTGCAAACTGTAGGTGTCGCCCTTCCAGCCTTTAGTCCAAATACGAGTGCCCGGTACGCCGTCAAAGGTAATGTCGTGGGATATCTCGTCGTAGTTCGTCCACGTTACCTGGGTACCAACGGGCACCACCAATTCCATTGGCTTGGCGTGGAAGGTAGAGATATACACATTCGTTGGTTTGGGCTCAGAAAGTACCAAGGTGCCGACCAGTTTCAACTCAACACGACGGTTGCTGGCTCGGCCCTGCGACGTCGCGTTATCAGCCAAAGGTTCAGTTAAACCAAAGCCTTGCGCGACTAACTGATTGGGATTAACCCCCGCAGAAACAAGGTAATATCGCACAGATTGCGCCCGATTTTGCGACAGATCCATATTGTAATCGGCGGCACCAATTGAATCGGTATGGCCCTGCACGGCGACCTTAATCGTTGGGTTTTCTTTTAGCTCACTTGCGACCTTATCAAGAAACGCAAAGGACATTTCTTTGATACGCGCAGAGTCAGTATCAAAATGTATTTCACGTAAGATTAAGGTGTCACCCTGCTTGCAACCGTCGAGTTCCAGCGCCGAATTCGCCGTTGGCGCCTTGCACAAACCGCCAGCGGCAAAACTAAACGGCGCCCACGCGAACCCCCCTACGACTAGCAATAACCCAAATTTCATTTTCTTCATATGACCCCCGTCATGAAGCGCTGCCGCAGATTGCCTGTAAGTAAACGATAATCTGAACGACTTAACGCACTAAAAAGCTTCAAATAAATTGTGAATACATGTGTGACCCAATTCAGATCACAGAGGGAATAGCAAAATACGAGCCGATTTCACAAAATTAAGACTTCGTGCCTTAAGTAAGGTCAGAAAGCCGGAAGAACTTAACAAGGTAGGAGTAGCACAAGCAGCGTTGGTGAGACTCAAATACGCTAGTCGACGAGCGAAAAAGCGCCTGATCAAGGCGCTCTTTGATTCAGAATACTTAACCGTATATGCAAAGGTAAGCGGTGTTAACACCCACTTGCAGATCAAAATGACTATTAGCCGGAACATCAAAGCCCTGGCCTGCACCAAAAGTCTGCCAATCACTTTGACCCGGCAGTAACACGGTTAAAGCGCCGCTAATCACTTCCATACGCTCCGCCGCCTCGGTACCAAAACGATACTCGCCCGCCGCCATCACACCAACCGACGCAGGTTTGGTTTCTGTCGCAAAACCCAGGGACTGAACTTTTTCATCAAAATAGCTATTGTGCTTAATCATATACGTATCCTAAAGGGGCAAAAAAACCGCGTCATCATACGCGGCCTTCTCCTCACGCACCAGTGCGCGGCGACGCAACTATTCGGCGGTCAAGGCCGGCGCTGGCGCAGCGCTATGATCACGGCCGAGATACATATACATCGCCGGCACCACAAACAAAGTAAACAAAGTACCAATACTCATACCAGATGCGATAACCATACCGAGTGAGAATCGCGATGCCGCACCTGGCCCCGTCGCCAGTAACAGCGGAATCATTGCCACAACTAATGCCGCAGTGGTCATCAATATCGGACGCAAGCGGATAGACGCCGCGTCCTCAATCGCGTCACGCTTAGACAAACCCTGTTCCTGCAGACGGTTAGCAAAGTCGACAATCAATATCCCGTGCTTTGAAATAACACCGATGAGGGTTACCAAGCCAACCTGGGTGTAAATATTCAAGGTCATACCCGAGAAATTGGTTAGCTGCATACCGTTGGTCATCGCAAAAATATTCAGCGTAAGGAGAGCCCCACAAATCGACATTGGCACGGTAACCAGGATGATCAAAGGGTCACGATAAGACTCAAACTGCGCCGCCAATACTAAATAGATAATGATTAAGGCAAAACCGAAGGTCGCCAGTAGCGCCGAGCCCTCCTGCTTAAACTGACGTGAACTCCCCGCGTAATCGATTTTAAATCCGGCGGGCATTTCATCGCGGGCAATTTCTTCCAGCAGCGCTAAGGCTTGGCCCTGCGAAACATCAGGGCGCGGTACCGCAACGATGGTATTCGAACGCAGCTGCTGTGCATGAGATAAGAATCGCGGTTTGACCTTATCACTAAACGTGGCGATGGTTGATAGCGGCACTAAATCCCCGCTACCAGTGCGCACATAAAATTCACCCAACTGCTTAGGGTTTAATCTGGCGTCTCGGGTGACCTGAGTAATCACCTTGTAAGACCGTCCTTGAAATGCAAAGCGATTCGCTTCAGCACCCGCCATCATGGCGGCCAAGTCTGCGCTCAAGGCATCCATATCGACACCTAGCAGCGCTGCTTTATCACGATTAATATCAATGGCGGCCTCAGGGCGATCAATATTCAAACCCGGAGCGACGAAGAAAAATCGATTACTCGCCAAAGCCCTTTCAACAACTTTATTGCCGACATCCGCCATGGTTTGCGCGTCGGCAGTTGACTTGAGTACAAACTCAACTGGGTAGCCCTGACCAGGCGTTGGCAGCGGCGGCGGCTGAAATATTGCAGCTCGAACGCCGGGGATTTTTTGAAATTCCGCGTTCACCTGATCGGTAATCTGACCCATGGATTTATCACGATTATCCCACTCATCGGCGATCATTCCCATAAACGCGGTATTCGTGCCACCACTGGTGTTCATAGTAAAGGCAAAAATATGTTCTACATAATCATTGCCAAGCGCAATATCCTGGCTCTGCTTAAAGTAGTGTTCCAGGTACTGCTGCGATGAGTAACCGTCTGTTTCATGCAAAGACAGGGCATAGCCAAAATCCTCCGCAGGAGCTAATTCGGACTGGCTTGACGTGAAAAGGAAATAGCACGAAATCAAAACAATTAAGCCAAAAAACCCAATGACATGTCGCTGATCTAAGGCGCCGTGCAGCTTCTGCCGATACACCTGCCGCCAGTGTTCAAATTTTTCATCGAGGAAATGCACCAGGCGGCTACCGGAAGTGTCGTCTCTGGACGGCTGTAAAATCTTCGCGCACATCATCGGGGTTAGTGTGAGCGCGATAACGCCCGAAATTAAAACAGCGCCCGCCAAGGTAAAGGCGAACTCAGTAAACAAGGTGCCCGTGATACCCGTTAAAAACCCAATCGGGGCATACACGGCTACAAGCGTAATGGTCATTGAAATAACTGGCCCAACCAGCTCTCTCGCGCCTATCAAGGCTGCCTTTTCCGGCTCCAGGCCCTCTTCAATATGTCGGTGAATGTTTTCTAATACTATGATGGCGTCATCCACGACCATGCCAATGGCTAAGACCATCGCCAACAGTGTAAGCAGGTTTATCGAAAAACCCATGCTATACATCAAAAACAAGGCGCCAACCAAAGATAAGGGAACAGTAACGGCGGGAATTAAGGAACTTCGAATTGAGCCGAGGAATAAGAATATCACGACAATTACGATCAAGACCGCTTCAATCAACGTGGCCCTAACGTCACTGATGGCGTTGCTGACATAGACTGTACTGTCAAAGCCAACCTCCCCCTCAAGCCCCTCTGGAAGCTCTCTAAATATGGCCGGAAGCACTTTTCGCACCTCCGCCATCACATCGAGCAAATTGGCATTGGGGCGGACCGTTAACGCGACAAACAAGCTGGGGCGACCATCCCATCTAACACTGCTATCGTAAGTTTCCGAACCTAGTTTCACATCGGCCACATCCTGAAGACGGACCAAGGCATCGTCGCTTGAGCTGACTACCATTTGCCGAAACTCATCGACATTGCGCAGATCCGTTGCCGCCGACAAACCCACCTTCACGTAATTACCATTGGTTGCACCAACCGCCGACAACACGTTTTGTTTACGGATCTCGGCAAAAACCTCGCTAGCAGTTAAATTGTAGGCCACTAATTTTTCCGGCTTCAGCCACACGCGCATTGCGTAGTTTTGTGCACCCAGAATCTGGGCCTTTTCAATACCGGCAATAGCGGCAATTTCGGGCTCAACGACTCGAACCAGATAATCGGTAATCTGGCTCTCACTCAAAATGTCTGAGAAAAACGAGATATACATAGCGGCGGTGGCGCTGCCGTCCGCCAATTGAATAATTGGATCTTCAGAGCCTTCCGGCAACTGGTTGCGAAGCTTGCCTACTTTTGCAGATATTTCAGTCAAGGCTTCATTGGCATCTTTATCCAAGCGCAAATTTGCGGTGATAGTTGAAATACCTTGCCCAGACTGTGAGGTTAAGAAATCAATGCCATCCGCAGACGCTATTTCTCTCTCTAGCGGCGTGGTCACAAACCCCTCAACTAGCTCTGGATCAGCGCCGGGATAAGCAACCGTTACGGTAAGCTGGGCGTTCTGTATCTCTGGATATTCGCGCACCGTTAAATCCAATCCCGCACGCAGACCGAGGAACAATATAACCAAGCTCACCACCACAGCGAGCACTGGACGTTTTACAAAAATATCTGTGAAATTCATCTATTCTCTCAGCTTACTAGCGCACGCAATGGTAGGGGTTTTATGGTGCGCTTACCACGCACCGTATCAACGACTCACCTCAGCCCTGAGGTGGGCTCGGATTCAACTTGGGCGCTAATGCATTACTATTATCAATAATAACCGGTTGTTTATTTCGCAATTTAAGCAAACCACTGCTAGCTACTTCGTCACCCACCTCAAGCCCCTTACCAACCGCTATATAGTCGCCTCGGGCATCGCCCAAAGTGACAAAGCGTTGAATGACTTCAAGATCTGTATAAGGCCCCATCATGGGATTGGGCTCATCAGGCGGCGGTGGCGCTTCGGGATTTTTTTGCACCACAAAAACAGAGTCACCATAGGAAGTGTAATTCACCGCAGAACGGGGGATCACCGTCACATCATTGCTGTTTGGCAAATTCACCACCACGGTGGCAAACAAGCCAGGCTTTAGCTTCCCCTCAGTGTTCGATAAACGCGCACGAACGTCCACATTGCGTGTCTGTGGATTCACTTTTGGCTCGATTGCTAGCACTTGGCCTTCATATGTTTCATCGCCGTATGCATCTACCGTAACGGCAACTGTTAAGCCCGGCTCCAAGATAGACAAGTAGCGCTCGGGAATTGAGAAATCAACATCAATAGGGTCCAATTTCTGCAAAGTGGCTATAGCGACACCCACACCTAAATACTGACCAACATTGACCCGACGTATACCCAGTTGGCCATCAAATGGCGCTTTAACCGATTTTTGTTCCAAGCGACCTTTTTGCGCCTGTACGGCTGCGAGCGCGACATTGGTTTCTGCAACTGCCGTGTCTAACTCAGATTTCGAGATGGATTTACCCTTATACAACTGCTCGCTGCGCTTACGGTTCAATTCCGTCAACTCAGCCTGCGCCTGTAATCGCTTTAAGTCACCCTGCTCACTGGCTGACGCCATACTCAGAAGAAGATCACCCTGTTTGACCTTATCGCCAGAATCGAAATAAATATTGGTGACAACACCATCCACTTCCGCGGTGAGATCAGCGCCATTGACCGCCACTAAACTACCAACAGATTGCAAGCGACTCTCCCAGGTCATCGCCTCGGCTTTCGCACTAGATACCGTTACGGCAGGGGCCGGCATAGCATTTAGGAACGCATTCATTTGCTTGGTGCCAAACCATTTCATGCCAAATACGCCGCCAAATAACACTGCGCTCAGCAGCAGCATAATAACCATCCGCCTGCTCATAAACTTTCCCTATACAATCTAAAGTTTGGAATTTTCGAAAAATGTTGTACACAAAAAAAACCATCTGTCAGCACTTTTCATCAAAAAATTAGTTAATTAAAACGCTGGGTTAGACACTTTTAAAATTGGCTCAAAAAGTAGCACTGTCTTGCAGAAAGGTCGAGCACTGCTGACTTTTATTACCACAGCGTAATCGTTAATACACAGTAACTTAAATGTGTGCGATCAGTAAAACAGCAAGCTAAAGCGCACTTTCGCCACCGATCTGCTCGGAAGCATTTAAACCAAATCGTCAAGGGTATCAGCTAGGGGGATACACATTAGTTCAAGGTTGTTGCACTTCATCTTTTCCGGAGTTCGGACAGTTTTGTCAGTCACTATTTGCCAGCATCGCCAGTGATGCTTGATTTGAATTTTGCGGGCAGATTGAAGCGACTTAAATACCCCACCACTTAGGTAGAAGTGATCGCACCTTTTTCCAACCATAGCGGGCGTCAATAAGCTCGATAACGCCGCGATCCTCTGGTGTCCTAATCAAGCGTCCCGCCGCTTGTATTACCTTTTGCAAGCCTGGGTATATATAAGTGTAGTCATAGCCCCTACCGTAGCGCGCTTCCAGGCGCTCCCTTAGCACCTCATGAAATTCATCGTGTGGTGCTAATCCGAGAGTCGCGACAAATACCCCAATCAGTTTATCGCCAGGTAAGTCGATACCTTCGCCGAACACGCCACCCAGTACCGCAAAAGCGACACTTGGCGTGGTATCACTAATATCAGTTATAAATTGTTCACGCTCAAATGGCGGCATGCCGGGTGTCTGGCGCAGCAGTCGCAGCGCCGGCGCCAACGCCCCCAAACGTTTATAGACGGTATTGAGGTAATCAAAGCTGCTTAAATACACCAAGTAATTACCAGGCTTTGCCTTATATTGCGCAATAATACGCTCGCAAATTGGCTCCAATGAGTCTTCGCGATCGTGGTGCCTAGTACTAATGGTTGTTACCAGCCGTAAATCGATCTGGTCTTTGGCAAATGGGCTTTCAATGTCAATAAAGTGAGTTGCCTGAGGCAATCCCAAAAGATCTCGGTGGTAGTCCGCAGGTGACAGGGTCGCAGAAAACAGAATCGTACTTACGGCATCAGTAAATCGCTGCGCGAGATGATCGGCGGGAATCAGGTTGTCGATGAGTAGCTTTGCGCTGCCCGGCTTTGCTCGCGCGCTGCCTGCAAAGGTTTCAAACTCCAAGGTACACAGGGAATACTCATCAAATTTATCTGCAAGTCGCAAGAATCCAAGCGCCGTAAACAGCACACTCTGCACCTCTGCGGCAGCAGGGTTGTCGGTTAGGTAATCTGTAATCGCTGAAATTAGGCCGTAAAGCGCCGTATTTAAATCCTCAGGCACTGACTTTAAGTAGTAGCGGCGCTGCTCAATGTCTTCATCGCTATCCAGGAAGGGGCGAATCATTGACGCCCACGCGCTTTCAAGATCGGACATGGGTTTGAGTAGCGGGGCCGGCACTTTGCGTATGCCATAGAGCATTTCCGCCTCACCCAGGGCAATGCTATACATCCCTCGTGCGCGATCAATTAGATTATGCGCTTCGTCGACTAGCGGCATTACCCGCCACTCATTGGCGATGGTTAGGCTGTATAGCAGTGCAAACTGGTCGTAGTAATGATTGACGTCAGCCACGACCACATCGCACCAGCGCGCCATTTCCTGCGCCAAGAAATAACGGCACAAATTGTGTTCGCCGGCGATGCGGCGAAGTGTGCTTTGATTTAAAAACCCCTCTTCGACTGCCTGCTGTCGGGCAGCGGGCAAACGGTCAAAAAAGCCCTTCGCTAATGGGCAGGAATCGCCATGACATGCCTTATCCGGGTTGTCGCATGCCGCCTCTCTCGATGACAGCTCAAGCACTCGCAGCGGCAAACTCAAAGATTGCGAATCGAGAATTATTCGCAAGCCATCTAAACCTAATTTGCGCCCCGTATTGCGATTGGTCAGGAAGAATATGCGATCCAGCTCCACCTCAGGCATCGCCCGTAAGGCGGGAAACAATACCCCCACGGTTTTGCCAATGCCCGTTGGCGCTTGCAGTAATAGCGGCACTGCGTTCTTGGCAGAGAGGTATACCACTTTCGCCAGTGAATGTTGGCCCGTTCTAAATTCTGGATGAGGAAAGCTCAGCGCAAGTAGGGCATTGTCTCGACCTTCTCGGTGCGCAGTCTCCTGCTTCGCCCAACTTATATAGCACTGACAAAGCTCTTCTAGATAATCCTCTAATTCAGTCGCTTCAAACGTAATATCTTCGGTGGTTTCCAGCTCATCACGCACTTCGAAATAGGTCAGTCGCAAGGCGATACTGTCTCGCTTATCACGTTGACAAAGCAGCGCGCCATAGACTTTGAGCTGCGCCCAATGCAAATCGCGACGACCTGGGCCAATACGGTTTACATTACCGCGATGGGTTTTGATTTCCTCTAAAAAGCATTCTTGTTGATTGGCATAATAGCCATCTACGCGACCGCTCACTTCCAAGCCAGCGCATTGCCCCTTGAGCGCATATTCGGCGACGTAGGGATCGGGGCGGCGCTGCTGCACCACAATATGCCCCATCATGCCCTCTTCAGACGTCGGCGCGGGGGTATAACGAAATTCTAAACTTCCGGTGCGAGCAGCGAACTCGCACAGCGACCTAACTGACACTCGCATCATGGCGCGTCTTCCCAACGTATTTCTGCCACGGAAACTGGCAAACCCGCTGCAAGCATAGTCTCTATCCAAAGCCGCTGGTGATCTTGCAAACGATCCCCCGGGCCTTTGACCTCTACCAGTCGATACGTATGTTGATTAAGATTAAACACGATTAAATCAGGCATACCGCGGCGGTGGTTACGCAAATCACTTAGCAAATGGCGAAACACAAGCTCAAGGTGTTCAGCGGGAATATACGCCAGCGCGCGCTCCAACAAAGATTTCGGCAATGACGGCCAATGTATCAGTGTGCAGGCAATGCCCTGTTTCGCATCCCAGCACGCCAGCATCGCGGAGCGATACTCACCGCTCTTAAGGAGGCTTAATCTCGCATCAATTTCCCGTTGTCGTAGCACTGCAAAATCAGGCCGAAACAGATCCGCAGGCCCCGCTTGGAAGGGATGAAAGAACGCGCCAGGAAGCGGCGCATAAAGTACGGGCCACATCAACAAAGCAAAGAGACCCGTAAACAAGGTGTTTTCACAATACGCGCCAACAACACCCTCCTCTTTTGCAAGCTCATTTAACGCCGCCAGCTCCACACGGTCTTCGCCTTTCACCAATTGAAAATGATGAGCGGGAATTATTGATTTAACTGGAGCGGTAGTTGCCAACTTGGCCTTACGTCGCAGCCGGTGGGCAATGCGAGAAAGGTGTAGCCGTGGTTCAGGGCGACGAATGTTTAATAGGGTGTTTTCTAGCTGTACGAGCATCAGCTCGATATCGCTGCGGGTCTTTTCCTGCAAGCGATATAAACGCACTTGAGCTTCATCCAAGGGATTGTTCGAATAAATGTGTATAGCCAATTCCACATCGGCCATTCGCTCGGCCTGCTGAGCGAGCTGAAACATCATGCGTTGGCGCCGGTGCTCTAGCCACGGGTTACCTAACTGACTGGGACAGTCGCGCAAAATATCGGCGACCGGTTCCTCTTCAAAAAGCCGCACCTGACATTGGTGAATCGCAATATAGTCATCCAACTCCCGCCGTGATTTAAAAGCGCGGGACTGCGGACTAAACTCGACAGACTCATAGCGCTGATGTCCGAGCTCAGCAAGAACAAACTCCGACCAGTCTTGATACAGATTACCAAAGAACATCAGCCTCACCCGCTCTAAGAGTGCGCCGTTTTTCAAGCCGACAATGTGTATTGAATTATCTGGCCACCAGTCACGAAGAATACGAGATCCTTGCTCCTCGCCTAACTCCAGAAGCGGATCAAATAATTCGGACTTTCGAAGATTTTTTGCAAAGCCATGCCCAGCATCGGACAGCAAAGTGTGCAGCTCCGCGCGACGACACAATCTATACAAATCATGGGCATCAAGGTTAGGCTCTAGATCCACCCAGTCAGATTGCGCAAGCTCGTGCAATGCGTCGTCGATTGAGGGGATTTCATCGTAAGCCAAGGTATCACGGCGGAACAGCTCGCCCTTGCGCATAACTAGACGGGCAACTATTGCCTGCCCTGCTTCCGATTGATTCAACAACTGCACCAGTAGCGCCTGCTCATCCTGCAACAGCAAATCCGGGTGATGAGCTAAAACCCAGCGAATCACCGTTTGAAAGTTTTCTAAATAATAGAGCGGATTGCTAAGTGATGCGCTTTGCAAGGCGGGCACCACTGTCGAAATAATGGCTATGCTATTTTCCTTATCACTATTGGGCGTACACATTTATTGGCTAGCCAAACGTTTAGCTCCTCTTGGATTATCGTCCACATTAATAGAAAAGCTGGCTGCTGCCTTTTTGTTCTCCTATCGAAACATACACAAGCTCCCCAAGGCAATAAACGGTAGCTAAGCAAGCAAAATGATCTCAAGGCGAGCGTATGGTTTTAGAAACTTGGAGAATTATCGATTACGAGTGCTGGTCCACTGTGGGTGGGACGGGATTATAAACAGGGTTTAATGAGTGCCGTCCCCCGATTATGGGGTAGAGCACGATTTGGGCACAGCCAAATTTCAGGCATAAAAAAACCCAGATCTGTAAGTCGTCAGATGATCTGGGACACGTCGCCGGAGTTTTTAAAGGAGACATTGTCAGTATAGTTTCCGGTTAATGGCGTTGTAGTGTTGGTTACAACATTAAGCGCAGTGTCTAGTTTTGCTGTTAGCTCGTACTCACCAATGTTCTCAATTGTAATACTGGTCTAGGGCCTACAGCTTCTGTTAGTAGCTGTTGATTAAATAAGTCATCCGATACCATAGATACGGTCTATCGCTTCTGTATGAGTACAAAATAATTCTAGGTACCAAAATTTATTGAGCAAAAACTATCCATATAGTGCTATTAAAAATATACTTAAGGAGCAATTTTTATTGTGTGGTAAATGGAAATTCTACTCCATTGGGGTAAATGACTAAAAATAAACCAAAGTTAGGGATGATTTAATATGACGAAATTTTTACGAAATCTAAATAGAATAAAAATTATAACTTTACTACTATGTTTTTCTGCTCCTCTTTCTTATGCAGACGCTACAATTGATGCAATCAAGGCTCGTGCTCAAAAAATTAAGGAATATAAGGAAATTCTTAATAGTCCTGATCAAATTACACGCCTAGCAGCTCTAGATGTCATGATGCAGTCAGATGATATTATTATGAAGGGCGCGGCCTTTACAGCGGCCTTTAACTCCGACGACGAGGAAATGCGGTCTGTTGCTTTGAAACATCGACTGTCAACACTATCAAGCCTATCAGTTACAGCGAAAAAAGATAACGTAGAGGAAGCCTACGTTATCTATATCAAGAATTTCGACCTAAAAACTGGAAATTTTACTAACTCGATTATGGGGTCTTCCAGAGAGGGCGCAGTCTACGGAACACAGATGAAAGGCACTGACTCCATTACAGTTTATGAATTGAGGCTGGATGATGGCGGTAAACTAAAGGGAATTATGGAGTATAAAGATCAGCGATTCCCTGTAGAAGCTGAATTGCTCTAGGCATATATTTATCAAAGCATTTCCCCGCGGCCAAGGGAAATGCTTCCAATGCTAACGTATGCGCCACCCCAGTTTGAGTATACTTTAACCCTAAAAAATCTGTATTTAACGGGCGAGAATCTGATAGTCAGAGAGGCGCGACTTTTTACAAAGGTTCCTGATCCTATTGAATTCCATCTTTCTCCATCTAAACTCCCCAGTATCTCGACATCTTTTACGAGTTCTTCTTTGGCTGAAATTGAGTCTGCATGTAGTTCTATGCTCGTCATAGAGACTAATTCGTCGCCTATCGTTTTCAACGATATAGATTGCGGAAATTTAGCACCAGCGCGCCAGTATCCCTCATTTTTATCTACTAAGAGGCTGGCGCGGTGTTCGGCTGAGCTTGGTGGTTCAGACCATTCAATGACCTCTATTTTTGACGAGATAGTTGGTTGAGCCACTGATATTGGAATGGTCTCTGTATTGTTATCGTTTGATCTAAAAAAAGGCCGAACGGTTTCAAGCGCTCGATCCAATCGCAATACTTTTCCTTCACCTGTTTCTGCATCTACACTTTGTAAAATACCTGCAGCCTGTTCGTTGACGATGACTAAGCTGCCACTCATTCCTTGATATAATCTGTCTGATGGAGACTCTGGCCTCACCCTAAAATAAATAAGTCCCTTATCGATAACAGTTTGTGTTTGACGTGTCAGCTCTCCACCATCATTTACTGACGAAACTACGGCCCTTGTGGCTCCATTCAGTAGGTCGTCTAAATTTGGTATGTCGGTTATATTGTTACCGCAGTGCTGTGACAAGCTTCCCGACACGTACAGTATGGATAGGTCATAACCGAATTTTTGCAGGAAATCAGCATCACCTACAGGCCGATTTTTTCCTGTACCCATTAGACTTGCAAAAAAGTCGCTGCCCATCACATGAGCGGGCGTTACTCCATAGCAATTGTTCAGTCGAGTAAACAGGAGTGCCTGGCCGCGCTCCTCAGCCTGAACAAATGCTTGAGGTGGAAATGCATTCGCTAACAGGTGGCCTGAACTCAACATTAAAGTAGCTATCATCCATTTGGTTTTTGTTGTCACTTATTTCCTTCCTCCATGATCTACAACCCTTGATGCTATCTGGGTGATGGCTAAAACAAGCTCTACCGATAGCAGTAAAATACCTAACAGGGCGGTGACCCAGCTTAAACTTGGATCATTGATCACTCTTGCCCAAACTGAGGGCGAGATTCGATAGCCAGCGGATCCGAATCGAATCACATGAACCTCTCCATCACTAGTGTGTGCAACTACAGACAGTGTTTCACCGTAAGTCACGCGCACAAAACCATCTGATACAGCTTCTTCGTCCTTGGTAGCTGAACGCACCAGCACTCGATCGCCTTTTTCTAACTTGGATTCAAGAAGCAGATAGCGCTCTCGACTGAACAGCCCTAATTGCTGCTCTGCAATACTTACCGAACCAGAAAGCAAAATATTTTCAATCCCTGGGGCGACGTCCTCGCCGAGGGTTAGTTTCCCTCGAAAAGGTAACAATCGTGGTAAAGGGGCCAAAGTCAGGTCAATACTTAAATTTGCCCATGGACCGAGGCTAATGCTTCCGTTTGGCAAATATATACTGCCCACCGAAAGAGATTTTGTACTCAAGGTGATGTATACAACGTCGTCATTTTCTCGTTTTCTAATCTCTACGTTTGTGTTTTCAGTGAGCCGTATGTATGACCCTGCCTGATCAATATGCACTGTAGGTTCGGAGCTAAACGGGTCTGAGTATAAATCGGCCCCTTCCACATCAAATATTGATAGCTTCGTATTGACCACTTTATAGCTAACGATTTCAGTATCTGCCTCAACCGTTACTATGTTGTTTCGGGGCAAAAGTACAGACAAGGCTAAAAGCAATAGAATGATCACGACGGCCAGCAATGACCATAAACCACGTAAATAGCGGACTCTATTGCGGAAACTTGTGATAACTCGAAGTAGATATATAGTTACAGGTCGCAATGTCGCCATAAATCAGTGTTTCCACAAAGTAATAATTTCTGGGCGTAGCATGCGGTCATATCGTCGACGCATAATTTTGATAGCATTCAATTTATTCTCGAACTTGATCTCGCAACGAGTATCGTAAGCCGTCCGCCGCCCCTCGGTTATTGCTTCACACGCGCTAGGCCGCCGCCAATCTTCCGCATACCGACCAGAAATAAAGGTGCTACTTCTTGCTGAGTTGATTAGTACCACGAGCACATCGGGTTCATTTAACTGCGCTGCACTCCACCCTGAAATCATCGCCAAACCTTCTTTACCACATGAGCCAAATTTGGCCATAAGCGCTAAATCGCTTGGCTGCTCGCTGTACAATTTTTCTAGGTAACGTGACGGGTAGTCTAGACTGACTGCTCCTTCTCCTCCCGGAGGCAGGCTGAACGTATTCTCTGACCAATAGCTGCCATCCCGAGACATGACTTGCATGCAAATCATGCCATCCTTCTCTCTCGCTGGCGCTAGTAGTGTCAGACTGGGCGTGGATGGCTGTGCGGATGAAAGAGTTGAGATGCCCACTAGAAGCCGTCCACTTACAGGAACCTGCTCTCTATACTCCTCGTGAAGCGGGAGTGAAATGGGTGTGGCAATGACATCCGCCAGAGATGATTCCAAGGTAACGGAACAAAATATTATGACCGCATATTTTCGTAAAACCTGCATCACTAAATCCTTTTAACGGTTTCAATGCCTATAGCAAATACATGGATTTGTTATGGCAATAACACTTAGAAACCTAATGAGTATCTCGTTCTAGTGTTTAGCGCTAGATTAGAGGGGCCAGCCAATTCTTCTTATTATAAAAGCTCCGCACTACCATTTTTGTACCATTCATTGAAAGTGTACTGCGGCGGGCTGCTGACGGCTAGCAATATCATTGCCCTCCAGCTTCATATAATTAACGATACAGTTGCATAGATTATAGCAATTAGTGCTGAATCCTAAATATCGCCCTGCTATCAGAGTAGCTGTTCCCAATAGGTGGTACACGTCGCTTACTTAGTTAACTCGATTCACTGGCCTGTTTGAGCTGTTGCATTAGTCGTTGTGCTAGCGGCAATGTCAGTTCGCTGGGGAAATAGGTATAGGAAATCGTTTGCGAGGAAATCCATGCTGTAATTTTTTCGATCGGGCTACCGTCGCTTTCCAGCACTAGTTCGATCAGCGCATCTAGGTAGGGTTTTGTCCCGTCATTCAAGATCACGCTTACCGATCTTAAAAATCACAGTGTATTTGATGTTCAGCTAGGATGATCAGAGTTAAGTTTGCGTCGCTATTTAAAGGCTCTTGAGGGGCGAGAGCGCGTTCAGGTTGTGGTGATGGATCTCTCCGAAACCTACCGTAGCATTGCCCGCCGCTACTTTCCCAACGCCACGATCGTGACTGACCGATTTCATGTGGTCAGACTTATTAACCAGCACTTTTTAAATGTCTGGAAACAGCATGATCCTGAGGGAAGAAAGAACCGTGGCTTAATCAGTTTAATGCGCCGTCATCAGTGGAATTTGCGGGATGAGCAGCACGCCAACCTTATGCGGTATTTGGCTGAGTACCCAGTGCTGCAAGCACTGTATGTGGCCAAGCAACGATTAATCCGGCTTGTGTTGCTCAAGACCCTGACGCGTAAGAAAGCCAGCATCAAATTACCGGTATTTATGCGATTGCTTGATGAGCTAGCTGAGAGTCCACTACGGGCGCTAGCAAACACATTGCGCTCTTGGTTAAGGCCTATTGTGGCCATGTGGCGCTTTAGTAAAAGTAATGGAATAACGGAGGGCTTCCACAACAAAATGGAAATGATGACACGACGAGCGTATGGTTTTAGAAACTTTGAAAATTACAGGATGAGAGTACTGGCCCATTGTGGATGGGACGGTGTGATTAACAGGGTGAGATGAATGCCGTCCCCCGATTATGTTGTAGAGCCGATGAATGCCGTCCCCCGATTATGTTGTAGAGCCAAATGATGACGCGACGAGCGTATGGCTTTAGAAACTTTGAAAATTACAGGATGAGAGTGCTGGCCCATTGCGGATGGGACGGTGTGATTAACAGGGTGAGATGAGTGCCATCCCCCGATTATGTTGTAGAGCCGTTTTGTCACAGATTTGTCACTGAGGCGTCACAGCCAAATTTCAGGCATAAAAAAACCCAGATCAAAGATCTAGGTTTTTTTATATAAGTCAAAGACTTATGTTTGGTGCGCCCGGCACGATTCGAACGTGCGACCGCCTGGTTCGTAGCCAGGTACTCTATCCAGCTGAGCTACGGGCGCTTCAGGCTGCGTACT